>VFQP010000331.1_pt1 | contig 104017 bp, 70 predicted proteins | sample 3512351 | NCBI WGS metagenome assembly VFQP01 (sample SAMN10412372, study PRJNA504923) | tailings metagenome | isolation source: Relicate 1 Philex TSF1 revegetated site | place: Philippines: Tuba, Benguet | collected 2017-08-29
GGCGCCCCGCCGCCTCAGTCCACCGTCGCGCGTGCCGCCCGGACCACTTCCGCCCAGCGTTCCACGTCGCGTTCCTGCACCGCGCGGAATTCGGCGGGCGTGCGGACCGTGGGGGGTTCGATGCCCTGGTCCTGGATGAGCCAGGTGTTGAATTCGGGTTCGGAGATGATTCGGACAATTTCCGCGTTCAGGCGGTTGGTGATCTCGGCCGGCAGGTTCGCCGGGCCGAGGATGCCGTACCAGGTGGTGCTTTCGAAGCCGGGCAGGTTGCAGGCCTCGGCGACGGTCGGCACGTCGGGCAGGGCGGGGACGCGGTTGCGGGTGGTGACGGCGAGGCCGCGGACCTGGCCCTGGTTGATCATCGGGATCGCCGGGCCGGTCTGGTTGAAGAAGAAGTCGATCTGCCCGCCGAGCTGCGCGGTGACGACGCCCGCCTGGCCGGTGAAGGGCACATGCACCACGTCGAGCCCGGCGGCGACGGCGAAGCGTGCGCCGGCGAGATGGGTCGAGGCGCCGTTGCCGGTGCTGCCGTAGTTCAGCGCGCCGGGGCGGGCGCGGGCGTCGTTGATGACGTCCATGCAGGTGCGGTACTGGGCGCGGCGGTCCAGGCTCGTCGTCAGGATGTTCGGCACGTCGCCGAGATGGGCGATCGCGGTGAAGTCGCGCAGCACGTGGAAGGGCAGGGTGCGGTAGAGCGTCTGGTTGATCGCATGCGTGCCCGCGGTGCCGAACAGGATCACATGGCCGTCGGGGCGCGCCTTGGCGACGAAGTCGGAGGCGACGTTGCCGCCCGCGCCGGTGCGCGGATTGACCACGATCGGCTGGCCAAGCGCGCGGGACAGCGGATCGGCGAGCTTGCGGGCATAGATGCCGACGCCGGAGCTGTTGGGGAAGCCGATCACCAGCTCGATCGGGCGCGTGGGCCAGGCCTGGGCGCGCGCGAGGCCCGGCGCGGCAAGCAGGGTGGCGAGGGCGGCGAGGCCGCGACGGGTGGGGCGCATGCTCGTGTCTCCGGCTTGATGCCCGAGGTTCGGGCGAGGCCGCCCGTCGCGCAAGCCCCGCGCGCGCGTCATACCAACGGCCGCTTGCAGCGACTCGTTGGTATTCATTTTGTTGCCCTCAGGCGCCGGGCGGCCGCTCCGCGGCCTTGGCTCGCCGCATCAGCGGCGGGCCGCATTCGCGGCCTCGGCCGGCTGCGCCGGCCGCAGGTCAATCAATCGGGCTGTGGGTATCAGTCCCGGGCGCGGGCGGCGAGCGCGGCCAGGCGCGCGGCTTCCTCGGCCGGATCGGCATCGGCGATGCGCGGCAGGTCGGGGCGGCCGGTCTCGCGCGGGTCGGCGCTGTCGTTGGCGGGGCCGAGCGCGGCCTCGATGGCGTCGCGCAGCGCGCCGAGGTCGCCGGCGGCGCGCGCCTTCTCGGCGGCGATGGCGACGATGCCGGCGACGGCGGCGACGAGGCCGGGCGCCAGGCGCGGGCCGTCCGGGCCGGGATCGTCAGGCAGGAGGAGCGGCGTGGAGAGCCAGAAGCCGGTGAAGGGCAGGGAGATGGACATCGTGTGCGGAGGGCCTCACGCGATCGGGAGCGACAAGGCCAAAAGTCCACGAAAGGGTAAATGAATCGTTAACGTTCGGCCGTCGCAGCGATGGGTCGAGGCGAAATTCGTTAACGCCGGCCAGGCGGACATGAAAAACCCCGGCCGCTGGCGCGGCCGGGGCCGTCAGCCCGGACGGGTCCGGGGGCTACTTGATGGTGACGGCCTGGCGGCCGCGCTGGCCGTCGCGGACATCGAGGGCGACCTTCTCGCCCTGCTGCACGTCCTGCTTGCCGGCGCGCTGGAGGACGGAGGAGTGGAGGAACACGTCCTGCCCGCCATCGTCCGGCGTCACGAAGCCGAAGCCGCGGACCTGGTCGAACCACTTGACGGTGCCGGAGACGGCGTAGGTCGGGCCGCCCTCATCGCGGTTGAAGTCGCGACGCGGGGGCGGACGGTCGCCGAAGCCGCCACGCGGGGCGCCGAAGCCGCCGCCGGGGGGGCCGCCGAAGTCGCGCCGAGGGGGACGGTCGCCGAAGCCACCGCCGGGCGGGCCGCCGAAATCGCGGCGCGGGGGCCGGTCGCCGAAGCCGCCGCCGCCGAAGTCGCGGCGCGGGGGCCGGTCGCCGAAGCCGCCGCCGCCGAAGTCACGGCGCGGGGGGCGGTCACCGAAGCCGCCGCGCGCGGCGCCGCCGCCGGGGCCCTTGATGACGCTGTGGATCCGCGTGACCAGGCGGCGGCCCTGACGGTCCGTGCCGATCTCGCAGTTGAGCTTGTCGCCGGTCTCGGGCGGCTCGATCCCGGCTTCCGTCAGCGCGGAAGCATGGAAGAACACATCCTGCCCATCCGGTCCGAGGACAAAGCCGAAGCCTTTCCTCGAGTTGTACCACTTGACTTCGGCCTCGATCGGGTCCGAACCACCCTGCTCGTTCTCGGGAAACACTTGGCTATCTATCCGCTACCCAGGACACGACCCGACACGATGCAGGGCCGCCATATACAAGCATGGCACCAAGGCGTGATGAACGCCAGCGGAAAAGCCGCTCAGCCGAAACGCGACGGCAGGAAGGGCTCCGCCGGCACCGGCGGCACACGCCCCGCGAGCATTGCCCCCAGAATTTGCGCGCTCCGCGGGCCGGCGACAAGCCCCACATGCCCGTGCCCGAAGCCGAGCAGCACGTCGCCGCTCGCCCGGCTCGGCCCGAGGCAGGGCAGGCCGTCCGGCATGGAGGGGCGGTGCCCCATCCAGACCTTCACCTCCCCGGGCTTCAGGTCGCGCGGCAGGCGCGGGAAGCTGCGGAGCAGGTGGTCGCGCAGGATCTCCGCCCGCTTCCAGTTCGGCGCGGCGTCGAGACCGGCGATCTCCACCTGGCCGGAACAGCGCAGGCCGCGGTCGGTCCAGGTGACGGACATCTTCCCGTCATAGGGCATCATCGGCGTCCGCGGGCCGATCTCGGCACCCGGCAGCATGGCGTGGTAGCCGCGCTCGCTCTCGAGCGGCACCGGCGAGCCGGCGGCCGCGGCGAGCGCCCTGGAATGGGCGCCGGCGCAGATCACCGCCCTGTCGGCGGCGAGTTCGCCCGCATCGGTCACCACGGCGCGGAGCCGGCCGGCCTCGATCCGGAAGCCGCTCGCCCTGGCGCGGCGCAGGGTCGCACCTTCCGCCACGGCCTGGGCGACGAGGGCGGCCACATAGGCGCCGGGGTCGCGGCAATGCCCGCCTTCCTCCACCAGCACGCCGAAGCGGTAGCGGCGGTCGAGTTCGGGTTCGCGCTGGCGCATCTCGTCGGCGTCGAGTTCGAGCCATTCCACGCCGACCTTGCGGCGGATGCGCCAGGCCATCGCCTCGGATTCGAACTGGGCGCGCGTTTCATAGATGTACATCAGGCCGCGCTGCTCGATCAGCCGGGCGACCCCGGCGCGCGCGGCGAGCGCCTTGTGCAGCGCCGGCGCATCCTTGAGCAGCGGGCGGAGCGCGCGCGCGGCGGCCTCCACGCGCGCTTCCGTCCAGCCGGCACGGAGATAGCGGATCAGCCAGGGGGCGACGCGCGGCAGGTAGGACCAGCGGATGGCGAGCGGCCCGAGCGGGTCCGTCAGGAAGCGGGGGATCTTCTTCCAGAGCCCCGGACCCGCCGGCGGGATCACCGACATCGGGCTCAGCCAGCACCCGTTCCCGTAGGAGGCCGCCTGTTCGCCGCCCGGCTCGCCGGGTTCGAGGATCGTCACGCGGAAGCCGGCGGACAGCGCCTCGAGCGCGGTGCAGGCGCCGACGATGCCGGCGCCGATCACGACGAGATGGGGTTGGCGATCGCGATTCAGACCTCCGGTGCTCGCCGCCTCCGGCGTCTGCGCCCTCCGGTCATCGCGATCGCTCACCGCTTCATCTCCCGCCCCGGATCGGCCGGCGCGAGCAGCGAGACATGCGCCGAGACCACGCGCCAGCCCTCCGGCAGGCGGGCCATGATCTTGGTCTCGCGGCCGATGAGGCCGGTGCCGACGCGCTCGTATTCCAGATGCGTCGCGGCGAAATCCCGCCCGAAGGCGACGATGTGGACCCTGCGCTGCACCCGCTGCGCATAGGCCTTCACCGAGGCGCGGAAGGCGCGGATGGCGGCATGGCCGTAGAGGATCTCGCCGATGCCGAAGCGGACGGTGCGCGGATCGGCCCAGAAGATCGCATCCAGCGTCACGGTGTCGTTGCCCATCAGCGCCGCCTCGTAGCGGTCGAACACCGCGCGCACCTCGGCGAGCACGGCCGGATCGTCGAGCTGCATCGCGTCCCCCTCCGGCGCCGCACTCTGCCGCCGGCGCCGCGCGCTGCGAAGCCCGCCACGCGCCTGTCGCGGCCATGGCGCGATCCGGGCACAATCCCGCGCCATGCCGATGCCGATGCACCCCGACCGTCCGCGCCGCCCGACCCCCGAGACCCGCTGGCCCTGGCGCTGGCTCGCGCTGCTGGTCCTGCTCGCGCTGCCGGCCTGCGCCGTGCCGCAGGCCGCCCCGCCCGGCGAGCCCGGGCCGGTCGCCATCGTCAAGCCGCCGCCGCTGGTGCCGGGGGCGGGCGACATCACCGGCCCGCTCTGCGTCGCCGAGCACAACGCGGTCATCGAATCGGCGCTTGCCATCGCGCGGCCGCGGCTTGCCGCCGCGATCGCGCTGATCGAGAACGAGCCGGGGCACCCGCATGTCCGGCGCTGGTTCGGCACCGCGCCGCCGGCCGAGGTGGCCGAAAGGCTGCGCCGCACTGCCGCCTGGATCGGCGCGCCGGCCGACGTGAAGTTCCTCTGCAACGACCCGCCGGTGTGCAATGTCGGCTCGCGCATGGGCTATGCCTCGCCCTCGCGCGGGCTGCTCGGGCTTTGCCCGGCCTTCTTCCGGGCGCGGACCGAGGGCTACGACACCAACTGGGGGGTGCTGATCCACGAGGCCTCGCACCTGGTGGCCGGCACGCGGGACCACGCCTATGGCCCGGTGGCGGCGCAGATCCTGGCGAAGGAGGATCCGGCGCGGGCGGCGGAGAACGCCGACAACTACGAGTATTTCGTGGAGACGCTGCCGCGTTGAGGAGGCGGTGCTCCATACAATTTCCTACGCTCTCCTACCCACTCTGACACCACCTGCCGCGTAACAGCGCGTATCTTTCGCGTGTCGGTAGTGCGGCCGGCAAGGGGAGAGGGTGGTGCCATGCAGGGGAAGTCTGTTGCGGTCGAGTCCAGCCTGCCGGTCGCCGGGGAAGCGGCGGCGCAGCACATGACGGATCGGATGCCCTGGCCCCATGCCGGCCGGGTGGTTGCCGGCCTGTCGCTGCTGGGCTGGGTGGCGATCCTGACGCTGATCCTGCCGGTCATCGGGTAGGGCGGGCGGGGGCGAGGGCCCCCGCCGCCTGCTTTTTCAGCCTCAAGCGCCGGCGACGTTTCTTGCCTCATGCGCCGGCGCCGCTCCGCGGCTTGGCTTGCGCGCCTCCGCGCTGTTGCTCCGGTCCCGATGGATGGTCTGCGCGCGGGGCCGCCGGTGGCGGCCCTTTGGTCAGTTGTCGGCGCGTGCGCCCCAGGATTTGCTTCTGGGCTCAGTTGCGCTGGCGCCGCTGCTGCGCTTCCTCGCGGCGCATCTGGATGAACAGCTCGTAGTCCTCGTGCCGCGTCGGCACCCAGCCGATCACCGTGCCGCGCTCGACGGCGCGGTGGATCTCGGGGTGGGTGGCGGGCAGGGCCAGGTGGAAGGCGCGCATGTCGGCCTTGAAGGCGTCGGGCGTGTCCTTGCGCACGACGAGGGGGCCGTTCTGGATCGGGCCGGAGCGCCAGATGATGCGCAGGTCGCGCATGTTGAGCAGGCCCTTCTCGGCGGTGGCGCGCAGCATGCCGCGGGTGAAGCCCTGCGCCTCCTCGCCGATGCCCGACGCCCAGGTGACGCCGGCATCGTATTGCCGACCGAGCACCGCGACGATCGCCTGCTCATGCCCGCCGGCGAAGCCGGAGCGGCCGAAATAGCTCTCGGGGTTGATCCCGGCGGCGCGCAGCGCGGCGCGCGGGATGAGATAGCCCGAGGCGCTGTTGGGATCGGCCCAGGCCATGGACCGGCCGCGCATCTGCTCGAGGCTGGTGATCCCGGAATCGGCGCGGGTGTACATCACCGCGATGTAGCTGGTGCTGCCATCGGCCTCCTGCGTGACCAGGAAGGGCTCGACATTGCCGTTGGATTCCATCCAGGCGGCGGCATAGGCGGCCGGCGACATGCTCGCCATCTCGATGTGGCGGCCGGCGAAGGCCTGCACCACGCCGCCATAGTCCGAGGACTGGAACAGGCGGACCGGGACGCCGAAGGTCTCCTCCAGCAGGCGGCCATAGGCGCCGTAGCGGCCCATCCGGTCGGCCTCGTTCTCGCCGCCGAGGATGCCGATGCGAAGCTGGGGAATCTGCTGCGCCCAGGCGCGGCGGCCGCGCTCGGGCATGGCGGGGCGGGCGGCGGGGGCCTGGGCGTGCGCGGCGAGCGGCGCGAGCAGCGGGGCGGCGAGGAGGGCGCGGCGGCGCATGGGGGCGGGCTCCGAGGGGGCGGTCGAGGATATCGCGCGCCGGCCGCGATTCACCAGGGGCGATGATCGGCGGCGAGGATCGCCTTCGTCGTCGTCGCCAGGTTGCGGGGTTCGGGCTTCGGCATGGCCGGCCGCTCCATCCGGCCCCAGCCGGGCGCGTCGAGCACCTTTCCGTCGCGCATCACGACCCGGCCGCGGACGAGGGTGGCGACGGGGCGACCGACCGTCTCCATCCCTTCGAAGGGTGTGAAGCGGCTGCGCTCGCTGTGGAGCTCCGCGCCGCGGATGGTGGCGCGTGCGCGCGGGTCCACGATGGCGATGTCCGCATCCGCGCCGGGCTGGATCACGCCCTTGCGCGGCCAGAGGCCGAAGGCGCGGGCAGGGGCGGCGCTGGCCATGCGGACGTACTGTTCGATGGTCAGGCGGCCTTCATGCACCAGCGTGAGCATCAGGCGCATCGAGGTCTCGACGCCGGGGAAGCCGCAGGCATTGTCCCAGAAGGAGGGGCGCTGCTTCTCCTCCATCGCATGCGGGGCGTGGTCGGTGCCGAGGATGTCGATGACGCCATCCCGCAGCGCCTCCAGGATGGGCTCGCGCTGGCGGCCCTCGCGGATCGGCGGGTTGAGGCGGGCGATGCGGCCGGCATCGCCCGTCAGGTCCTCGGCGGCGATCAGGACGTATTGCGGGCAGGTCTCGACCGTCATCGGCACGCCGCGCGCCTTGGCGTCCCTGATCACCGGGATCGAGCGCATGCAGCTTTCATGCACGATGTGGATGCGCGCGCCGGTCCATTCGGACAGCACGATGGAGCGGTTGAGCGATTCCAGCGCCACGATGTCGGCGCGCGCCGAGAGATGGGCGAAGGCGTCGTCGCGGCCGGCGGCCTTCATGCGGTTCTCGCGCCAGAACAGCATGGGCGAGTTCTCGGCATGGATCGAGCAGCGCAGGCCGAGCTCGGCGAGGATCTCGAAGCCTTCCAGCACGGCGCCGTCATTGGGCGCGGGGTTGTTGCCGGTGGTGTTGCCGTAGAACAGCTTGAAGCCGATCACGCCGGCCTCGGCGAGCGCCGGCAGATGGCTGAGCGAGCGCTCGTCGAGGATGCCGTAGAGGCCGAAATTCACATGCGCCTGGCGCTCGGCCGCCGCCCGCTTCGCGGCCAGCGCCTCGGGCGTCGCGATGGCGGGCTCGGTGTTCGGCATGTCGAAGACGGTGGTGACGCCGCCGGCGGCGGCGGCGCGGGTGCCGGTGGTCCAATCCTCCTTCTGCGTCATGCCGGGTTCGCGGACATGCGTGTGCACGTCGATCGCGCCGGGGAGGACGAGGCGGCCGCGCGCGTCGAGGGTTTCCTTCGCCTGTGGGGCGAAGGCGGGGTGGCCGACGAAGACGATCGCGCCGTCCTTCACCGCGACATCGGCGGGGAAGCTGGCGGTTTCGTTCACGACGGTGCCGCCGGTGATGAGGAGGTCGGCGAGGTCCGGTTCGCGCATCAGGTCGTTCCTCGGTCGGGATTGCTCAGTCTCTCTTTAAGTCCGGCGACGGCCGCTTGTTCGCATCGCAGACGTCATATTTCTGATTGTGGAACGGTGCGACCTCTGCAATGCTAACAAAATTGCAGGGAGTTGGCGTCCATGCGCAACGTGGCTGCTGTCGCTTGCTTATCCGTGGTTCTCAGCGCCTGCACGGTTGGGGTGGAATCCAATACTCTGGCCGTCGGCACGTCGCTCGCCGACATCCAGCGAGAGCAGATCATGCTGAATCTCGCGCGCTTCCGACGAGACAGGAACGCCATTCCTTCGCAATTCGAGATCGGCAATCTGACTGCCAGTTCGACGAACGCGTTGACCACTGGTGTAGCGCCGAACGTCGCGCTGCGCGCGATTGCGATCACCGGGTTCAACCTGTCCAATCTCCACACGGCCAATCAGGGCTATGGCATCTCTGCCATCCAGGACATAACGGACCTGCGCCTTCTCCAAGTGCTGTATCGCTATGCCACGAGGCAAGCCGGCTTGCCAGACACGCCCCAGAATCCAGCCAGTTTCGAGGGGCTCGCCGATCTCCTCGCGGCGTTGTCTCGCGGACAGCCTACGGCGACGGGCGTTGCCGTAGGCACCACGAAGATCCGCATCCTTCGCACGGTGATCGGTGATCTGCCTCCTGCGCCACTGCTCCTACCCGACGGGGAATGTCCGCTTGATACCGCGCTTCGGCTCGGCCGGCGCGTCTGCTTCTCGCCGGACGATGATACGGAGTCGCGCTTCATACTTTGGGCGTCGGCGCTGACGCAGGACATCCGCGGCGAAGGAGACGCGCCGGCGGTCCCCGCGCAACCGCCGGCAGGCCGCGAGGTCCGACCCGCGCCACCGCCCGCGCAGGTTCAGGGCCTGCGTATCCAGCGTCGGCCGGAAACGCTGGTGCAACCTGTGCCGAGCCAGATCATCTCGCCCAGATGATCGCAGCGGCCATCACTCCGCCCTGAGCAACCGCCGGCTGCGCGTCCAGCCCTTCGCCAGCGCGCGGCAGTGGCAGGCGACGTGCGGCGCCACGGCCTCGCACCAGGCGCGGGTCTCGGCATTGGCGGCGCGCAGGCGGTCGGCGGCGGCCTGGGCGTCGCGGGCCAGCTTCGCCTCGTCGAGGCCGAGCACCTTGCCGTCGCGCAGCTTCCAGGCGCCGGCGACCATCACGTCGCGCACGGCACTCCCATCCTCGGTCCAGACGAGCTGGTTCGCGGCGTCGTTCAGCGGCGCCCAGTTCACGTGGTTGAGGTCCAGCAGCACCAGGTCGGCGGGCCGGCCCGCCTCGATCGTGCCGCCTTCCAGGCCGAGGAGTTGCGAGGAGCCCTGCGTCGCGAGGCGCACCGTCTCGGCGGTGCCGAGCCAGTCCTCGTCCTCGGCATCCTCCCACAGGCGGGAGGCGAAGGCGGCGAGCCGCATCGCCTCGAACATGTTCTGGTTGTCGGAGGAGGAGGAGCCGTCGGTGCCGATGCCGACCGTGACCCCGGCGCGGATCGCGGCGCGGACCGGGGCGATGCCGGAGGCAAGGCGCATATTGGCGCCGGGGTTGTGCGAAAGCCCGCCGCCGCGCGCGGCGAGCAGATCGAGATCGGATCGCGTGAGCCAGACGCCATGCGCGACGCTGAACCAGGGGCCGACGAGCCCGAGCCGATCCATGTGCTCGAGCAGCGTCGCGCCGCCATAGCGGATCTCGCCGCCGGCGGCCTGGAAGCGGGATTCGCCGACATGGGTCTGCATCCGCATGCCGAACTCGGCGGCGAGCGCGCTGCAGCCCTTGAGGAACGCGTCGGTGCCATGCAGCGGGATGGTCGGCGCGCAGCCGAGCGCGATGTGGTTCGCACCGTGGCGCCAGGATTTCGCGGCGGCGCGGATCGCGTCCAGGATCGTCGAGGCCTCGGCGGCGCGCATCTTCTCGGCGCGCGCGCGGTGGGGCTCGGGCAGGGATTCGGTGAGGCCCGGCGTTGCCTGGAAGAAGGTGAGGTCGGCGACCATGGGCGCGAGCACGGCGCGCAGGCCGACGGCCGCATAGGCCTCGGCCATCGCATCCAGCCCCTCGACGGTGGGGGCGGGGAATTCGAAGGGGAGGTCGAAGGCGGCGGTGCAGCCCTTCTTCAGCATCTCGACCGCGGTGAGCGCGGTGGAGAGGCGCTTTTCCTCGAGCCCACGGCCGCCGCTGATCCAGGGGGCATGGGCGAGCAGCAGGGCGAGGTCCCATTTGTCGCCCGAGCCCTTGGCCAGCCCGCCATGGCCGTGGGTGTGGCCGTTGACGAGGCCGGGGATGACGAGGCGGTCGCGCGCGTCATGGGTCGCGGCGTCGTCCACGCGCGTGCCGGGCGGGAGGATCGCGGCGATGCGGCCGGATTCGATCAGGAGGTCCGCGAAGGGCGCGGAGAGGGCGTCCGGGGACAGGACGCGGGCGTTGGCGAGGAGAAGCTTGGGCATGGCGTTGGAACTCTCCCGCAGGCGGCGCCCTCCCCCGGCATCGCGGGGGAGGGAAAGGGTGGGGGTGCGGCGGGTGAGGGCGCGCTTATCCTCGCACCCCCACCCCGACCCTCCCCCGCGATGCGGGGGAGGGAGAAGCACGGGCGGGGGAGGGCGTTGCTAGATCATCCGCTCGCTGCGCGGGGGCAGGTAGCGGTCGGTGAACATGCTCTCGGCGGTCGGCGGGTTCGCCACGCCGAGCGCCTCGGCGTTCACCTGCACCAGCGTCCGCGCGCGCGCCATGTCGAGATGGCCGAGGCCGTTGGCGCGGCTGTTCGGCGTCAGCATGGCGCGGTCGCGCGTCATCGCGAAGCGGCGGGCTTCCAGCGCCTCGTCGAACAGCGGCTCGCGCCGCTTCAGCGCGGCCATGCCGCCGGGGATGTCGTTCAGCAGCAGCTTGAGGCCCTCGACCGAGGCCTTCACGAAGCGTGCGGCCGTCTCGTGGTTGCGCTCCAGCCATTCGGCGCGGGCGAAGACGCCGGAGCCGTAGATGTCGAGGCCATGTTCCGCATAGGGCCAGCCAAGGATCTGGTCCTCGGCGATGCCCAAGCCCACCAGGTTGAAATGCACGGTGAAGAGGAAGCCCGTGACGGCATCCACCTGGCCGGTGCGGAGCATGGTGTCGCGCAGGTTCGCGGCCATGGAGGTCCAGCGCACGGAGGTGGGGTTGATGCCGGCGACGCGGGCGAAGGCGGGGAAGAGCATGCGGCTGCCCTCGCCCTCCGGCGCGCCGAGCATCTTGCCGGCGACATCCGCCGGCTTCTCGATCCCGCGCCCGCGCAGCGTGACGATCGCGGCCGCGGTGCGGTCGAACACCGGGTAGATCATCACCAGGCGGTTCTGCGGGTTGTCGGCGTTGAACTTCACCGCGCCGGCGAAGTCGGCGAAGCCGATGTCGTAGGCGCCGGAGCCCACCTTCACCAGCGCATCGCCCGAGCCGAAGCCGCGGTCCATCCGCACGGCGAGCTGCTCGCGGCGGTAGATGCCGCGGTCCTCCGCCAGCGCCCACATGCCGTGGTTGCCCTGGAGCGCCCAGTCCAGGCTGAAGCGGAGCGAGGTCTGGGCGCGCGCGGTGGAGACGGCCGGAAGCGCAAGGCCGGCGGCGAGCGCGGGAAGGTGGCGGCGGCGGATGTGCATGGCGTGGTCCTTCTTGTCAGTTGACGCGGCGAAGCTCGGCGGCGGGCAGGAAGCGGCCGGTATAGATCTCCTCGGTGGCCGGGCGGCGCGGCAGGCCGAAGCCCTGCGCCACGATGTCGATGGCGCGTTCGAGGCGCGGGGCTTCCACATAGCCGATCCCGTTGGCGCGCGCCTCGGGGGTCATGATCTGGTTGTCGATCACCCATTGCAGGCGCTCGACCTCCAGCTCGCCGTTGATCAGCGGCTCGCGGCGCGTGATGTGGGCGACCGCGGCGCGGGGGTCGCGGATCGCCTCCACCCAGGCGCGCGCGATGGCGCGCGTGAGCGCCTGCGCGACCTGCGGGCGGCGTTCGGCCATCTCGGTCGAGATCAGGATGGAGTTGGACAGCACCTCCACCCCGTGGTCGCCGTAGTACATGAACCGCACATCCTCCCGCCGGACGCCGAGGCCCTTGAGGGCGAACCATACCGTGGAATCGAAGCCTGTCACCGCCTCCACGTCGCCGCGGACGAGAAGCGTCTCGCGGAGCGTGGGGGCCACGGCCTGGAACTGAACCCGCGACGCGTCGATCCCGGTCAGCGTGGCGAAGGCGGGGAACAGCCGGAAGCCCGTATCGTTCTGCGGCGCGCCGACGCGGCGGCCGACCAGGTCCTGCGGGCGCTGGATGTTGGCGCGGGCGAGCGACACCACGGCCATGGGCGGGCGCGTATACAGGACCATCGCCGTGGTCACGCGGCGCTCCGGCTGGCGGGCGGTGAACTCGATCAGCGTGTTGATGTCGCCGAAGCCGGCATCATAGGTGCCCGCGGCGATGCGCCCGATGGGGGCGGAGGAGCCCTCGCCGGGGTCGAGGCGGACGGTGAGGCCCTCGGCGCGGAAGAAGCCGCGGTCCTCGGCGAGGAAGAAGGGGGCGTTCGGGCCTTCGAGGCGCCAGTTCAGGATCATCCGCACCTGTTCCTGCGCGGCCGCGGGCAGCGGGGCGGCGAGCAGGCAGGCGAGCATCGTTGCGAGCAATCTGGGCATGTGGCGCTTCTCCCGAGGGCAGGCGGCCGCCCCGGTCCGAGGGCGCCGCGCGATGGCCCGCGGGCCTAGCAAGGCGCGTGCCCGTCCCGCCTCACCGCCCGGCGCGGCGGGCGATGTAGAGCGTGGCCGCGACCATGACGAGCGTGCCCCAGAGCAGCGCCCAGCCCGGCTGCTCCCCGAAGAAGGCGATGCCGAGCAGCGCGGCCGCGGGAATCTGCGCGTATTCGATCGGCGCCAGCAGCCCGACCGGCGCGCGCCGCACCGCCCAGGAGGCGCAGAAATCGCCACCGATCGCGAGCCCGGAGCCCGCGAGCAGAAGCAGGAGGGCCTGGGCCGATGGCGTGACCCAGACCAGCGCCGAGACCGGCCCCCAGACCGCGACGGAGGCGATCGCGTACCAGGCGACGACGCGGGCCGGCGGCTCGGTGGAGGACAATTGCTTGACCGCGATCAGCACCAGCGCGCCGGCGATCCCGCCGCCCACCGCGGCGAGCGTGCCGGCCGAGATCTCCCCCTGCGGGCCGGCGATGATGAGCACGCCCATGAAGCCGACCGCGGCGGCGATGGCGCGGTCCCAGCCGATGCGCTCGCCGAGCAGCAGGAAGGCGAGCGGCAGCGCCCACAAGGGGCGCGCATGCATGATCGCGACCGCGTCCGCCAGCGGCAGCCAGAGGATGGCGAGCATGCCGAGATAGAAGCCGACCAGGCCGGCGGCGCAGCGGAACAGGTGCGGGCCCGGGCGGCGCGTGCGGAGGTCGCCGAGGCCGTTCCGCAGCAGCCAGGGCAGCACGATCAGCATGGTGACGAAGCCGCGCGCGAAGGGCATCAGCGGCACCGGGAGCCCTTCGAGCATCGCGGCGCGGAAGCAGGCGCCCATCCCGGCGAAGAGCAGGCAGCAGAGCAGCATCAGCCCCATCCCCGCCCAGGCCTGGCGGGGTTGCTGGGCGGCGGCTGCGCTCAGAGCGTGTCTGAGAAGGGTTGCGGCGTGCCGCGGCGTGTCTTTTCCGCGCCGGGTGCGTCAGGGCGCTTGCCGATGCAATGAGCATCGGCTGCGCCCCCTTCCTGCCCGGCACGAAAAATCCATCGCCGCGTCATCGCCGGCCCCTTCCCAGATACGCTCTCAGCGGCGGGGGGCGAAGTCGCGCGGCGGCGGCGGCGCGCCTTCGCGCTGGCGGCGGGGCGAGCCGTCGCGCGGCGGGCGGGGGGTGTTCTCGCGCGGCGGCGGCATGGCGGCGAGCTCGGCCTCCAGCTCCTTGATGCGGGCGACGAGGGTGCTGCGCAGGCTGGGCAGGCTGCCGGGCTTCATGTTCGCCAGCGTTTCCTTCAGCTCCGCGATCAGCTTCTTCTTCTCCTGCGGGGAGCGGCGGATCGGGCGGTTGTCGGAGAACTGGCCCTCGAAGGAACGCATGCGGCTTGGCCTCCCGGCGTTTGTGTCGCCCATGGGGTTAGGCAAGCCCGGCGCCGGCGTCAACGCGGGCCGGTTTGACATCCCCCGGGCGGTGTCGGATAGCTCGCCGCAAGCGATTGCACGCGGAGGCGCGCGATGGAGGTCTCGTTCCGGGAGGAGATCGCCTCGCTCCGGCTCGGCGCCGGCGAGACCTTCGAGGGCGAGGGCATCCTCGCCGTCACCAAGGCGCTGCTGCAATCGGGCGTCTCCTATGTCGGCGGCTACCAGGGCGCGCCGGTCTCCCACCTGATGGACGTGCTGCTGCAGGCGGAGGACCTGCTTTCGGAACTCGGCGTCCATCTCCAGACCTGCACGGGGGAGGCGGCGGCAGCGGCGATGCTCGGCGCCTCGGTCGCCTATCCGATGCGCGGCGCCGTCACCTGGAAGGCGATCGTCGGGACCAATGTGGCGGCGGATGCGCTGAGCAACCTCTGCTCGCCCGGCGTGCTCGGCGGCGCGCTGATCGTGGTGGGGGAGGATTACGGGGAAGGTGCGAGCGTCGCGCAGGAGCGGAGCCATGCGTTTGCCCTGAAATCCTCGCTGCTGCTGCTCGACCCGCGGCCGGACCTGCCGACCATCGTCCGGATGGTGGAGGAAGGCTTCGCGCTGTCGGAAGCGGCGAACATGCCCGCGATGCTCGAGCTCCGCATCCGCGCCTGCCATGTGTTCGGGCGCTTCGCGGCGAAGGACAACCGCCGCGCGCCGATCAGTTTCCGGCAGCCGGCCATGCCGGCGCGATTCGACTACGGACGGCTCGCGCATCCGCCCGTGACCTTCCCGCATGAGGCGGACAAGGTGGCGCGGCGGCTGCCGGCGGCCAGGCGCTACATCCTGGAGCACGGACTGAACGAGCTGCTCGGGCCGGCCGAGGGCGAGATCGGGATCATCGTGCAGGGCGGGCTGTTCAACGCGCTGAACGGCGAGCTCGCGGCGATGGGGCTGTCGGACGCCTTCGGCCGCGTCGCGGTGCCGACGCTGGTGCTGAACGTGACCCATCCGCTGGTGCCGGAGCAGATCGCGGGCTTCTGCGCCGGGAAGCGCGGCGTGCTGGTGGTGGAGGAAGGCGCGCCCGACTATCTCGAACAGGCGATCGGGCAGATCCTGCGCAAGGCCGATCTCAACACCGCGCTGCACGGCAAGGATGTGCTGCCGATGGCCGGGGAATACACGCCGCCGGTGATCGCGGCGGGGCTGGCGCAGTTCCTCGACCGGCATGGGCGGCGCTTCCATGCGCTCGGCTCGCTTGCGCCGGCGGCGGCGGAGGCGGCGAAGGCGGCGACCGGCGGGCATCTGCCGCCGCGCGCGCCGACCTTCTGCACCGGCTGCCCGGAACGCCCGGTGTTCTCCGCGATGAAGCTCCTGCGGCAGGAGACGGGGCCGGTGCATGTCGCGGCCGATATCGGCTGCCACGCCTTCGCGACCTTCGCGCCCTTCCACCAGGGCAATACCATCCTCGGCTACGGCATGTCGCTCGCGAGCGCCGCGGCGGTCGCGGGCACCAACCAGCGCCGGCCCGTCGCCGTGATGGGCGATGGCGGCTTCTGGCACAACGGGCTCAACACCGGCGTCGCCGGCGCGGTGTTCAACCGCGACGACGCGGTGCTTGTGGTGATGGACAATGGCTATTCCAGCGCGACCGGCCTCCAGGACATCCCGTCCTCGAAGGAAGCCAGCGGCGAGGGGCGCGGCAAGGCGGTGCCGATCGAGCAGGCGATCAAGGGCGTCGGCGCGACCTGGGTCCGCACTGTGCACACCTACGATGTGCGCGGCGTGCTGCGGACGCTGAAGGCGGCGCTGGCGGACCCGGTGAAGGGGCTCAAGGTCATCGTCGCGCGCGGGGAGTGCATGCTGGCGCGGCAGAAGCGGCTGCGCCCGGCCCAGGCGAAGGCGATCGCCGCCGGGGAGCGCGTCGCGCAGGCGCGCTTCGGCGTGGACCCGGAGGTCTGCACCGGCGACCATGCCTGCATCCGGCTGAACGGCTGCCCCTCGCTGACGCTGAAGCCTTCGGGCGACCTGCTGAAGGACGAGCCGGTGGCGCATGTGAACAATGACTGCGTCGGCTGCGGCCTGTGCGGGGAGGTGGCGCATGCGGCGCAGCTCTGCCCGTCCTTCTACCGGCTCGACGTGATCCGCAACCCGTCGCAGTGGGATCTGTGGAAGCAGCGGGCGAATGACTGGCTGCTGCGGCTGTTCGGCGGGACGCCGCTGTCGGTGCCTGCGCCGGGGCAGCCCGCGGGCGTCGCGGTGCCGGCGGAATGAGCGCGTCCGATGACCGGAGCGCCGAAGGGCGCGGAGGTCTGAATCGGCCGCGCGAGGAGGTGCGCGAGCCCACGCGCATCCTGATCGCGGCCCTCGGCGGCGAGGGCGGCGGTGTGCTCGTGGACTGGATCACCCGCGCGGCGCTGCACGCCGGGCTGCATGCGACGCGGACCTCCATCCCCGGCGTCGCGCAGCGCACCGGCGCGACCACCTACTATGTGGAGGTGATGCCGGCCGAGCCTGGCGATCCGCCGCCGGTGCTCGGGCTCAACGCGGCGCCGGGGCGGGTGGACGTGTTCCTCGGCACCGAATTGCTGGAAGCGGCGCGGCGCGCGGAGGCGGGGTTCCTGACGCGCGACCGGACGCTCGCGCTCGTCGCGCATCGCCGCGCCTATACGGTGACGGAGAAATCCGAGGGCGGCGACGGGCGGCTCGACGAAGGGGCGCTTGCCGAGGCGGTGCGCGCGACCGCGAAGTGTGCGGTGATCGCGGATTACGACGCGCTCGCGCGGCGGCAGGGTGCGGCGCTGAATGCGGTGATGCTCGGCGCGCTGGCGGCATCTGGCGCGCTGCCGATCCCGCCCGACGCCTTCCGTGCCGCGATCCGCGCCGGCAAGGCGGCGGAGGCCAATCTGCGCGGCTTCGAGGCCGGTCTTGCGGGCGAGGTGGCGGAACCCGCCGCCGCGCCCGCGCCGCCGCCGGCGCCGGACGGGCCCGGCTTCCTTCCGGAGCCGGCGCGCGCGCTGGCGGCGGAGGGCGTGGCGCGGCTGACGGACTACCAGGATGCCGCCTTCGCCGCGCGCTACCTGGCGGAGCTGCGGCGCTTCGCGGCGCTGCCCGGCGCGGATGGCGCGCTGCTCGCCGCGCTCGCGCGGCATCTCGCGCTGCGGATGGGCTCGGAGGACGTGATCCGCGTGGCCCAGCTCAAGCTCCGCGCGGCGCGCGGGCCACGGCTGGTCGCGGAATCGAAGGTGCGCCCGGGCGATATCCTGCACGTCACCGAGTTCATGAAGCCGGGGCCGGCGGAGGTCCTCTCGCTGCTGCCGCCCTTCGCGGCGCGGCCGCTGCTCGGGCTCTGCGCGCGGCTCGGCTGGATGGGGAAGGCGATCCCGCTGAATGTCTCGCCGACGCGGCCCTTCGGCTTCCTGCGCCTGCGGCTGCTCGCCGGGCTGCGGTGGTGGCGGCCGCGGACGCTGAAGCACCAGGAGGAAGAGGCCTGGATCGCGGACTGGCTCGCGCTGGTGGCGCGCGCGCTGCCACTTGGCGCGGCGGCGGCGCGGGAGGTCGCGGAGACGGCGCGGCTGGTGAAGGGCTATGCGGCGACCGATGCGCGCGGGCGCGCGAACTGGCGGCGGATCGTGGCGGAGGTGATCGAGCCGGCGCTCGCCGGCCGCTTCCCGCCCGCCCTGGTGGCCGATGCGCTGCTCCAGGCACGGCTCGCTGCGCAGAAGGACCCGGAGGGCGATGCGCTGGACCGCACGCTCGCCGCCATCGCCGCACGGTGCGATAGGCCGGAACGGCTTGCCGCCGAATGACGGAAGCAAGGGGAGGAACCAGATGACGAAGCTGACCCGCCGCGCGGCGCTCGCGCTGCCGCTGCTCGCGACACCGGCGCTCGCGCAGGGGGAATGGCCGACGCGGCCGGTGCGGATCGTGGCGCCCTTCCCGCCGGGCGGGCTCGCGGATGTGCTGGCGCGGCCGCTCGCCGCGCGCATGCAGGCGGCCTTCGGCCAGCCGGTCGTGGTGGAGAACCGGCCGGGCTCGGGCGGGAACATCGGCGCCGACGCGGTCGCGAAGTCGCCGGCGGATGGCTACACCTTCCTCGTCGGCTCGATCGGGCCGATGGCGGCCAACGAGTTCCTCTTCGCCTCGCTGCCCTTCGATCCGCGCAGCGCCTTCGCGCCGGTGGCGCTGTTGGCGAACACGCCGAAGGTGCTCTGCGTCGGGCCGCAACGGCCCTGGGCCGACCTGGCGGCCTTCACCGCCGCGGCGAAGGCCGGGCAGCTCACCGCGGGCTCTGCCGGGAACGGGTCCTCGCTGCACCTCGCGCTCGAACTGTTCAACGAGGCGGCGGGGACGCGCATCACCCATGTGCCCTATCGCGGCGCGGCGGCGGCCGTGACGGACCTGATGGGCGGGCAGATCGACGCGATCTTCGACAATGTCCCGAACATCCTGGCGCAGATCCGCGGCAACCGCGTGCGGCCGCTGGCGACGCTGACCACGGCGCGGCTGCCGCAGCTGCCCGAGGTGCCGACCATGGCCGAGGCGGGCGGGCCGCCGCTGGTCTTCGGCGCCTGGTTCTGCCTGGTGGCGCCCGCCGGCACGCCGGCGCCGATCATCCGGCGCGTCGCGGAGCAGGTGGAGCTGATGATGCGCGACGCGGAGGTCGGCGGGCGGCTCTCGGCGCAGGGGGCGGAACTCGGCGGCGGCGGGCCGGAGCGGCTGGCGGCGCTGATCACGACGACGCGGAGCCAGCTCGAGCCGGTGATCCGGCGGAACAACATCCGGGCGGAGTAGCCCGCCTGCGATCGCCGGAGGGCGGAGGCCCGGAGGGCCGAGCACCGGAGGCGTGAATCGCAGGCGAATCTTCCTGTCCGGACAAGTCTTGCCCGCCGGGGCGGCCCGGCGCAGATAGGCGGCAGGCGAATGCCGACAGGGAGAACCGGACCATGCCCGTAACCTTCACCGCCTCGCGCCGTGCCGTGCTGCTCGGCGCGGCCGCCGCCATCGCCGCGCCGCGCGTGGGCGGCGCCCAGCCGGCGCCGGTGCGGCTCGGCATCCTCCAGCCCGTGACCGGCGCGCTGGCGCAGGACGGCGAATACGGCCGGCTCGGCGCCGAGCTCGCCATCCAGGAGATCAACGCGACGGGCGGCATCCGCGCGCTCGGCGGCGCGCAGATCCAGATGGTGTTCGGCGACGCGCGCTCGAACCCCGAGGGCGGCAATGCCGAGGTGGAGCGGATGCAGGCGGAGGGCGTTGTCGCCATCGTCGGCGGCTTCGCGAGCCCGATCTGCCTCGCGGCCTCGCAGACCGCCTCGCGCTACGACCTGCCCTATGTGGTGGATGTGGGCGTGGCGGACACCATCGTGACGCGCGGGCTGCGCAACACCTTCCGCTTCGGGCCGGGCTTCGGGAAGGTGACGGGGGGCGCGCTCGACAACCTCGTCGCGCTGAACGACGCCGCGGGCAAGCCGGCGCGCACCGTCGTCGTCGTGCATGAGGACGGGCTGTTCGGCTCCGGCATGGCGCGGCTGATGAACACCGAGCTGCCGCGGCGCGGCTTCGAGGTGCTGGAGACGATCAGCCACCCGACGCCGGCGCGCGACATGTCGAACATCGCGCTGCGCATCCGCGCGCTGAACCCGGACCTGATCATCCCGTCGAGCTACTACGCGGAGTTCGTGCTGCTGTCGCAGACGCTGCAGCAGCGGCGCATCCGGCCGAAGGGCATCTACTGCGTGCTGAACGGCGCGGCTTCCAACTTCCGCTTCGTGCGGGAGTTCCCGCAGGCGGCGAACCTGGTGATGGACGTCAACCACTGGGCCGATCCGCGCAAGCCGAAGACCGCCGAGCTCCGCCGCGCGGTCGAGGCGCAGAACCGCTTCTGGCTCTACAACACGCCGCTCAACTACTCGGCGGTGATGCTGGTGGCCGATGCGCTGGAGCGCGCCGGCCGGGCCGACCGCGCTGCGGTGATCACCGCGCTGGCGGCGACCGACGGGCGCTTCGAGCGGCACATCATGCCCTATGGCCCGACGCGCTTCGAGAACGGGCAGAACCAGGCGGCGCAGGCCGTGAACACCCAGGTGCAGGGCAACGACATCAAGGTGATCTTCCCGCGCGACTTCGCCGACGCGCAGCCCGTCTATCCCTGGCCGAGCCTTTGATCAGTCCCTCAGACGCCGGGCGCGGCCATCCGGCCGCTTGGCTTTGCGGCAATTGCCGCGGGCCGCGTTCGCGGCCTCGGCCCGCCTGAAGGGCGGCGGGCCGCCACGTCCAAGCGATCGGAGGGTGTGCCGAGTTGCGTTCCTACCCGCCTGAGATAATCGGGGAGGCCGTGCTCAACGGCCTCCTCACCGGGGCCGTCTACGGGCTCGTGGCGCTGGGCCTCACGCTGGTCTACGGCGTGCTGCACATCATCAACTTCGCCCATGGCGCGCTGCTGACGCTGGCGATGTACGGCGCCTTCGTCGCCTGGAGCGCCTTCGGGCTCGATCCCTATGTCGCGATCCTTCCTCTGGTGCCGCTGTTCTTCGCGCTCGGCTACGGCGTGCAGCGCTTCGTGATCGGGCCGGCGAGCAGGGGAGAGGATTCCAACATCCTGCTCGTCACGCTCGGCCTCTCGATCATCATCGAGAACGTGATGCTGGCGATCTTCCGCTCCGATACGCGCTCCGTGCAGGTGCCCTATGCGATGGAGGTGGTGGAACTCGGGCCGATGCTGCTCGGCTTCCCGCGGGTGGTCGGCTTCGCGGCGGCCTGCGTGGTGGCGGTGGCGCTGTTCGTGCTGATGACGATGACCGACACGGGGCGCGCGATCCGCGCGGTGGCGAAGGAACGCACCGGCGCGGCGCTGGTCGGGATCAACGTCAACCACGTCTATGCGGTGACCTTCGGCATCGGCGCGGCCTGCCTGGCGGTCGCGGCCTGCCTGCTGATGCCCTTCTTCTACGTCAACCCGCGCGTCGGCAACGCCTTCGTCCTCGTTGCCTTCACCATCGTGGTGCTGGGGGGGATGGGCAGCGTGCCGGGGGCGCTGCTGGGCGGGCTGTTCATCGGCGTGGTGGAGAGCCTTTCGGGCCTCTATCTCGGCGACAGCCTGGGGCAGATCGGCATCTTCCTCATCTTCATCCTGGTGCTGCTGTTCCGCCCGACCGGGCTGTTCGGGGCGAAGGCGTGAGCGCGCGCGAGCTTGCGCCGATCGCCGTCTTCGCGGCCGTCGCCGCGCTGCTGCCGCTGTTCGTGACGCAGAACACCTGGCTGAACTTCGCGGTGTTCACGCTGATCATCTGCCTCGCGGCGCAGGGTTGGAACATCCTCGGCGGCTATGGCGGGCAGTATTCCTTCGGCCATGCGGCCTTCTTCGGCACCGCGGCCTACACGACCGCGATCCTGCAGGTGCGCTACGGCGTGAATCCCTATCCGGCCTTCGCCGCGGGCGTCGCGGCGGCGGCGGCGGTGGGCTTCGGGATCGGCGCGCTCTCCTTCCGGTCGGGGCTGCGCGGCAGCTATTTCGCGCTCGTCACGCTGGCCTTCGCGGAGGTGTTCCGGGTGCTCGCGAACGCCGCGGAGCTGACCGGCGGGGCGGCGGGGCTGCTGATCCCCATCGACGTGCGGGCGGCGAATTTCCAGTTCGCGGCGCGGGAGAATTTCTACTGGATCGCGCTGGCGCTGGTGACGGCATGCCTGGTGATCACGCGGGCGCTCGAACGCTCCCGCCTCGGCGCGCAGCTCGTCGCGGTGCGGGAGAACGAGAGCGCGGCGCGCGCGCTGGGGGTGGATGCGCTGTCCGTGAAGCTCGCGGCGATCGCGCTCTCGGCCGGGATCACCGGCGCGGCGGGCGCGCTCTATGCGCAGTATTTCCTCTATCTGGATGCCACCATCGCCTATGGCACCTGGATCAGCGTGGAGGCGCTGCTGGCGCCGATCATCGGCGGCGCGGGGACGGTGTTCGGGCCGGTGCTGGGCGGCATCGTTCTGCACGGCCTTTCGGAATTCACCAAGACGCTGGTCGGGCGCATCCCGGGGCTCGACCTGGTGATCTTCGGCGTGCTGCTCATCCTCGTGGTGCGCTTCCCGCCGCGCGAGATCCCCGGCCTGCTGCGGCGCTGGCGGCGATGAGCGATCCCGCCTTCCTCTCGGTCCACGGCGTCTCCAAGCGCTTCGGCGGGCTGCTGGCGGTGGGGGATGCGAGCTTCGCCGTGGCGGAGGGCAGCATCACCGGGCTGATCGGCCCGAACGGCGCGGGCAAGACCACGCTGTTCGCGATCGTCTCCGGCTTCGAGCAGCCGACGAGCGGCAGGGTGCTCTGGCGCGGCGAGGAGATCACCGGCCGCCCGCCGCATCTGCTGGCGCGCGCCGGCATCGCGCGCACCTTCCAGATCGTGCAGCCCTTCGCGGGGCTCTCGGTGCGCGAGAACATCGCCGTCGGCGCCTTCCTGCGCCATCGCCGCCGGGCCGAGGCGATCGCGCTGGCCGAGGAGGTGGCCGCGCGCGTCGGGCTGGAACGCGACCTCGACAAGCCGGCCGCCGCGCTGACGGTGGCGGGGCGCAAGCGGGTGGAACTGGCCAAGGCGCTGGCGACGCAGCCGAAGCTGCTGCTGCTGGACGAGGTGCTGGCGGGGCTCAATCCGTCCGAGGTGCGCGACATCGTGCCCGTGGTGCGCGCCATCCGCGATGCGGGCGTGACCGTGCTGATGATCGAGCATGTGATGCAGGCGGTGATGGATCTCTGCGAGACGGTGCATGTGCTCGCGCAGGGCCGCATCATCGCCGGCGGCACGCCGGGCCAGGTGGTGCGCGATCCGGCGGTGATCGAGGCGTATCTCGGGCCTGGCGCGGCGGAGAGGCTGGCGTCCGATGAGCGGAGGGCCGAAAGGCCCGGCGGTCTGAATCGGCCGCCTGCTGCGGATATCCGCGATGCTTGAGGTCAGGGACCTGGTTGCAGGCTACGGGCTGACGCGCGTGCTGGAGGGCGTCTCGCTCGATGTGCGGGCGGGGGAGATCACGGCGGTGCTCGGCGCGAACGGCGCCGGCAAGACGACGCTCAACATGGCGGTCAGCGGGCTGGTGAAGCCGCGCGCCGGGCAGGTGCTGTTCGAGGGCGAGGACATCACCGGCGCCGATCCCGGCGCGATCGTGGCACGCGGCCTGGTGCAGGTGCCGGAAGGGCGCAAGATCTTCCCCAACCTCAGCGTGCGGGAGAACCTGGTGCTCGGTTCCTATGCGCGGGCGAAGGCGAACCGCGCGCGCAACATCGAGCGCGTGTTCGACACCTTCCCGCGGCTGCGCGAGCGCAGCACCCAGGCGGCGGGCACGCTCTCGGGCGGGGAGCAGCAGATGCTCGCGATCGGGCGCGGGCTGATGGCGGAGCCGCGGCTGCTCATCCTCGATGAGCCCTCGCTCGGCCTCTCGCCGCTGCTGGTGGAGGAGATGTTCGCCCTGGTGCGGCGGCTGCACGCCGAGGGGCTCGCGATCCTGCTGGTGGAGCAGAACGTGGTGCAGTCGCTCGATATTGCGGACCGGGCGCATGTGCTGGAAAACGGCGTCTTCGCGCTGTCCGGCGCGGCGACGACGCTGCGCGAGGACCCGGAGCTGCGCCGGGCCTATCTCGGTCTCTGAGGGGAATGCCATGGCCATCGTGACGCCGGGCGTGGAGCCGGCCTCGAAGCTGCTGGCGGCGCCGCCGCCGGCCTGGCTCGGCGAATGGTGCGGCTTCGCGGCGGGGCTCCGCTTCGACCGGCTGCCGGCGGAGGTCGCGCAGCGGTCGCGGCTCGCGCTGCTCGACTGCATCGGCGCCATCGCCGCCGGCGCGCAGGAAGCGGAGGTGCAGGCGCTGGCGGCGCGGATGATCGCGCGCGAGGGCGGCGGCGAGGCGCCGGTGATCGGCCTGCCGATGGGCGCGCGGCCCGGCACGGCGGCCTTCCTCAACGGCACCGCGGGCACCATGCTGGAGCTGGACGAGGGCAACCAGTATGCGCGCGGCCATCCGGCGATCCATGTGGTTCCCGCGCTGCTCGCCGCGCCGCGTGGCGACGGGGCGGCGCTGCTGGCGGCGCTTGCGATCGGCTACGAATTCGGCGCGCGGGTCGGCATCGCTTCCAAGCTGAATGTCGCGATGCATCCGCACGGCACCTGGGGCACGCTCGGCGCGGCGATGGGCGTGGCGAAGCTGCACGGCGCCGCGGCCGAGGAGTTCCGCGGCGTGGTGAACATGGCCGCCTCGCTCGGCCTCGCGACCTCGCGACGGACGATGCTGGAAGGCGGCACGGTGCGGAATACCTATGCCGGGGTGTCCAACATGCTGGGACTGACGGTGTGGGACCTGGTGCGCGCGGGCTTCGAGGGCGAGCGCGACGGCGTCGCCAGTGTCTTCGGCGAGGTGAGCGCGAGCGACTTTCGGCCGGAGGAGATGGTGCGCGAGCTCGGCGACCGGTGGGAGATCGCGCGGAACTACTTCAAGCGCCACGCGGCCTGCCGATACACCCATGGCGCGCTGGATGCGCTCGGGGTGATCCTCGCGCGGACGGGGCCGCTGAAGCCGGAAGCGGTCGCGGCGATCGAGGTCGAGACCTATGTCTGGGCGGCGCAGCTCGATGATCCCGGCGCGGCCAACATGCTGGCGGCGAAGTTCTCCATCCCCTTCGCGCTGGCGACGACGATCGCGCATGGCGCGGCGACCGTGCCGGCCTTCCGCGGGCCGGCGCGGGAGGACCCGGCGGTGCAGGCGCTCGCGCGGCGGGTCACGGTGAACGAGGATCCGGCGATGACCGCGCAACTGCCAGGCCTCCGGCCGGCGCGGCTGCGGGTGACGCTGGCGGATGGCAGCGTGCAGGAGGCGAGCGTCACGACCAACCGCGGTGACACGGAGGACCCCTACACAGAAGCCGAGGTGCGCGCGAAGTTCCGCGAGCTCGCCGACCCGGTCTATGGCGCGGCACGCGCGGCGGCGATCGAGGACTGCGTGCTCGCGCTCGGGCCGCATCGCGAGGCGGCGGCGCTGACGGAGCTTCTCGGGCGATGACACTGGACCCCGTCACGCTCGCCGTGCTGAAGGGGCGGCTCGAGCAGATCGCGGACGAGATGGACGCGACGCTCTATCGCAGCGCCTTCAACCCGATCATCGCCGAGGCGCGCGACGCCTGCCACGGGCTCTATCACGCGGAGACCGGGGCGACGCTGGTGCAGGGCACCAAGGGGCTGCCGATCTTCGTCGGCGCGATGTCCTTCGCGGTGCAGGCGGTGATCCGGCGCGTCGCGGCCGGCGCGGGGCTGGAGCCGGGCGATACCTTCCTGTTCAACGATCCCTACGAGGGCGGGACGCATCTGAACGACTTCCGGCTGGTGCGGCCGGTGTTCCGCGGCGGCGCGCTGTTCTGCTGGATCGCGAGCGTGGGCCATTGGCTCGACATCGGCGGCAATGTGCCGGGCGGCTACAATCCGCGGGCGACGGAAAGCCACCAGGAAGGCGTGCGCATCCCGCCGGTGAAGCTGATCCGCGCCGGCGTGATGCAGCAGGACATCCTCGACATCCTCCATGCCAACAGCCGCGTGCCGCAATCCAACTGGGGCGACCTGAACGGGCAGCTCAACGCGCTCGATCTCGGCGAACGGCGGCTGCACGCGCTGCTCGACGAGCATGGCGAGGCGACGCTCGCGGCGGCGCTGGCGGCGCTCACGGATCGCGCGGCGGCGCTGATGGAGGCCGAGATCAGGACGCTGCCGGAAGGGCGCTATGCCTTCGAGGATTTCCTCGACAATGATGGCGTCACGGATGAGCGGCTGACCATCGCGCTCGTCATGGAGATCCGCGACGGGCGGATGCTGCTGGATTTCTCGCGCTCCTCGCCCGCCTGCCTGGGCCCGATCAACATCAGCCGCGCGACCAGCGTCGCGGCCTGCTATGTCGCGCTCAAGCACGCCTTCCCCGATGTGCCGGCCAATGCCGGCGTGCTGCGGCCGATCGAGTTCGTCATCCCCGAGACCACGCTGCTCGGCGCCGGCGCGCCGCGGCCGATGGCGGGCTATACGGAGACAATCCTGCGGCTGATCGGCGTGATCTTCGGCGCGCTCGGCAAGGCGGTGCCGGACCGCGCGACGGCCGCGCCCTTCGGGACGATCAACGCGCTGTCGCTCTCGGGCCAGCGGGGCGATGGGACGCGCTGGGTGATGTTCAGCTTCTTCGGCGGCGGCTTCGGCGGCAACCCGGAGAGCGACGGGCTGCATCACGCGAACAACCCGATCTCCACCGCGACGATCCCGCCGGCGGAAATCCTGGAGGCCGCCTATCCGGTGATGTTCACGCAATGGGCGCTGCGCGAGGACAGCGGCGGCGCGGGCCTGCATCGCGGCGGCGTCGGCGCGGTTTATGAGATCGAGGCGCTGGCGCCGGGGGCGACCGAGATCGCGCTGCTCGGCGAGCGCGGCCGCTACGCGCCCTTCGGCGTCGTCGGTGGCGGCCCGGGCGCGCTCACGCGGTTCCGCTGGCAAACCGAGGGCGGGTGGGAAAGCCCGCCGATGGCGAGCAAGGTCGTCGGCGTCCGGATCGCGCAGGGGCAGCGGCTGCGCCTCGAAAGCCCGGGCGGCGGCGGCTGGGGCGATCCCCGGCAGCGCCCGCGCGAGGCGGTGGCGCGCGACATCCGGCTCGGCTTCGTGGCCACGGAGAGCGCGCGGCGCGATTACGGGTTCGACGCATGATCGGGGCGTCTGATCGCCGGACGGCCGGCAGGCCGGAAGGCGTGAATCAGCCGCCCGCGCGCGTCGTGGGCGTGGATGTCGGTGGCACCTTCACCGACCTGTTCCTGTTCGACGCGGCGACGGGCGGCTTCCGCACCGCCAAGGTGCCCTCCAACCGCGGCGACGAGGCGGTGGGCTTCCTCGCCGGGCTGCGCGCGCTCGGTGGCCCGGCGGGCTTCGAGGCGATCGTGCATGGCACCACGGTCGGCACCAACGCGCTGCTGGAGCGCAAGGGCGCCAGGCTCGGCGTGATCACGACCGCGGGATTCCGCGACGTGCTGGAGATGCGGCGGCGCGACCGGCGCAGCACCTGGGGCCTCTGGGGCGAGTTCCTGCCGATCGCCGAGCGCGACATGCGGATCGAGGTGCCGGAGCGCATGCTGGCCGATGGCACGGTGCGCCAGGCCGTGGACATCGCGGCGGTGGAGGCGGCGGCGCGCGAGCTGCTTGCGCGCGGGGCGGAGGCCTGCGCGATCGTCTTCATCAACAGCTATGCGAATGCCGCGAATGAACGCGCGGCGGCCGCTTCGGTGCGCGCGATCTGGCCCAATCCGCATGTCAGCGTGTCTTCGGAGATCCTGCCGGAGATCCGCGAGTTCGAGCGCGCCTCCACCACGGCGCTCAACGCCTACCTGCAACCCGGTGTCGCCAGCTATCTCGGCAAGCTCGAAGGCGCGCTCGCCGAGGCCGGCTTCGCCGGGCGGTTCCATATCGTGCAGTCGAACGGCGGCATCATGTCCACCGCGACGGCGCGCGGCTTTCCCTCGCGCACGGCGCTTTCGGGGCCGGCGGCCGGCGTGATCGCGGCGGCGGCCATCGCGCGCGCGGCAGGCTTCGAGAACGCGATCACCTGCGATCTCGGCGGCACCAGCTTCGACGTCTCGCTCGTCACCGGCGGGCGGATGGAACTCGCGGCGCAGGCGACGATCGATTTCGGCCTGGTGATCCGCTCGCCGATGATCGAGATCACGACGATCGGCGCCGGCGGCGGCTCCATCGCCGGGGTGGATCGCGGCGGGCTGCTCCAGGTGGGGCCGGAGAGCGCGGGCAGCCGGCCGGGGCCGGTCTGCTACGGGCAGGGCAACACGCGGCCGACGCTGACGGATGCCAACCTGGTGCTCGGGCGGATCAACGCGGAGCGGCCGATCGGCGGCGCGCTGGCGCGGCTGGATGTGGAGGCGGCGAAGGCCGCGATTGCCGCCCATGTCGGCCAGCCGCTCGGGCTCGATGCGATGGCGGCGGCGGAGGCGATCGTGCGCGTGGCGAACGCCAAGATGGCCGGCGCGATCCGCCTCGTCTCGATCGAGCGCGGGCATGATCCGCAGAAATTCGTGGCACTGCCCTTCGGCGGCGGCGGCGCGCTGCATGTCGGCGCGCTGATCAAGGAGGTGGGGCTCAAGGCCGCGCTGGTGCCGCGCTTCCCGGGCGTCACCTCCGCCATCGGCTGCGTCATCGCCGATGTCCGGCACGACCAGGTGCGGACGCTGAACATCGCGCTCGATGGGCTCGACGCCGCGTCGCTGGACCAGCGGATGGTGGGGGAGGCCGCCGCCGCGCGCGCGGTGGTGGAGGCGGCGGGGCTGCCCGTCAGCCGGATCGAGATCCGCTTCGAGCTCGACATGCACTATGCCGGGCAGACCCATACCGTGGGTGTGCCGCTGCCGCTGCATGTGATCGGCGGCACCACCGGCGTCTCCGAGGCGATCCTGCGCAGCGCCTTCGAGGCCGCCTACCAGCAGGCCTTCTCGCGCCTGCTGCCCGGGCTGCCGGTCCGCATCGTCACGCTGCGCACGGCGGCCATCGGCGTGCGGCCGGATTTCGACCTGGCGGCGCTGGCGCCGCCGGCGGAGGCCACGGCAGAGGCCGCGGCGCGCGGCGCCAGGCAGGTCTGGTTCGACGGGGCGTGGCATGTCGCCTCGGTGTGGTCGCGGCTCGACCTGCCGGTGGGCGCGCTGGTGCATGGGCCGGCGATCCTCGAGCAACCCGATGCGACGGTGGTGGTGGACCCGGACCTGGTCGCGCGCGTGGACGGCTTCGGCAACCTGATCATCGAGAGGGAGTGACGATGCAGGATACCGCGCTGCTGCTCTGCGATCTCCAGAACGACTTCCTGCACAAGGATGGCGCCTATGGCCGCGCGGGGCAGAGCGCGCCGGAGATCGCGGCACTTCCCGCGCGGCTCGCGCCGCTGGTGCGCGCGGTGCGCGCGAAGGGGGTTTGGATCGCGTCCACCCATTTCACGCTGTTCACCGGCAAGGGCGGCGAGCCCTTCATCGATCCGCATCTGAAGAAGATGCGGCCCTTCCTGCGCAAGGGCGATTTCGTCATGGGCTCCTGGGGCCACCAGGTGGTGGAGGAGCTCGCGCCATCCGACCTGCCGGTGGAGAAGGTGGGCTATGACGCGTTCTACGCGACGCGGCTGGAATGGATCCTGCGCAAGGTGGGGGTGCGGCATCTGCTCGTCGCCGGGATCGTGACGAATGGCGGCGTCGCCTCCACGGTGCGTGGCGCGCATGTGCGGGAGTTCCACGTGACCGTGCTGGAGGATGGCTGCGCCGCCTTCACGCGTGAGCTGCACGAGACGGCGATCGCTGCGCTGCGCCCGGTGGCGGAGATCAGCACCGTCGCGACGGAACTCGCGAAGCTCGCATGAACGCCCGCGTCGTCACGGAGGCCGCGCCGCGGTTCGAGACGGAGGTGCCGGTTGCGATCATCGGCGCGGGCGCCGCGGGGCTGATCGCCGCGCTCGCCTGCCGTGCCGCGGGCGTGGAGCCGCTGGTGATCGAGCGGGACGCGGTGCCGCGCGGCTCCACCAGCCTCTCGGCCGGGCTGATCCCGGCCGCCGGTACGCGCTTCCAGCGGGAGCGCGGGATCGAGGATGATCCAGCGCGTTTCGCGGCCGACATCCAGAAGAAGGCACAGGCCCGGGCGGATGCAGGGACCGTCGCACTGGTGACGCGGGAGGTCGGGCCGGCGCTGGAATGGCTCGCCGACGCGCATGGCCTGCCCTTCAGCGTGGTGCATGATTTCGACTATCCAGGCCACAGCCGGCGGCGCATGCATGGGCTGCCGAGCCGCAGCGGCGCGGAACTCGTGGACCGGCTGCGCCATGCCGCGGAGCAGGCGGAGATCCCGCTGCTGACCGAAGCGCGCGTGACGACGCTGGTGCGCGACGATGCGGGCGTGCTGCGCGGCCTGGTCGCGGAGCGGCCCGATGGCAGCCGGGAGCGGATCGGCGCGCGCGCCATCGTGCTGGCGAATAGCGGCTATGGCGGCAACAAGGCGCTGGTGCGGAAGTACATCCCGGCGCTGGCCGAGGCGATCTATTTCGGCCATCCCGGCAACGAGGGCGAGGCGGTGCTCTGGGCCGAGCAGCTCGGCGCGGAACTCGGCGACATGACGGGGCATCAGGGGCATGGCTCGGTCGCGCATCCGCAGGGCATCCTCGTCACCTGGGCGGTGATCATGGAAGGCGGCTTCCAGGTGAATGCCGAGGGCGGGCGCTTCTGGAACGAGAGCAGCGGCTATTCGGAAGCCGCCGTCGCGGTGCTGGGCCAGCCCGGCGGGATCGCGTGGGACATCTTCGATGCCCGCATCGCCGCGATCGCGCGGCAGTTCGAGGATTTCCGCCAGGCGGAGGCGGCTGGGGCCGTGCTCACCGCGGCGACGCCAGAGGAGCTGGCGGCGAAGGCGAAGCTGCCCGTGGACCGCTTCGTCGCGAGCTTCCGCGCGGTGGAGGCGGACAAAGCGGCGGCGCGTCGCGACGCCTTCGGCCGGGACTGGGCGGGCGTGGCCCCGCTCCAGGCGCCGCTCTGTGCCGTGCGCGTCACGGGGACGCTGTTCCACAGCCAGGGCGGCCTCGCGGTGGATGAGGCGGCGCGGGTGCGGCTTGCGGCGGGCGGGATCATCCCGAACCTTTTCGCCGCCGGCGGCGCGGCGCGCGGCGTCAGCGGGCCGGAGGCGTCCGGCTATCTTTCGGGCAACGGATTGCTGACGGCGGTGGCGCTCGGGCGCGTCGCCGGGCAGGGCGCGGCGCGCATCGCAGCGGAGTGAGCAGCATGGACCAGTACGGGATCGGCCAGCCGGTGCGCCGGAAGGAGGATGTGCGCTTCCTCACCGGGCGCGGCCGCTACACGGACGATATGGACCTGCCCGGCCAGGCGCATCTGGCGATCCTGCGCTCGCCGCATGCGCATGCGCGGATCGTCTCGCTCGATGTTGCGGCGGCGCGCGCCGCGCCCGGCGTGCTCGCGGTGCTGACGGGTCATGACGCGGCGGCGGACGGGATCGGGCTGTTCCCGGTGCAGGTCGAGGTGCCGCCGATGCCCGGCACGCCGCCGCTCTACTGCCCGCCGCGCGCGATCCTCCAGACGGAGGCGGTGCGCTTCGTCGGCGATCCCATCGTCGCGATCGTCGCCGGGACGCGGGCGCAGGCGCAGGACGCGCTGGAGCTGGTGGAGGTGGAGTACGCGACGCTGCCGGCGATCGCGGAGACGGCACGCGCACTCGATGGCGCGGCGCCGGTGATCTGGGCGGAGCGCGGCAGCAATCTCTGCGTGCATTGGACCAATGGGCGGAAGGAGCAGACGGACGCGGCCTTCGCCGCGGCGCATCACGTCGCCCGGATCGAGCTGGTGCAGAACCGCGTGATCGGCAACCCGATGGAACCCCGCGTCGCGATCGGCGTGTGGAACGCGGAGCTCGGCCGGCATGAGCTGACCAGCCCGACCCAGGGCGTGATCCGCGTGCGCGACGGGCTCGCGAAGTTCATCTTCAAGGTCCCCAACGAGAAGATGAAGGTCGTCTCGCCCGATGTCGGCGGCGGCTTCGGGCTGCGGGGCAAGCTGTTCCTCGAATCCGCGCTCGTGCTCTGGGCGGCGAAGCGGCTCGGGCGGCCGGTGAAGTGGCGCGCCGACCGCAGCGAGACCATCGTTTCCGACCCGCATGGCCGCGACCATGTGACCGAGGCCGAGATGGCCTTCGACGCGCAGGGCAAGGCGCTCGGCCTGCGCACGCGCACCATCGCCTCGGTCGGCGCCTACCTGCTCGATTTCGGGCCGCGCATCCCGACGGTGGCCGGCGCGCGCATCGCCGGCACCGTCTATGACCTGCAGGCAGTGAGCATGGAGGTGCGCTGCGCCTTCACCAACACCGTGCCCACGGACGCCTATCGCGGCGCGGGGCGGCCGGAGATCGCCTATACGATCGAGCGGCTGCTCGATCTCGGCGCGGCGCATTTCGGCCTCGGGCGGGACGAGATCCGGCGGCGCAACTACGTGCGCCCGGACCAGATCCCCTACACCAACTGCGTCGGCAATGTGCTCGACAGCGGCGATTTCGCGGGCACCCAGGCGCTCGCGCTGAAGCTCGCCGACTGGGAGGGCTTCGCGGCGCGCAAGGCGGATTCGGCCAGTCGCGGGAAGCTGCGCGGCATCGGGCTCGGCTATTTCATCGAGGCCTCGGGCGGGCAGCCCACCGAATGGGCGCGGGTCGCGATCACGCCGGAAGGCCGCGCGCGGCTCGTCGTCGGCACCTTCAACCACGGGCAGGGGCATGAGACGGCCTATGCCCAGATCATCCACCAGCGCCTCGGCATCCCCTTCGATGCGATCGAGCTGGTGCAGGGCGATACGGACGTGGTGGAGCAGGGCAACGGCACGGGCGGCTCGCGGTCCTCGCAGATGGGGGGCGTGGCGACGCTGCGCGCCTCGCTCGCGGTGCTCGAGAAGGCGAAGCGCGTCGCGGCGGAACTGCTGGAAGCGGCGGAGGCGGATGTGGAATTCGCCGAAGGCCGCTTCCGCGTCGCCGGCACCGACCTTTCGGTGGGATGGGCCGAGGTGGCGGGCCGCGAGACGCTGGACGAGCGCGTGCTCTACAAGCGCGACACCGAATGCAACTTCCCCAATGGCTGCCACGTCGCCGAGGTGGAGGTGGACCCGGAGACGGGGAAGCTCGAAGTCGTCGCCTATGCCTGCGTGGACGATGTGGGCGTGGTGATCAACCCGATGCTGGTGCACGGCCAGTCGCATGGCGGCATCGCGCAGGGCCTCGGCCAGGCGGTGCTGGAGGAGGCGCGCTACGACCCGGCGAGCGGGCAGTTCCTCAGCGCCACCTTCCTCGACTACGCGATGCCGCGCGCGGACGATCTGCCGCATCTGGCGGTGGATGTGAACGTGGTGCCGACGCCGGTGAACGAGCTTGGCGTGAAGGGCGCGGGCGAAGGCGGGGCGTGCGGCGCGCCGCCGGCGATCGTGAGTGCCGCCTGCGACGCGCTCGGCATCGCCCATCTCGACATGCCGCTGACGCCGGAGCGCGTCTGGCGGGCGCTCCGGCGCGGCTGACCGCCGATCAGGCGGGGGGCAGGATCGGCGAGGAGGTGAGGTGCATCACCCCGTCGCTGGCCAGGATATCGGCGCGGGTGATGGCGATGGTCGGCCGGCCGGGGGTGGGCGGCGCGCCCTCACGCACAACGGTCGCGGTGCGCGGGCCGGTCGGGTTGATCTGGAGGCGCCCGCGATCCCAGGTGACGATCTGGCCGCGGCGGGACTGGATGTCCACGAGGCGCAGCAGGCCGAAGGCGGCGTTGGCGTTCACCAGCGCGGCGGCGCGGGCGCGCTGCTCGGCGCTCGGGGTGCCCGGCGGGCTGTCGAGCAGGGCGCGGAAATCGGCGGGCAGCGTATCGAGCGCCTGGTTGGTCGGCACGAAGAGCGTGACGGCGCCGTTGTTGGCGCCGAGCCGGCCGGCCTGGCCGCTGAGGTTCAGCGCGTTGAGGAAGCGGCGGTATTCCGGCTTGTCGCCCAGCAGGGCGGTGAGCGGGAAGGAGCCGTCCTCGGTGATGCGGCGGGTCTCGCAGGCGGCGAGCAGCGCGAGGCCGCCGGCGGCCAGCGCGAAGCGCCGGGGGAAGGAACGGGGCGCGGTCATCCGGGTCCTTTCGGTCGCCGCCGGGCGGAATCGGGGCGGCGGGGCGTGAATCGGGCAGCGTGGTAGCGGCCGGCCCGGGCGCAGTCCAGGGCGGAGCCGGTTTGACGGCCCCCATCCCCCGGCGGAGGATGCGCCCGCATCAGAGGGAGGAGGCCAGCTTGGCCGAGCATCCGTTCACCGCCGAGGATCTCGAGACGCTGCGGCAATGGGATACGCCGACGATCTGCAACGCGCTGGAACTCGTGGCACCCCAGCGGCGCGGGCATGGCTTCACCATCCGCCCCATGGTCTGCGCCGATCCGAAGCTGCCGCCGATCTGCGGGCTGGCGCGTACCGGCACGATCCGCGCCGCGGCGCCCTCGGGCCGGCCGAAGGAGCAGGACCGCGCGGTACGGCTCGGCTGGTACGAGTATGTCGCGAAATCCTCCCTGCCCACCGTGGTCGTGCTGCAGGACCTGGACGACACGCCGGGGGTGGGCGCCTTCTGGGGTGAGGTGCATTCGGCCGTCCACAAGGCGCTCGGCGCACAGGGGGTGGTGACGAACGGCTCTATCCGCGACCTCGACATGCTCGCGCCGGGCTTCCAGCTCATTGCGGGGGTGGTGAACCCGAGCCACGCCTATGTGCACATGGTCGCCTATGGGCAGGAGGTCGGCATCCACGGGATGCAGGTGGCGCATGAGGATGTGATCCATGCCGACCGGCACGGCGCGGTGGTGATCCCGCATGAGGTGGTGCGGAAGATTCCCGCGGCGATCGAACTCGGCGCGCGTCGCGAGAAGGTGATCCTCGATGTCTGCAAGGACCCGGCCTTCAGCGTGGCGAAGCTGAAGGAGGCGATCGGGAAGATGGACGAGATCCATTGAGGCTTCGGGCGGCGGCCGCGATGCTGCTGCTCGCCGGCCCGGCGCTCGCCCAGGCGCCGGGGTGGGAGGCGCGGGTGCGGGAGCTGGCGCCGGCCTTGCGGGCCTGCCTCGCGGACCGTCCCGGCGCGATGGTGGTCGAGGCCTGGCCGATGAACCGCGGCTTGGCCGGCGCGCGGCTGCTGCTGCCGGGTGGGGCGCGGGAGGATTGCGTGGCCGATCCCGGCACCGGCGCGGTGGACGGCCGGCGCGCGGTGGAGCCGGGCGACCGTCGGCCGGGGGAGGGCCTGCGCGCCTTCATGCTGGAACGGCGCTGCGTGGATGCGTGGCGGGTGGAGGACGAAGCCGGGCGGGAACTGGGATGGCTGGCCTATCCGGGGTGGGGATGAAACCTTTGCTGACCCGCGTCCGCCCGGAATGGGTGGACCATTACGGCCACATGAACCTCGCCTACTATCTTGTCGCCTTCGATCTCGCGACGGATGCGCTCTGGCCCGATCTGGGGCTCGGCGAGCGGTTCCGCGCGCGCGGGCTTGGCACCTTCGCGGTCGAATCCTGGCAGTCCTATCGGCGCGAGGTCGTGCTGGACGCGCCGCTCGCCGCGGAAAGCAAGGTGCTGGACTTCGACGCGAAGCGCCTGCTGATCGCGCATCGGCTGTTCCATGCGGAGGAAGGCTGGCTCAGCGCGGAGAACGAGGTGCTGTTCCTGTGCGTGAGCCTGGAGACGCGGCGTGTTGCGGCGTGGCCCGAGGATGTGCTGGCGCGGTTCGCGGCGGCAAAGGTGGGGAAGGGGGCGCAGCGGCTGGCGTTGAAGCGCGGCTAGTTCACCCCCGGTTCACCACCCAGATCCCCGCCGCGACCAGCGCCAGCGAAGCCAGCAGCGAGAGCGTCAGCGCCTCGCCCAGCACCAGCGCGCTCGCCATCGCGGCGAAGACGGGCGTCAGGAACAGGAAGGGCGCGAGCGCGGAGGCCTTGTGCCGCGCCACCAGCCAGAACCAGGCGGCGTAGGAGACGAAGGCGATGCCGATCGCCTGGAACAGCAGCGCACCCACCACCACCGGCGTCGGATCGAACACGCCCGGCTCGCCGAGCGCCATCCCGATCGGCCAGAGCAGCGCCGCGACGCCGAGCTGATAGAGCAGCGTCCGCTCCGCGGTGATGCGCGTGATCATCGTCGCCTTGATGACCACGATCGTCGCGCCCCAGCAGATGCCGGCGAGCAGCGCCAGCAGGTCGCCCAGCAGCATCGCATCCGCCGGCTGGCCGAGACGCCCCGCGAAGGCCACTACCAGCCCCGCGAAGGCGAGCAGCAGGCCGGCGAGCCGGCGCGGCGTGAGCCGGTCGCCGGGGACGAAGAAATGCGCGCCGAGCACCGCCCAGAAGGGCGCGGTATAGACCATCACCGTGCTGCGCGCGGCGGTGGTGCGGCTCATCCCCTCGAACAGGGCCCAGAACTCGGCGGCGAAGAAGAAGCCGCAGAGCAGGCCGGGCCAGAGGCTGCCGTCGCGGCGGAATACCGTGATGCCGCGCCACCAGCACCAGGCGAGCAGGCAGGGCACCGCGATCACGGAACGCAGGCCCGCCTGCGCCAGCGGCGAGATGCCCTCGAGCCCGAGCTTCACCGCGATCTGCGCGATGCCCCAGCTCGCGGTCAGCGCCACCATCAGCGCGGCGGCGGAGAGCGGCAGCCCAGCGCCGCTCAAGCGGCCATCCGGTCGAGCCGGTCGCGCAGCCGGTACCAGGAGCCGACGATCGGCAGGAACCACGGGTTGCCCGTGTAGGTCGGCCGCGTCGGGAAGGGCAGGCCGTCCAGCGCGAAGCGTTCGTTCGCCGCGCCCGCCAGCTTCAGCGCGGCATTGTGGCCGAGCCAGGTCGCCATCGCGACGCCGCTGCCCTGGCAGCCGGCGGCATAGTGCACGCCGTCCTCGACGCCGATATGCGGCAGCCCGTCGAAGGTGAAGGCGACGAGCCCGGTCCAGGCATGGGTGATCCGCACCTCCCTCAGTTCGGGGAAGCACGCCGTCATCTTGGCGTGCAGCGCCGGCGCGCTGCCCTCCGCGGTCGCCTTGCGGAAGCTCGCGCGGCCGCCCCAGAGGACACGGCGGCCGTCCGGCGACGGACGAAAATAGTTCAGCACGCGCCGGCTCTCGCTGATCATGCGGCGGCCGGGGAACAGGCGCTCGATCGTCGCCTCCGGCAGTTCCTCTGTGGCGATGATGTAGGAGTTGAGCGGCACCAGGCGCCGCGCGAGCCAGGGGCTCGCGGTGCCGCGGCTGTCGAGCGAATAGCCGTTGGTCGCGACGAGCACGGCGTCCGCGACCATCTCGCCGCGGTCGGTGGCGATGCGGAAGCCCTCGCCCTGCCGTGCGATCCCCTGCACGCGCACCTGGTCCACGAGGACCGCGCCCGCGCGCTCGGCGGCGGCGGCGAGGCCGCGGGCGTATCTGCCGGGATGCAGGCTGCCGGTCGCGGCGGCGGCCATGCCGCCATGGTAGAAGTCGCTGCCGAGGAAGTCGCGCTGGCGCGCCTTCGGGATCATCTCGGCGGGCAGGCCGGTGACCTCCGCGATCCAGTCCACCTTGCGCGCCATCTGCTCGTAATGCGCGGGCGACCAGGCGCCGACGAAGCGGCCGCAGCGGAGGTAGTCGCAGTCGATCCCTTCGCGGGCGATCGTCTCCTCGATGAAGGGCAGGCTCGCGGCGCAGGCGAGCGCGATGCGGCGGGCTTCCTCGCTGCCGAAGGATTTCGCGAGCGTGCCGCTCGCCACCTTGAGCCCGCCCGAGACCATGCCGCCATTGCGCGAGGAGGCGCCCCAGCCGATGCGCTCGGCGTCCAGCACCACCACGGGATGGCCGAGCCGGCGGAGCGTGAGGGCGGCCGAGAGCCCGGCATAGCCGCCGCCGACGATGGCGACGCCGGCGCGGTCGGGCAGCGGGGTGTCGCGGTCGGGCGGCTCGGCGGCCTCCCACCACCAGGGCTTCACCTGGAAGCCGGCGGCGAAGGGGAATTGGGTCTCGGTCATGGCCGCGCGCGCGTCCCGGGTTTCGGTCGAGCGAGGTTCGTGCCGCGCGGCGCCGCGATCAAGGGCGCCGGCCGGCGAGATTGACAGGCCGGCCGGGCGGGGGCAGTCGCCGCGCGGAACGACGACGCGGGACGAAGGCGCCTGATGACGACGGGGGCGATGTGACGAGGCCGGTCCTTCTGGTGCAGTCCGGCGGCGAGGCGGCCCTGCCCGAATGGCAGCGCCATTTCGCCGCCGCCGGTGCCGAGGTGGAGGTGCGCTGGTGGGACGATCCGGCGGTGGCGCCGGCATCCGTCCGCTACGCGCTGGTCTGGGACCCGCCGCATGGGCGGCTCGCGGGCTACCCGAACCTCCGCGTGATCTTCGGCAGCGGCGCGGGCGTGGATTTCATCGCCTCCGATCCGGCGCTGCCGCGGCACCTGCCGCTGGTGCGCATGGCGACGGCCGGCGCGGCGCAGCGGATGGGCGAGTTCGTCGCCTGGGCCGTGCTCTCGCTGCTGCGGGGCGCGCGGCGCATCGGGCTGGCGCAGGGCGAGGGGCGGTGGGACTATTTCGACACGGAGCGCACCGCGCCCGAGACCACCATCGGCATCATGGGCCTCGGCCACATGGGCGGCGCGGCGGCGCGGATGCTGGTCGGGCTCGGCTTCCAGGTGATCGGCTGGTCGCGCACGCGGAAGGACCTGCCCGGCGTGCGGAGCCATGTGGGCGAGGCGGAGCGGGACCGCTTCCTCGCTGCCTCCGACATCCTGGTCTGCCTGCTGCCGGCGACGCCGGAGACGCGCGGCCTGCTCGCCGCGCCGCTGATCGCGCGGCTGCCGGACGGGGCGGGGCTGATCAATGTCGGGCGCGGCAGCCAGCAGAGGATCGGGGACATCCTGGCCGCGCTCGATGCCGGCAAGCTCTCGGGCGCCGTGCTCGACGTGTTCGAGGCGGAGCCGCTGCCCGCCGGGCACCCGGCCTGGGCGCATCCGAAGCTGATCGTGACCCCGCATGTCGCGAGCCTGCCGCCGCGCAGCGAGCGCGCCGCGCATGTCGCGGCGCTGATCGCCGCGCATGAACGCGGCGAGGCGCTGCCCAACACCTACGACCACGATCGGGGCTACTGATGCCGCTGCCGCCACCGCCGGTCCGCCCGGACCCGGACCATGTGCCGACCGAGCAGGAGCTGCGCGAGGATCTCGCCGCCGCCTACCGGCTGATCGCGCTGTTCGGCATGACGGACCTCGTCTTCACCCATCTCTCGGCGCGCATCCCGGGGCCGGGGCATCGCTTCCTGGTGAACCCGTACGGGATGCTGTTCGAGGAGATCACCGCGAGCAGCCTGGTGGTGGTGGATGCCGATGGCGCGCCGCAGCAGGCGACGAGCTGGCCGGTGAACCCGGCGGGCTTCGTGATCCATTCCGCCGTGCATCGCGGCCGGGCCGATGCGCTCTGCGTGATGCACACGCACACGCTCGCGGGCATGGCGGTCGCGGCGCAGGAAGGCGGGCTGCTGCCGCTCAACCAGATGATGATGGAGGTCAGCGGCCGCGTGGTGCTGCACGACTACGAGGGGGTGGCGGCGGACGACAACCTCTCGGAGCGCGAGCGGATCGTGCGCGACCTGGGCGACGCGCCCTGCATGATCCTGCGCCATCACGGGCTGCTGACGGTGGGCCCGACGGTCGCGGCGGCCTTCTACTACATGTATTATCTCGAGCAGGCCTGCCGCATCCAGCTCGCGGCGCAATCCGCGGGCGCGAGGCTCGCGCTGCCGCCGGCCGAGGTCGTGGCGCGCACGCGGGCGCAGTTCACCACCGGGCCCACCAAGGGCTGGCTGCCCTGGCAGGCGCTGCGCCGCAAGCTCGATCGCGAGCAGCCGGACTACCGCGACTGATGCGCGATGCCGGCCAGGCCCTGGTGCTGCGGGCGCTGACGAAGCGCTATGGCGGCTTCACCGCGGTGGAGGATGTCTCGCTGGCTGTCGAGCGCGGGCAGTTCCTGACGCTGCTCGGGCCCTCGGGCTCGGGCAAGACGACCATCCTGATGTGCATCGCGGGCTTCGTCGCGCCGAGCAGCGGCGCGGTGCTGCTGGATGGGCGCGACATCACCGCGCTGCCGCCGGAGAAGCGGGACTTCGGCATGGTGTTCCAGGGCTACGCGCTGTTCCCGCACATGACGGTGGCGGAGAACGTCGCCTTCCCGCTCCGCGTGCGGAAGCTCGGCCGGGCGGAGCGCGAGCACAAGGTTCGCGAGGCCCTCGATCTCGTGCAGCTCGAGCGCTTCGCGGAGCGGCGGCCGGCGCAGCTGTCCGGCGGGCAGCAGCAGCGCGTGGCGCTCGCCCGCGCGCTGGTCTTCGACCCGGCGCTGCTGCTGCTGGACGAGCCGCTCTCGGCGCTCGACAAGAAGCTCCGCGCCGAGCTGCAGGAGGAGCTGAAGGCGCTGCACCGGCGCGTCGGGCGCACCTTCGTCAACGTCACGCATGACCAGGAGGAGGCGCTGTCGCTTTCGGACCGCGTCGCCATCCTCGACCATGGCCGGCTGGTGCAGGAAGGCCCGCCGGCGGCGCTCTACGAGCGGCCGCGGACGCGCTTCGTGGCGGATTTCCTCGGCAAGTCGAACTTCCTGCAGGGCATGGTGACGGAGGCCCATCCGGGCGGCTTCCACATGATGGCCGGCGCGACGCCGATCGCCCAGGCGCTGCCGGAGGGCGCGCCGCGTCCGGCGGCCGGCACGCCGGCGCTGCTGTCGCTCCGGCCGGAGAAGATCGCGCTGCTGGCGCAGGGCGAGGCGGCGGAGAACAGCGTGGAGGGGCGCATCGCGACCTGGTCCTACCTCGGCGCCGGCTATGCGCTGGTGGTGGAGACGGCCGATCTCGGCCGGCTGCGGGTGCATCTGCCGGCCTGGAATGCGCCGATCGCGCCGGCGGATGGGCTCCGGCTGCGGCTCGGCTGGCGCTCGACGGCGAGCGTGCCGGTGGAGGAGGATCGGGCGTAGGGCGCGGGTCAGCGCCGCGTCGTGGCGGGGCGGCCCTGCGTGGCGCCGAAGGCCGGATGGCGCAGGCGGGCGGGGCCTTCCGGCAGCGCGCGGACCATGCGGCGCAACTCGAGCACCGCGCCATCGGCCAGCCGCGTCGCATGCGCCGAGAGCGCGACATAGCCCTGGCGACGGAAGAAGCCCTCGGCGCCGGGCGGGACCAGCGCCTCCACCGTCTCGACGAAGGCCGCGGCGAAGCGCTGCTCGGCGGCGGCGAGCAGGGCGCGGCCGATGCCGGCGCCGGTCCGCTGCGGCGCGACATGCAGCGCGCGCAGCGTCGCGCTGCGGCCGCAGGCGGCGGGCAGGGGGGGCAGCTTCTCGCGCGGCAGGAAGCTGCGCTGGAGGGGCTCGTCCTGCCAGGCGATGAAGCCGGCGAGGCCGCGGTCGTCCTCCGCCAGCAGGCAGGCGCCGGCGGCGAGATGGTGCGGCGCCAGGCCGCGCAGCCGCCAGAGCGCGGCCTCGAGCGCGGCGGGTTGCGGGCCGTCGGCGCCTTGCCGCAGGCTCTGCCATTGCAGCGCCTGGAGGGCGTCCAGCTCGTCGGGGCGGGCGGGGCGAATTCCCATGTTCATCGTCTCGGCGCAATTTTGGTCCGAAACCTGTTGCGGCGCCATGGGGAGGGACGACACAAAGAATTGCTCATGTTGCCGCAATTCTCGAATGTTTCCGATTGTCGCATGAAGTGAGCGGGTCTGGCGATGGTGGCGCGCGGCCGATCGAGCGTTCCCCCGGCTGCGCCGGCGGCGGCACCCTCCAAGTCCCGCGCCTGCCCTGCTACACCCGCCGCGACAACAAGCCGGAGGGTGGGCCATGGCGGATGCGGCGGGGCGCGAGGGGCGCACGGGGGGGCAGTTGCTCGCCGATGCGCTGGTGGCCAATGGCGCGACGCATGTCTTCGCCGTGCCGGGCGAGAGCTATCTCGACCTGCTCGATGGCCTCTACAACCAGCGCAACCGCATCCAGCTCGTCACCTGCCGCTTCGAGGCCGGCGCCGTCCACATGGCGGAGGCGCATGGCAAGCTGACCGGCCGCCCCGGCGTCGCCATCGTCACGCGCGGGCCCGGCGCCTGCCATGCCGCGATCGGCGTGCATGTGGCGCAGCAGGACAGCACGCCGCTGGTGCTGCTGGTCGGCCAGATCCCCGTCTCGGAGACGGATCGCGAGAGCTTCCAGGAGGTGGACTACCGCCGCTTCTTCTCGCCGATCGCGAAATGGGTGACGCAGATCGACGAGGCGGCGCGCATCCCGGAACTCATGGCCCATGCCTTCGACGTCGCGGTGAGCGGCCGGCCGGGCCCCGTGGTCGTCGCGATCAGCGAGGAGATGCAGAAGCACCTCGCCGCGGTGCCCGATATCGGGCCGCAGCGCGTGCTGCCCGCGCATCCCGCGCCCGAGGCGATCCCGCGCCTGATGGAGATGCTCGGGCGGGCGGAGCGGCCGCTCGCGATCCTCGGCGGCAGCCGCTGGAGCGCGGAAGGGCGCGCGGCGATGGGCGCGTTCCTCGTGGCCAACGACATTCCCGTCGCCGTCGCCTTCCGCCGGCAGGGCCTGTTCGACGGGACGAGCGCGCATTACGCGGGCGATCTCGGAGTGGGCGCCGATGCGGGGCTGGTGGCGAAGGCGAAGGAGAGCGACCTGATCCTGGCGATCGGCACCCGCCTCGGCGAACCGGTGAGCCAGGGCTACACGCTGTTCGACCTGGCGGGCGCGAAGCCGATCGTCCATGTCCATCCCGAGCAGGCGGAGATCGGGCGGGTGCATCGCGTGGCCCTCGGCGTCACGGCGGATGTGAACGCCTTCGCGCTGGCGGTCCGCGGCCAGCGCGTCGCGGCGCCGCGCTGGGGCGCCTGGCGGCAGGCGGTGCGCGCGGCGCGCGAGACGCAGGCGGTGGCGCCGCGCTACGAGGGGCCGCTCAACTTCGCCGTCGCGCTGCAGCAGCTGGAGGCGGTGCTGCCGGCGGACACCATCTTCACCACCGATGCCGGCAACTTCGCCACCTGGCCGACCCGCTTCATGCATGTGGCGGAGGGGCAGGATTTCCTCGGGCCGACCAATGGCGCGATGGGCTACGGCGTGCCGGCGGCGATCGGGGCCGCGATCACCCATCCCGGGCGCTGCGTGGTCTGCTTCGTCGGCGATGGCGGCGCGCTGATGACGGGGCAGGAACTCGCCACCGCGTTCCATCATGGCGCCGCGCCGATCATCGTCGTCGTCAACAACGGCATGTACGGCACCATCCGCATGTACCAGGAACGCACCTATCCGGGCCGCGTCTCCGGCACCGCGCTGACGAACCCGGATTTCGTGCGCTTCATCGAGAGCTTCGGCGGCCATGGCGAGGTGGTGACCGCGACGGAGGAGCTGGTGCCCGCCTTCAGGCGCGCCCGCGCCAGCGGCAAGGCGGCCATCATCGAGGTGCGGATGAACCCCGAGCAGGTGACGAACCGCGCGACCATCGCCGATCTGCGGAAGGCGGCGGGGGCGTAGCGGCGCCGGGGGGGCCTTCGTCACACACGAAACCCGCGGCGACATCCGCCCGCAATCCGGCCAAGGCAGAAGCCGCTCCACGGCGCAGGACGCCGCAGGAGAGGAGACGGCACGATGCCCACCGACGAGACCGGCTGGCCCATGAAGGTCCGCGAGATCCGCAACAACCACATGGACAGCACCATCTGGAACGACTTCCGCTTCCGCGACGACGACATCGTCATCGGCACCTATGCGAAGTCGGGCACCACCTGGACGCAGCAGATCATCGGCCAGCTGATCTTCGGCGGCGATCCGGAGGTGCCGGTGGCGGAGCTTTCGCCCTGGCTCGACCTCCGCCTGCCCGGCAAGGCCGAGAAGCTCGCCGCGGTGGAGGCGCAGACGCATCGCCGCTTCATCAAGACGCATCTGCCGGTGGACGCGCTGGTGTTCTCGCCGCGCGCGAAATACATCTACATCGCCCGCGACGGCCGCGACGTGGTGTGGAGCCTGCACAACCACTTCTTCAATGCGAACGGGCTGCTCTATTCGCTGCTGAACGACACGCCGGGCCTGGTGGGGCCGAAATTCCCGCGCCCGCCGGAGGACATCGGCGAGTATTTCCGCGAATGGCTGCGCTTCGACGGCTACCCGATGTGGCCCTTCTGGGAGAACGTCCGGAGCTGGTGGGAGATCCGCGCGCTGCCGAACGTGATGCTGCTGCACTATGCCGAGATGAAGGCCGACCTGCCCGGCACCATCCGCCGCATCGCCGCCTTCCTCGGCATCGCCATCGACGAGGCGCGCTTCCCGCGGATCCTGCGGCAATGCAGCTTCGAATGGATGAAGGCGAACGCGACGAAATCCGTCCCGCTGGGCGGCGCGCTGTGGGACGGGGGTGCCGCGACCTTCGTGCACAAGGGCGTCAATGGCCGCTGGCGGGACGTGCTGACGGCCGAGGACAACGCGCTCTATGAGGCGACGGCGCGCGAGCAGCTGGGGCGCGAGGCGGCCGCCTGGCTCGGGATGCAGGCCGCGCCGGCGGAGATGCGGCTCGCGGCCTGACGCTGCGTTCTTCAGCGGATGCCGGCGCGCATGAAGGACTGCACGAACTGCCGCTGGAACAGCAGGAAGCCGACCAGCAGGGGGGCGGAGGTCATCAGCGTGGCCGCGCTGATGATCGCCCAGTCGATGCCCTGGTCGGTGGAGGCGAAGACCGAGAGGCCGACGGTCAGCGGCCGTGTCTCCACCGTGTTGGTGATGACGAGCGGCCAGAGGAAGTTGTTCCAGTGGTAGGAGACGGAGGTGAGGCCGTAGGCGATGTAGGTCGGCTTCGCGAGCGGCACGTAGACCCGCCAGAGGATGGCGAGCGTGCCGCAGCCCTCCACGATCGCCGCCTCCTCCAGCTCCTTCGGGACCTGGCGGAAGGCCTGGCGGAGGAGGAAGATGCCGAAGGCCGACGCCATGTAGGGCAGGCCGATCGCCAGGATCGTGTCCACGAGGCCGAGCGCCCGCATGGTGGCGTAGTTCTCCACCAGAAGGATGTCCGGCATGATCATCAGCTGCGCGAGTACCAGCGCGAACAGCACCCCGCCGCCCGGGAACGACGCGCGCGCGAAGGCGAAGGCGGCGAGCGTGCAGAGCACGAGCTGCGCGGCCAGGATCATCGTCACCAGGATGAAGGTGTTGAGGAAGTACCGCGCGAAGGGCGCGGCATCCCAGGCATCGGCGAAGTTGGCGAGCGTGAGCGGCGCGAACAGCTCGAACCGCGTCGCGTAGCCCGTGGGATGGATCGCCGCCCAGACGGCGTAGAGCAGCGGCGCGATCCAGACGATCCCGAGCAGCCAGGCCGCCGCGGTTTCCAGCCATCGTGTCATGTGCAGGCCCGGGCGCGCCCTGCGCCCGCCGCAGGCGGGCGAGCGCCCGAACGGGCGCCGCGGCTTGTGCCGCGCAGCCAAGCGCGCGGAGGCGCGCGCCGGCGATTGAGGGCGGATCGGCCACGATCCGCGGGATCATGCATCACCGGTAGTGCACCCGCTTCTCGACGACGAGGAACTGCAGCGCGGCGGCGGCGGCGAGGATCGCGAGCAGGATGATCGTCAGCGCCGAGGCGGTCGCGGTGTCCCAGAAGCGGAAGCCGAGCTCGTAGAGATAGGTCAGCAGCAGGGCGGTCGCGTTGTCCGGCCCGCCGCGCGTCATGACGATGATGTGGTCCACCAGGCGGAACCCGTTGATGACGGCATTCACCAGGATGAAGAGCGTGGTCGGCCCGAGGAGCGGCAGCGTGATGCGGAAGAACACCCTCCGCCGCGACGCGCCCTCGATCGCCGCCGCCTCGTAGAGATTGGGCGGGATGGACTGGAGCGCGGCGAGGTAGAAGATCATGAAGAAGCCGGCTTCCTTCCACACCGCGATCGCGATCATCGCGCCGAGCGCCGTTTCCTGCTGGCCGATCCAGTTGGTGGGGCCCCAGCCGAGCAGCGCGCGCGTCACGCGATCCAGCAGGCCGTAGTCGGGCGTGTAGAAGAACAGCCAGAGGTTCGCCACCGCGATCATCGGCAGCACGGTCGGCGTGAAATAGGCGACCCGCAGCGCGGTGCGGCCATGCAGCTTCCCGTTCACCCAGAGCGCCATGGCGAGCGCGAGCGCGATGGAAAGCGGGATGGTCGCGCCGGCATAGATCGCGTTGTTGGCCAGCGCCTTCCAGAAGATCGGGTCTTCCAGCAGGTACTGGTAGTTCTCGAGCCCAACCCAGCGCGCGGGCCGGTTGGCCCGCGGCGTCGAGAAGAAGGAATGCCAGAGCGTCGCGACCGCCGGGTAGTGGGTGAAGGCGACGAGCAGCGCGAGCGCCGGCGTCAGCAGCAGCCACGCATGGACGGTCGCCTTCTTCATGCGCCCTCAAGCGCCGGGCGCCGCCTTCGGCGGCTTGGCTCGCCGGACAGCCGGCGGCCCGCATTCGCGGGCTCGGCCGGCTTTGCCGGCCGCATCGCGACCCTGCGCATGGGAACGCTCAGCGGTAGCGACGCAGGATCCGCTCGGCCTCCGCCTGCGCATCCGCCATCGCCGGGCGCGCCTGCTTGCGGCCGAGCAGCGCCGCCTGGAGGTTGTCGTTCAGCGCCTTGGTCACGCGCTGGTTCTCATGCGTCGAGAGCTCCGCCATCGCGAAGGGAAGCTGGTCGCGCGCCACCGCCGCGGCGGGGAATTCCGCGACATAGGCGCGCATCGCCGGCGTCTCGAAGGCGGCGGGGGAGACGGCGACATAGCCGGTGTCGATGCCCCATTGCGCCGCGCGCTCCGGCGTCGTCAGGAACTTCGAGAAGGCGACGGCGGCCTCGCGCTGCGCGGGATTGGCGGAGCGGAAGACATAGAGGTTGCCGCCGCCCGTCGGGCTGCCGCGGCGCGTGCCGGCCGGCAGCATCGCGACGCCGAAGGGGAAGGGGGCGTTGCGGCGGACATTGGTGAGGTTGCCGGTGGTGGTCCACATCATCGCCGCCTTGCGCTCGAAGAAGTCGCGCGGCGTGGTGCCCCATTCGACGATCCCGGGCGGATGCACGCGATGGCGCTGCGCGAGGTCCATCCAGTACTGCAGCGCCTCGGCGACCTTCGGATCGTCGAAGAAGGTGCGGTTGCCCTCCGGGTTCATCAGCCGCACGTCGTTCTGCGTCGTCAGGCCCTGGAACAGCCAGTAGGGGAAGCCGGAGGAGGGGATCTGCAGGCCCCATTGCGTGACGTTGTCGCCCTGGCGCTTCGTCAGCCGCTGCGCGAATTCCACCTGCTGCGTCCAATTCGCCGGCGCCACCTCGGGGTCGAGCCCGGCCTCGCGGAACAGCTCCCTGTTCCAGTAGAGCACCACGGTCGAGCGCTGGAAGGGGATGCCCCAGGTCTTGCCCCCGGTGCGGCTGTTCTCGAGGAAACCCGGGTAGAAGCTGTCGAGCCAGGGGCGGTCGGCGCCGGGCAGGTCGTCCCAGGCGAGGATCGCGTTCTCGTCGATCAGCGTGAAGATATCCACCGAGAGCAGGCAGGCGATCTGCGGCGCGTCGCCGCCGCGCATCGCGGTCAGCGTCTTGGTCAGCGTGTCCTGGTAGGAACCCGCATAGATCGGCTTCACGCGGAAGCGCGGATGGGCGCGGGCGAAATCCTCGCAATAGCCGTCGATGATGCGCGGGATCGGGCCGCCGACGGCGATCGGGTAGTTGAAGGTGATCTCGACCGGCGCCTGCGCGTGCACGGCAGGCAGCGGCAGCAGCGGCGCGGCGGCGAGCGCGCCGAGCGCGGTGCGGCGGGTGAGGGACATGCGTTGGGCCTCCTTCATCGTTGTTCAGTCCGGGTCGGGCAGCCGCCGCCCGGTGGCTGCGTCGAACAGGTGTCGCGCCGGCGGCAGGCGGAGCAGCAGCCGCGTGCCGGCCGCGATCGCGCGATGGCCGGGGATGCGCGCCTGCAGCGTCTCGGGCCCGTCCCCCACCGTGCAGGCCAGGACCGTCTCGGCGCCGAGGAACTCGGCGGCGAGCACGCGCACCGGCAGGCCCTGCTCCTCGGCGAGCGCGATCTCCTCCGGCCGGACGCCGAGGATCGCGCCGGCGGTGCCGGCCGGGGCGACCGGGACGCCCGGCGCGCCGGCGACCTCCGCGCCCGCGGTGCCGGGCACCAGGCGCAGCAGCGACATCGGCGGCGTGCCGATGAAGCCGGCCGCGAAGACGGAAGCCGGGCGCGCATAGAGCTCGGGCGGCGTCGCATCCTGCTCGATCCGGCCCTCGCGCATCAGCACGACCTGGTCGGCCATGCTCATCGCCTCGGCCTGGTCATGGGTGACATAGACCATGGTGATACCGAGCCGCTGCTGCAGCGCGCGGATCTCGCGCCGCATCTCGGTGCGCAGCTGCGCGTCGAGGTTGGAGAGCGGTTCGTCCATCAGACAGATCGGCGCCTCCGCCACCACCGCGCGGGCCAGCGCCACGCGCTGCTGCTGCCCGCCCGAGAGCTGCGACGGGCGGCGGGCGAGCAGCGTGCCGAGGCCGAGCATCCCGGCCGCGCGGGCAAGCCGCGCCTCGCGCTCGGCGCGCGGGACGTGGCGCGCGCGCAGGCCGAAGACGATGTTCTCCGCCACGCTGAGATGCGGGAACAGCGCGTAGGACTGGAACACCATCGCGATGCCGCGCGATGCCGGCGGCAGGCCGGTGACGTCGCGGCCATCGAGGAAGAGCCGGCCGGCGGAGGGCGCCTCCAGCCCCGCGACGACGCGCAGCAGCGTGGACTTGCCGCAGCCGGAAGGGCCGAGCAGCACGAGGAAGCTGCCCGGCGCGGCCGCGAGCGAGACCTCCGCCAGCGCGGTCGTCTCGCCGAAGCGCTTGGTGATGCCGCGCAGCTCGATCGCGCCGCGTCCCGCATCGGTCTGGGGCAGGTCCCGCATCCGTGGTCCGCTGGGGAGGATGGGGCGGAGGATAGGTGCATTCACGCGCCGCAGCCAATCCGGCCGCGCGCGCTGGCGCAAGGCCCGGGGGGCGTGTAGGAGATGAAGAGTTGATGGCGCGTGGCGCCGGGGCTTTCGGGGGCAGGACGCGCATGGGCGCGACGCGATGGGCGATGCTTGCCGCGCTGCCGCTGCTGGTGCTCGCGGCGCTGGCGAATCCGGATCGCTTCAACCCCGACGCGGTCGCCTATCTCCAGCTTGCGCTGCATTGGCGGGCCGGCGCCTGGGACCTCGCGGCCAGCGCCTATTGGGGGCCGCTCTTTCCCTGGCTCGCGGCGATCGCCATGAGTGCCGTGCCGGACCCGATCGCGGCGGGGCGGCTCGTCATGGCGGGCTCCGCGCTCGGCTTCGTGGCCGCGGGGGGTGCGCTGCTGCGGGCGCTCGAGGTGCCGCCGCCGGCGCGGATCGGGGGGCTCGTCGTGTTCGTCGGCTTCGCGGTCGCGTGGTCGGTGCAGATCATGACGCCCGACCTGCTGGTGACGGCGCTGCTCATGGGCGGGCTCGCCGCCGCGCTCGCGCCGCGTTTCGCGGCGGGGGGCGCGCAGGCGGCGCTGGCGGGGGCGCTGTTCGGCCTCGGCTTCCAGGCCAAGGCGGTCGCGCTGCCGCTCGGCGTCGCGCTGCTGCTCGCCGCCGCGCTCTGGCACCTGGCGCGGGGGCGGCGGGCGGTGCGCGCCACGCTCCTCTGCGGGCTCGTGCTCGGGCTGGTCGTGGCACCCTGGATCGGCGTGCTGTCCGCCCGGCAGGGGGCGCCGAGCATGGGCACGGCGGGCAGCATCAACCTCGCCATTGCCGGGCCGCATTATGCCGGCGCCTCGGGCGAGCGCTTCGATCCCTCGCATCCCGCCTTCACCACCTTCCACGCGCCGCGCGAAGGCCGGCTGACCGCGTGGGAGGAGGCGACGGAGATGGCCTATGTGCGCTGGTCGCCGCTCGCGGAGCCGGGCCACATGCTGCGGCTGCTGCGCTACAACGCGGCGCTGACCCTCGGCACGCTCGGCGGCTTCGACCTGTTCGGCCTCGGGCTCGCCGCCGTGCTGATCGCGCCCTTCGCGGCCTTCGCCGGCGCCGTGCCCTGGCGCTTCGTGGCGCTGCCGGTGGCGCTCGGCGCGGGCATCTACCTGCCGGTGCTCTCGAACGCGGAGCCGCGCTACCTGATGCTCTGCCTGCCGCTGATGATCGCGGCGGCCGGCGGGCTGCTCTGCCCGGCGGGCGGGGCGCTGCGCTGGCTCGGCGCGGTGCTGCTGGCGGTGAGCTTCCTCCTGCCTTGGCGGCATGATCTCCAGGTGGCGCTCGGCGGGCGCGCCAACCCGTCCTTCGTCGCGGCGCGGCAGCTTGCCGGCATGCCTGCGGTGGTGGCGGCGCCGGGCGGCGTCGCCTCGGTCGGCGAGCTCGGCTTCGCGGCGATCTTCACCGCCTTCCTCGTGCAGCGTCCCTTCATGGGCACCGAAGCCGCCCTGCCGGAGGACCCGGCGCGGCTCCGCGGCATCGGCCTGCTGCTGGTCGCGGCGGGCGGGGAGGCGGAGGCGGCCCTTGCGGCGCGCGGCGCGCGGCGCGTCGCGGTGGCGCAGGGCATCGCGGCCTGGGCGCTGCCGTGACGCAGGCGGAGCGGCTCTTCGCGCTGCTGCTGCCGCTGGGCTTCGGGCTGCTCGGCGTCGCGCTCGGCAAGGACGACAACTGGGACCTGCTGCACTACCACTACTACAACCCGCATGCCTGGCTGCATGGCCGCTTCGGGCTCGACCTGCTGGCGGCGGATTTCCATGTCTTCTTCAACCCGCTGCTCGACCTGCCCTTCTACTGGGCGAATGCTCGGCTGCCGGCGGCGGCGATCACCTTCCTGCTCGGCGCGCTGCACGGGGTGAACGGCGTGCTGATCTGGCGCATTGCGCGCCATGCGCTGCCCGAGGGCGGCTGGCTGCCGGCGGCGACGATGCTGGTCGGCATGCTCGGCGCCGGCTCGCTCTACGTGCTCGGCACCACCTACTACGATGCGCTGGTGGCGCTACCGGTGTTCGCCGCGCTCTGGCTGATCGCGCGCGCCGGGCTCGCCGCCTTCGAGGGCCCGCTCTCGCGCAGCCTCCCGCTGCTGCTGCTGGCGGGCGTGCTCGCCGGGGCGGGGGTGGGGCTCAAGCAGACGGTCGCGGTGTTCGTGGGCGGGATCGGGCTCGGCCTGCTGCTGCTGCCGGGGCGGCGCATCCTGCATGCGGGGGCCTTCGGCGCGGGGATCGCGATCGGCATCCTGATCACCTCGGGCTTCTGGCTGTGGCATCTGTGGCAGACCACCGGCAATCCGCTCTTCCCGTACTTCAACGACTGGTTCCGCTCGCCGCTCGCGCCGATCGGCGACAACCGCACGCGCCATGCGATGCCGCGCGACGTGATGGAGGCGCTGGCCTGGCCCTTCGTCTTCACCCGCTCGCCCTGGCGGGTGGACAGCCCGGTGCGCGATCCGAAGCTGATGGTCGCCTACCTGATCGTGCCGGCGGGCATCCTGGCCGCGCTCTGGCGCGGCGCGTGGCGTGATGCGGCGGGGCGGCTCGGGCTGCTGCTGCTGGTGACGGCGGCGGCGACGTATGTGGCGTGGCTGGTCCTGTTCTCGATCTACCGCTACCTGATCCCGATCGAGATGCTGGCGCCGCTGCTGCTGGCGGTGAGCCTGCGCTTCCTGCTGCTCGCGGAGCGGCCGCGGCGGATCGCGACGGCGGCGCTGCTGCTGCTGGTGCTGCCGATGCAGCCGAGCAACCGCGACCGCATTCCCTGGAACGGCGCGCAGTTCGCGCCCTTCGTGCAGGCGGCACCGCCCGAGGGGATGGACCTTGCGGGCGCGCTCGTCATGGTGCCGGGCTGGCATCCCGGCGGCTACCGGCCGAACGCCTTCGTCATTCCCTTCTTCCCGCCGCAGATCGGGTTCCTCCGCATCGTCGCGCATGACGATCCGGCCGGGCTGCTGGTGACCGGCTTCGAGGCCGAGATCGCGCGGCGCATCGCCGACCATCCCGGCCCCCGCTTCGTGCTGATGTCCCCGGGCGGGGAGGCGCCGGTGGCGGCGAGCCTGGCGCGGCACCGGCTGGTGGCGGATTTCGGCGCCTGCGGGCGCCTGACGACGAGCATCGGCGGGCCGCTCGTGCTGTGCCCGGTGCGGCGGGAATAGCCGCTACCCGAACAGGCGCTTCAGCTTCCAGCGGATGTAGGAGAGGTCCGTCACCGCGCGCTTGCGAGTCAGCTCCGCATAGAGCGCGATCTTCTCCTCGCTGTAGGGCCAGTCCAGGTGCCGCGCGATCGGCCCGTTCTCGAGATAGCCCATCGGGATGCCGAGCGAGGCGAAATGCGCCGAGGCGAGGCTGTCGTCGCCGCCGATGTAGGTGGGGTAGAGCTCCTCATAGGGAATGGCGCGGAAGATGTGGGCGGGGCAGGCCCAGCACTGGTTGACGATGAAGTCGGTGACGCCGAGCAGCACCTGCTCCTCGAACTGCCGCTCGGGCCCGGCGCGGTCCTTGTTCACCGCGGCGAAGCTGGTGCGCGGGAAGCCGTTGTCGGCGGAAGGCAGCACGAAGCGGCGGACGTCGGAGGCGTGGCGGAAGCCGTATTCCTCCATGTTCAGCGTGCGCAGGCTGAGCACCGCATCGGTGCTGCCGGTGGCGAGCTGGACGGCGGTGAAGGCCTTCTGGAGGTGCACGAGGAAGTAGGCCGAGAGGATCTCGATGTCGTTGTCGAGATAGAGGACCATTCCCTCCGGCGGCAGCAGCGACTGGATCTGCCGCATGCCGCGGTTCTGGCCGATGTTCTCGGGGTTGCGGTGCAGCGTGACGTTGGGCTGGCCCGCGGCGATCGCCTCGCAGAGCTCGGCGGCGCCGTCGGTGCTCGCATTGTCCACGAGCAGCAGGTCGAAGGGCATGCCGGCATGGCGGTAGAGCGCCTGGATGGCGCGCTCCGTCATCTCCCGCCGGTTCCAGACCAGCATGGCGATCGTGACGCGGCCGAAGGCCTGCCAGGGATAGGCGGTGCCCTGCTCGTGGCGGAAGAGCGCGGGGTTGAACTCGGCCTGCCGGTCGCTCACGCGGCGTTCTCCACCCTCTCGACCAGCGCGCGGAAGGCGCCGGCATAGTCGAAGCTGTCGCGCGCCTCGGCCGCGGCCCGCGCGGCGGCCGACATGGCGGCGAGGCGGTTCGGGTCGGCGAGCAGGTCCGCGATGTCGCGTGCGGCGACCTCGAGATTGCCAAAATCGGCATGCAGCCCGGTCGCGCCATGCGTCACGAGCTCCGCCGCGGCGCTCATCCGCCCGCGGCCCGGGCCGAACACCACCGGCACCGCGCCATGGCGCATCGCCTCATGCACGGCCATGCCGAAGCTCTCGTAGCGCGAGGGATGCAGCAGCAGCGTCGCGCGGTCGAGCCAGGGCGAGGGATCTTCCACCGCGCCGACCCAGTCGATGCGCTCCGCCACGCCGAGCCGCGCGGCCTCCGCCTGGAGCGCTTCCGGCGCCTCGCCGTCGCCGATCATCGCGAGGCGCTGGTCGGGCAGGCGCGCCAGCAGCGGGATCAGCGCGCCGAGATTCTTGACCGGCGTGATGCGGGAGAGTGCCACGAGCAGCTCGCGCGGCACCTCGCGCGGCGCGCCGCGGGAGGTCGCGAAGACCGGCGGCATCACATGCATCCGTCGCGCATCGCCGCCGGCGAAGCTCGTCAGCTCGCGCGCATGCATCGGGCTCGCCACCACCACCGCGGCGGCCTGGCGCAGCAGGCTGCGCTCCAGCAGCGCGTATTGCGCGGCGTACCAGTAGCGGCCCGAGCCGAGGCTCGCGAACCATTCCTGCCGCGTGACGCAGGAAAGCGAGAGATGGATCATCCGCCGCGGCGGCGTCGCGGCCAGCGCCGGCGCGAAATGCGTGTCGAGCGCGATGACGAGATCGGCCCCGCGGATCAGCGCCGGGTCGAGCACGCGCTTCAGGTGCCGCGCCTTGCGCCAGGGGTTGAAGCGCCAGCGCGCATCGGTCGCCGCGCGGTAGCGCGGCAGCTCCACCTCGTGGAAGGGCGCGGCGGAGGACGGATCCTCGCTGACGAGCGTGACCTCGTGGTCGCGCGCGAGATCGGCGGTGACGGCGCGCAGGATGCCGACCCCGCCGCCGACGGAGCGCAGCCCCTGGTTGTTCAGGAACAGGATGCGGCGCCCGCCGCTCACGTCAGGCCGCCGGTCCGGGTTCGGGTCAGGCCGCGGCGCGCTGCCCGAGCAGGCGCCGCACCCGCATGCCGAGACGCTCCAGGATCGAGTAGCGCAGGTTCCAGGACAGCTGCTCGCGGGCCTTGCGCACCTCCTCCCGCGTCATGTGCCGCGTCGGCATCACCGGCGAGGTGAAGGAGCCGAAATCCTCCCACGCGATCGCGTCCGGGTCGCCGAGCTCGCCGCTCTCCTTCAGCTCCTTGTGCATCGGTGTGCCGGGATAGGGCATGAAGTAGGCGAGCTGGATGGAATCCGGCTTCACCTTGCGCAGCCAGGCGCCGGTGTTGCGCACCGTCTCCCAGCTCTCGTCCGGCATGCCGACGATGAGATGGGTGTGGCAGCGGATCCCGCGCGCCTTGGTCCAGCCGATCACCTTCTCGAAGAGATCGAGCGATTTCGGCCCGTCGGACTTGGCCACCGCGCCGAACAGGTCGGGGTCGGCGGATTCCAGGCCGTAATGGATCTCGCGGCAGCCGGAGCGGTGCATCAGGTCCAGCATCGCCTCGTCCACCACGTCGTAGCGCGTCTCGCAGACCCAGCGGATGCCGAGGTTGCGGCGGATCAGCTCCTCGCAGACGGCGGCGGCATGCTTGCGGTTGATGGTGAAGACCTGGTCGCGGAACAGGATCTGCCGCACGCCGTGCTCGCGAACCAGGCGCTCGATGTCGTCGCCGACCTTCGCCGGGCTGCGGTAGATCAGGCGGTTGCCGAAGCCGAAGGGGTAGGGGCAGTAGCCGCACTTGTAGGGGCAGCCCTTGGTCGTGAAGACGGTCGCGTAGCGCATCTTCTCGCCGAAATAGTAGTCGCTCTCGTAGCGGCTGAAGTCGAGCAGCGAATAGGCCGGGAAGTCCACGAAATCGAGGTTCTTCATCGGCGTGCGCGCCGGCACGGGATGCAGCTTCCCGTCGCGCCAGATGCTGCCGCCCTCGAGCGTCGCCGGATCCTCGCCGGCGGCGAGGCGGGCGATGTTGCGCGAGGTGAGCAGTTCCTCCCCTTCCTCCATCACGAGGTCGGCGTCGCCGTCCCGGAGCAGCCTTTCCTTGTACCACTTGGCCGTGGGGCCGAGCAGGATCACCTTGAGCCCCGGCACCGCGGCGCGGGCGGCGCGGATCAGCGCGAGGTCGGGCTCGAGGGAGGGGATGTTGACGACGGTGCAGAGCACCTTCGGCCGGTCGCGCGCCATCTCGGCGAGCAGGGCGTCGGTGTCGAAGGCGGCGCTGCCCTGGCCGTCCACGTAGCGGAAGGCGAGCCCCTCCGTCTCCAGCATGCGGGCGATGTAGAGGAAGGCCGAATAGGGGATGTCGTAGAAGCCAGGGTCGTGCCCCGGCCGGGTCCGCTGGCTGGCGAGCGCCGTGCCCATGCCGCCCGCCCATTCGCGGAAGACGTTGCGCCCGGGCGGGCTCGGCAGCTGGAGGAGGTAGGCGGCGGACATGGGGCTCTACCCGTGAACTCGTGTCAATATTGCAATCTTTTCACATTTTACGTGATATGTCCATGCCGGGTTCAGGTCGCAAACTGCCCGGCGAAACACGCGCAACCCCGCCCGGCCGGCGGCGCGGCGCGAGACAGGCTGCGGGCCAACGGATGACCGCGTGACCCCCACCGCCACCCCGCACCCGCCCGATCCGGCGGGCGCTGCGACGCTGCGCGGGTTCCTCGCCATCTCCCGGCCCTGGCTGACCGGCTGGCGCACCCTGGGCGCGCTGGCCCTGCTGCTCGGGCTCACCCTGTCCCAGGTGCTGCTCGCCGTCGCCTACAATCTCTGGAATGCGCGGCTGTTCGATGCGCTGGAGGCGCGCGATGCCGCGGCGCTCTGGCGCGAGGTCGGCGTCTTCGCGCTGCTCGTGCTCGGCATCGTGCTGAGCAATGCCGCGCAACTCGCCGCGCGGCGCGGCGTCTCGCTCGCCTGGCGCCGCGCGCTGACCGAGCGGCTGCTCGGCGCCTGGCTGGCCGAGGGCCGCCAATGGCGCCTCGGCCAGCTGGCCGGCAGCCCGGACAACCCGGATGGGCGCATCGCCGAGGATATCCGCATCGCCACCGAGCATGCGGTGGAGCTGGCCTCCACGCTGGTCTTCTGCGTCGTCACCCTGGCCGCCTTCCTCGGCATCCTCTGGTCGCTCTCGGGCACGGCGACGCTGTTCGGGATCGCGGTGCCGGGGCTGATGGTCTGGCTCGCCGCGCTCTACGCGCTGGGCGGGGCGGCGGCGGCCTTCCTGCTTGGCCGGCCGCTGACCGGCGCCACCGAGTTGCGGCAGAAGGCCGAGGCGGATCTCCGCTTCCGGCTGGTGCAGGCGCGCGAGCACGCCGATGCGCTGGCGCTGGCCCGGGCGGAGCCGGCCGCGCGCCGGGCGCTCGCGGCGCGCTTCGCCCTGCTCGCCGAGGCGTGGCGGCGGCAGACGGCGGCGCTGCGCGACCTCACCGGGTTCCAGTCGGCCTTCACCACCATCGCGCCGATCCTGCCGATCCTGGTCGCGGCGCCGCGCTACCTGCGGGGGGACGTCTCGCTGGGCGGGCTGATGCAGCTCGGCCAGGGCTTCCAGCAGACGGTCGTCGCACTCTCCTGGCCGGTGGACCAGGCGGCGCGGATCGCCGAATGGCACGCCTCGGCCGACCGGCTGCTGGCGCTGGCCGAGGCGCTGGAGGCGATGGAGGCCGAGCAGGGCGGGCTCCGGCCGGTGGAGGCGGGTGCTTCGCTCGCGCTGGAGGGCGTGGTGCTGCGCCATCCGGACGGGACGCCTTTGGCCGGGCCGCTCAGCGCGACGCTGCCGCCGGGCAGCCGGGTCGCGGTGACCGGCGAGGGGGACGCCGTCCCGGCGCTGTTCCTGGCCATCGCCGGGCTCTGGCCCTGGGGCGAGGGCCGGCTGGCGCGGCCGGCGGGGCATCGGCTCGCGGTCCTGCCGCGCCACCCCTGGCTGCCCGAGGGCCGGCTCGCCGCCCTGCTCGCGGCGCCGGAGGGCGCCCCGCGGGAGGCGCTGGCGGCGGCGCTCGAGGTGGTCGGGCTCGATGCGCTCGTCCCGCGGCTGGACGAGGCGGCGGATTGGGGCGCGGAGCTGCCGGAGGCGGACCGGCTGCGGCTCGGCCTCGCGCGGCTGCTGCTCGGCCGGCCCGATCTCGTGCTGATCGAGCCTCTGGCGGGCGCGCTCGGCGCGGCGGAGGCGGCGCGGCTGATCGGGCTGGTCGCCCATGCGCTGCCAGGGGCGATCCTGCTGGCCGCCGACCATTCGGCGCCGGATTGGCCGCTGCGGCTCGACCTGGCCGCGCCGGAGGGCGTCGCGCCGGGGCGGGCGGCGCGCGCGGCGGCGCGCGGGCGCGCCTCACGTCTCATCGCCTGGCTGCGGCGCGGCTTCGGGCACCGTCGGGACTAGCCGCCCGACCCGCCCTGGCCAACATTCCGCCAGCAGGAGGGGCAGGGGGAGCCGCGCTTGGACGCCGCGTTGATGGAGGAGCTGCGCCGGCGCTACGCGGAGCCGCACCGCGCGCTGCACGACTGGTCGCGCGTCGCGGAGCTGCTTTCCCAGGCCGAGGAGCTGGCCGGTGCGGTTGCCGACCGGCCCGCCTTCATCCTTGCCGTGCTGTTCCACAAGGCGGTGTTCGACCGCCAGCTTCCAGGCGGGCCGGAACGCAGCGCGCAGCTGATGCATGAGCGGCTGGACGCCAGCGTCCACCCCGCGACGCTCACCCGCGCCGAGCATCTCATCATGGCGCTCGCCCGCGGCGAGATCCCGAATACCGGCGATGCCTCGCTGCGCGGCGATGCGGCGCTGCTGCTCGACATGGACCTCGCATGCCTCGGCGCGCCGGCCGGGGCCTTCGCCGCGCTCGAACGGGCCAACCGCGCGGAGTTCCGCCACCTCAAGGACGATGCCTACCGCGCCGGCCGCGCGGCGCAGCTCCGCACCCTGCTGTGGCGCGAGCGGATCTACCGCACGGACCGCTACTTCCTCGCCTTCGAGCGCGCGGCGCGGCGCAACATCGCGGCGCTGCTCGAGACGCTCGAAGCCTGATGCTCAGCAGGCGAGGACGACGTTGCCGATGACCCGGCCCTGCTCCACCACCTCATGCGCGGCGGCGATCTCGGCCAGCGGCAGGGTGGCGCCGATCGCGTGCCGCAGCGCGCCGGCCTCCAGCCAGGCGGTGAGCTGCGCGACTCCCTTCGCCCGTGCCGCCGGCGGCAGCTCATAGACGATGAAGAAGCGGATCGCGGCGCCGGAGAGGATCATCGGGCCGAAGGCGAGCGTCATCTCCGGCCTGTTGGAGCCATAGCAGGCACAGATGCCGTCCCGCGCGACGATGCGCGGCAGCAGCGCGGCATTGCCGGCGAGGTCCACCTCCACCACCCGGTCGGCGCCATGCCCGCCGGTGAGATCCCGGACGCGGGCGGCGACGTCCTCGGCGCGGTAGTCGATCACGGCATCCGCCCCGGCCGCCCGCGCATGGGCGGCCTTGGCCGGGGAGCTCACGGTCGCGATCACCTGGGCGGCGCCCATCAGCCGCGCCATCTGGATCGCATAGTGCCCGACCGCGCCGGCGCCGCCGGCGACCAGCACGCGCTGCCCGGCGACGCCGCCATCGGTCTCGAGCGCGCGCCAGGCGGTCAGCGCCGGGATGCCGAGGCAGGCGCCGGCCTCGAAGCCGGTGGCGTCCGGCAGGCGGACGGCCTGGATCGCGGGCAGGGCGATATGCTCGGCCGCGGTGCCGAAGGGGCGCTGCCACTGGCCGTTCCAGATCCAGACGCGCTCGCCGATCCGGGCGCGGTCCACGCCCTCGCCCACCGCCGCGATGGTGCCGGCGCCGTCGCTGTGCGGGATGACGCGCGGGCCGGCCATCGGGCGGTTGCCGGCCCGGGTCTTCCAGTCGGAGGGATTGACGCCCGAGGTGGCGAGCCGGACCAGCACCTCGCCCGGCCCGGGCGAGGGCGTGGGCATCTCGCCGAGCACCAGCACCTCGCGGGCAGGACCGTTCCGTTCGTACCAGGCTGCGCGCATCGGCCCTGCTCCCGTGTCGTGGCCCCCGAGATCACATCACGCCCGATCGGCTTCAACCCCGATCGGCTTCGACGCCGATGGGCTTCGACGCCGACGGGCTTCAACCCCGGCGCGGCGCGGCCCATGATGGCGCCCGCACCGGAGGCCTGCCATGCCCGACACCGCCCGCCTGCACCAGGCCGCCGCGACGCTGCTGGCGGTCCGCCACGGGGCGCCGCCGGTGGTCGGCCTCGGCGCCGCCGCCCCGCGCGACGAGGCCGAGGCCTGGGTGATCCAGCGCGAGGTGCTGGCCCGCCGGGGGGGCAGGATCGGCGGCTACAAATGCGCGACACCCCCGCACGCCGCGCCCTCCGCCGCGCTGCTCGACGCGCGGGGGATCGTCGCCTCGCCGGCGGCCTGGCCGGTGCCGCCGGCCGGCACGATCGGGATCGAGACCGAGATCGCCTTCCGCCTCGGCCGCGACCTGCCGCCGCGCGTGACGCCCTGGACCGCGGCCGAGGTGGCCGACGCGGTCGCCGCCTGCTTCCCGGCGGTGGAGCTGGTCGCCTCGCGCTATGCCGACATGAAGGCGGTGACCCCCTTCGAGGCGATGGCCGACAACATCGCCCATGCCGGGCTGGCTTGCGGCGCGCCGGTCGCCGACTGGCGGGCGCGGGACCTCGGCGACCTGACGGTGCGGCAATCCTTCGCCGGCGAGGTCCAGGTGGAGAAGCGCGGCGCGAACCCGGCCGGCGATCCGCTCGGGTCGCTGACGCGCCTGGCGAACCACCTGCCGCATTACGGGCTGCACCTGGAGGCCGGCCAGGTGGTGACGACCGGAAGCTGGACGGGGCTGCTCTGGGTCGGGGGCGGGCGCGTCGTCGGCGGCTTCGAGGGCTTCGGCGAGGTGGTGGTGGAGCTGGGGTAGCGGGCCGCGGCGCCGGCGGCCGGACCGGGCCGCCGGCCGCCAGGGCTTGAGCCCGCCCCCGCGGGGGGGTAGACGGGCGGCCTCATCCTCGACTGGGGCGTCCCTCCCTCCCGGGCGTTTTGCCTCGGGGGCGGCGGCGGGTGTCCAACGGGAAGGCTTCCCCCATGTTCTCCCGCCTGTTCGGGTTCCTCTCGGCCGACCTGGCCATCGATCTCGGCACCGCGAACACGCTCGTCTACGTCAAGGGCCGGGGCATCGTGCTGAACGAGCCCTCGGTGGTCGCGATCAGCGACCAGCGCGGCCGCAAGCAGGTGCTGGCGGTGGGCGAGGAAGCCAAGCTGATGCTGGGCCGCACGCCGGGCTCGATCGCCGCGATCAGGCCGCTGCGCGACGGCGTGATCGCCGACTTCGAGGCGGCGGAGGAGATGATCAAGCACTTCATCCGCAAGGTGAACAACCGCCGCGGCTTCGCCAGCCCGATGGTCGTGGTCTGCGTGCCCTCGGGGTCCACCGCCGTCGAGCGCCGCGCGATCCAGGAAAGCGCCGAGAGCGCCGGTGCGCGCAAGGTGCTGCTGATCGAGGAGCCGATGGCCGCCGCGATCGGCGCCGGCCTGCCGGTGACCGAGCCTTCGGGGTCGATGATCGTGGACATCGGCGGCGGGACGACGGAAGTGGCGGTGATCTCGCTCGGCGGGATCGTCTATGCGCGCAGCGTCCGCGTCGGCGGCGACAAGATGGACGAGGCGATCATCAGCTACATCCGCCGCAACCACAACCTGTTGATCGGCGAGAGCACCGCCGAGCGGATCAAGATGGAGATCGGCGCCGCCGCCGCCCCGGCCGAGGGCGAGGAAGGCCCGCTCTGCGAGGTCAAGGGCCGCGACCTGATGAACGGCGTCCCGCGCGAGGTGGTGGTCAGCCAGCGCCAGGTGGCCGAGAGCCTCTACGAACCCGTCTCGCAGATCGTCGAGGCGGTGAAGGTCGCGCTCGAGAACACGCCGCCGGAACTCGCCGCCGACATCGTCGACAAGGGCATCGTGCTGACCGGCGGGGGCGCGCTGCTCAACCGGCTTGACGAGGTGCTGCGCTACGCGACCGGCCTGCCGGTGGTGGTGGCGGAGGAGGCGCTCTCCTGCGTGGCGCTCGGCACGGGGCGGGCCCTTGAGGACATGAAGCGGCTTCGCCACGTCCTGACTTCCATGTATTGAAGGCCGACCGCCTTCGCTGAGACCCTGACCGGGGGGCTGCTTGTTCCGTCTGAGCATCCCGCTGCGCCAGACGCTCGCGCGCCTGACGCTGCCCGTGCTGATCGCCGCGGCCTTCGGGACCATGCTGCTCGGCAAGGCCGATGCGCTGATCGCCGAGCGCGCGCGCACGGCGCTGGCCGACCTGCTCGCCCCCTTCCATGCCGCCTTCGCCGAGCCCGCCCGCGCGCTGCGCGACCTGGTGCAGGAACTGCCCGAGATGATCGCGCTGCGCGAGGAGAACCAGCGCCTGCGCGAGGAGAACGAGCGGCTGCGCCGCTGGCAGGCGGCGGCGCTGGCGCTGGAGGCGGAGAACGCGCTGCTCCGCCGCCAGCTCGCCTTCATCCCGGAGCGCGCGCCGAGCTTCCGGACCGCGCGCGTCGTCGCCGATGGCGGGGGGGTCTATGCGCGGGCGGTGCTGGTCGCGGTGCCGCCGGAGCTCGAGGTGCGGCGCGGCCAGATCGCGCTCGATGAGCGCGGCTTCGCGGGCCGGGTGACGGAGGTGGGCAACCGCTCCGCCCGGGTCCTGTTGGCGACCGACATGAACATGCGCATCCCCGTCACGCTGGAGGGCAGCCGGGCGCGCGCGATGATGGTGGGCACCAATGGCCCCCGGCCGCGCCTGCAGCACTGGACCGAGGGCACCCGGCCGGCGGAGGGGGAGCGGGTGGTGACCTCGGCCGAGGGCGTGGCCTTCCCGGCCGGGCTGCCGGTCGGCGTGGTGCGCTACACGGAGCAGGGGACGCCGGAGGTGGAGTTGTTCGCCCGGCTCGACCGGCTGGACCTGGTGCGGCTCTATGATTTCGGGCCCGGCGGGATCCTGCCGCCGGAAGCAGTGGCGCGGCCCGAGCCGCGCGGGCGGCGGTGAGGATGGCGCAGCTCGGCCGCCCGGAACCCTCGCGCTCGCCGCTCAGGCGCATCGAGGCCTTCGCGCGGGTCGTCATGCCGCTGGTGCTGGCCGTGCTCGCCATGGCCGTGGCGGCGGGGCCGACGGGCATTCCCGGGCTCGTCGCCGCCGTCCTGCTGCCGCAGGTGGTCTACTGGTCCGTGGCCCGGCCGGCGGCGATGTCCCCGCCGGCGGTCTTCGCGCTCGGCCTGCTGCTCGACCTGCTGACGCTCGCGCCGCTCGGCAGCGGCGTGCTCGCGATGCTCGTGCTGCATGGCGTGGCGGTGGCGGCGCGGCGGGTGCTGGCGCGGCAGGGCTTCCTGCTCAACTGGCTGGCCTTCGCCGGCTTCGCGCTCGGCGCGGCCGGCCTGTTCTGGGTGCTGACCGCGCTGCTTCTCTTCACCCTGCCGCCCGTCGCGCCGGTGCTGCACCAGGCGGCGCTGGCCATCGGGCTCTATCCGCCCTTCGCCTTCCTGCTCGGCCGGCTGCACGCGCTGATGCTGCGGGCGGAGGAGGAGGCGTGAGGAACCGGCCCCGCGAATCCGAGAAGATCCGCGGCATCTCCACCCGCCGCGCGCTGCTGCTCGGCGCCGGGCAGTTCGGGCTGCTCGGCTTCCTCGGCTGGCGGCTGCACAAGCTCCAGGTGGAGGAGGGCGAGCGCTACGCGACGCTGGCGGAGGAGAACCGCCTCTCCGCCCGCCTCCTGGCCCCGCCGCGCGGGCGCGTGCTCGACCGGCAGGGGCGCGTGGTGGCGGCGAACCAGCTCAACTGGCGCGCGCTGCTGGTCGCGGAGCAGACCGCCGATGTCGGCGCCACGCTCGAGACCTTCGGCCGGCTGGTGCCGCTGACCGAGACCGAGCGCGCCCGGGTCGAGCGCGACGTGCGCCGCCGCCGGCGCTTCGTCCCCGTGATCGTGCGCGAGTTCCTGACCTGGGAGGAGATGGCGCGGATCGAGCTGAACGCGCCGGACCTGCCGGGCATCAGCGTGGATGTCGGCACCACCCGCCACTATCCGGAAGGCGAGCACCTGGCGCATGTGGTCGGCTATGTCGCGCCGCCCTCCGAGCGCGACATGGATGGCGACCCGCTGCTCGAGCTGCCCGGCATCCGCGTCGGCCGCGCCGGGATCGAGCGGGCGCATGACCGCATCCTGCGCGGCCGCGCGGGGGCGGTGCAGATGGAGGTGAACGCCGTCGGCCGCGTCATCCGCGAGCTCGACCGGCGGGAGGGCGTGCAGGGCGAGGACGTGCAGCTCAGCCTGGACGCCGAGCTGCAGAAGACGATCCGCGGCAAGATCGAGGAAGGCACCTCCGTCGTGCTGCTCGATGCCCGCAACGGCGAGGTGCTGGCGATGGCGAGCCAGCCGAGCTTCGACCCCAACATCTTCAATTCCGGCGTCTCCGCCGCGCAGTGGCGGCAATGGACGGCGAACCGCGCGACGCCGCTGATCAGCAAGCCGACCAACGGGCTCTACGCGCCGGGCTCCACCTTCAAGATGGTGATGATGCTGGCCGCGCTGGAGGCGCGCGTCACCACGCCGGGCGAGCGGGTGCATTGCCCGGGCCACTACGACCTCGGCGATTCGCGCTTCCATTGCTGGCACCGTCCGGGCCATGGCGGCGTGGACATGCGGACCGCGCTCAAGGTCTCCTGCGACGTCTATTTCTACGAGATGGCCAAGCGAATCGGGATGGACCGGATCGCGGCGATGTCGCGCCGGCTTGGCCTCGGCGTGCCGCTCGAGATCGAGCTGCCCGGGGTGCGCACCGGGCTCGTGCCGACGCGGGAGTGGCGGATCTCCCAGGGCCGGCCCTGGGCGCTCGGCGACACGGTGGTGCATGGCATCGGCCAGGGCTTCTACCAGCTCACCCCGCTCGCGCTGGCGACGATGACGGCGCGGCTGGCGACGGGGCGCGCGGTGCATCCGCACCTGACGCGCGCGATCGGCGGGCGGCCGGTGCGCGGCAACCGCGCCGAGGACTGGCCGAGCCTCGGCATCCCCGACGCCCATCTGCGCCTGGTGCGCGAGGCGATGTGGTCGGTGGTGAACGAGCCTGGCGGGACCGCGCGCGCGGCGCGGCTGCCGAACGAGACGGGCGCGCAGATGGCCGGCAAGACCGGCACCACCCAGGTCCGCCGCGTCACGCGCGAGCAGCGCGAGCGCGGCTTCCGCGTGGAACAGCTGCCGCGGGAGTTCCGCCCGCATGCGCTCTTCGTCGCCTATGCGCCGCACGAGAACCCGCTGTTCGCCGTCTCCGTGGTGGTGGAGCACGGCACCAGCGGCTCCGGCGCGGCGGCGCCGCTGGCGCGGGACGTGCTGGCCGAGGCCTTCCGGGTGCTGCGCCCGGCGCCGCCCGCGCCGGCGCCGCGCGTGGCGGAGGTGCCGCGGCGATGAGGTTCGAGCGGCGGCTCTGGCTGCGCGACAGCGGCGAGGGGGTGGTGGGGAAGCTCTGGCGCATCCCCTGGCTCTACGTGCTGCTGCTCTGCGGCGTGGCGGCGGTGGGCTATGTCGCGCTCTATTCGGCCGGCGGCGGGGCGCCCGAGCCCTATGCGCAGCGGCATGCGCTGCGCTTCGGCTTCGGCCTGGTGCTGATGCTCTCGCTCGCGATGGTCGATGTGCGGCTGATCCTGCGCTTCGCCTGGGTGGGGTATCTCGGCGCGCTCGGGCTGCTGGTGCTGGTGGCGTTCCATGGCCAGGTGGGGAAGGGGGCGCAGCGCTGGATCGATCTGGGCCCGCTGCAATTGCAGCCCTCGGAGCTGATGAAGATCGCGCTCGTGGTGGCGCTGGCCGCCTGGTTCCACCGGGCGAGCTGGGAGCGGATCGGCAATCCGCTGTTCCTCATCCCGCCGCTGGTCGCCGTGGCGGTGCCGGCGGCGCTGGTGTTCAAGCAGCCGAACCTCGGCAATGCGCTGATCATCCTGATGATCGGCGGCGCGCTGTTCTTCGCGGCCGGGGTGCGGCTCTGGAAATTCGCGCTGGTGATCGGGGGCGCGGTGCTGGCGGCGCCGGTGGTGTACGAGAACCTGCGCGACTACCAGCGGGCGCGGATCACCACCTTCCTCGACCCCGAGAGCGATCCGCTCGGCGCCGGCTACAACATCATCCAGTCGAAGATCGCGCTCGGCTCGGGCGGGCTGTGGGGGAAGGGGTTCCTCCAGGGCACGCAGGGGCATCTGAACTTCCTGCCCGAGAAGCAGACGGACTTCATCTTCACCATGATCGCCGAGGAGTTCGGCCTGGTCGGCGCGCTGACGGTGCTGGCGCTGCTGGCCGCGGTGATCCTCTTCGGCTTCTACGTGGCGCTGCGCTGCCGGCACCAGTTCGGCCGGCTGATCGGGGTGGGGCTGGCGACGAACTACTTCCTCTACGTGTTCGTGAATGTCGCGATGGTGACGGGGTCCATCCCAGTGGGCGGCGTGCCGCTGCCGCTGATCAGCCATGGCGGGTCGGCCATGCTGACGGTGATGCTGGGCTTCGGGGTGCTGATGTCGGTGCATGTGCACCGGGATGCGGAACTCGCGGGCGGCCGCGACGACCCCTGAACGCATGGCCGCCCCGCTCCGGCGGGCTGGACAAAGCCTCGCCGGGGCCCTAATTCCCCGCCCGGCGGGCGCATAGCTCAGTTGGTAGAGCAGCTGACTCTTAATCAGCGGGTCCAAGGTTCGAGCCCTTGTGCGCCCACCATTTCATCCCGGAAAGGTTGAATCGCGCTCGCGCGATGGTTGCATCGCGTGCGGCCCTGATTCCTGCGTGCTGCGGTGGGGGACATAGTTATCCACAGGCCGCAAGAAACAATGCTTCACTCCGGCGGCGTTGACACCCCCTTCGGCGCCTCATCACGATCCACTTGTTAAGAGAGTCTTGCCCCGCCGTCGGCACCCCGGTGCCGGCGGCGTGGCTGGTCATCTCTTCGTGTGATGTCCGTTTGGGGGACCAGCGAATGGCCTTTCCGTTCAGGAACGCCAGCCTCGCGCGCCAGCCGGAGCAGCGGCTGTCCACCCGGCTCTGGTCCTGGCTCCGCGGCCAGCGCCCGGCCGAGGCGCGCGCGAGGGTGCAGGCCCAGCCGGCCATCGCCCCGGCGCTGCGGATGGATGCGCTCGAACCGCGCTACCTGCTCTCGGCCGATCTGATGCCGTTCGCGGTGGACCTCGCCGCGCACAATGCCCAGCATTTCGCGCTCCGCTACGACAACCTCACGCAATCCATCCAGCTCCTCGACGGCTCCACCAACCTCGTGCTCGACCAGCGCGCGGCGCAGTCGGTCGGCGCCGTCCGCGTCAGCGGCACCGTCGGCGACGACCGCCTCGTCATCGACTTCGCCGATGGCGTGCTGACGCCGCTCGACCTGACCTTCGAGGGGATGGGCGGCAGCGACATGCTCGGCCTCGCGGGGCGCGCGACCACCGTCGCGCTCGCGGCGACCGGCGCGGAGGCGGGGGACATCGCGGTCACCGACGGCGCCGGGCGGCTGCACGCCATCGCCTTCACGGGCGTCGCGCTCGTCGAGGACCGGATGGAGGCGGCGCAACGCATCTTCGGCGATGCGACCGGGGAGGGGCGCACGCTCCGGCTGACGGAGCCGGGCGGGGCGGGCGACGGGCTCTCGGCGATCGCCGGCGAGGGGCTGCTCACCTACGAGTTCGCCGTGCCGCTCGTTTCGCTGCTGATCGATGCCGGCGCGGGCGACGACATGGTGGTGCTCCAGGGCGTGGAGGACGGCCTGGTCGGCAAGGTCGTGGTGCAGGGCGGCGGCGGGAGCGATGCGATCACCGGACCGCCCGCCGATACGCGCTGGCACGTGACGGGGCAGGATTCGGGCCATGTCGCGGGGGTGTCCTTCCTGTCGGTCGAGAACCTGATCGGGTCCGCCGACAACGAGGACACCTTCGTCGTGTACGGGGCTGCCGCGATCAGCGGCGTGATGGATGGCGGCGCGGGCGGCTTCGACAGCCTCGAACTCGATGGCGGCGTCTTCCAGGAGATCATCTACCTCGCGACCGGCCCGACCTCCGGCACCATCGCCCGCGACGGCGTGGTGCTGACCTATGACGGGCTCGAGCCGATCACCGACAACACCGTCGTCGCCAACCGCACCATCATCGCCTCCGACCTGCCGGACAGCGCGGTGCTGACCGACAACGGCGACGGCACGCTGACCTTCTCCTCGGTGCCGCCGGTGCCCGTGCCGGTGCCGCCCGGCAGCATCCCCCCCGACATCGCCGCGATCCTGAATTCCGTCACCTTCGAGCAGATCACCTTCGCCAAGCCGACCAGCAGCCTGACGATCCGGATGGGCGCCTCGGCGCTGTTCGGCTCGGAACTGCCGCTGCTCTCGCGCGACATCCTGACGGTGAACGCCGTCAACCTGGCGGGCGTGGACGTCACGATCATCGGCGAGGTCGGCGGCGACGAGATCGTCTTCGCCGGCGCCTCCGTGTTCCGCGACCTGACGGTGCAGGCCGAGACGACGCGCTTCAACGCCAACATGAACGCGCGCAACATCACCGTGACCGCGACCGCGGGCGGCGATGCGGCGGGCGATGGCGAGATCACCGACGGCGCGATCTTCGCCGGCGCCTCCACCACCATCGAGTTCAACAACGGGACCGTCCTGGTCAGCCAGGCGATCAATCTCAGCGCGACCTCCACGGCGAACATCGTCCAGAGCCAGTTCACGCTCGGCGCGCTCGAGAACTCGATCGCGGTGGCCAACCCGACCGCCACCATCACCTTCAACAACGCGACGGTGCAGGCGGCGAGCCTGGCCGCCGGCGCGGCCGTCGCCGTCACCGTCCAGGCCGAGACCGATTCGAGCGGCAACGACGTGGATGCCGGGCAGGACGCCGCGGTGACGAGCGTGACCGTGCTCGGCAACGCGACGACGCAGGCGATCGGCACCTCGATCCTGCGCGTCTCCGGCGCCGTCTCGCTGCTCGCGGGGACCAACCTCAACATCGTCTCGACCGCCGACGGCACGGCCGCGGCCGGCGCGACGGGCGCCTCCCTGGCGGTCACGGTGGTGGAATCGGTCACCCGCGCCGCGGTGGACGACAGCGCCTCGATCCGCGCGATCGGCGCCGACACGCCGGATTCGATCCTGATCGGCGCGACGCTCACCTCCAACGTGCAGACGACCGCGCTCTCGACCTCGGGCGGCGCGTCGGGCTCGGGTGCGGGCAGCGCCAGCGGCGGTGCGCTGTCCGGCAATGGCGCGGCGACGAGCAACGGCGATGTCAACGCGGCCGCCGCGATCGCCGTCTCCACCTACCGGCCGGTGACCGAGGCCTTCATCGGCACCACGAACTCGGTCGCCACGGCCGGCGTGCTGACCATCAGCGCGACCAGCACGGACAGCGTGACGACGCGCGCCGACGCCTCGAACACCCAGCCCGGCTCCGATGGCGTGGGCGTCGCGGTCGCGGTCGGCGTGGTGGAGGCGACGGTCCGCTCCTTCCTCGAGGATTCCGGCAGCTTCACCGCGCAGGGCGGCATCGCGGTGAACGCCACGATGGATGCCGACAACACCTTCTTCCTCGAAGCCATATCCGGCGTCGGCAACACGACCGAGACGGGCGTGGCCGGCGCACTCGCGATCCACACCGTCATCACCAATGTCGAGGCGCTGGTGCGCGACAGCGCGGCGGCGGCGGCGAACCTCAACGGTCTCGACATCGCGCTGACCGCGACCTCCGACACGCGCAGCGTGACGCGGGCGGTGCCGCACCAGGACGTGGTGACGGCGACGAGCCTCGGCGTCGGCGCCTCCGTGGCGCTCGCCATCCTCGACAACGACACCACCGCGGCGGTGGAGAACACCGCGCGGCTCGTCAATGCGCGCAACCTCAACCTCGCGACGGTCGCGCAGCATGAGGCGGTGACGCTCGCCCAGGGCGGCGCCGAGGCCAGCGGCAACAGCACCTTCGTGCTGACGCCGGTGGTCGCGATCACGCTCGGCTTCAACGACACCGACAGCTTCATCGGCACCGGCACCGCGCTGGCCACGACGGGCAACATCACCCTTACCACGCGCCATGACAGCGACTACCAGACCGATGCGAAGGGCGATGCGACCGGCGGCAGCGCCGCGATCGGCGCGTCCTTCGCGCTCGCCATCTCCGAGGATTCCGCCACCGCCCGCATCCTGCGGGGCCTGACCTCGGGCGGGGCGCTGCTGGCGGATGTGCAGGCGCAGTTCCGCTCCCGCAGCAATGCCGCCGCCAGCTCGAAGGGGGCCGCCGACGGCGGCGATGCGAACGGCGTCAACCAGCAGGGGAACGCGCAGACCGGTTGGGGCAATGCCCAGGCCGGCAGCCGCGGCGCCGGCTCCTCCGGCACCACGCAGACGCCGGATGCCTCGACGAACGACGGCACGATGGCCGTCGCCGCCGCGATCGCGTTCAACATCCAGACCGTGGACGCCACCGTCACCCTCGGCCCCGGAATCGCGCTCGTGGCCGACCGGGACGTGACGCTGCGCGCACGCTCGAACGGCGATTCACTGGCCGATGCCGACGGGTCCGCGACGGATGGCGGGCCCGGCACGATCGGCGCGGCGGCGGCGCTCAACGTCTCCAACGTCATCACCGAGGCGACCACCGGCACGGCGAGCATCACGGCCGACGGGCTGACGGTGGAGGTCGGGATGCTCGACCGCGCGGTGGGCGTCACCGCGGCGCAGGCCAATGTCGTGGACATCGCGGCCGAGACGATCCGCGTCGGCGAGGTGGAAGGCCTCGGGACCGGCGAGCAGGTGAAATACAAGACCGGCGGCGGCACCGCGATCGGCGGGCTCACCGACGGCACCGACTATTTCGTCATTAAGGACACGAACGGGCGCATCAAGCTCGCGACGAGTCTGGCGGCTGCGCAGGCCGGCACGGCAACTGACCTCACCTCGGTCGGCGCCGGCACCGGCCACAAGCTGGAGCGGAGCGGCGGGAGGCCGGCGATCAGCCTCGATCCGGCGACGACCTATGTCACGCTCGCCTCGCCCGCCGCGCCGACGCTGCGCACGGGCGACAAGGTGGTCTATTCCGCCGGCGCCGGCGCGGCCTTCGGCGGGCTGACCAGCGGCAACACCTATTTCGCCGTGCTGCGCGCCGATGGCGAGGTCGCGCTGGCCGAAAGCCTGGACAAGGCGCTGGCGGGCGATGCGATCCGGCTCACGGGCACCGGCGCGGGCACCACCCACACGCTGACCGAGGCGCAGTCCCGCGCGGCCGCGGATGCGACCTCGGGGTCCTCGAAGGGCGATCTCGGCGTCGCCGGCTCGCTGGCGATCAACGTGTTCGAGGCGAATGCCGATGCGCGTCTGACGGCCGGCTCCACCATCATCCTGCGCGACGGCAGCGACGCGCAGGCCGCGACCGGCGCGCTCACCGTCAAGGCGACATCGGATGCGATGGCCGGCGTGCGCGCCGATGCGAAGCAGCAGGGCGCCGAGAGCGTCGGCGTCGGCGCGAGCTTCGGGCTGAACATCACCGACCACACCACCCGCGCCGTGGTCGAGGCCGGCGTGGCCTTCGGCGCGGCCGGCACGCCAGGCAGCGCCGCGGTGCAGGCCGCCGGCACCTATGCGATGGGCACGGAGGCGCTCGGCGGGGCGCAGGGCGGCACCGGCATCGCCCCCGTGGTCGCGATCTCCGTGGCGCAGAACGAGACGCGCGCGGAGATGCGCGCGGGCGCGGCCTTCAGCCTCTCGGGCAATCTCGACATCGCCGCGACGGGCCGCGGCGATACGGCGACCATCGGCAAGGGCCAGGCCACCGGCGAGAACGCCGCGATCGGCATCTCGATCGTGATCGGCTACGCCGACGATACCGTCGCCGCGACGCTCGACCGCAGCGTGACGAGCACGGCCGGCACGGTCGCGCTGCTCGCCCAGGGCGGCGGCGCGAGCCGGACGGAGGCGCATGCCTCCGCCACCGGCGCGGCCGAGGACGATCCGAACTCGAACGCCGACGACAACGCGGCGAACCAGCAGGCCCAGGCGCAGACCGGGAATGCCAACGCCCAGGCGCAGAACCGCACGCGCTCCGGCAGCAACCCGAACGCGCAGTCGCAGGACGCCTCGACCTCCGACGGGCCGGTCAGCGTCGCAGCCGCCTTCGCGCTCAATCTCGGCCGGCTCGACGTGCGCGCCACGGTCGGCGGCGGCGCGGTGGTGGATGCGGACGGGCTCGCTTCCGTCACGGCGCAGGGCAATTTCGACGCGGCAGCGAAGGCCGATGCCAGCGCGACGAAGGGCGATTCGGGCAGCGTCGGCGCGGCCATCGCGATCAACGATGCCGAGGGGCTCGTGCAGGCCTCGGTCGCGAATGCGATCGTGATCGCCGATGGGCTCACGGTGGCGGCGGGCATGTTCGCGCTCGGCAGCGATTCCACCCATGCCTTCGGCGCCGAGGCCACGTCCGGCGCCAGCAGCGGGAATCTGGGCGTCGCGGGGTCCGTCGCGATCGGCATGACGGACCTGCGGACCGAGGCCTTCCTCGGCGCCGGCGCGATCTTCACCGGCTCGGACGGCGCGGACGCCGACGCGACGGTCGGCGCGCTGAACGTTACCGCCGCAGCCACGACGAAGAACACCGTGCTTGCCAAGGCGAAGCAGGAGATCGGCGACCAGGACGGCGACGGCAATGACGGCGAGGCCTTCGGGCTCGGCGCCTCCTTCGCCTGGAATGGCGGCGACAACGACACGATCGCGGAGATCCGCGGTGGCGCGGCGGTGAACCTGGCGAACGACGTCAATGTGACCGCCACCGGCGCGCATGAGCTCGACACCCGGGCGGAAGGCGGCGGCGAGGGCGGCACCGCGATCACGCCGCTGGTCGCCATCGCGGTGGCGCAGAACGACGTGCGCGCGGCGGTGGAGGCGGGCGACGCGATCGCCATGGCCGGCGCGCTGACGGTGAATGCCGATCTCGGCGCCGTCACCGTGACGCGCGCGGTGGGCGCGAGCGAGGCGACGAGTGCGGCGGTGGGCGCGGCATTCGGCCTGACCATCGCCGAGGATAGCGCGGTGGCAAGCCTGGCACGCGGCGTCACGGCGGGCGGCGCGGTGCTGGTCGCGGCGCGCGCGATCACCGTCAGCCGGACCGATGTGAAGGCCTCCGCCAAGGGCGCGCGGGAGGACGACGGCAGCAACAGCAGCGGCGTGCAGCAGCAGGGGAACGCGCAGGTCGGCCAGGCCAATTCGCGCAGCGGCGGCACCGGCACGGCGTCGGCGCCGGACAGCTCCACCTCCGATGGCGCGGTGAGCGTCGCGGCGGCGATCAGCTTCAACATCGCGACGACCACCGCGACCAGCCGCATCGCCGGCGCGCCCGGCACACCCATCGCTATCACGGCTGGCGGCCCGGTGACGGCGCGGAGCCTCGCCAATGCCGATGCGTCGGCCAGCGCCGATGGCAGCGCGGTGACGGTCGGCGACGGCACGACGGTGGGCGTCGCGGTCGCGGTGAACCATTCGAACGTGCTGAACACCGCGACGATCGCCGATGCCGCGATCACCGCCGACGGCGTTGTCGCGGAGGCGCTGGTGGATGACCGCGCCTTCAACGGGCGCCCGGTGCAGCTCACCACCGTCAGCCTCGCCGACGACACGATCTTCGTCGGCGGCGCCCGCGACCTGACGACGGGCGAGAAGGTCCGCTACACCAATGGCGGCGGCACCAGCGTCGCCGGCCTCACGCACGACACCGACTATTTCGTCATCGCGCTCGGCAACGGGCTGATCAAGCTCGCCACGACGAAGGAGAGCGCGCAGAAGGGCACGGCGATCGACCTGACCGGGCTGGGCGCGGGCACGCAGCACAAGCTGGCGCGCACCGAGACCGCGGCCGATGACGACATCACCTTCCAGCCGAACCAGGTCCGCCGCGAGATCGCCTTCGCCGCGCCGGAGCGCATCGTCACCGGCACCGCGCTCACCTACGCCAGCGGGGGCGGGGCGGCGGTGGGCGGGCTCGTCAACGGGCAGACCTATTTCGCCATCGTGGACCGCGACGGGCGCCTCAAGCTCGCGTCCAGCTTCGACAATGCGCTGAAGGGCGAGGCGATCACCTTCACCTCCCTTGGCGGCAACACCACCCACACGCTGACCGACAACAGCCATGACAGCGAGGCCTTCGCGCGGTCCGGCGCCTCCGGCGGCAAGACGGGCGTCGCCGGTTCGGTCGCGATCAACATCGGCCGCGGCACGACGACGGCGCTGATCGGGGCTGGCGCGGCGCTCACGATCGCCGATGGGCCGGATGCCGGCACCGCCAAGGGTGCGGTGCGGGTCGAGACGGAGGGCCGCAGCACCGCGGTCGCGCGCGCCATCCCGCTGAAGAACGCGCAGGGCAGCTCGACCGGAGTCGGGTTGTCCTTCGCCATCGGCGTCGCGGAATACGACACGCTCTCGGAGTTCCACGGCGACGCGACGCTCGCGGGTGCGCAGGATCTCTTCGTGCTCGCCAATGCCGGGCACAATGTCGCCGCGCGCGCCAAGGCCGGCGCCGCGGCGAACGCGACCAGCGGCACGGCGGTGGGCGGTGCGGCCGCGCTTGCCGTCTCGCTCAACACCACCATCGCGCGCGTCGGCGACGGCGCGGCGATGCTGGATGTGGACGGCAATCTCGGCATCCTCGCCGTGCACGCGCTGAACCTGAACACCAACGCCGATGCCGATACCGAAGGCGGCGAGACCGGCGTGGGGATCGCCATCGCGCTTGGTTGGGCGGAGGACGACGTCGCTGCCCTGCTCGGCCGCGATGTCTCGACCGGCGCGGCGCGCGCCGGCACGGTGCAGGTGATCGCGACGGCCGCGATGGCCGTGCAGACGGAGGCGACCGGCAGCGCCGAGGGCTCGAAGTCCGAGAACGACGGCGGCAGCACCGCCGACCAGACATCGCAGCAGCAGGGCAACTATGCCTCCGGCCAGTCGGGCACCGGCGTGAGCGGCCCGCAGGCGGGCGCACAGACGGACAACGCGAACGGCCAGGCAGCCTCGCAGACGGCGAACCCCGGCGGCCAGGGCGGCAATGCGCAGGCCGCGGGTTCGACCTCGCAGGGCGGCCAGGTGCGCGTCGCCGGCGCGCTCGCCGGCAGCGTGATCCGGCCCGTCGTCACCGCGACCGTCAGCCCCGGCCGGATCATCCGCGCCGATGGCGCGATGACCGTTCAGGCGCAGAACAGCGTCGGCGTGCAGACCATGGCGATCGCGCTCGCCTTCGAGGATTCCGCCAAGACCACCGTGGGCGCGGCCGTCGCGATCAATGTCGCGGAGATGGAGACGGCCGCGACGATCGGCGCCGGCGCCGACATCCAGGCGGCCTCGCTGTCGCTCTCGGCCGGGCACGGCCCGAACCAGACCCAGGCCTTCCGCGCGCTGGCGCTCGCCGGCAGCGGCTCGACGCAGAGTGATGACGGCTCGGAGAGCACGGCCGTCGCAGGCTCCGCCGCGCTCAACATCGTGTTCGCGACCACCACGGCGAGCGTCGGCGCCGGCAGCACGGTGGCGCTCGCCGCGGGCAATGCGGATGTCACGGCGCGCCAGCGCGTCGGCGTGCAGGCGATCGCCGGCGGCGGCTCGCTCACGCTCTCCGACAGCGGCACGAGCGTCGGTGCCGCGATCGGAATCAATGCGGTCACCAACACGACGCAGGCGCTGGTCGGCGGCACCGTGACGATCACGGCGAGCGGTGCGGTGAACCTGCTGGCCGACGCCGCGATCCTGCCGCTCGGCATCATCGTGCCGCTGCTGAACGACACGGGCGTGAATGTCAGCATCCTCGCGGTCGGCGCGGGCATCGGATCGGGCGGCGATGCGGGCGCGGGGTCCGCCAGCCTCACCTTCCACACCGCGACCACGCGCGCCACGATCGGCGCCGGAAGCGCGATCACGGCGGGCGGCAATCTGACCGTCCGCGCGCTCGATACCACGGACATCACCAACATCGCCGGTGCGCTGGCCGCGAGCCTCGAGAAGAAGGGGATCGGCGTCGGCCTCGATGTCACGGTCGTCGTCAAGACCACCGAGGCGATCGTCCACGAGGCGCTGGCGCCGGCGACGGCGACGATGCTCGCCGCGGGCGGCAACCTGGTGGTCGAGGCGATTGGCACCGAGGACGTCTTCATCCTCAGCGTGAACATCGGCGCGGGCGATTCCAAGGCGGTGGCAGGCGGCGCCGTGGTGCTCGTGAACGACACCGACACCATCGCGCGGCTCGGCGCGCTCGATGGGCCCGTGGGCGGGCTCACGGCCCTGGCGAGCGGCAGTATGCATGTCGCGGCCGAGAGCCGGTCCCTGCTGGACGCGGCCGCGGGCAGCCTCGGCCTGTCCTTCAGCAATGACGGTGCGGGCGCCGCCGTCTCCATCGTGGTGGACATCGACCGGACAGAGGCCAGCATCGGCGACGGCGTCAGCCTGCGCGCGCTCGGCGGCGGCACGGCGATCCAGGCGCGGAACGGCGTGTTCGGCGCCAACGGCATCCAGGGCACGGCGGCGATGCGGGGGCTGGCCGTCACGGCGACCTCCTTCGAGGATGTCGTGCAGGTCGGCATCGGCATGGCCGGCGCGGTGGACGAGGGCGAGGTCGGCATCGGCTTCTCCGTCACCGTGGGCATCCTGAAGGGCGAGACGCTCGCGACCATCGGCAGCGGTGCGCAGATCAATGCCGATGCCGCGCTGAACGCGCCGGCGATCGGCACCCAGGCGATCCTTGTGCGCGCGGCCGATGAGACGAACGGCACGGCAGTGGCAGGCGGGCTCGCCGTGTCGGGCGGCAGCGCCTTCGGCGGCGCGGCCGCGGCGTTCGAGGTGGACAACAACGTCGCCGCGACGGCGGCCGGGGCGAACACGCTCCGCGTGAAGGGCGGCATCGCCTTCGACGCGCGCGGCAAGACGGACCTCGACGCGGTTGCGATCGGCGTGGGCGGCACGCTCAACACGGGATCGAGCGGCGGCGGGGGTTCCGGCAGCGACAGCAGCGACTTCATCTTCAGCGGCCATGGCAGCGTCGCGGTGAACCTGGTGGACAACCAGGTCCGCGCGACCATCGGCAGCGGCTCGGTCGTGCGCGCCGGCGGCGCGCTGACGCTGACCGCCCGCGATGATTCCGACATCTCGGCCGATGCCGGCGGCGCGGCGATCGCGATCCAGGCAGGGGGCGACGATCCCTCGCTCACCATCGGCGCCTCGATCGCGGTGAACGCGATGGACAGCGTCGTGCGTGCGGGGGTGTTCGGCTCCAACAGCATCGTCGGATCGGCGACCGTGGCGGCGACGAACTCGCCGGAACTCGATGCGCTGGCGCTTGCGGGCGCGGTCGGCGTCGGCACGGGCGGCGGCACGGCGCTGGGCGGTGCGGGCGCGGGCACGGGCAACAACATCAGCAGCACCACCGAGGCATTGGTGAGTGGCGGCGCGCTGACGACGAGCACGGGTGGGCTGACGCTCACGGCAAGCGACGATTCGCGCATCAACGCCGATGCCGGCTCGGCGGCGATCCAGATCGTCACGGGCGGCTCGAACTCGGCCAACGCCATCGCCGTCGGTGCGGCCGCGGCGCGCAACGATGTCACCAGCATCACCCGCGCGGCGGCGGAGAACCTGACGACCGCGAATACCGGCGGTGCCGTCGCGCTGTCGGCAACCTATGCCGCGGACATCGACGCCTTCACCTTCGCCGTCGCGGGCGCCGTGTCTGCCGGCAACGGCTCCGGCCTCGCGCTTGCGGGGGCGGGCTCGGGCTCGGGCAACTTCATCACCGCGACGACCGAGGCGCGGATCACCAACGCGCCGGTCAATTCGGCCAGCGGGAACATGACGCTGACGGCGATCGACAATTCCTCGATCAGCGCCATCGCGGGCAATTCCGCGATCAGCATCAGCGCGAGCCAGAACAGCAATGTCGGGGTCGGGCTCGGGCTTTCGCTCACCTTCAACGACATCGCCAGCACCACGCGCGCGGCGATCCAGAACAGCAGCGTAACCACCCTGGGCGCGCTCACGCTGCTCGCGGACAGCAACGCGGCGATCTCGGCCACCGCCTTCGGCGCCTCGCTCGGCGTGTCGGCCGGCTCCGGCACCGCGGTCGCGGGCCAGGCGGTCGGCGCCTCCTCGAGCAACAGCATCGCCAACCTCAGCGAGGCAGTGATCAGCTCGCCGGCCGCCACGCCCAAGACCGCGACGGCGCGGAACGCGGTGACGCTCACCGGGCGCGACGATTCCGTGATCACCGCGACGGCCGTGGCCGCGACGCTCGGCGTGACGGTCAGCGGCAACACGGCGGGCGGCGGCACGCTCGGCGTCGGGCTCGCGCTCAACAGCATCGGCAACACCGCGCGCGCGCTGATCGACGTGACCGACGTGACCTCGCAGCAGGGCGCGGTGCTGCTGACCTCCGCCTCGACGGCCTCGATCGATGCGGTGGCTGTCGCCGCCGGTGTCGCCTTCTCCGGCAGTTCGAGCGCGGCGATCGCGCTTTCGGCCAACATCTCCTTCGCGCGCAACGAGATCGCCAACCGGGTGGAGTCGGTGATCCGCGGCGCCGATGTCGTCGCCGCCGGCAACATCGCGCTGACCGCGACCGATGCGGCGAAGATCAACGCCAACCTCGTCGCCGCGACGATCAGTGCCGGCGTGGGCAGCAGCACCTCGGGCGCGCTCGCCATCTCGGGCGCCATCGCGCGCAACAGCATCGCCAACGTCACCCGCGCGGTGATGGAGAACGGCACGGCGGCGGCTGGCGCGGCCTTCAACGCGACGGCGAGCTCCACGGCGAAGATCAGCGCCGTGGCCGTCGCCGCCTCGGCCTCCATCTCCGGCAGCGGCAGCGTGGCCCTGAGCGGCGCGGGCACCGGCGCGGACGTGGACAACGCAATCGCCAACACCATCGCCGCCGGCGCCACCGGCACCGGCGCGGTCAGCGCCACGGGCGGTGTCACGGTGCGCGCGACCGACGATTCCGACATCACCGCGAATGTGGTCGCCGCCTCGGCGAGCGTGGCGATCGGGTCTTCCGGTGCCGTCTCGCTCTCCGTCGCCGCCTCGCTTGCCGACAACAGCGTGAACAACGCGACCTCCGCGCTGCTCGACGGCGTGCGCGTCACTGCGGGCGCGGGCATCCTGGTCAACGCCACCGCGGAGGCGGCGATCCTGGTCACCGGCGTGGCCGCGGCGCTGACCGTGGCGGGCTCGGGGAGCATCGGCGGCGCGGCGAGCTTCGCGGTGGCGGTGGTGAACAACGCCATCTCCGGCAGCGTCACCGGCGCCATCCGCAACAGCCGCACCGCCCAGGGCAACGGCGTGACCGCGACCGGCGGCGTCGTGGTGCGGGCCGACAACCGGAACGTGATCGAGGCGACGAACGTCGCCGCCGCCATCTCCGTGGCGGCGGGCGGCACGCTCGGGCTCAGCGCGTCGGGCGCCGTCGCGCTCACCACCAACACGGTCGGGACGACGGTGCTCGGCGGGATCGTCAATGCGGATCTCACGGCCGGCGGCGTGATCGACGTGGATGCGCTGTCCGATACGCGCGTGACCGCCTTCACCAATGCGGCGGCGGTCAGCGTCTCGATCGGCGGCACCATGGCCTTCGGGATCAGCGGCGCCGGCGTGCGGGCCATCAACACCATCACCAGCACGACGACCGCGACGATCCAGGGCGCCGGCATGGTCACCGCGGCCGGCATGGTCACGGTGGATGCGCGCGACCAGTCGCAGATCCGCTCGCAGGTGGCGGCCATCGCGATCTCGGTCAGCGGCTCCGGGACCGTGTCCGGCGGGCTTGCGATTTCCGTGGTGCGCGCGGACAACAACATCGGCGGCGCCACCATCGCCACGGTGAGTGGGCCGAATGTCACGGGCGGCGGGCGGGATTTCCGCGTGCAGTCGGTCTATGCGGCGAAGATCGACGCGATCGGCGTCGCGGCCTCGCTCGCGGCGGGCGGATCGGGCGGCATCTCGATCAATCTCACCGCGGCGGCGGCGGATCTCCGCAACGTCATGACCAACCAGGTCGAAGCCTCGCTGAAGGGCGGCGCCGCGGTGACCACGCCGGCGAGCGTGCTGATCCGCGCCCTCGACAGTTCGACGATCGACGCGACGGTCGCTGCCGCCGCGCTGAGCTTCGGCGGCTCGGGCGCGCTGGCGGTCAACGCCTCGCTCGCCGTGTCCCTCGCGGCCAACACCTACAACACGCAGGTCCGCGCCTTCCTCGACAACGCCACGCTGAACGCCACGGGCGCCGGGGTGATGATCGACGCAACGGCGGATGCCAAGGTGCGTGCCTTGTCGGTTGCGGTGGCGGTCGGCGTCTCGGGCTCGGGTGGCGGCTCGATCACCGCGACCGGCGCGGGCGCGAGCGCCACGACGAATGGCGGCGGCCTGACCGAGGCGGCGCTGCGGGCGGGCAGCGCGATCATCGCGAACGGCGCGGTCTCCGTGGAGGCGTCGGATACCACGCTGCTCGACAGCGAAGTCGTGGGCGTCAGCAGCAGCATCAGCGTGGCGGGCGGGCTCAGCGTGTCGCTCTCGGTCACGGTGGCGACGGCGAGCAACACGGCCGGGACCACGGTGCGTGCACTGGTGGAGAACAGCACCATCGCTGCGGCTGGCGGCGTCACCGTCGATGCCGATGCGAACACCGTCGTCGATGCGGATGCGAAGGCGATCGCCGTCTCCGTCGCGGTGGCGGCGGGCGGCGGGTTCAGCGCCGGCGTCGCGGCGGCAATCACCAGCAACACCGTGTCCTCGACAGTCGAGGCGGTGATCCGCAACAGCGGCACGGGCCTCGTGCCGGGCGTCGTCGCGGGTGGCGCGGTGCGGGTGGATGCGGCGGATGCCCGCAGCATCAGCTCGACCGCGCTGGCCGCGTCCTTCGCGATCGGCGGCGGAATCGCGGCGGGCTCCGTCTCGGTCTCGGCAGCACTCTCGACCAACACCAGCACGGCGACGACGCGCGCGCTGATCGAGAACAGCGGCGTGCGCGCGAACGGCGGCGACCTCGCGGTGCTGGCGGCGACCACCACCTCGCTCGTGGCGAACCCGGATGCCATTGCCGCGGCGATCGCGGCGGGGCTCGGCGCCGGCTTCTCGGGCAGCGGGGCGCGCGCCACGAACACCAGCACCGCGACGATCCGCGCCGCGGTGACGGGCTCGACCGCGCAGGCGTCCGGCGCGCTGCGCGTGGAGGCGCACGACACCTCGACGCAGAGCGCCACGCTGATCAGCGTGGCGGCCGCGGGCGGCATCGTCGGCGTGGCGGTCGCGGTCGGCGAGGCCTCGAACATCCTGCGCAACAACACCTCCGCCTCGATCGTCGGCTCCACCGCGATCGCCGGCCAGGCCGGAATCCTGATCGACGCGGATTCGACGCAGAACGTCATCACCACCGCCTCGGTCGCGGCGATCGGCCTTGGTCTCGGCGGCGCCGGGGCGGGCGGCGATGCCCGGACGCTGCTGGAGGGGAGCGTCGAGGCCTTCGCGCGCAACGCCACGCTGCGCGCCCTCGGCGGCAGCGTCGTGATCGATGCCGACAGCAACCACGACAGCCTGACGCGCGCGATCGGCGGCGCGGGTTCGCTCGATACCGCGATCTCCGCGATGATCGCGCGCGCCGAGATGAACGGTGCGACCCGCGCCTATGCCGACGGCACCATCACGGTGGAGGCCGGCAGCCTGTCGGTCACCGCGACCTCGATCGTGGTGGCCGACCCCTTCGCCCAGTCGGTCGCGATCGGCTTCAACGGGGGAGCCGGACTCAACGTGACGGCGCTGGTCGGGCGTACCACGGAGGCCTATGTCGGCACGCGGAGCGGGACGGCGGCGAATACGCCGACAGTGCTGACGCTCGCCGGCGGGCCGGTCACGATCGGCGCCGACGCCACGCTGACGGCCACGACGCGCTCCGCGCCGGCCAATGCCGATCCGAAGAATTCCGGCCAGGCTTCCACGGCCGTGGCGATCTCGGCGGGCGTGTCCGTCGCCGCGGCGGTGAGCCGCGCCGAGGTGCTGGCCAACACCCTCGCCTATGTGGGGCAGAACACCCGGCTCGATGCGTCGCGGCTGACCATCACGGCGACGAGCACGGAGAATGCGGACGCCTCGCTCATGGTGGCCGGCGGCGGCATCCTGGCCGGCGCGGCGGGGGCGAGCGCGACGGCGCTGATCAGCAGCAGTGTCGCGGCCTTCACCGGCGTCCGGGCCGGCCTCAATCCGAACCAGGCTGTCGTCACCGACATCAACATCGCAACCGTCGCGGGGCAGCAGGGCAGCGGCGCGGTGAACATCACCGGCACCTCGAACCGCACCGCCAATGCGCAGGCCACGGGCTTCGCGGGCGGCGCGCTCGCGGTCACGGTGCTGCTGCCGACGGCCGAGGTGGCGGGCAGCGTGCGCGCCCAGGTCGGCGAGGGTTCGGACATCGCGGCGAACCTGCTCAACGTGCTCGCCAATGCGCCGGTGATGCGGGCGACCGCCAAGACCTTCGCGCTCGGGTTCAGCGCCTTCAGCACCATCAGCGTGCTGGACGCGCAGGCGCGGGTGACCGGCGAGGTCGCTGCGCATATCGGCGCCGGTACCGGGCAGAACTCCACCGCAGTCGCGCCCGTGGTCGGCCTGACCGGCGCGGCCGTGGTGGATGCGGATGCCTCCATGCAGGCGATCGCGGAGGCCGACAGCTTCGGCGCCTCGCTCGGCGGCCTGTCGCTCTCGGCCGTGTTCCCGAGCGCCTCGGTGAGCGGCCGGACGCTCGCCTTCATCCGCGACCGGGTGGACATGACATCCACCACGCTGCGCATCGAGGCGGGCCAGAGCGCGAACCGGATCGACTATGCCGCCACCGCGACGACCTTCGTCGCCGGGCTCAGCCTCGGCGCGCAGGCCACCTTCATCCAGGCCGATGCGAAGGTGACCGGCGAGGTCTCGGCCTTCCTCGGCGCCCCGGTTGGGCGCGTGCCCCAGGCCGACGCGGCGCGCCAGGTGCGCACGACGAGCGCGACCGCGCCGATCATCCGCGCCTTCTCCGACATGGACGCGACGGCGCGGATCGACAACATCAACGCCGCCGCCGCGCTCACCGTGGGCGCGATGAGGACCACGGCGGACGTGGCCGGCACCACCAGGGCGGCGGTGCAGCAGGGCGGCCGGCTGCAGTCGCGCGGCCTCGACCTCGATGCGGACGGCCTCTACGACGCGAAGGCGGACACCTTCACCGTCAATGTCGGCGGCCTCGCCGCGCTTGCCCGCGCCGATGCGGATGCGCGCGTCACGGGGCTCGTGGACGCGCATATCGGCGCCAACAGCGGCACGGTGCCGAACGCGACCGCGCTTGCCGCGGTCAATGCCGGGACCGGCGCGATCACCATCGACGCGGTGGCGGAGATGCGCGCGACCCCGACGGTGACCGCGCCGGCGATCTCGGGCGGCGTGACGCTCACGGGGCTGCGCCTCATCTCGGTGATCGACGGCAAGGTGCGCGCCTATATCGGCGAGGGCGTGGACGTGGACGGCGGCAGCATCGCGATCAATGCGCGAGCGCCGGTGATGAACGCCTTCGCCGAGGCCTTCAGCCTGAACATCGGCGGCCTTGCCGCCGGCGCGATGGTGACCGCGACGGCCACCGTCAGCGGCATCGTCGAGGCCTATATCGGCGCCAACGCCGCGAACAACGCCGCGAACGTCACGACCGACGTGGACGTGAACGACGGCGCGGTGACGGTGCGTGCGAACGCCTTCATGGACGCCTTCGCCAAGGTGAATGGCGGCGGGTTCGCCGGCCTCGTCTCCGTCAACATCATGCTGCCGAGCGCCACCGTCTCGGGCCGCACGAGCGCCTATGTGCGCGACGGCGTGAACATGGATGCGGGCTCGCTCAGCGTGTTCGCCGGGCCCGATGACAAGGACCGCATCCGCTACGTCGCCACCGCGACCACGACCGTGGTCGGGCTCTCCTTCGGCCTCTCGGTCACCACGCTGAACGCCGAGGCGACGGTGAGCGGCACGGTGGAGGCCTTCGTCGGCGCCGCAAGCGGGCGGACCGGGGGCGGCAGCGCCGGCGCGCTGCTCGACATCAACGGCGCTGTCCGGGCGCTCGCCTTCTCCGACATCGATGCGGTGGCGACCACCAATGGCGGCACGGTCGGCGCGCTCGCCGCGGCGTCCGTGATGGTGCCTACCGCGACGGCCGGCGGGCGCACCCGCGCCTATGCCGGGGATGGGCTGCATGTCCGCTCGAGCGGGCTCAAGATCGAGGCCGACGGCAATGTCGATGCCACGGCCGAGCTCACCGCGGTGAGCGTCGCCGGGATCGGCGCCGGCACCGGCGCTGTGCCGACCGCGCGGGTCAACAGCATCGTCGAGGCCTATGTCGGCGAGGTGGCGGAAACCAGCAGGGCGACGAACGGCAACATCCAGGTGCGCAACATCGCCGGCAACCGCGGCGCGATCGACCTCGACGCGCGCAGCCGGACGCTCGCCAAGGCGGATGCCTTCGGCGGCAGCTTCGCCATCGCCGCGACGGTGAATGTCGTCATCCCGAAGGCCGAGCTGGCCGGGGTGACGCGCGCCTATGTCGGGCCGCGGGTCAATCTCTTCGCGGGCGACATCACCGCCGATGCGGTGGATGTCGCGGCGCAGGCGGTGGCGAATGCGGTCGGCGCCTCGGGTTCGGTCGGCGTGACGGTCGGCGTGCTGACGGCGCGCGCCAATGCGGCGCGGCTGACGGATGCGTTCATCGGGCGCAACTCCGTGCTGGATCTCGGCAACAGCTCGGCCGTGTTCAACGCGGTCACGGACCTCGCCGCGCCGATGGCCGTGGCGACGGCGGTCGGCGCCTCGGCGAGCCTGGTCGGGCTTTCCGCCTACAGCGTGGAGGCGACGGTCGGCTCGCTGCCGGCGGTGCAGGCTTCGGCGACGCGCGCCTACATGCAGAACGACGCGAGCATCACCGCGGGCTCGCTCCGGCTCGATGCCTTCTCCAACACGAGCGTCTCGGCCGAGCTGACCGCCGCGCGGCTGAGCTTTGTCGGCGCCGGGAAGTCCGACGTGCTCGCCACCGCCGCGCACGACACCGAGGCGACGATCGGCACCAACGCCGTGGTGAACCTGACCGGCGCGCTGGTCCTCGATGCGGATGGCACGCACACGGCGAAGGCGGACATCCTCAATGTCAGCGTCTCGGGCGTCTCGCTCAGCGCGCTGACCGTGCGCACCGACATCCTCTCCGACACGCGCGCGATCATCGGTGACCGCTCGCGGATCACCGCGGGTTCCGTCTCCGTCACGGCGGATGCGACGCATACGGTGAAGGCCGATCTGGATTCGGCCGATTTCAGCTTCCTGCTGCGCGTCGCGACGCTGCGGGCCGAGGCGCGGGACCTCGGCACGGTCGAGGCCCGCATCGGCCCGACCGGCGCGGGAAGTTCCGCGAACCGCACCCAGGTCACGACGAGCGGCGCGGGCGGCATCCTGCTGCGCGCGAACCTGACCTCGACCGTGGAAGCGACGCCGAAGCTGTTCGGCTTCTCGCTGTTCGGCGGCGCCTCCAACCGCGCCATCGCCACGCAGGATGCGACGGTGCGGGCCGAAATCGGCAACTGGTCGCGCCTGCTTTCCACCGGCGGCGATATCGAGGTGGATGCCGGCCTGCTGGCGCTGACGCGCGCGACCGCGTCGTCGGTCGGCGGGGCGATCGGCCTCGACGTGCTCGTCGCGCGCGCCACGGCGAGCGACACGTCGGACGTGATCCTGCGCGTGGGCGCGAATGCGGAGATCGAGACCACCGGCAGCGGCAACGACATCACGCTCGGGGCGCGGCACAACTTCACCGAGGCGCAGGGCTTCCGCACGCAGGAGCACGGCCGCGGCGTGACCGGCGCGGCAGACAATGTCTCGATCGCGCTCGGCGGCGTGGTGACGGATTCCGTCGTCACCGTCACCGCGAACGCCATCGTGGCGGCGACGGTGGAGGCAGCGGCGACGCTCGCGGCGGCGGCTGGAAATGTCGCCATCGCGGCGCGCAACGCCAACACCGCCAAGGCCTCGCTGAGCTCCACGGGCTTCTCCGCCGTCACCGTCGGCTCCGGCCAGGCGACGCCGACCGCAACCGGCAGCACGACGACGAGCCTGCTCGGCAATGTCGGCAAGGGCGGCGCCAACGGCGCGCTGACGCTGAGCGTGGTCGCGAACGCGCTGACGACGGCGGACAGCACGCTGACCTCGGCGCAGGGCGGGCTGCTGCTTTCGGTCGGCTCCGGCAATGCGACCGCCACCTCGAACCCCGTGCTGACGGTCAATTTCGGCGGCAACACCTCGGTGATGCGGGTGGCGCAGAACATCAACGTCACGGCAGCGCAGCTCACGGATTCGGACAGCGCCGCGCAGGGCGCGAGCGGCGGCTTCGTGGACGTCTCGGGCTTCACCTCGCGCGCCAATGCCACGCCGAACGTGCAGCTGAATGTCGGCGGCGCCGACAACGTCCAGGCCGGCGGCACCATCACCCTGCTCGCCCAGCATGGCGTGACGCCGCCGACGACGAGCGACGGGACGGTGGCGTCCTTCGTCGGGGCCAATACCGGCGCCGGCGCCACGGTGCCCGGCGCGACGAACTACGTGCAGTTCGTGCTGGAGCACCGCCTGAATACCGGCGCGGTCATCAGTACGACATCCGGCATCGGCGGCGGGCTGCCGGCTGGCCGGGCCTACAACGTGATCGTGCGCGACAACCTTTCCATCCATCTCGGCGCACAGTTCGGCGGCACCTCGGTCAACACGCAGCGCGATACCATCACCAGCTCCTCGCGCCACAACCTCGAGACCGGGGATTTCGTCTATTACTACAACAACGGCCTCGGCTCGATCGGCGGGCTCGTGACCGGCGAGCGCTACCGCGTCCACAAGGTGGACGACTTCACCTTCAAGCTGCTCGACGACAGCCGGACCGTGAAGTCGCGCACCCTCGGCCGTGCCGCCTTCTCCGGCGACACGATCACCAGCGCCGGCCACACCTTCGCCAACGGCGACGTCGTTACCTACCGCCTGCCAGCGCCGAAGGAGTTCGTCGCGCGCATGGTGGATGTCTCGGTCTCCGGCGGCACCATCACCAATGCCGACAACAACCGGATCTACATCGAAGGCCACGGCTTCTCCACGGGCACCGCGGTCGTTTACCGGAGCACCGGGACGACGATCGGCGTCTCCGGCCAGCCGGCGCTGACCAATGGCGGCACCTATTTCGTGCGGGTGATCGATGCCAACCACGTCCAGCTCGCGACCTCGACGGCGAATGCCAATGCGGGCACAGTGCTCAACCTGGTGCAGAACGCCGCCAACACGGCGAACCACACGCTGCGCCGCACCGTGGACGAGCCGATCGGCAACCTGACCGAGGGCGTCGCGTATTTCGTCCGCGACGTGGTGACGGATGCCGGCGGCGGCGTGTCCTTCAAGCTCGCCGCGACGCCGGGGGGTGGGGCGATCACCTTCGCGCTCGGCGGGCTGGCGACGGGCGGTTCGCATACCTTCCGCATCGAGGGCGAGAACCTCACCGCCTCCGGCGGCGCGGGAACGCATATGGTGGTGGTGGACCTCACCTCGGCCGGCGCAGGCCGGTTCGACGGGATCGGCGGCGCCGGTGCACTGTCCGGCGCGCCGAGCGGGGACGGCCAGGTGACGGCCAGCACCACCGGCGTGGGCGGCGGCTTCGTCGCGGTGGGCAGCGCCTCGGCGATCTCGAACCTCACCGTGACCACCAACATCACGGTCGGCGCCGGTGCCAATCTCAATGCCGGCAACATCGTGGTGAACACGGACAGCAACGCCTACGCGAATGCGGTCTCGGATGGCGGCGGCGGCGGCTTCGTCGCGCTCGGTGATGCGGTCGCGAAGGGCACCGCACGGAACAACTCGACGCTGCTGATCGCCAATGGCGCGGTGCTGACCGCGAGCAACAACATCACGCTCGACACCGACACCAATTCCGACGTCGATGCGCGTGCGGTCGTGGGCACCGGCGGCTTCGGGGCCTCGGCGGAGAGTCGCAGCGAGGCGAACATCCAGTACACCTCGCTGATCCGCGTGGACGGCGACATGACGGCGGGGAACACGCTGAAGATCGACGCGCGCTCCAAGGCGGATGCGGACGCCTTCTCGCGCAGCGACACGGGCGGGCTCGGCGCGGATGGCGAATCCTTCTCCGATGCGAATATCGGCCGGATCCTGAATGCGGCCACGAACCTGACCGGAGGGGAGGAGAACGCCTCGACCCGTGTCGAGGTGCGCGGCACCGCCGATCTCTTCGCGAACAACGTCCAGATCATGGCGATCGCCGAGAAGCTGCGCGCGGACGCGGATTCCATCACCGAGGTCTATGCGGCCGGCGCGAACACCGATGCGGATTCCGATGCCCGGGTGCACGCGCAGGCGAAGGTGGTGCTGCTGCCGAATTCGGACATCACCGGCTACCAGTCGGTGTCGCTGCAGGCGATGATCTCGGATACCGCGGCGACTTCGCTGGCCGATGCCTACCTCTTTGCGGTCGGCGGCGACACCGATGCCGACACGATCGCCCATGTCCAGACGCGGGCGAAGATCGAGGGGCGCGACAATTCGCGCCTCTATACGCCCGATCTTGCCGTCAACGCGGAGCAGTACGACCTCAGCGTCGTGTCCGACTCGCGCCGCAGCGGCGCGCTGTTCGACGGTGGCAGCGCGACCGAGGATCCGATCCGCAACGCGCGGCGGGAAATCTTCTGGGAGAGCAGCGTCTACTTCCAGACCCCGAACCCCGAACTGGTGGTGGATACCGCCGGACGCATCACGAAGATGGTGAACCTGCAGGTCGCGGGCGGCTTCCAGGTCGGGCAGGTCATCAACACCGCCGAGATCACCGTGCTCTCGCTCGACTACAACCTGACGCCGAGGGTGAACTTCTTCGCCAACGACCTGGCGACCGCGCCGTCGGGCCAGATCTGGGGCAACGCGGGCTCCTTCGAGCTCAAGCGCACCTGGGACTTCGTGCGCATCCTCAACAGCTCCGGCAAGAATCTCCGGCTGAACCTGATCGACGTGGTGTATTTCGGCGGCGAGATCGACATCGCCGTCGACGTGATCCACGGGCCGACGAACAGCCCGGCCAACAACGTGCCGCTGAACCCTGACAACCCGATCCTGCCGGGCCCGAATCCGACCTTCGAGTTCGACCTCAACCAGAGCTTCGCCCGCACCACGGTGGAGGTGCGCAATCTCCAGCCCGGCGGCATCGCGGACTCCAGCATCATCTTCGACGGGCGTATCGAGAACCCGATCGGCAAGGTGATCGTCCGGAACGAGCGCGGCGATATCCTCGCGAACACCGATTCCGACGTGGAGCTGATCCGCGCCAACCAGATCGATTTCGACGCCGATACCGGCTCCATCGGCCGCGCCGCGGCAGGGCAGTTCGCGCGCGCACCGATCTCGGTGGAGCTGGTGCGCTTCCGCGACCGCAACGGCACGGCGTTCAACTTCGTCGCCACCGCCGATGCCAGGGTGGACACGGTGCTCGACATCACGGCCTTCGACCGGGCCGATGCGGTGCTTGGGGGCAATGGCTCGCTCACCGTGCCGATCACCCGGATCTCGGCCGGGCGCGACGTGGATGTGGTGGTCAACGATTCGAAGGAAGGCAACGCGCTCAGCACGGTCGCCGATGTGCGGATCAGCCTGTTCAACCCGCCTTCCGCCGTGGCGTTCGACAGCCAGATCTACTTCCGCCACTTCCGCCCCGACATCGCCGACCCCGGTCTCGAGAACATCCGTCGTGCCTTCGGCACCGATTTCGTGGAGATCGACAGCACCTACAGCTTCGCTTTGGTCCGCGCCGGCGACGACATCGATATGGGCCATGTCACCACCACCGCGCCCTTCGGCGAGCCGCGGAGCTACGCGACCACGCAGATCGGCGGGGCGCCCTACGGGTCCTCGGTCGTGGCGGACGTGCCCGACACGGTTGTGAACTTCATCGCGACGACGGATGTCGCGTGGACCGGGGGCACGGCGCCGGCGGACGGCATCGCGCAGATCTTCCTCACCACCAACGGCAACATCACCGCGACGGAGGCGGGCGGCGACATGCTGGTCGGGCATGTCCACTCCACCGACGGCAACGTCTCGCTCACCTCGCGCCGGCGCATCCTGGACGCCGACCGGCAGACCACGATCGACGTGACCGGCACCAGCATCTCGCTCTTCTCGGGCGAGGCGCCTGGCCGCGCGGCCGGGCAGGTGGGCGGCATCGGGCTGCCCAACGACTTCCTGGAGATCAACACCGCGCGGAACGACAAGGGCGGCCGCCTGGTCGCCTTCGATACGCTGGCGCCGGTCCATGGCGGCATCTATCTCGACGAGATCATCGGCAGCATGCCGGTGGGCTTGGTCCAGGCGGTGGCCTCCAATGTCTCGCTCCGCACCGTGGACGGCTCGATCCTCGACGTGGACAACGATGCGAGCGCCGACGTCATCGGCCAGGCGATCGACCTCGACGCGAATGGCCGTAGCGGGTCGATCGGCACGGCGGAGAATGCGCTCGAGATCGACAGTTCCGTCGGCGTCGCGGCGCTCGCGCTCGATGCCGCGGGGCCCGATGTCTCGCTCGAGGCCGGGTCCGACATCCGCGTCACCGAGACCTCGGGCCTGCTGCGCCTCGCCTTCGCGCATTCCTACTTCGGCGACATCACGCTGGAGGTGCGGGAATCGAATGCGCTCGGGGAGAATTTCCATCTCGTCAGCAGCGGCTCGGCCCGCTTCGCCGAGAGCAACGGCCGCGCGCCCGGCAGCCACCAGGATGCCGACCGCATTTTTGCGCGCGGCCAGATCTTCGCGGAATCGGGCAACGTCACGCTCGATGTCGGCGACGACGTCATCCTCCACCAGGCGAGCGAGATCATCGCCGCCGGCGGCATCAGCATCCTCGGCGACCAGGGCGCCCTCGACACCGGCTTCGGCAGCAACATGCTGCTGCGCGGCCGGCTGGTCGCCGGGGCGGTCCTGGTTACGCCGGGCAGCCTTTCGGGCGGCAACCCCGTCGGCGTCGCGACCGTGCGCAAGGAGTTCACGCAGTTCGGCATCACGGTGCTGACCGGGCGGGATGTGGACACGATCTTCTTCGGTGACCCCACCGGCATTGCCGGCGGCACGGTGCATGGCGATCCCGGCTACATCTTCCTCGGCGCCGCGGCCCAGGTGCTGACCGGCGGCGGCGAGGACCGCATCGGCGTCTTCTACCTCCAGGATACCTGGACGGTGACGTCGCCCGCGCAACTCGCGGCGCTGACCTCGATCGGCGCGCAGGGCGCGCAGCACATCCTCACGCTGGACGGCCAGGGCGGCAGCGACCTCTATCAGATCTTCTCGCTCGGCAGCCAGGGCGCGGACCGGCGCAACAACATCATCAGCGTGGAGGACACGGGGACCGGCGACAACCAGGACGAGCTCGTGATCCACGGCCGCAATTCGGCCGACAGCGGCATCGACCCGGTGACCAATCTGCCCTACCCGGTGGACGACATCTTCGTCTTCCGGGCCGCCGCCACCGGCCCGCGCGGCAGCGGCGCCTTCGCCGGCTATGTCGCGATCCTGCATGGCGAGCTCGGCAGCTATCTCGACAGCGATCCGGGGAACGACAGCTCGGCCGAGGTGCAGCGCATCTACTACGACCGCGGCCTCGAGGGCCGGCTGATGGTCCATGGCTATGGCGGCAACGACGCCTTCCTCGTGGACGACGTCACCGTGACCGCGACGATCGAGGCCGGCGCCGGCGACGATCTCGTGCAGGTCGGGCAGATCTTCGGGATGAACCGGGACCAGTTCCTGGGCGGCATCCTGCCGCAGGACCAGTTCCCGCGCATGGCCGCGACGACGCGGGGCTGGCTCAGCCCGGGCAACACCGCGCCGCTGCTGGTGCATGGGGGCACCGGGAACGATGTGGTGGATGTCTACTCCAACCGCGCCGAGCTGCGGATCGAAGGCGATGACGGCGACGACCTCGTCACCGTCCGCGCCTTCGCCCGCGCGCAGACGGTGAACCTCGCCGCCACTTCGCTGATCATCGTGGACCCGGCAACCGGCGCGGCCGTGCCCTTCATCGGCACCGGCTCCAGCTCCGCCGTGCGCGTCGGCGGCGAGGATGACGAGGTGCGGGTGATCTCCAACGCCCCTGTCTCGGTCGTGGGCGGCATCGGCTTCGACAAGCTCGTGACGCTTGGCACCGAATACGCCGACGACTTCGTGCTGACCGAGACCGGGATCATGGGCGCCGGGCTCAACGTGCGGAACACCGGCGTCGAGGTCGTGGAGCTCGACGCGATGGAAGGGGACGACGAGATCTTCGTGCAGTCCACCGCGCATGGCGTCGGCTACCGCGTCGTCGGCGGCCTCGGCTCGGACCAGATGAACGTCACGGGCGACGTCACCGAGGACATCGTGGTGCGCCAGCTTGAGGGCACGCCCGGCGCGGTCAACCACATCGTGCTTCCGGGCCGCGACCCGAGCTATGCGGGCGCCTTCATCGAGGGCTTCGGCTACAACGTCGCCTCGCCCGAGGAAGGCCTCGTCGTGATCGGCGAGAGCCAGGGCTTCACCGCGGTTCGCGAAGGCGGGACCTTCAACTTCGACAGCTACACCATCCGCCTGGGTCGGCAGCTCGCCGTGGGCGAGGTGGTCCTCGTCACCGTGTCCGCCGCGCGGAGCGAGCAGCAGGAGGCGTTCGACGGCTTCGCCGACCCGCCCCCGCTCTCGGACGGGCCGGCGGACAGCATCTGGCTCGCCACCGGCGCGCCCGGCGGCATCACGGCGGCGAGCTTCCAGCGCGGCGTCACGGTCGGCGGCAGCGTCACCAACGTGCCGAACCGCGCGATCACGCTCCGCTTCGATTCGACCAACTGGAGCACGGCGCAGAACATCCACGTCTTCGCCCCCGACGACGCGCGCTCGGAAGGCGAGCGGACCTATGTGATCCAGCACAGCGTCATCGCGCCCGGCAGCGCCTTCGACCGGCTTGCGGTGCGCAATGTCGAGGTCAAGGTGCGCGACGACGACACGCCGGATGTCTGGGTGTTCCAGGGGACGAGCATCGCGGGGACCGTGCCTGTCTTCGCGGAGGACGGGCGGACGCTCGTGCTGGAAGGCGATGCGACCACCGGCATCCGGGACGAGATGCGCGTCCAGCTCGCGAAGGCGCCGGTCGCCGGCACCATCGTGGTGCTCGACGTGGAGATGAGCGAGGCGACGAACCAGCAGATCCTGCTGACGAACCTCGCCAGCGACGCGCGCATGAAGGTCGTCAACGGCCGCTGGCAGATCACCTTCGGCGCCAGCGACTGGAACCAGCAGGTGCGTATCGGCGTCGAGGCGCGCGACGACGCGATGAAGGAGGATCCGGCCACCGTCTCGGTCAGCTTCGTGCGCAACGACGCGCTGACCACCGACGCGGCGTGGGTCTATCCGAACCTCCGCGCGCCGGTCGAGCGGGTGGAGATCCGCGTGCTCGACAACGACACGCCGGGCGGGCTCGCGCTGCAGTCGGACGGCGCGACCGTGCTCGTGCCGAACGACACCGGCACGCAGGCGGACGAGACGCTGACCGACAGCTACACGCTCCGCCTCACCTCGCAGCCCGTGATCAGCGCCGACGTCGCGCTGCTGACGGACGGGCTGGCCGATATCGTGCTGGTGAACGGCCAGGCGCCGACCTACGTGAACATCGGCACCACGCGCTTCTCGGTGTTCTACGAAGGCTCCGTCACCTTCAGCAACGGCGGCAGCGGCGGCCGCGGCCTGATCCAGCGGAACTTCGCCGGCAGCTTCCTCGATGAGGGCTTCCGCGTCGGCGAGCTGATCGGGATCGCGAATGCCGATGTGAACCACAACGGCACCTTCACGATCTTCAGCGTGAGCGCGAACCAGATCGTGCTGACCCAGGCCTTCGCGAGCGCGGCGACGCTGCTCGATACCTCCGTCACCCTCGGCGAGATGGCGCGGGAGGCCGATTTCCAGGGCAGCGCGCGCTACCTCTTCGGCAGCGGCACCGGCGCCGTGGTCCGCAGCGACGGCGGCGGCTGGCTGCAGGACGGCTTCCTCGAGGGCATGCGCGTGCGCATGACCTTCGGCAACACGAGCGGCATCTTCAAGATCCAGACCATCGCCGGGGACAACGCCGCGCGCGACAACTTCATGTTCTTCGTCAGCGACGGGACGCTCCCGACCTTCTCCTCGGACCAGCAGGCCTTCACCATCACGCGCGTCGCCGCGCAGGCGACCTTCTCCGCCAACAACTGGTTCATCCCGCAGACCATCACGATGCGGGCCGACCCCTTCTACGTGCTGCCGGAAGTCACCGACGAGGTGCTGGTCAGCTTCGCGCACGGGCATCTGCTCTCGAACCTCAAGGGCCCGGTGGAGTTCGAGGGCGGGTCGCTCGGCGCCGACCGCAGCCTGAACCCGGCCGCCAAGCTGGCCGGCGAGCTCGACGCCTTCCCGATCCTGGTCGGCCCGCAGCCGGCGGAATCGCAGCAGGTGGACCTCATCAACCTGTTCGACGACGGCAGCCTGCAGAACCGGACGGGGAGGACGGACCACATCTCGGTCACCGGCTTCGGCCTGCCGGATGCCCTCGATTTCGGCCTCTCGCAGCCGATCTTCGGCGAGACCGGCGCCTTCCGCGCCGGCGTCACCTACGACCACCTCTCCTTCGCGGGCGGTGTCCGCGTCGCGGCTGGCGATCTCAGCACGATGGAGGTGGTGAACCTGCTGCTCGGCCAGGGCGACGACGCGGTCGCGATCGCCGACACGCTGCGCAACCGCAGCACCATCGCCGCCGAGGCGGAGTTCGTCTTCCAGGGCGATGCCTCCGGCGGCAAGGTCTCGCGCGCCGGCTACGACTTCGCCGCCGCCGGCTTCCTCGTCGGGCAGGCCGTCACGATCGACGGCCTGGCCGGCAGCTGGACGGTGGCCGCGATCAGCGACGGTACGGCCGATCCGAACGACAACAGCGTCCTCGTCCTCTCCGGCCCGGCCCTGGCGACGGAGACGGCCAAGCGGCGGCTGGTGGCGACGGACCGGCTCGTCTCCGTCAGCGTGAACGTCACCGTGACGCCCGCCGCCGATGGCGGCAGCATGGTGCGCGCCGCGGGAAGCTGGATCGCGGATGGCTTCCGCGAAGGCCAGCTCGTCTCGATCAGCACGATCCCGACCGGCACGCGCTGGCGCATCGCCGACATCTCGGCCGATGAGCGCACGCTGACGCTGAAGGGCCCGGGGCTGATCACCGCGGTCGCGACCTACAGCTTCTCGGTGCAGGGCCCGCATGGCGGCCTGACGATGGTGCATGGCGGCGGCAACCAGCTGCTCACCGTCACCGGCCAGCTCCGCACCGAGAACGGCACCACGCGCGTGACGCGGATGGATGGCCATGCCTGGGCCGAGCCGCGCTTCACGCTCGGGATGTTCGTGCAGATCAGTGGCGATGTCGATCCGACGACCGGCGCGCAGATCACCCGGACGATCAACGCCTTCGAGAATGCGCCGAGTGGCCTGGTGCCCGCGAACGGCTTTGCCGGTTGGGGCACCGGCAGCGTGATGGTGCTGAGCGGCCCGGCCTTCACCTCGGCCACCGCCACCAGCCTGCGCACCGCCAAGGTCGTCACCGTCTCGGCGGCGAACGCGCCGACGCGGATCGGCGGTGATTTCCTCAGCGCCACCGGCGGCGCCGGGCCGGATTCGCCGCTGGTGCTGTACGGCGACACCTCGCAGGACGGCGTCTGGTATGGCGGGCGCAACCACCATGTGCTCGGCAGCCATTTCGGGCCGAAGCCCTTCGATGCCTTCCCCGACCTCGCCGCCGGCGGCAGCGAGGATGCGGGGTGGATCCTGCCCGTGGCCGACATCTTCCGCCGCGCCGGCAACGACACGATCTTCGGCAACACGCTCTTCGCCGAGGTGCCGGCCGCCTCTCTGCCGACCGTCGGCATCACGGCCTATGGCGGCGCGGGGAACGACATCCTGGCGGGCAGCCAGGCGGGCGACCACATCGCCGGCGGGTCCGGCGACGATGGCATCCTCGGCCTGCGCGGCGCCGACATCCTGATCGGCGACAGCGGCATCAACGTGGATTTCGCGACGCGCGCGATGCGCTACGCGACCGTGGATGCCAGCCCCGCGCCGACGCTCGATCCGGCGCTGCGCACCAACGGCACCTTCATGCCGCCGGCGCCCTCGCCGGTGAAGGACCGGCTGGTCGCCGGCTTCGATACGATCTACGGCGACCAGGGCAGCACGCTGCCCGGCGGCGGCAGTTCGCAGAACGACATCATCGGCGGCGACCACATCATCGTGACGCAGAACGTCGCCGATCCGCACCTGCCCTCGCCGCTGCTGCAGCGCATCCAGACGACGGGTTCGGTGACCTCGATCGTCTCGACCTCGCCGCACAACGGCGTCGGCGACGTGCTGTTCGGCAACGAAGGCAGCGACACCCTCGTCGGCGGTCCCGGCAACGACACGATCGACGGCGGCGGCCAGGCGGGCGACGTGATCTTCCAGGACGGCACCACGCTGAACGCCGCCGCCGCGCCGGAGGTCGAGGCCAGCGTCTCGCCCCTGACGGCTGAGGAGGCGGAGGCGCTGCTCGAGGCGGCGCGGCTGATCTGGGCGCGCAGCGGCTTCGTCAGCGCCAGCCAGCTTGCCGCGACGCGCGACGTGACGATCGAGGTCCTGGACCTGCCGGGCCTGACGATCGGCAACGCCGGGGGCGGCGTGATCCAGCTCGATCTCGACGCCGCCGGCCATGGCTGGTTCGTGGATGCCACGCCGCTCCGCAACGAGGAGTTCCGCCGCGGGCCCGATGGGCTCCTCGCGCGGGCGGGCTCGGCGGCGGAGGGCCGGATGGACCTGCTCACCGTCGTCGTGCACGAACTCGGCCACCTGATGGGCTTCGTGGACGACGAGCCGGGCGTCGGGCCGATGGCCGCGACGCTCGATGCCGGGCGGCGCATCCGCCCGGCCCAGGCGCAGGGCTTCATCGAGGTGCCGCCCGCCTTCGCGCTCGGCGCCGCCAAGGTCTTCGTCGAGGCGCTCGGCGACTTCATCGAGCCGGGATGGGCGAACGCGCTCGGCCAGCCGGTCCAGGGCATCGCGCTGGGCGGCCTCGGCCTGCCGCGGCCGGGCCCGGGGACGACACCGGGCGCGGCGCCAGGCGCGGCGCCAGGCGCGATCGACTGGTCGCAGGGGTGGCGGGCTGCGCGCTGAACGCCGGTCAGGCCCGCTTGACCTTCCCGCATGGGAAGGTCGCAGCATGGTGTGACTGGGCAGGAGAGACCCGATGCTGCGCTACCATATCGCCAACATGACCTGCGGCGGCTGCGAGAAGGGTGTCCGCGCCACGCTCGCCGAGGCCGAGCCCGCGGCGCGTGTCGAGGTCGCGCTCGATCGCCGCGAGGTGGGGATCGCCGCCTCCGACGCTGCCCGGATCGAGGCGGCGCTCCGTGAGGCGGGGTGGGAGGCGCGCCGCCTGCCGGGCTGAGCTACAGCAGCCCGCGCCCGATCCCGCCATCCACGGCGATGGACTGGCCGAGGATGTAGCCGCTGCGCGGCGAGCAGAGGAACGCCGCGACGTCGGCGATCTCCTCCGCGGTGCCGAAGCGGCCGAGCGGGATCTCGTGCGCGAAGCGGGCCAGGATCGCCTCCGGCGTCGTGCCGTCCTGCTGCGCCATCTGCTCCGCGCGCCGGCGCCACAGCCGCGTCACGGTGCGGCCGGGGGCCACCGCGTTGACGCGGATGCCCTCGCCGACCAGTTCCGCGGCCAGCGTCTTGACCAGCGCGAGGTGGCCCGCCTTGTGCACATTGGAGACGATCTGCCCCGGATATGGCATGCGCGCCGCGGCGGCGCCGAACAGCAGCACCCGCGCCGCGCGGCCGCGGCGCAGCGCCGGCAGGAAGCCGCGCACCAGGCGGACGGTGGCGAGGATGTTGAACTCCCAATTCGCCTGCCAATCCGCGTCGGAGAGCGCCTCGAACGCCGCGCGCTGGCTGCCGCCCACCGCGACGACGAGGATGTCGAGCCGCGGCTGCCGCGCCTCCCACGCCGCGACGAGGGCTTCCACGGAGGCTGCATCGGTGGCGTCCGCCACGAGATGCGCGACGCCGAGCGCGGCGGCCGTCTCCGCCAGGTCGGCGGCGTTGCGCGAGACGACGGTGACCGCGGCGCCGTTCTCCGCGAGGGCAGCGGCCGTCGCGCGCCCGATCCCATCGCTCGCCCCGACCACCAGGGCGAGATCGCCCACGATGCGCAGGTCCATGCTGTCCGCTCCGTCCGCCGACCGAGAAGGCTCGTCCGGTTTCCGACGCGCTTCACGCCGTACGGCGGAAGCGGCCCTCCATGAAGCGGGTCCAGGCGCCGTCCGCCCCCTTCACGGAGGAGGCGAGCCGCCGCGTGCCATCGGCCTCGAGCGTGACGGTATCGCAGTATGTCGCCATTCCCCGGCCGTCGAAGGCCGGGCCTTCGCTCATTAGCGGCAGGGTCTGCCCGTCGGCCTCCAGCGCGCCGTCATAGAGGAACATCGGCGGCATCATTGAGCCTATCCAGCTGCCCTTGAATCGCCGCGTCGCGACGTCGAAGCCCATGGTAACGGTCCAGCGCATCGTCCCGCCGCCCGGCATCGTCCCCTCGCCCTCACCGATCACCCACCACGGCCCGAGGGCACGCACACTCTCCTTGCCCCTCGAAGTCTCGACCGAGCCATCGGGCATGGTGCAGTCATGCTCATAGACCCAGTCGCCGAGCATGCGGTGCAGCCAGCCATGCTCCTGTGCGGGCGGCCCCTGATGGCCGCAGGTCGCTGCGGGCGCGGTGGCGAAGGCGCTGAGCTTGTCGAGCGTCTCCTGCCAGCCCTTGTGGAAGCCCATCGCCTCGTGCTCCGCGCGCATCTCCGGCGTCGGGTGGTCCCAACGCACATCGAGGCGCGTGCCCAGCCCATGCGCGAGGAAGTCGAGCGTGCCGACCGCGCCGGGCAGCGGGCACGAACTCGCCTCGTCCTCCGGCACGCGCAGCACGAGTCGGCGGCCGGGCGCGATCTCGACGATCCGCATCAGGTTCGGGTATTCGGTGCCGGCGGCGTCGCGCATTACAGTGAAGTGGCGGCCGCCTTCTCGGGGTTCGATCTCGGCGGTCGGGCAGGTCATGCCGTAGGGCCCGAACCACGCCTTCGCCTTCTCGGGCTCGATCCAGGCGGCAAAGACCGCCTCGGGCGGCGCGGGGATGATGCGCGTGAGCGCGAGCGCGGTGGTGGCATGGGTGTTCATGGTGATTCCTGCTTCCTCTTCCTTGATCAGCCCGCCGTCGTGCCGAACAGCGCGACGAGCCGTTCAAGCGATTCCGTCCAGCCGCGCGTGTGGCGCTTCGCCGTCTCCGCATCGGCGAAGCGGTCATGCGTCAGGGTCAGCTCCGTGCCCTCCGCGATGGCGCGGAACTCGACGGTGACGCGGGAGACGCGCTCCGGCGCGCTCGCCCAGTTCCAGCGGAACACCAGGCGCCGCTCGGGCTCGATCGTGGTGTAGGCGCCCACCGCCTCGTGCCGCGCGCCATTGTCCTCGCGCAGTGCCACGCGGAAGCCGCCGCCCTCGCGGAGATCGAGATCCGCCGTCTCCACCCGCGTGTGGTGCGGGCCGAACCAGCGCATCATCTCCGCCGGCTGCGTCCACGCCGCCCACACCCGCGCGGGTGGGGCGCGCAGGCGCTTCACGAGCGTGAGGCTCGGCCCTTCCGGCGTCACTTCGGCGCGTCCTCGACGAACTGCGCGAGCCGGTCGAGGCTTTCGCCCCAGAAGCGCTGGTAGCGCGCGAGCCAGGCCATCGCGTCCTCCATCGGCGCGGCGGTAAGGCGGCAGGTCACGGTGCGGCCCTGCTTGCGGCGCGCGATCAGCCCGGCCCCTTCCAGCACGTCGAGGTGCTTCATCACCGCCGGCAGCGAGATGGGGAGCGGCCGCGCAAGCTCGGTGACGCTCAGCGCCGCCTCGGCCTCGAGGCGCTGGAGCAGCGCGCGGCGCGTCGGGTCGGCGAGGGCGCCGAAGACGCGGTCGAGCGGTGCGGGCTGATAGTTAACCATATAGTTGAGCGTATGGGGCGGTGCCTGTCGCGTCAAGCGCCGTCCTTCGCGCCGCGCCTTGCATGCAGCGCCGCGCCGATGGCATACGCGACCGGGAGACGGGAGGTGCGGCGGGCGGGCATGGCGGTCACCGGGCAGGCGGCGCGCGCGCTGATCGCGCTCCGCGCACGCATCTTCACCGGGGGCCTGCGCGCCGGCGAAAGGCTCGCCGAGATCCCGCTCGCCGAGGCGCTCGGCATGTCACGCACGCCGGTCCGGCTCGCGCTCGCGGAACTCCAGGCGGAAGGCCTCGTGGTGCCGGCCTCCGGCGGCGGCTTCTGCGTGCGCGCCTTCACCGCGCGCGAGATCGACGACGCGATCGCGCTGCGCGGCCAACTCGAAGGCATGGCGGCGCGGCTCGTCGCCGAGCACGGCGTGCCGCGCGGCCTCGCGCGCCGGCTGCGCGCGGCGCTGGCCGAGGGCGACTCGGCGCTCGCCCGCGGCGTGCTGGATGAGGAGGCGCTCGAAGCCTATGCGGCGATGAATGCCGCGCTCCACGCCGCGATCGTCGAGGCCGCCGGCAATGCCGCCCTGGCCCGCGCGCTCGCCACCGTGGAGGCGCTGCCCTTCGCCGGCGCCTCGGCGCTGCTGCCGGCCGGCGCCAACGACCCGTCGCGCTTCCGCCTGCTCGCCCTGGCGCATGAGCAGCACCACTTGCTGGTGGAGGCGCTGGAGGCGGGGCAGGGGACCCGCGCGGAGGCGCTGGCGCGCGAGCATGCCGATGTCGCGCGGCGCAACCTGAAGCTCATCCTCGACGCCGGCGGGCCGCACGGTCCCGCCGCCCTGATCGCGCGCGAGACGCCGGCCGACGCCGCCTGAATGCAACGGAGGACAACGCCATGACGCAATCCGCCTTTCCCCGCCGCGCGCTGTTCGCCACGGGCGTGGCCGCCGGCCTCGCGTTGCCGGGCATCGCCAGCGCCCAGGGCACGCCCTTCCGCATCGGCCTGATCCTGCCGATGACCGGGCCCTTCGCCAGCACGGGGCGGCAGATCGACGCCGCGGTGAAGGCCTATCTCCGCCAGCATGGCGAGACGCATGGCGGCCGCCGCGTCGAGATCCTGCTCCGCGACGACACCGGCACCGCGCCCGACACCACGCGCCGCCTGGCGCAGGAGCTGATCGTGCGGGAGCGGGTGAAGGTGCTGGCCGGCTTCGGCCTCACGCCGCTCGCGCTCGCCACCGCGCCGCTGGCGACGGAGGCGAAGGTGCCGATGGTGGTGATGGCGGCGGCCACCAGCGTCATCGTCCAGCGCAGCCCCTTCATCCTGCGCACCAGCTTCACCCTGCCCCAGGCGACGCGCCCGATGGCGCAATGGGCGGCGCGCAACGGCATCCGCAGCTGCGCGACGATGGTGACGGACTACGCGCCCGGCCTGGATGCCGAGCGCGCCTTCAAGGAGACCTTCGCCGCCGCCGGCGGCACCATCCCGCTCGAGCTCCGCACCCCGCTCCGCAACCCGGACTACGCGCCGTTCCTCCAGCGCGTCCGGGACGCCGCGCCGAACGCGCTCTTCATCTTCGTCCCCTCCGGCGAGGGTGCGGCCGTCACCAAGCAGTTCGCCGAGCGCGGGCTGGCGCAGGCGGGGGTGCGGCTGATCGGCACCGGCGACGTGCTCGACGACGACATCCTGAACGACATGGGCGACAGCGTGCTCGGCGTCGTCACCGCACACCATTACTCCGCCGCCCATGACAGCGCCGAGAACCGCGCCTTCGTCGAGGCCTTCCGCGCCGTGCTGCCGAATGCGCGGCCGAACTTCATGGGGGTGGGCGGCCATGACGGGATGCACCTGATCGCGCAGATGCTGGCGCGGACCAATGGCAGCGAGGACGGCGAGCGGCTTGTCGCCGCGGGCAAGGGCCTGTCCTGGATGAGCCCACGCGGCCCGGTGACGATCGATGCCGAGACGCGCGACATCGTGCAGGACATCTACATCCGCCGCGCCGAGCGCCGCGACGGCCAGATCTGGAACATCGAGTTCGACCGCATCCCGCAGGTCAGGGACTGACCCGCCCTCCCTCCCCCGCTTGCGGGGGAGAGCCGGGGTGGGGGCAGCCACCCGCACCAGCACGGACAGCGCCACGCGTGACCGCCTTCCTCTCCGTCCTCCTCGACGGCATCGCCAGCGGCATGCTGCTCTTCGTCCTCGCCGTCGGGCTCTCCGTGACGCTCGGGCTGATGAACGTGGTCAACCTCGCCCATGGCGCCTTCGGCATGGTCGGCGGCTATGTGTGCGTGATCCTGCTCAACCGCCTCGGCGTGCCGTTCCTGCCCTCGCTCATCGCCGCGGCGCTGGCCGCCGCGCTGCTCGGCCTCATCCTCGAACGCGCGCTCTACCGCCACATCTACCGCAGCGACCACCTGGAGCAGGTGCTGTTCTCCATCGGCCTCGTCTTCATCCTCGGCGCGGTGGTGGACTGGTTCATGGGCGCGCGGCAGCAACTCATCCAGCTGCCCGCATGGCTGTCCGGGCGCGTGGAGTTCGCCGGGGTCGGGCTCGGCCGCTACCGCATCTTCCTCATCGCCGTCTGCGCCGCGATCGTCGCCGCGCTGCATCTCGGCCTGGTACGCACGCGCTTCGGCGCCAGGCTGCGCGCGGCGGTGGATGACGGCATCGTGGCGCGCGGCATGGGCCTGCCGGTGCCGCGCCTCTTCACGCTCACCTTCGTCCTCGGTTCGGGCCTTGCCGGCCTCGGCGGCGCGATGGGGGTGGAGGTGCTCGGTCTCGATCCGACCTTCCCGCTCAAATACATGGTGTATTTCCTGATCGTCGTCGCGGTGGGCGGCACCAACACGGTGGTGGGCCCGGCGCTTGCCGCGCTGCTGCTCGGCGTGGTGGACGTGCTCGGGAAATACTACGTCCCGCAGGTGGGCGCCTTCGTGATCTACACGGCGATGGTCGTGCTGCTGCTGCTGCGCCCCGAGGGGCTGCTGAAGAAGTCCGCATGACCATCCTGCTCCATGCGCTGCCCTGGCTTGCCGCGCTCGGCGCGTATTTCGCGCTGCCGGACTACCTCCCGCTGCTCTCGGCGATCGCCATCGCGGCGCTCTTCGCGCTCTCGCTCGACCTCATCGTCGGCTATGCCGGCGTGGTCACGCTCGGCCATGCCGCCTTCTTCGGCTTCGGCGCCTATACCGCCGGGCTGCTCGCGCAGCAGGGCTTCGGCGATCCGATCCTCGGCCTGCTTGCCGCCATGCTCGCCGCCGCCCTGCTCGGCGCGCTGACCGCGCCGCTCGTGCTCCGCGCGGGGGATCTCGCGGGGCTGATGGTCACGCTCGGCCTCTCGCTCATGCTCTACGAGGCGGCGAACAAGCTCGCCTGGCTCACCGGCGGCGCGGACGGGCTGCAGGGCATGGAGGTATGGCCGGTTCTCGGCATCTGGCGCTTCGACATGTTCGGCCGTGCCGCCTATCTCTACAGCCTCGCGGTCCTCTTCGTGCTGTTCCTGGTGGCGAAGCTGATCGTCGCCTCGCCCTTCGGCCTGTCGCTTCGCGGCATCCGCGGCAACCCGCGCCGCGCCGCGGCGCTCGGCGTGCCGGTGAAGCGCCGGCTGGGCGCGGCCTATGCGCTCGCGGCCGCCTATGCCGGCGCGGCGGGGGCGGTGATGGCGCAGACCACGCAGTTCGTCTCGCTCGATGCGCTGTCCTTCCAGCGTTCCGCCGAGGGGCTGCTGATGCTCGTCCTCGGCGGGCTCGGCAGCCTGCATGGCGCGCTGCTCGGCGCGGCCGCCTTCACCGTCGCGCATCACAGCCTCTCGGAAGCCAGCCCGCTCTTCTGGCAGTTCTGGCTCGGCGTCGCGCTGGTGGCGCTCGCGCTCGCCGGGCGCGGCGGGCTGATGGGGCTGCTGCGCCGGGTGTTGCGCCGATGAACGTGCTCGCCACCACCGGCCTCACCCGCTGGTTCGGCGGCTTCCGCGCCGTGGACGGCGTGGATTTCGCGCTCGCCCCCGGCGCGCGGCATGCGCTGATCGGGCCGAACGGCGCCGGCAAGACCACCTTCGTCAACCTGCTCTCCGGCGCCTTGCCCGCCAGCGCCGGCCGCATCGCGCTCCTCGGCGCCGACATCACCGCGCTGCCCCAGCATGCCCGCGTGAAGCGCGGCCTCGCGCGGACCTTCCAGGTCAACCAGCTCTTCGCCGAGTTCCCGCCGGAGGAGGCGGTGACCTTCGCGATCGCGGAACGCCGCGGCCTCGGCGGGACCTGGTGGCGCCCCTTCCGCGCCATGCGCGCGCTGCGGGAGGAGGCGGCGCGCCTGCTCGATGCGCTGCGCTTCCCCGAGCCCGATCGCCTGCGCGCCACTTCCGAACTGCCCTATGGCCGCCAGCGCCTGCTCGAGATCGCGCTGGCGCTCGCGCTCGAGCCGCGGGTGCTGCTGCTGGACGAGCCCGCCGCCGGCGTCCCGCCCGCGGAGAGCCGCGAGGTGATGGCGGCGCTGGCCGCGCTGCCGCGCGAGGTCGCGGTGCTGCTGATCGAGCACGACATGGACCTGGTGTTCCGCTTCGCCGAGCGCATCACCGTCCTCGCCCAGGGCGAGATCCTGGCCGAGGGCGCGCCCGACGCCATCGCGAAGGACCCCCGCGTGCGCGAGGCCTATCTGGGGGAGCCGGCCGATGCCTGAGAAGCTGCTCGCGCTGGATGCGCTGGCCGCGGGCTGGGGCGATGGGATCGTGATCGAGGACATCTCGCTCACCCTCGCCCCGGGCGAGGCGCTCGCGCTGCTCGGCCGCAACGGCGCGGGCAAGACGACGCTCATCGCGACCCTGATGGGCATCGCGCGGCAGCGCGGCGGTTCGATCCGCCTCGACGGCGCGCCGCTCGACCGCCTGCCGCCGGAGGCGCGCGCGGCGCGCGGCCTCGGCTGGGTGCCGCAGGAACGCGCGGTGTTCCGCTCGCTGACCGTCGAGGAGAACCTCACCGCCGTGGCGCGCCCCGGGCGCTGGACGGTCCAGGCGGTCTATGACCTCTTCCCGCGCCTCTCGGAA
>VFQP010000332.1_pt1 | contig 103946 bp, 161 predicted proteins | sample 3512351 | NCBI WGS metagenome assembly VFQP01 (sample SAMN10412372, study PRJNA504923) | tailings metagenome | isolation source: Relicate 1 Philex TSF1 revegetated site | place: Philippines: Tuba, Benguet | collected 2017-08-29
CCCCTACCCACACCCCCCTACCCCCACTCCCCTAAACACTCCCCCCATAAACACTCCCCCCCTAAACACTCCCCCCCCTAAACACAGGTTCTCAATGCCAAACCCGAAAATGTGGAACGTGAGTCGGAAATTGTGGCCCAAAGTGGGCGCAGGGGTGCTGTTACTATTGCCACCAACATGGCAGGCCGTGGTACAGATATCCTGCTGGGTGGGAATGCTGAGTTTATGGCACGACTGAAATTGAGGGAGTCACTGATGCCCAAGGTGGTGAGTCAGGTGGAGGAGATGGAAAAGGGGGCAGGGAAGAAGAATGGCAATGCCAAGGTATGGGGGGGAGGATGCGTGTGTGTGTGAGAGATAGGTAGAGATTGAGTGTGTGTGTGTGTATGTGGTGTGTGGTATCATGTGGTGTTTGGTACCATGTGGTGTGTGGAACCATATACATGGTGGTGTTTGGTTGGTTAGTGTACATGTGTGCATACGTATGCATCCACAACACGTGGCATGCAACAACACATTGTCAACATGCGCATGTTTCCACATACACACCACCATGCAAACACACCACCCACGTCCCCCACCCACCTCCACAGCTCAAGACATGGAAGGTCTCTGCAGACCTCTTCCCCTGCCCCCTAGATACCACCTGTACCAAGCTGCTTGATGATGCCGTAGCTGCTGCGGTAGGTGCCTGGGGCGAGCGTCAGCTGACAGAGCTGGATGCAGAGGAGCGGCTGTCTATTGCATGTGAAAAGGCACCTACTGATGATGATGTCACAAAAAAGGTGCGAATGTGTGTGTGGGGGGTGTATGTGTACGGATGTGTGTGTAGAAAAAGTTTGTGTGTGTAGAGCAATCATATTTGTGAACAAGGCGCATGGCACTTACGCATGCATTCCTAGGCATATACATCAAAGATCACCTCTCAACACAAGCACACACCCTCTCACACAGTTGAGGGCAGCATTCAATGCCATAGAAGCAGCATACAAAGCAGTCACTGACAAGGAAAAGGCAGAAGTAGTTGCCTTGGGGGGCTTGCACGTGGTGGGTACTGAGCGACACGAGTCGCGTCGTATCGACAACCAGTTGCGAGGCCGTAGTGGTCGTCAGGGTGATCCTGGGAGCACACGGTATGCAGTGGGGGGTAGTTGAGGTGCTGCACGTGTGGTTGAGGTGGTTGAGGTGTGGTTGAGGTGCTGCACATGTGGTTGGGTGATGGGGTTGTATGTTTATGTTGAGGTACACTTGAGCAAGCATCCCATTTGTACTACTGCGCCTCAACAACCACACACAATTTTGCACACTCTCAACAACCACACACAATTATTTACCACCACCTCAACAGGTACTTTTTGTCCCTTGAAGACAACTTGTTTCGAATTTTTGGTGGGGATCGCATCAAGGGCTTGATGACTGCCTTTCAAATTGAAGACTTGCCCATTGAGAGCCAAATGCTCACCAATGCATTGGATGAGGCACAGCGCAAGGTAGAAGCATACTTTTTTGATATTCGAAAGCAGCTGTTTGAATATGATCAAGTGCTCAATACCCAACGCGACAAGGTGAGGGGGATAAGGGGTGGAGAGGGTATATTGGGCAGGGAGGATGGAGCTTTGTTGCATATGTTTGCTGAGAGGAAGGGTGTTTGTTGGGGTTAAAAGGAGGTTTGTTTGCCTGGGTGGCGTGTATTGGCAACACAATTGCATATTCAACACATTCAACATTGGGCGTGGCAAAACAAAAACAAAAACATAAAAAACAACAACAACGCATCCAGGTGTATGCCGAGCGTCGTCGTGCCCTGCTGTCTACAGATTTGGGTGCACAGATGGTGGAGTATGCTGAGCGTACAGTGGACGACATTCTAGAAGCAAATGTGGATGCAGCACTGCCCTATGAGGAATGGCCATTGGATGTATGTGTGTCTAGAGTGTGTATATGCAGTGTGATGGGGCATGGTTGATGTGCCACCAATGATACTTGTTTTGTATATGCAAATATCACTGTTTTATTGTGCCTTGCGGGCTTGCTCATCAATATCCTTTGCTCATCATTGTTCTTACCTCCCCCCCCAAACATCAACAGGCATTGGCATCCAAGATGCAGCAATACTGCTATGTGCTGACCGACCTCACAGGGGACCTGCTGCGACAACAATCCAATGATGGTGATTACGAGGCACTGCGCACCTACTTGAGAGGGCGTGCAGTGGAGGCGTACTACCAAAAGGTGGAGGCAGTGGAAGCCCTGCAAACGGGATTGATGCAAGATGCCCAGCGATTCTTCATGCTCACACAAACGGACAACTTGTGGAAGGAGCACCTGCAGGCCATCAAGTTTTTGCAGACAGCAGTGGGGTTGCGAGGGTATGCCCAACGTGATCCGTTGACAGAGTTTAAGCTTGAGGGGTACAATCTGTTTTTGGACATGATGGCACAGATCCGACGCAACGTCATTTACAATGTCTACATGTTTCAGCCGGTATGTGGTTGAGTGTGTATCGTTGTTATAATGCTTGGTGATGCACGGGCTTGGTATACACAGTGCGGTGCACCCACCTACCCATCACAGCGGCTTGTGGAGGGGGCACCCACCCCTGAAAAGGAGCCAGCGTCTGCCAAGGCTTGAGCGTGTTGTTGTTGTGAGTCATATGTTGTGAGTCATTTTGTGAGTCTTGATGGTAACTGTCCACGATGTACACCACCTACTGCAGAGCTGCTTTTGACAACACACGCACGTCTTCCATGAACCCTTTCTTTTTCCCTTACCAAAACAGTCATTCACTAAAACCTGCCAGCATACATCTCACAGACCAGATCAGCTCCAGTCATATATACACACACTCTAGCACACACCAGAACAGAACAGGATCGCAAGTGACGAAATCCTTTCCCAAGCCGCCTCTCATTGCAGTGATTGCAGTGCAAGCCCACAATCAAGTCCATGGGTAACTGCCTTTCCATCGAAGAAGCACCTCGTACGTAAAGGCAAACCCGCATTGTGACACAGCGTGTCTTCTCTTGCTCGCGCTCGTTTGTACCTGCAACACAACAATATACCTGTATAATGGTCTTTACACACGATTTGTTGTTGTTCTGCACAGAGTCCAAGCCACAGCAGCAGCAGCAGCAGACGCCCTACGCACACAACCAGCAGCAACACACAGCAAGCCAACAACAGACGTACCAGCGTCCAAACAACGGCTACCAGGGGGGTGCCAATGGCCATCCACCACAGCAGCAGCAGCCACAGCAGCCACGACCACCCAATCCACAAGCTCAGTCATCAGGGCGCACAAGGGCACCCGTGTCCATTGCCACCTATGGCTATCGCAAGGTGTGTTTTGGTGTGTATGTGTGGAGTTTAGTGTATGGGTTAGGGGGTAGATGATACACACGAGGGTATGCTGTGGCAGCTCACGGCATGCAGTTGGCAATACAACAGTGCATGTGTGCACACGCTCACCACATCATCATCACAGTTGCAAATGGTAGGGCAGGGTGCATATGGGGAAGTGGCATTGGTAGAAGATGTAAATACCCACAAACGTTATGCAATGAAATTAATTGAACGTGGATATAAGGTGCGTGTTTTTTTGGGGGAACCAGGGAATGATGTGTTTTTGTTTCTCAAGGACTGTATGTCAGACAATTTTGGCACCATCATTACAGATTGATGAGACTGTTCGACGAGAAATACAAACCCATCGACGTATATACCATACACACATTATTGCATTCAAGGAGGCATTTTTGCTTCCTGAGCATCTTGCCATTGTGATGGAGTATGCATCAGGTGTGTGTCATGGGATCTTGGGTGGATGTGTGGTCCGTCTGGTGTATGACAGAGGGTTTGTAACTTGTTGTGCAAACACGTTGTCTAGACAGTTGCACAATGCCACATCAAGACGACACATCGTCCAAACCATCTGCATGCCTTGTCATGTCGCCACATCATCATCCCCATATCCCCCCAACAGGTGGCGATATGTTTAATTACGTGACATCAAGGCGGTATGCCGATGGAATACGCGGTCGTCTAAAGGAAGCGGAGGCACGGTGGTATTTCCAACAGCTCATACTTGCTGTCGACTACCTACACAAGATGGTACGTACAGGGGCGGGATCAGCTGGTTGGGATGTTGGGGGAGGGATGAATTGTACACTGTGCATAGTGGGGTTTGCACTGTATCACTGGTTTGCCAATGGATATTGTGCGTGTGCGCGTAAAGGAATACCTGTGGATATCCTACAAGTGGATACATGGGCTACAACTTGCCATTGCATTCATTCCTGTAGTGTATGTTGTTTCTGCACTCTTCACATTGAACAATCCATCATCACACAGGGTATTGCATCTCGTGATATCAAGTTGGAAAATTGTTTACTCGTGCCAAGTCCTCAAAACCCACCGGAATTCCAAGGTATGTATGTGAGGAGGTGCAATAATATGGCATGCCTGTAGTACACACACACACACACAATCTGTGTCATCTCACACATACACTCTGTACCATGTACAAGTGTATTTTGTTTGTTCTGTTGTATATGTAATTTTACATGCACGATATTACAAATCTCTCTATTCACACCCTGTACCACACCCCCTCATCACACATGTTACTCCACACACAGTGCTAAAGTTGTGTGACTTCGGTACTGTCAAGGATCTTGCCACAGCCAATGCCAACACACTGGTGGGCACCCTACCATACATGGCACCTGAGATTGTACAGGCCACTCGGGGGGGGTACGACCCTAAGAAAGCGGTATGAGGATGACACACTGGGTGGGTGGGTGAATGATGATGATGGTGTATTTTTTGTGGGAGGGGTTTTGTGTGAGTGTGTGTGTGTGTGTTGAGGGAGGAGAGTGGTGGGGATGAGATGTGGGTTGTGTAGGCCTGTGATTGAGTGTGTGTGGTACAACAACAACAATATGTACCTTGATTGAGAGCCCCCCTTCCACCCCGACTGACTGACAACTCCTCGTCATACAATACCCTCCACCCTCTTCTCATACAATACCCACAGGATATGTGGAGCTGTGGTGTATGGTTGTATACAGTGGTAGTGGGTGCATATTCCCATGGAGACGCACCCGACTACCGCAAGCCAGTACGGTACCCCAACTGGGTGCAACCCACCCCTGAACTGGATGATTTGATCAGACGCCTGTTGACAGTGGACAACACAAAACGAGCCACCATTGAAGATATCAAGACACACCCGTGGTTTCGCAAAGACTTTCCTGATCGTGCATTTCAGAAGAACAACCCACGCAAAGTTGCAGACAGCAACGAGGTGTGTGTGAGGGTGGTTGGGTGTGTGTGGTGGTGGTGTGCGTTGTGGTGTGGTGGTGTGTGTCTGGCAACAGTCACAATGTGTAAAACACAACAACAACAACAACAACAACAACCCCATGCACGCACGTATACCATTGTGTTTTCACCACATTCATCGCATCTTTTCCCACAGGAAACAGAGCAGTTGGATGCACTGCTGCGTGCGGCAAGTCGTCGGTCGTCCACAGGCCCCGGGCACCACCGCCGTGAGAGTTCAACCAGCAGCTACATGTGAGTGCATGGTAGCTGCACTCACAGCATTTGATAATGTACACATATTTGGCGGGACTTCACCTGATGATCCAACAAGAGAGAACAACAAGCGCGCGTTTGTTTGTGAGGGCTGTTTGTTTGTGAGGGCTGTTTGTTGTGAAAAACAGTGTTATTGTTTTGCATTGCATAGTGCGTCAACACCCTAGCAGCATCATGCAATAATGGCATCATACAGTAAACACATCCAGTGAAAGCCATATGACATCATCAACAGCCATCGTGTGCAAGTGTTGTGAAACACGCACCCCATCTCGTAACCTTTTTCACGTTGCAAAACGGGGAAGCATACAATCATGACCTCTATGCCAACTGGAAGCTTTGCAAGCGTGTTGGAAGGCGATCTGCGTCAGTTGAGCACTGATGCACGACGATCAGAGGGTTTTGTGGGCTGGCTCTCTGGTCCTGAGCACCCTGAAATCAAGGAAGCAGCTGAGAGGGCCCTGCTGAAGCTAAGGCAGTGTGATAACAATGTTGCACTCATACGCGCACAAAAGGTGGATGATGTTGTCAGCGCACTTGTGTTTGTGTGTGTGTGTGTGTGTGTGTGTGTGTGGAGGGACATCGCAGCAGCACATCAATGCACACCACCACAGGACATTGTCAAGCCATTCCTCTTGGCGAGTGAGGTGAAAAACACCAAGCTCGTGAGCATCGCCCTGGTGAGCATCCAGCGCATGCTCGCCAACAATGCAGTGTGCAGCGAAAGCATAGAGTCCATCGTGGGTGCCATGGAACAGGTGGGTGGTTGATCCACAAGGCAGTGGGAGGTTGTTGTGTATGAGAATGGGGGGAATAACCCCCTTGGGGTTTGCTTGGCAAAGATGTATACACAACTCCATGATGCACAACATCTTGTACATACACAGGTGGAGCACTCGCATGACGAAGGAGTGTTGCTCAAGCTCCTCCAAACCACACTGACCATGTTTCAATCATCACAGCAAATCACAGAGGAGCAGGTAGGTAACATATTGTTTTGAACACGTGTGCATACACATGATGTGCAGGATGCAAGTGGTACAAAACCATATGCTTAAACCACATGTTGTTTGTTTTCACTCGCTGTCATTATTCAATCAATACAGGTTTGTCGTATGCTGGGTGTGTGTTTTAGGTTGCTCTCCAACACTCGAAACAGTGACAGTGTACTCAACACAGCAGCTGCGACAGTGCGCCAGGTGTGTGATGGTGGTGGTGTGTACATGATGTATAAAGTTTGTAGTACAATGTTGTACATACATGACACAGCATCATATGATTGGCCCACGCAACCCATTGCACACACTTTCATCCACACACACACACTCCCCCCACAGGCTGTGGCGCTTGTGTTCGACCATGTATTAGACACCCCCACCACCCCCACCTCCAATGTCACTCCCCCACCCCCACCCCCACCCGACTCCCCCACACAACCAAGCACACAAACCACAACAGCAGCTGCACCTACAGCAGTGGTACCTTCAGCAGCAAGGGCCCCTGTGAGTATAGTGTTGAGCAGTGATACAGGTTCCTCTGAAAGGAGCACTGCTGCACTCAAACTGCTGGATGACTTGTGTCACTTGGCTGTAGGTGCGTAAGTGGATGTGTGTGTGGATGTGCGAGTGGGGTTGGGGGTGTGAATGTGTGAATGTGTGTGTGTGTGTGTGTGTCGAGTGATAAATACAGTCACTATCACCGTGCCAGTGTAATTTTAATGTACCATGTTCACTAGATGATATCACTCTCTGTGCATACAAGTACCACGAATACCACTAATATGAACCTCCCTTTTCCTCCCCATCCCTGCACCCTCCCACACACCCCTCCCCAATACCCAATACCCAATTCCCAATCCCCCCCCCCCACCCTCCCACACACACCTACCCCATCCCCATACTCCTCCCAACCAACACACTCTTAGGTCAGGAGGCGCAGTGGGTCAATACACCCACCATCCCTACTGTATTTGTATTGGATGTACTTGATTTCATACTCTCAAATAGCGTCACTGTGTTTGCCACCATACCAGAATTTGAACATGCACTGTTGGTGCGCATATGCCAGCTGCTTATAAACCAACTGCAGGTGTGGGTGTGGGGGTGTGGGTGTGAGGGTGGGGAGTGATGTTCAGTGGGTGATGTTGTGCATGTGGGGGGTGGGGGGGAGTGATGTTCAGTGGGTGATGCCCTCGTTCTCCCCACCACTCGTACACTCCCCACCACTTGTGTACACAGGAGTTGCTCAATAAACCCAAGCTGGAGCCACAAGACGCTCAACAATTACGGGTGGTGTTGAGGGTCGTGCGTACTGTTGTGCGCAACTTTTATCGGCAGCTCAAACAAAAGTGTGGTGTATTTATAGGTATGCGGTGGTGTGTATGATTGTGAATGTGTATGATTGTGTGGGGTATGTAAAATTGTATGGTGGTGTGTAATGTTGGAACGTGGTGGGGGGCATGTCTGTGAGATACTGCATGAGATACTGCATTATCATCATGATCAGTTGTGCTATAAACACACCACAATCATGAACAACACAAACACACAAAACATTGTCTCACCCCCTTTATCTCACCCCCTTTGTCTTCCCTACATTGTCCCATTCCCACATTGTCCCACCCCCCATATACCACCCCCTGCACACACAGAGACACTGCTGCATGGTGTTGCACCACATCGCCCCCTGCAGCAGCGTGTGCTCATACTTCAGGTGTTTCGCAGTTGGTCTGCTGAGACTGACAAGCTGCAGTTTTTGTTTGAGACATACGACATGCGACCTGTAGGTGAAAGGAGTTTGTGTGTGTTGTTTGTGGGTTGAATAATGATGATAATGATGATAACAATTGTGGGGTTGGTATGGGGGTGTGGGGTGGGGGTGTGAATGTGTAAGGGGGTTGTATACAAGTACAGTGTACAAGGGATGTATCATTGGATGTGCATTTTCGTAGATGCGTATCCTCAATGCACACCCACCCAAATACATACACACACGCACACCATACACCCCCACTCTCCCACACCCCCCATACAGGACTGCAAGCTCAAGGCAGTAGAGCGTATGACTGCATGCTTCACAGACACTATTGACAGTGCATTGAGACTTGCTGGGGAGCTGATGACAGAGGATCCACTGCTGCTGGTGGCCAACTTGTTTTATACCAGACAAACAGGTGGTGATTGGTGTGTATTGTAGTAATGTATAAGTGTGATAATCATATATTATTTGGGTGTGATTGTTTGCAATGCCCCCTCACACCCCCCTCACACCCTCTCATGCACCCCCACCCCCACACAACAATACACCTTTTATATCACACACACACACACACACACACACACATATATATATATATATATATATATATATATATATATATATATGTATGTATATGTATATATCACACATACACACAAAATAACAAATTATATATAAATATATACACAACTTTCTCTGTGACAGGTAAATCATGGGCACTGGACATGGACTTTGCCTCAGCCCCCTCTGATGTAGCACTAGCCTACCTCGCCATGGTGGCCATTGACTGTTTATTAAATGTCATCACTGCTATGGAGCGACTTGTTGACCGTGCGGCACCGTCTCCAGAGGAGGAGCCCCTCACCCCGGGCCCGGGGGGGCCTGTGGAGGTGTCTACAGTGCGTGCAATGGTGGGCGCAACATGGAAGCAGATTCATCAGGTGCATGTGTGTGTGTGCGTATGGTGTGTGTGCGTATGGTGTGTGTAGAGATGCACTTGATATGGTCTTGCTGTTGGGTGGTGCAATGTTGTGTGCAGGACAGCACGTACATCACAAACACCATCACCATGTGTGAAAACACACATGCATGTCAACTGCGCACAACCCCATGCACCTCCCCTATGCTCAATCCCACCAACCCCTCCCTTCCCCACACACCACGCAGGCACTCAACCATCTCCTTGCACGCTGTGCTGGGGAAGTGCTCGTCCTTCAGTTACTCCGTGGCTATCAGGCAATGACCCAATCATGTGGGACCCTCCAATTACATGATGCACGTGATGCATTCATATCCAGCATATGTGAATTTGCACTCATGCCCCAGGTGCTGCTGCCTGGTGCCTCTGAAGACGCACGGGGGGACCCCCTTGAACAGGGGGAAAGTGGGGCCCTGCCAATGTCCCCGGGGGGTCGCGGGACCCCCGGGGGGGGGTTGGGGGGAAGTGGGAGTGGGGGGCCGACAAGCCCGCCAGGGGGGCGGGCAACGGGGTTGGATGGCACAGAGGGGCTTGTGCTTACTCCTAAAAACGTGCAGGTGTGCATTTTGTGATGGTGAGGGGGGTATCATGTGTGTGTGTGTGTGCTGCATGTATTGCTGCACTACACACCTGCATGTGTATCATATGCTGCGTCCACGTACCTTTTTCCCCGCTGAACAACCACACACACACACACACACACACACACACACACCAACAGGCCCTGCGAACATTGTTCAACATTGCCCATAGGCTCCACGCCACCCTGGGCCCCTCTTGGGTGCTCATCCTTGACACCCTCCATGCCCTTGACCGACTGCTACTGTCCCCCAGCACAACCACCCAGGAACTCTCCAGTGACGCTAGCAACAGCAGCCGCCCCAGTGACCTCATGATCCTCTCCACTGCAGCAACACAACTCTACGAATCCACAGCTGGCATGGACGACGCGGCAGTGCTGTCGTTGTTCATGGGGCTCCGCGTCACCTCCCAGCGGGCCCTTTCGTTTGGGGCAATGCAGCCGGGGGGGCCTGTGCGGCTGTTTGCGGTGGGACGCATGGTGGAGGTGTTGCAGCATAATCGACATAGACTACCCGACTTGTGGAAGGTGTTTGTGGCGCATGTGGGGGAGATATTGACGAATAGCACGGTGAGGCCTGCCGTACGGGGTGCTGCGGCTGATGCGCTGGGGCGTGCTATAAGTGTGTTGCTGACGACACCACCACCGGTGCAACATGCTGCAGGTGGGTGGGTGTTGGTGGGTGTTGTGGGTGTTGGTGTACATGTCAGACAGTATTGGTGTACAATACTTGTGCTATTTGGGTGTGCTGTACACATTGCCATACCTGGTACACACAATACACACACCCAATACACATAATTACACCAGGGGGAATTTTGCGAGCAGCTGCGAGTGTAGATACCGAGAGTATGGTGTTGAATTCACTCGAGCAAATACAAGGCAGTGTGGTGGAGCAGGATGCAGCATTGGGGGTGTTGCGTGTGTGTACAACTGTACTGCAACATCACGGTGTGTGAGGGGGGGTGTTGGGGTGGGGTTGCGTGTAGAGGAGGGCGTTGGGCAGTATCATGTGGCGTTGACCATCATGTTGACCATAGGATCACACTTGCCATTTCATGCACGTACCCCCTGTATACCCCCTGTATACCCACAATAACCAGGTGACCACTTACAACAAGGCTGGCAGCCCCTCCTCCAAATGCTTCAACACGCAGCCAGTGCCACCGACCCCACCATCATCAAACATGCCTTTCCCAACATGCAACTCATATGCAGCGATTACCTCGCAGTGATGCCCTACACACACATGCTGGCTGCCATACACGTGGCCGCCATGTTTGGGGCGCAACAGGGGGACCTCAATGTGTCGTTGACCACCATTAGCTTGCTGTGGAACACCGCTGATGCCCTGGGTAAGGCCGTGGAGGTGGATGGGGGCAAGGGTGCTTTGGCAAGGGGAGGGGGGAGTGGTGGTGGTGGTGGTGGTCAAAGTGGTGAGGGGGAGGGGGAGGGGAGTGGTGTGAAAGGAGAGGGGGAACATGCACAGTGTATATCAGGGGCGCAGTATGTAGAGGCGTTGACTGCAGTGTTGACCGCCATGCAGAGCCTATGTACAGACTCGGTATGGGTTTGGTGCTTTTGTGTTGTGCACAATCCTCCATTCTTACTGTATTGTACATACATTCACACACACGCACACACCCATCCATATACAACACACATATACACACAGCGACCAGAGGTGCGCAACAGTGGGACACGTACATTATTCAGTATAGTGCATTCTGCTGGTCCTCGACTCACCCCTGCTGTGTGGGAGCGAGTGGTGTGGGGTATGCTGCACCCACTTGTGTGTACTGTACATCACATGGCAGCCACCAGCAGCAGAGAAGAGGTGGGGTGTGGATGTGTGAATGTGTTGTGAGGGGGTCGCATGTATAATGTCCATCTGTGTCGGTGGTGTATATGTGTTGCGTGCTTGTACATGGAATGATGATTGAATGCTTGTGTATTGGATGACAGAAACCATCAACACCTACCCACCCACCATCACACCTCCCACGCCCACACCTCCCCTCTTCTTTCACACACCCACAGGCGGAGGGGGCCACCCTAGGCAAGGGCGTCAAGATGCTCGTCCACCACAGTCGCAACAGTGAGCAAAAACAATGGGATGAGACCCTCGTACTTGCCCTCAATGGCACAGCCAAGGTCTTCAAGGCACACTGGCAGCAAATAGCAGGTGTTTCGGGGTTGGATACTGGGTGGCAAGAGCTGATGATGGTGGTGGAATCGTCTATAGCTGGGGGGCGCAAGGAAACTGCGTTGGCAGCTACGTCCATGGTGTCTGTTGTACTCATGGTGAGTGGTTTTTGGGGGGGAGGAGGGGGTTTGTTTGGGGAATTGGTGTGGGGGGGTGGTTGTATGTTGGTGCATATTATGTTGGTGGGACGGTGTGCAGGGGATGGTTGTTTGTTGTATTTTGGCAGCATCAATGCATGCGCACACATACAACCCCACACACATACAACCCCCCCCACATCCCCCCCCCCACACACATACACAGGCACATGCAGGGACCCCCTTGGTGGATACAGCAGTATGGAAGAGGGCCCTGCGTGCACTTGATGTTGGCATAGAAGCAGCGACCAGTCCCTCTTGTATGGTGCCCCTGGCTGCACGACTGGAACTCATCCATACCACCACGCAACTGTATTCTGCACATAGGTGGGAGATTGATGGGGGTGGGGGACGGGGGTTGCATGCAGGAGTGTGCATAGGAGTCTTGGGTGGTGGTGGTGGATTTGTGTGTGGATTTGTGTGTGGGTTTGTGTGTGGATGCGTGTGCATGTGTGTTTGCATATGTGAATTTTGTACAATAGGATGCCAGCACATATGGAGAGTTGTACATTCACCTATGCTACACACACACACCCCATGGAATGATGCAGACGCACAACCAAGCACATTCACTCTTCTAACACACCCACACCCACACGCACACCCACCCACAAAAAAACACAGGCGTCGTTTTGATGCAGGTGACCTGAGACAATATTTTGGTTGGTTGGAGAAATTTGGTCGCAATCCCTGTGCTGCTGATGATGTGGGTGCAGTGTTGCCAGGCACGCTGCCCCCTGTGCAACGTGCTGTGCTGGGTGCATTGTCTTCACTACCCCCCATACCTATACAAGAGGTGTGTGTGTGTGGGTGGTGAGTGTTGCGTGTGTGAAAGGGGATGCAGGTGGGAGAGAACCAGGGTGATGGTGGGTATGATGGGTCACTGTAGGTTGTGTACATGCATCAGACAATTCCACATGCCCATCCACACGTCCGTCGTCACTCCCACACAAAGACTCTCCCCAAAACCCCTCCACACCCTCTGAACACCCCGTCGCAACCTCAGGTGTGGACAGATGTCTTTGGCTGTCTCCTGCGCCTCCTCCGCCCTCACGTGCTAGAACAGGCAGGCGACACCCCCCCCACATCCACCCCCACCGACACCCGCACCAGCGTCCAAACCATGCAGCGCATCGTCTACAGCAGCACTGCAATGGAGCGTGTGATAGATGCACTGCTGAGCTTGTATACAGATCATGCACCATGGCAGGTCAAGGCGAGTGTGTTTGCAGCAGTGGTGCAGGGGTTGGGGAGGTGTATGGCGACGAGGTATACTGTGTATCCGGCGGATTTGTGGCGCAAGGCGACTGGGGCGTTTTGTGCAGTGGTGACTGCTGGGTTGCCTTCAGTCAACGTGGCCTTTGCAGAGGTGTGTTTTGGGTGGGTGTCTTTGTGGGTGTATTTTTGGTGGGGAGGGTGTATCTTATGGGGAGGGTGTTTTCTTGTTGTTTTTTGGGGGAGGGTGTTTTCTTTGGGAGGGTGTGTATGTGGGATAGAGAAAGGAGCGCTCATGTGTGTGACACCATGTGTATTGTAATACTATGGTAGCACTATGGTAGTACTTCATATGTCCACCAAATACACTTTAAGAAATACACACCTAATCACAACAACACAGGATAACCAAAGATTTACAGAAGCATGGAACACCACAGCAGATGCATTCGAGTGGTTTATCCTCGCAACACTGCTCCCACCTGCCCTACGAAACCAACCCTACGCCCCACCAAGCCCATCACCAACCGTCCACAACACCACATACAACAACAACAGCGCACCCACATCGGCAAGGTCCACACCAAGAGGGGGTGCAGACCCAGATCACCTCATCACCCCACCCACATCCCCACCGGGCCCCCCCCTGACCACCCCCGCATCAGCCCCCCCCAATACACTGACATCCATTGGTATTGATGCGCTTCCAGAAGAATCTGTTGCCCGTTTGAGGGAAGATGCTGGATTGGAGCAATCGGTGCTTGATGCCCTCACTGATGTGGCGCTGACGGCATGCGCCGACACAGAGGACCCCCTTCGGCTGCGTCTGATTGGGGTGTTGAGTAGGGGTATGCAGCGACCAGCACACCTCAACCTACCTGCGGTGGTGACGGGGCGCCATTTCTCGCATGTGTGTTTGCAGAAGCTGCATGTGCTGTGCAGTCGAGGTGCACAGGCACAGGTGGGGTGTTTGCAGGAGGTGGCACAGCTTGCAGTGCCGGTGTTGTTGGAGAGGTGTAGGGCGGTGTTGCAGGGGTACTTGGAGGTGTGCACAGATGGAGGGTGCACAGAGGAGGATGGTGACGGTGCGGCTTCGCCAACGTTGGAAGAGGTGTGTGGAAGTGGATGTGGTTGTGTGATGGACTGTGGTGCCTGTCAATTGTATGTCACACAATACCTGTGCATATCCACACCACGTTGTCACCCAACCAGGTGTTGAGTGTGCTCGAGGTGTTGTCATCCCTGACGTTGATGCCACCAGTAGTGAATGTGCTGTTAAAGGACCAAAAGGGAGCACGTGTGGTGGTGGAAGCGACACGAAAGCACAGGGGAGGGATGCACAAGGAGCGCGCACATTTGCTGTTGCTGTACAAGACGTTGAGTGCGTGCATTGTGTTGCCGGATCCATCAATACGGTGTGTTGTGTGGAAGAGACATCATATGGCGCTCACAACTATGTTGACGCATGCACTCACACCACATGTATGCCACCCACATATACCACCACACAGGACAATGGTTGCCAAGCTTTTCAACGAGATTGGTGATGAATTGATGTTGCTGTGATGTTGGGAGAGTGCGTGTGAGGGTGCCAGAACCTGATGAAATACGAAAACCACACAAAATAACCACAAAAAGAAATCACATTCCTGTACAACAACATTTAGTGGTGCTGCAAACCAGTGCTGTAAACAGACTTGTGTGTCAATCATATCGCCATGAGCAGCAAGGCTCCTTCCCTGCTCTCCAAGCTCAAAGGGCTAATCAAACCACCATGGAAGGTACGCTTTGCGAGTGAATGGCCACCACACGCAGCGTGCAAGGACGCTCTCAAGCCTTAATGGAATCGCCAATACATAGGTGACAGGCCCAACGAGCAATGCAGATTACCTGCCCTGTTTGCCAACAGCTCTAGAATACCGTGTACATTCCCCAGCGTATGTGGTGATTGGTGGAGAGAGAGAACAGGGGTGTTGCATGCCCTCCCAATGTGGTGCAACCCTCTTTGCCACACAGGTCTGTCCCGCGCAAGGCAATCATCCCACATTCAGACCCCAGCCTAGTCTACGACATCAAATACTACAGTATGTTGAGTGTTGAGATAGACGAACTGGATGCTGTTGTTGCCACAATGCGCATCACACCCCATCTCACACACTCACACAGCACGAAACCCCCAAAACAAACTCACCTATGTGTATCGAGAGACAGACCCCAATGCTGATCGCAAGCGCCTCAATCCTGAAAACTTTACACCGGAAGACGCCAAGGTGCTCAAAGAGTTTGGGTTTGATTATGATGCGCTTGCTTCCACCCCCACATTGTACAAGAGGAAGAGCATTTTGGACTACCCCAACAATGGTTATGAATAGGCGTTGTTATAATGTTGTTTCCAGCGGGTGATTGATTGATAATGATGTTGTTTTCGTGAGTGCATGTTGTTTGCTGTTGTACCATCACCTTGGTTTGCTGCCGGACACAAGGGTAATGTGTGGGGAAAACCATACTATGTGCAAGGATAGATAATACACAAAAGATGATGCCAAAATTGTGTGTGTACAAAAAAAAAACGCAAAGAAATGTTCACGATGTACTCATTGAAATGCACTTCCCTGCACTTCACTTCCTCCCCTCCTAGGCTATAAATCCATATCCCCCATACCCACTGCTGTCCTCCGTTCGAAACGCCCACAGCAGCAAACTACTGAGCACGATGAGACATGCCTGCAATAGTGCTCCCTGTGTGTATATTTTTCGTGTGTGTGTGTGTGTTTGTGTATCCAGGTTGATGAGAGCGACAGATATACACATCCACCATTTATGTGGACATCCTCCTACACCATCATACCACGGCAGCATGCTCCAGGTTGTCTGCCTGAACACGAACGAGGAGCACCACACCAGTGGCAACTGCTCCTGTTGCTACAAGGTATGCAAAAAACAACCAGGTTCTTGCTCGGCACTGTGTGTGACATGAAAAGGGATGCCTGGTGTGGTTTGATGTTCTGCAGACAACACCACCTGGTACACATCATCTGGCCGCACATACCTCTGCGGCTTCTTCATAGGCATCCCTGCTTTGTGCAAGTTCATCTCTTGATAGCATGTTCATCAGAATCTGTTGTTGCGTGCGTGTCGGGCTGGTTGGCTCAAATATATACATACTCGACGACATAGCCAAAACCTACCAAGCTCAGTGTTGCAATCCATCCAGGCAGATGGTACAGTATTGGAACCTTGTCTGGTGTAGTCACGAGTGCATCCACAAACACCCACCATGCTGCTCCAAATACTGCCCCTGATAGCGTGGGACAATATTGCCTGGCTGCATCGCTCCAATACTCCCAATCAACATCACCATACACAAACCACCGATAAAACGACATGGTGCTAATGCACAGTACGTCGTGTCAATGCAGCGTATTGATTGTTGCCAGTGTATACCCAAATCTACGTAGATTTGAAGCCAAAAAAAATTATAAAAACAAACTACCCGCCACTATCGAGACTGTACACTGTGTGATTGTGTTGTAGCCCACCATCAAGCACCACACACAAGCGAAACTGTTGATACCACCATCAAGTGTGCCTGATCAATTGTACCAATTTCCATCAGCAAGCACAGTGATGCCTCAACAGCCATCAACAACCGCCACAATGCATGGCTGATACACCACAAGACGATCCTTTGGGTGGCGCACCACCAGATGAGACTGGAGGTGCTTCATCATCCACACCAGTCGATCCCCGCCTAGACTTTGTCTCACCCCATTTTGATCCACACCTTGCCCTGTCTACTGCAGGGTTGCAACCACCCAACCCACGTGTGCGTGCGCTTGACAACCTAACCCACGTAGTGCCCCTCCTTCCAGCAGATGCCGGGGTTGCTCCCATCCCATCCCATCCCCAGCGTGCTCCCAACGACACACACCAGGCATGCATATGTTTGGTATACCAGTACACCAGCAGCAGCAAACACACTATGTGCAGCGTACAATACACACCATCTGTTTCCCTCATCATACTTTGTATGTACCTCCACCCCCCCCCAACACACACACACAGCCCCCAACACACCAGCGCAAAGATTATCAACGTATCCTCGCTGCTCGTGAGGAAGCTGCACGAGCAGTATTACAAGAGCTTGTCGATCGCATCACCCAGGGACCCCTTGTGTTGCTCAAGCAGTGTTTCACTACAAAACAACGTGTGCGAGTGGTGACGAGACACAAGCATGGTGTGCGGGGTGTGGCTACAGGTATGCAGGTGGTCGTCGTGCTGGTGCCCGCACACACACCAATTGCATGATCAACACCCACCCGACAACGCCCCTTGCCATCAATACCCAGGAGAGCTATGGGCGTTTGATAAACACCTCAACATGGTCTTGCGCAATGTAGAAGAAACATACACAGTGAGACTGTATATACCACGGTGTGCAGACAGTGCTGAGCATGGTGCCGACCATGAGGATGAAAAAGAACAAGGGCAGCACGTGCGCCTCAAGCCAATACAGGAACACAGACAGCGTTCACTCAAGCAGGTGTACGTGCGGGGTTCGAGTGTGGTATTGGTCAGTGTATGTGATGACGACGCGGGGGGAGCCACCATCGCGCAGGAATGAGATTGAGCGTGTGTGCATGTGTGTGTGTCTTGGTGTTGCAAGGTGTGCTGTATTGACTGTATTCGTTAATCAAGTGCCCTGGTACGATATGGACAATGTGCAACATACTGAACAAACACAAAGAAACGCAAAACACTGTTGTACTACTCTGAGATGTAGAGATGAGTGGATGGTATGGGAAACGGTATGGGACACACACAGGCAGTCAGCCACACCCACTATTGCAACACACAAGAGGGTGCTCATAAAACACAACCACCTGTATACCACCTCTCTGTACCACCTACATGTGGCAGGAAAAATGCACACTACCTGCACGACTATCGACAAGGCGGCAACAATCAACAACATCATGGGCTGTGGCGGCACTGACAAACAAGGGATGCGCAGGTGGTATTCAGGTGGTAGAAACAAAAACCACATGGTCACAGACCATCACACACACAACCCACAGCCCTTTGCTGACATGTGGGGTGGTATGGGTGGCACCATGTCCACCCCACATATTACATGATCATCACTGCTTGCACCGTTGATTGAAACAGCGGCCATGGCTCATCTGGTGATAATAACAACCAGTCCCCCACAGCATCTCTGTATACAAGTTTGGGTGCAATGCTCGCAACAGTGGGATCCTGCTTGTCCGTGCCTGCCATGAGTCGTGTGAGTGCTGTATACAGCTGCTCATAGCTGCTGTAATCCGCAACATTCAAAAGGCCTAGGGCACTGCTCGCACCACTGGACAATGCCTGTGTGTTTTTGCACATGGTTGTGAACATGTGAATGTCCCAAAAGCATGTCGATGCAAACACTCGTCACATCATGTGTCCATCACAGGGTACAATACCAACCAACAAACCCATACCCGTTGCACAGGTACTGTGCGATGTGATGCTCTTCGTCCATCTTGCCATCCATGATGCTGTTGGGATGAAGTCGCCACCCCTGGCTCCCCCTTGACTGCTGCTGTATCATCCCCACCCACATTCCCTGCCACCATAGGATGCTTGCGTTCTGATTGGCTATCCTGCATGTCGGGTCCACGATGGGACGCAGCCGCTGTGGATGAGTTGCCACCACCGCCATCTGGTGGTTTGGCGTGTGTACCCGAATCTGATGTTGGGGGTGCCTTGCCCTGCTGCTTATGACGTGCATGTGGCTGTTTTGTGGATGTGACGACGCCCTCGTGGGTGGGCTTTGCTGCAGGCTTGGCAAGTGTGCCGCGTGATGATGATGGCTGTTTGGCATGCTTTGTGTGATCCCCAGCACGCTGCTGTTTCTTCGATGCATGCTCTGGTGGGCATGGCCGCTTGGCAGAGCGCCCAGCTGGTGGATTATCTGGTTGTCGTTTGGCAGGGCGGCGTGCGTGACTCGACACTGGTGCTGCAGTGGCATCAAACCCATGCAACAGTTCTGATTCGTTTACTTTGGTGCTTTGTGGCTGTGATCGTGTTGGTGCTGGTGGTGCAGTGCGTGTTTCTTTTGCTGATGATGTACTGGGCTTGTGTGCGTTTGTTGTGGTGTCCTGATGTTGTTGGGTGGAGGGTTACACGTGACGGTCTCACCTTTCTACACCACCAGTTGATCCCACCACACACCTGGTGCTGCTGCTGCACATCCTGCTGGTATGTTTGCAGCCACTTGTGCTTCAGGCTTTTAAAGCCCCCGGGCAACACAGCAGAATCCATCACAAGGATGGCCTGTGTGTTATGGAGGTTGTGTTGGTCTCGACACTCACCCAACACACATACAAGCGTGATGGAGACCATGTGCATGTACCCACCTATCACACGCCATAGCGTAGAGTAATTGCACAACGATTCACCGTGTACAAACAGCACACAGGTGGTCGCGCGTCTGTGAGTCAATTGCCCTTTTTTGTGAGCAGGGGAAGCGGTCGTTGGCAAGCTGGCAGCAACAGGTTTACAGCAAATTTTTTGATGATGACTGATGGTACTGCAAAACAACTGGTGTGCTGCTGGTTGTATAACAGAGGAAGATTGCCAGTGGTTGCACAAGTGTGGGAGTATATAAAAGTTTTTGAAAAATCAATTTTTGGTGCGGTTGCACACCAAAACGTTACTCTTGCGCCGTGACGACCTGCTCTTCGCCCCATGCATCGGCGCGCACATACTTTGGCGTACCCCCTGTCCCCTCCATAGACAGGCGGCGCATGAGAATGGGCATGGTTTCCGAGGCCTGTCGCGACTCCACAGTGAGTCCCGGTGGTGGCAACTCCCGCAGGCTCGGCAGGGGCACCGCCGTGTGTGTTGGGTGTGTCAAGTGCTGCCAGAGCTCGGGGGCAGCCTTGGGCAAGTCAAGCAGTGATAAAACCTCGGCATCCGCGCCACTGTTGGCACCCACACGACCCACCTGCGGTGTTGGTGATGTACATTGATGGTGATTGGTGCACCAATCCATCAACATCATCGCGACATACCAGTACAGAGTAGATGCCCATGGATGCTGCAGATGCAACGTTGCGTGCACTGTCATCAAAAAAGACCGTCGTGTGTGCGTGTGCCCCCCCCGCCGCCTGCAATGCGAGCTCAAATGCCATACGCGCAGGTTTGCACACCACAGGGACCCCATGATGTACCTTGCCCCGCTGCTTCCCCATTGCCTGAATGCGCTCAAACGTAATAACATCACGAAACAAATCAGCAATGCCCATGCGTTGCAAGCATATCGCAGCATGCTTGTCATCAGCGTTGGTAAAGACATACAATGGCAACTTGATTTGAGAGAGCAGTGCACGCAGTGGCTCATTGTGAGCGACCAGTTCGTATGGCAATGTACCATGGACGTGCTGGTGCCAATGGTCATAGTCTATGGTGTGCCCATGTGCCTGTGTGGGATGTTCATGTGGGTGGTGCGGCATGATGATGGGCGTTTTTGGGGGCGTGCCATACCACGAGACCAGCAAGGGTGGTGCCAAACTGCATGTAAAAATGTGATGACAATGCAGCAATGTCTGCTGGGGGGATGTGCAACTCCTTTTCCATATACCCTGTGTGCATGGTCAGGGTACGTGATGATGGTGGGTGATATTCCCTTGGCACAACCGTTGGCATACCTTGAATCTTTGAAAGCATGAGTCGTGGTATTGCTTCTATCTGATACAGGCAATCGTCAAGGTCCAACAACACCGTGGAGATGTTGCGGTGGTGGTGCATCGCTGACATGCTGCAATATATCGCTGCTTCCTTTCTGGTTTATCTACTGCGACTACCAGTAGCAGGGGTTGTTTCTCTTTCCTCAGCAACAAACGCTATGTTACAGAATACAATGAAATACAACTCACACCAGGGAATGATGCCCTCCTGTCCTCCCCCCATGTAGCAACATGCTGCTCCCCCGAACAACTGTCGTTGCATCTGGCACAGCTGCATGCCCCACCCCTCCCGTGCTATCCTCTGGATGCAGCGGCACCGTTGCCTCCTCTCTATCTGCGCTTGCCCGCACCCGCAGCCCCCATCCACCCCACCAGGTCCGCCGAGTGCCCTGCACAGGCGCCTCCTCATGTGGTGCTTCTTCTTCCTCGCCTTCCTGCTGTGCATGGATAACTGCAATGCTGGTTGGGTCATTCGATGTTGTGGGCTGTTCGTTGTCATCATCATGATCATCATGATCATCATCATCGTCGTCGTCAACATCATCTCTGTTTGGAGATGATGGTGGGTCTACTGCGCCCCGTCCTCGCCACCATGCTGCCCACGTCCATCGCTGTGTAGGGCCTGCTGCTTGAGGTGCTGCTGTATCCCCCTGGGCACCTGGTTGCTGCTGCCCCACCTCGAGCATCTCAATGGCACCCTGTGTGTGGTAATGCATGGTGTTGTTTTGCAAATACACAACATTTAGCTCGTACAAGCACATTACAAATATCACATACACTACAGCACACATGTACACTCCCTCCCACCACACACTACACACACTACACAGAACAAAAAATCTACACAAAAACAACACATACCGCGCCAGTCCCTCCCTGTGGTGCCTGCCTTGCCTGTTCAAACCCCCCCTCTATGTCCTCCTCTGGCACCACTGCACCACGACATATTGGACATGTGGTGTGATTTGACAACCACAAGTCGATGCACTTGAGGTGGAAATCGTGACTGCATGGAAGACGTCGCAGCATCTCCCCAGGCTCGTATTCACACAAACACACCGTACAGTGTGGGCCTTCCTCACTGTGGTTTGTGTAGTGGTGGTGGTTGTGTGGTTGTTGTGTGAATTGAAGAGAAGTGAGTGGTGGTGAAAGCACAATCACACATCGACCATCATACACCCATCACACAACACCCATCACACCCCCAACAAAACACCCACCTTTCCTCATCCTCCTCCCCTCTCCGTGCACTGGGGCTGTCTGGAAAGTCCTCTGCCTTGAATGGGCGTGAAGGGAAGGAGTCGATGATGTGCTGGGGGACACCCCTGGGGGGGAGGGGGACCCCTGGGAGGAATCCGAGGGGGAGGGCCCCACCATGCTCCATTGCCATCCTGAGTGGTGGTGGGGGTAGATATATATAGATATATACAGATATATATACATAGATACATAGATATAGGGGATATAAGGGAAAGGTGGTGACAAGGTGATGGTATAGACGTGCTTGATATGGATGGTGTACACATCTTGTGGTTGTGGATACATCTATGTATGTATTGGGGCACGACACGTTCACACACCAACACACCACACACAGGAACACCCCCCCCACACACACACACCTTGCCATGTGTCGCTCCCACAAGATGCGCCGAAACACAGAAAACATGGCAAACAAAAACAAACTCGCTGTCACACCAAACCCCACACTGGCAAAAGGGGACAATATCTTCCCAGTCAGGTTGGCGGTGTCCACGGATATATAATACTCAAACCCAGTGTGCTCATAGTAATCCATGTTAAACACACCCAACATCCAACGTCCAGCTTGTAGCTCACGGCCCTTTACAAAAAACCGTTGTTCCCCGGTCCACAGTTTGCGCCAGGAGAATAAAATATCACGAGACACAAGGGTGGGTAGGCGATTGAGGGCTGCTACGACAATGGGGTGCCCCCCCGTGGTGTGAAAGGTGACCAACAGACCATCATCCCACAGGGGACTGGAGTTCGAGGGGGGTGGAGGGGGTGGAGAGAACGCAAAGGGGAGAGACATGCAAGAGGTGTGCACATGCAGTGCGTGTGTGCCAAACAATGTCAGCATAAATGCGAACAACATATATAAACACATAAATACCCCCATAACATCAAACACCCTCTCATATCACACACACCATATACGTACCGTTCGTTCTTTCCAGCATCCAATGGAACGTCAAAAAACACCCACCTCCCAGGTGCCAACGTCCCCGACACAGACCCCCCCAACACCAGCGGCTGCATATCAAACTGGCAGGCATCACCCACCGCCCCCTGATCACACGCGCACATGCCTGTTGCGTTGCACACCCCCCGGCCCGAGCAGTCGAGGGGGCATGGGGGTGGGGTGGGGGGAAGGGTCCATTCGGCCATGAGGGTGAATTGTGCGGGCTCTTTGAGGTAGCTGTCATAGTTGAATACACCTACATAGTACCTATGGTATGGTGGTGTGAGGGGGGGGTGGATGGGGACGGGGGTGGATGGGGATGGGTGTGTGTGGTGGGGCGAATTGATTGCATGCCACCCACAGTCCTCAACGGTCAATACACATACCCTACAACACACTCCACAACACCCCCCCACACCACCCCCCCACACCACCCCCTCACACACAATACATACCGTGTGTCAGTCAAATTGTTCAGTTGCACCCAGTGTTGATTCACACGTTCTGTATAATGCACAGCAGCAGCATACGTAGGGAAATCACGTACACTAGGCAATGCACCAGGTTGATGCCCACCATTGACTGGTTTCACAAACAACACTGGGTCACCTGCAGTACGATCCAATGTGACCAGCAGGTGTGCACTTGTGGATGCAACCTGTGTTTGTATGTTTGTGTGTGTGTGTATGTACCAATCTGTGTGTATGCAATAACGAGTGTACACAGATACAAAATGTAGACACGTCGTCATCATCATCATCCATCCCAACATATTCCCCTCAAAGAGAGAGAGAGAGAAAAAGACACCATCACACACATCATCACAACATACAAGCATACATTGAGCTCATACACCACCCATGCTCCCAAAGCCAACGCCTCCTTTGGCGACACAACCACCCCCGATTCCAATGACTGCAGTGGTACAGCACAGTCAATATCCCCCCAGCCAGCCTCACAGTCGCAGCGCGCACAGGGCCCCGTGGTGTTGAAGCAGGCCCCTGCTCTGGTGGCACAGGCCCCTCGTGCGCCACACGTGGCGAGGGGTGTGTTGGGTGGTTGGGCTAGGACAAGGGTGCCGTTGGTTGTGGCTGGGCATTGGGGTTGTGAAGGGACACATCGGGCGCTGTGGGGATGATGATGATGTTGTTGATGATGATGGGGATGAGGATGAGGATGGATGTACATCCAACATGTATTTGTGGCACACATCCACCATGATTGCGTACACAACAACACATTGCATACATCGCATACACAACAACAAATCATGCACCGCATACACCCCCCCCGCAAACATACCGCATGGCATAGGAGACATTGCCCACTGACCACACCGCCACGTTTTGTACTCCAGCAAACCATGCATGTGAACCAGCCCATGCACTGTGCCCTACAGGCACATTGACCATCTGAAATGGGCGTGCAATCTCAAAACTTGCCCAGTCTGCGTGTGCTAAATTGGATGGGAGGGGGAGGGCAGAATCCAACGTGGTGATGGTGAGGGTTTGGGCGCCATCTTGGAAGTTGCCCTGGGCAGGGATGCCCTTGGATACCACCATGAGTCCATCACCATATGCGTTTGTTTCAGGGGGCAGGGAGGGGTCGGGGAGTGCCCAGTACTCAAACACAAGAAAACTGGTGGGGATGGGGAACGGGGGATGGGATGCGTGATTGAGAGTGCTGTTTTGTGTGTACATAACAGGTTGGTACAAACACAGGTTGTGTGTGCTTGCTATAGGCCACATGCACACAGTGCACACACGAGTACACAGCCAAGTACCTGTCTGCGACACTGGTGGTGTTGTCTGCAGCACATGCAGTCCCCGCCAATGCTGATGGGTCGAGTTTATAATACCGACTGCGCCCTGGAAGCAGTGTAGCAGTGACGAGTATGTCCAGTTGCAGTGTGTCAGCTGACTGCTGGTTCGCAGCAGTGCTGGTGGATGCCAATGCCAGCGTTACCAAGACGCACACTATGTGGGCGGGCATGTGTGCGGGTTATGTCACACAAATGCAGTAGTTTTTCCCTGCAGTAGTAAACACACCCGTCCATGTAGTAACAACACACGAGCCTCGTGTGCAGCTTCGTGCACAAGGTTTACAGCATCGTGTGAGCATCGTGTGGTGACCACCTAGCGAGCTGCATAATCCACCTGCTTCATGTGTGCACGTAGTATGCTATGTGCAAGCACCCATCGTTTGTCTAGATGCCTTGGTACTGTGATATAAGCAGCATGTGTGTAGTGGATGCCAGGTGTGAAACAGTGGAGAGTGTAAATCAGTGGACAAGGGTGTGATGCTCAGCAGGGATACGGATGTGCAGCTGGTCTATCACAGCAGACAATATAAACAACCCTTGTTCCAAAACCACTAAAGTGTGTCAGTCATATAGCAGTCCCCACCCTCCAAAACCCAAGTACCACACCCATGCTTACTAATGTGCTATGCATGTTTCTGCGTGGCCGTCGTGCACCAAGGAAGGGATTCTATGGCATGATGAGCCGAAAGCGTGGCAATAAACACTATTATAAAGGCTTTAACAACAGCAATTTGGGCCGACACGCGGGTAGGGTATATCATCTAGACGAGAACAAGCTTCCTGTGTACGTAGCACCAGATCTGCAAGGATTCGCGTTGCGTCCCTACGTAGAAAACACATCTGCAGCAGAAACCCAATTTCGCCAGTTTTACCAAGCACGTAAAGCATCTATTGCCAACACTGCTGAGGCTGGTAATCAGTAAAACCTAGCCATGGTCAGCCTGCAGGACGCACTCGACACAGCCGCAGCAGCTGCTGCCCAGCAAGACTATGCTGCAGCACTCAAGGCAGCAACACAAGCAGCAGAGATAGATCCAAACAGCTGTGCAGCACAATTGTACGTGGATGGGTACAGGTGACAGGATGATGCATGTTCTCACATACATCACATCACTCAGGGCGTGTGCTGATGCTGCCTTTCACCTGTACGACTTTACCACTGCACAAGAAAAGTATGAAGCTGCCAAGCAGATTGCACCAGACAATGTTGCTGTGTGGGAGGGGTTGGCTCGTTTACTGGAAGCAGCAGGTGATCGATGTGAAACAGTCAAGGCCTATCACAAGCTGGTATGGTTTTGCAGTATGGTTGCATGCGTGGGCATTGGCGGTGTTGTGTTGTGTATGTGTGTGTTGCGTATGTTTGTGTTGCGTGTGTTGTTGTTGTTGCATGATAAGAAAATAATTGGTAGACTGGTAGACATCTGGTAGACTGGTATTCACACATGGTATTCACACATTCCTTGTCTCTTCATACATTCCTTGTCTCCTTTCACAGTTGGAGCTCACTCCCCGAGAGGAAGCTGAGCATCGTCGCACCCTGCGCCTCAAGCTTGCTGATCTGTTATTGCACACAGGTCATTGTCATGAAGCTGCCCGTCATCTGCACAAGGTGGGTGATGCTGATGTGTGTGTGTGGTGCTTTTGTCACACACACGCATTGTGACTGTGTTTATCTCACTCACACACACATTTCCACTGCCTTTGTCTCACACACACAAGCATCATCTGCACATACGCACACATCAACACAGGTGGTTGAGGGGCGGGATGGCCTCCCCCCACCAAAGGGGCAGGAGCGGCTGATGGTGCTGTGTATGCTGGCTGATGCCCTCATGCAGGTGAATAGGGGTGGATTTGTTTGTATGAATAGGGGTGGATATATGTGAAAGTATTCGGAAAGTACATGTGTGACGGTCGTGATTATACACACACACACTCCACACACGCTGATGATTTGTGCACACATGTTGATGTTTCCATGCATATATGTATGTTTTTCCACACTCACAAACCCTCACCACCCCACACACCCCAAACCCCTTCTCACACACAAACATGAAAACATCACAGGCAGAAGATGGTGCAGTGGAGGAGCACCTCCAGCACAAAATTGCTAAATACACCGGCCCCACAGACGCAGGCCCCCTTCCCCTGGCCCTGTTGCGTATAAAAATACACGATGCAGTCATGGCATCCCCTGATGGGGTCAAGCTGACTGGTGTGCTGGCGGAGCTCATGGCAGTAACAACACCGAGTCAACAGTATGTGCGCTTTTATGAACAGCATTTGTCGCGATGTTTGGTGCAGGTGCTTGCTGCTCCACCAAGGTATGGGGGGGAGAGAAAAAGGCGGGGGTATGTGATGTGTATGTGTGGTTGGATTATGTATGTGTACGTGTGTCTATTTGTGTGTGTGTTGCACACTCCCACACCACACCCCTTTCCATCACACATCCCTTTACCTGCCTCACCCCCCCCCCTCTCCATCCCTCCACTCCACACCCCAGGTCTTCGGAACGTGAGGAACGCCGTCGTGCTGCCATTGAGGAGTGCACCTACATGATAGTCAACCCCCGTGGTGGCTGCTGCACCCCCCTCCCCTATGAAGCAGCAGTGTGGCTGCTGGAAGAGGAGGAGGAGCTCAAAGGGGGGAGTCACAGTGGGTTACCACCTACCACCAGTGGAGGGGGCCTCATGAGTCCCTCTCTGAGCTACTCGGGGGCCCGTTCACCCATGATGTTGTCGTTTACGTCAGGGTCACCTATGCTGGGCAGTGGTGGGATGATGAGGCAGGCGGTAGGTGCTGGTGGTGTGGTGGGGGGTGTTGCATTGTGTATTGATACTACCTACACCATAATCACAATGAGGATATGTTGCAATCACGTGATCAATCTCTCAATGCCCCACACCACACCACACCCACACCCACACTACACCACACCCTCACCCACCCACCCTACCGCCCACACAGGGCGCAGGCTTGTCCCCCTCAACAGTAGGCAATGTCAACTACCTGGCATCCACAGGGGCCCTCAAAACCATGCTTGCAGCCACCCTCAGCCACCCACACGACCTCAGCCACCCACAGGGGGGGACACTTGGGGACCTCCCCCCCTCAAGCCCAGAGGGGACCCACACACCCAAACAAGCCGTGGTGCGGCGGGTGAATGAACTTGGGTTGCGGTTTATTCATCAGTTTCCAGGGGAACCTGCTGCGCAAGCAGTGTGGGGGAGGATATTGAGGGCACAGTTTTTGAGTGATTCTCGTGCTCCTTCTGCTGCACCATTGCGTAGGAAGATAAGCACGGTATGGTGTTGCTGTTGTGATTATAATTATGGGTGGATGGGGATGATGTGCATGATGATGATGATGGCACACACACACAAAACACATACTCAAACATACACAAATACACACACATACACAAACACACACATGCGATGGTGGCGATGATGATGAAGGTGGTCACACGCACATACACATTCACCCCCACACTCCTCACCCAACAACAGCTCCTGGCAACAGCCATGGAAGCTGGTGCCCCCACTGCTGCTGGCTGGAAAGCCCTCTGTGGTCTCTTATACCAATCCCTACAATACGCAGCATCACTGAGAGCAACAGAAGAGGCACTCAAGTGGTTGGAGGCACAGGCTGCTGCTGGGCATGAATATCTGGGGCAGTGTGCATTGTTCTTGAAAGTCATACATGCACGGAGTTTGTTGAAATTGGGGAGGGTGGATGAGGCTGAGGAAGAGTTTGGGGTGCTTGCAGGTAGGTGTTGTTATTTTTGAGTTTCTTTTCTTTTTTTGTGTATGTGTTTGTGTGTTTGTGTTTGTGTGAGGGGTGGGTGTGGGAGAATGTCATGTGGGAGTACTGGATTGCGAGGGTTGTACAGATGGTGTATGACAGTTGCTCACTTCATTCCATCCACATACTTTATGTACACAACATTCATCATGAAATATCGCACACCCCATCACACACACACACCATCACACCATCACACATCATTACCCACCCCCAACACACACACCCTCAACACACACACCTTCAACACACACACAGATTGGGTAACTGAGGGTGAAGCAGCCTTTGGTGCCTTGGGTGGCAGCCGGCCCATGTCTATACACCAGCAGGCACTCAGAGGACAAGCCCAGGTCGCCCTGTTGAGAGGGGATCGTATCAAGGCAAAGCAACAGTATGAAGCTATATTGGGGGCAGCACTGATGGGGAGGGGGGTGGCGGAGCACTGGGCGCATGCAGAGTATGGGTGGATGCTGTTTGAAGATGGGCAGCTTCAGGTAGAGTGTGTGGGAGTTTCTTTTGGGGGGCCGGGGTATTTTGGGTTGTTGGTGTGTGGGTATGTTGGTTGGTGTGTATGTAGGTTCAAGTTGTTTTGTGTATGGTTTGATTGTTGGGTGTTTGCGCATGTGCATGAACACAATACCAACCACCAAATACACTCACCACATCCATAACAACACACTGTGTAAACTCCCCCCCCCCCGACACACACACAGCAAGCAGAGGAGCAGCTTACAATTGCTGTGGACACAGCATCAGAGCCAGCATGTGGTGCTACTGAAACAGAGTTGGGTAGGCATCAATACATGTTGGGGCGTGTGTATTTCGAGCATGGTGGAGCAAAACGAAACAACCGCAAGTATGTGTAATTGTGGGTGTTTTCCAACATCTCTTTGACATAGAGGTGTTTTGTGTACATGCTTGTGTATGTATAGATGCTTGTGTGTGTGGAATGCAATGTATTCTGATGCAACACACACCACCATGCCCACCACACAAGATACCCCCCCCCTTGCCACACGCACACCCCTCACAACCCACACCCCCACACCCCCACACCACAAATACACAGGTTTGCTCACGACATGTTTATGGAGGCAGCCAAGCATGAGGGGCCCCATCAAGCAGCAGCACTTGCATGGCTCGGTCGGTGGTATCATGAGGTTGATGGTGATGATGAAAATGCACGCAAGTGCTTTCAGAGGGCATTGGCGTTGGACTCTCATGAAGGGACTGCAGGTGTGTTTTGCAGGGGGGTGGTGTGGGTGTGAGGTGTGTGTGGGTGGGTGAGTGTGGTTGTGTGGGGTTGTGTGGGTGGGTATGTGTGTGGTTGTGTGGGGTGTTGCTGGTGGTTCATTTCATGCATGGTGGGGCTGCATATGCATTTGGTACTGCTTTGAGCACCATGTATATGGTGTGTGTGTGTGTATACTTTTCAACATGTGTATGGTGTGTGCATAACATGTGTGTATGCAGGTTGAGTTTTCATGCTCCGGTAGTTAACTGTGTGTGTTGTAGTACACATGTGCTCCTTGTTGTCATGTGTTTCATCATGTGCGTTGGTTTCTTTGTACATGATGTTTTCGCTTGTTGCCGGTGGTTCCTGTTGACCATTGTGTGTTGACCATTGTGTGTTGACCATGTTGTTGACCCCTGTTGGTCACCCAGCGTGCACCCCCCCAGGTGCTTTGATGGGGCGCAAACACGACTCCTCACAACTTGATTGGCTGGGGGACGCCATGTCATTTGTCAACTTGCTTCCAGAAACACCCACACACGCATGATGATACAAGCATGATGATATATGTGGCGTGATGGCGATACCTTGCTGATGATGATGTGGGTGTTTTTTTCTGTCCTTTGATGTTTTTGCGTGGTGGTGTGGTGTGGATACGTGTCTTGAATGGCTCATGGCATGGTTTCTTTTTTCCTTTGACCGCATGCTTCTTGACTCATTTTCTTACCCACCTGTGAAGGTGTGTGCATGTGAATGTGTGTATGCGTGTGTGTGCATGTGTATGTGTGTACATGTGCATGTGTGTAGTTTCGGTACAAACACCAAATGCTTGTCATGCGCTGTTATTGGTTGTTGGTGATAGTGTTACTGTTGAATGATGACATAGTGACTTGCTGTTGTTGATTGTAAACAACGTGGTTGTTGACGCATGTAGTTTTGCTTGTAGCGATGACATGTGTCATGCGTAACCAATAACAGTACAAAGCAATTGGGTGCGGGTTTCTCTAGCATTATTTCTTACACTCAAGCAGATGCATGCTCCCTACAGTACATGCATGTCATACACAGTACACAGTATGACATGGTTTGGTTGCTCCCTCCCCTACACACACACAACATCCACACACACATGCACACACACAAAACATGTCCCCCCAACATACACCACGCATCACAAGCACGTTTGCCCTGCGCCATCCCAACACACAGGGGACGGGCTGTGTGCAGTGCTGCACAGGAGCAAGGGCCCCCCTGCTGTGCGGGCCCTGTGTGAGGGGATGATACGCAGGGCCCCTGCTGCAACGTGGCCCCTGCGGCGGCTTTCTTTGTTGGACCTCCAGGAGGCGACCACTGATGCATTGCTGGTGTGTGTGTTGGGTGTGTGTGTTGGGTGTGTGTGCGTAGGGTGTGTACGTAGGGTGTGTGCTGGGTGTGTATAAAGCACATGGGGATATGAAAGGGAACATGAAATGTGTGATGTGTGTGTGGAAAGGGGTGGTCGGATGCACAGCGCATGACATGTGTGTGCCATCTATGTATACATGTTTCACACACTCGCACACACCACGAAACCCCCCACGTTCATTTCCGCCTGTCATTTCCTTTTCGCATGCGCACATCCCCCAGGAGGGAGCAACAGCATCACTGCAAAGGGCCCTGCGTGTCTTGCCCAAAGATGGGGCCCTGTGGGAGGGATTGGGTGTTGCATTTGAACGACTACAGCGATTCTCAGCAGCACATAAGGTTGGCTATTGTAACGTGTTTTGGGGGTTAAGGGTTGTGCAGGGCTGTGTGTTGGGTTTTGTGGAGCTGTGTGCGCGCATTGTTGTACACATGAGGGATGGAAACAGAGAGAGAAGGTTTGGCTGTGTTGCTGAACATGGCAAAACCCATGCATCCCATGCACGCATCAGACACACAACATAGAGTGTCCAAAGCAACAGTTCCCCAACACACCACTCCTACACCACCCATGTTCTCTCCCACCCATCTCCAGGCATTCACCAAGGCTCTTGAAGCAGACGCACAACACACCCCACCCCCACCCCTCCGCCAATACGCCGCCACCCACCTCGCCATGCTCAGCGCCGCCCTGGGCCACCCCCACGAAGCCCTGAAAACCTACCACACCGTTCTGACGACCTGCCCCGACAATGTGGCAGCCCTCATGGGTGCCGCGGAAACCCACAGGGCCCGCGCAGCACGGGACCTCACCCGTGGGGTGTCTACGGTGGCGGCGTGGGACCTGTCGTGTGCGTGGCAGCTAGCATCACGGGCGTGTGCGCTGCAGGGTGACATGGCGGCATGTTGGAAGCTGCTGGGGGATGTGCTCGTGCTGCATGCAACTGCAACACCAACAGGGGCCCTGCGGGCCGAGTTGGAAACGAGCCCCCCCAACAGGGGGGACCTGTGGGGGTCGTTGCCTGGTGGGGATGCAGCGGTGCTGCGTGCAGCAGCGGGGGATGCTGTGGCTGGTGGCGCATGTCATGCAGTGGGGTTGCGACTGGCTGCCGTGCAACGTGCAGGGGCCGCCTATGCACGTGTGGAGGCCCTGCTGGATGGAAAAGAGAGGGGAGAGGAGGGGAGTGGGAGTGAGGAGGAGCAAGCGCACTGGAACAAGGCACAAGGGGCTGCTCGACTGGACACTGCAGCTGCCTTGTATCATGTATGCCCTCTTGGGGTGGTTTTATTTGTTGGGTACTTTTGGTGTTTTTTTTTTTGTGGTTTTGGGGGTGTTTGTTTTGAGCGGTTGTTGTGTTTTGCTTGCATGCAATGTGTATGTTGTGACTCTCCCCTGCACGCACTCCCCAACGCACACACATCGTCTCCACACTGCGCTCTGTTGTACAGGAGTATCCCCACCCTCTGTTTCCCCAACCACCCAGGAAGCATGGTTGTTGCAATCCCACCCTTCCCTGGCAGCAGCAGCAGCACCTGCCATCACCCACCTACTCTCTGCTGCCGCACACGCCATACGCGAGGGGCTCCAGGGGGCCCCTGGGTCCCCGGCACTATGGGGGGCCCTGGGTATGGTGTCCACAGACCCCACACAACAAGAGTATGCGCTGTGTCGGTCACTGCAGCTTGATGGGACTGTGGCGTGGGTGTGGGTGGCGCTGGGCAGGTTGTATGTGAGCAGGGGCAAGGGTGGGTTGGGGGAGTGGTGTTTTGAACAGGCGCGGTGTGTGGGAGCGACGCAGGGGAGTGTGTGGGAGGGCATGGGTGTGGCTGCGCTGGTGGTGCATGGTGCGTGGTGATGGTGGTGTGTTGGCTGGGGAATGGCATGTATGATGTGCATGTATGATGGCAACACATCAAGCAACACACAGTCTATGCAAAATGCAACAATACCCACGACACACACACACACACACACCACACCAACAACCGTCCTCACTACTCACAATACCCACTCTACACACACACTCGCAGATACTACATCAGCGCGTCGTATGTTTCATCAAGCCACACAATTAGGCACATCGGCACAGTCACTCGCCAATTGGGCGGCATTGGCATTAGCACAGCAAGCAGCAGTGTTGAGGAGGGGTGGTGGTGGTGTGGAGGGTGGGAGAGGGGAGGGTGTGAGAGGGGTGGGTGGTGGTGACTCACAGAAAACAACAGGAGCACCAGGAACACCATCAACCCACCACCCACTAGCAGCATCACAGTGGGAGGAGCAAGAAGTGGACATGGCAGAGGTGTGTATTGTACCCATTGTATTGTGTGTATTGTAGTCAACCATGTGTATTGTAGTCAACCGTGTGTATTGTAAACAGCCTCCTCTCTCAAACACCAACCTCCACCCCTTCACACTCCTTTCACAAACAACACTCCCCCCTCCCTTCACCCACCCACCCCCACCCCACACACCCCACACACAGCTCCTCAGTGCAGCCCACAATGCCGTGGACCTGCAGCCCCTCAACCCAGTAGCTCATGCCACACTGGGGTCACTCCTGCTTGCCCATACACAACCCCATGCGGCAGTGCAGCACCTGCGATGTGCAGCTGTCCTCTTGGGCAACAGCACCAACATGGAGGACCCAGGTGTGGGAGGTACAAGACATGTGGGTGATGATGGTTGTTGTAGTGTGATGATGGTTGTTGTAGTGTGCTGCAACATGGTGGTGACACGGTGGGAGGACACCAACACCAACACCAACACCAACAACACCAACAACACCACCACCACCACCAACAACAACAACAACAACTAGGAGAAGAACAGACACAACAATACCTGCAGTGGCAAGGAGGTGCAGGGCTGCAATTGGGTGTGTCCCTTGATCTTGTCATGGCCTTGGTCGCATGTGAAGAATACCATGAAGCATGTGCTGTGTTGCAACGTGATGTGATGGGCAGGCAGCAACAGGTGTCATCACAACAATCACTGCAGTGGGGTGGATGGCCCTGGGCGGCAATAGCAGCAGCACATGCACTGGTGGCAGTGGGGGAGGGGCAGCGGGGGGTGGGGGTGGTGATGGATGCGTTACGAGGGGTGGATGTGGGGAGCATGGTGCGTTGGAGTATTGTCGTGTGTGTGTGTGTGTCTTTGTTTGTGTGTGTGTGTGTGTGTACATACGCACTTGTTTGTATGTGAATGCACGATGCCTAGCAGTGGGCACACCATGTTGTTTTTTGTACACCCATTTCTGCATACATACCCACCCACCCACCCACTCAAACACCCTACCCTACCCTACACACAGGCATGGTCGGCATGTCTTATCACAGCGGTACACCTCCACTGTACACATCTGCATCAACCCAACAACGCCCTGACCCTCCTTACGTCAAGCATCCACACCCATGTTTCCATAGCAACACCAAACATGCGGTACACTTGGCAATTGTGTGTGCTGCACATCATCAAGGCTGTACAACAACATGCTGGTACTGTACAACAACATGCTGGTAATAACGCACAATCAGCACAGCAGTATGATGCAGGTGTTGTGTTGAGTGCTGCTGTGCAATGTATGCAGCAACTGCACCCACTGGAGGCATGTGTGATGGCAGACATGCACGTGATACTGGGTGAGAGGGGGGTTGGGAATACTGGTCTTGAAGAAAATGATGTACACAAGGTATGTTTTGTGTGGGTGTGTTTTTGTGTGTTTTGTACCTTTTGTGTGTTGTGTGTGTGTGTTGTACCTTGCCTGTGTAATCCCCCATGACATCCCACATCATCACATCATCACATCATCACATCATCACATCATCACATCATCACTACACAGTGGGCAAGAGCAGTACACACAGCACCATGGCTCCCCACCCCCCGCATACACCTGGCACATGCTCTAACCACACGTTCCCTCACATATGCACCTGCAGCTGCACGCCTCGTCATGCAGCTGCTCCATGCCCACCATCACACCACTGCCACCACCACTCCCACCCTCCACACCACTTTGACACAACCCACCATACTACCACTGCTGGCACACTCACCCACCATGTCCACCACACACCCTGGAGCAACGTATGCAGCCGTATGGCAGGTGCTCCTGGCATCAACAGCAAGCAGCGTGGCAGCATGGCTCTACCCAGCAGCCCGACAGCAGCTGTCCACATATTGCACACTGGTGCATGGGTTGGTGCATCGGCAACCAGAGGAATGGACCTGGGCAGCTGCTGCTGCAGTGTTGCAATGTAGGTTGACTGAGGCAATGGTGTGTGCAGGGGTGGATAGCGGTGGTGGGACAAGACCAAGGGGGCACAGTGGTGGTACAAGATCAGTGGTGTATAGTAGTGCAACAGGTAGTGTTGTTGGGGATACTCGACACACACATGATGCTGGGTGGGGCAGGACACTTGCATGGTGTACGCGAGCATGTGCGTTGTATGTCAGACATACAGCAGCCTGCACCACACAAACAGCTGGGTGGGATGATGATGATGATGATGCGCATGTGGTGCTGTATGCGCATGTGTTGCTGTGTAGGAGTGAGTGTTGGCTGCGGATGGGGGATATGGAAGCTGCCCTGGTAGATGCGCTGGAAGCAGAGCAGCACATGCTGAATTATGTAGATTGGTGCACAAACACCAACACCAACAACGCTAGCACAAGCAACACAAACACAAACAACGCCAGCACAAACAACACCATCAATTGGGGTGTGGCAGCAGTGCATGTGCAACGTGCGCGTGTATATGCCATGCAAGGCAACATGCAGGCAGCGGGGGATGCGCTTGCTGCAGTGCAAGGTGTTGTACAAGGGGCCACCATGACGGGACCAGGGCACCCCAGGATACAGGGGCCACAGGGCACACCTGTCTGGCTGGTGGGCATGCAGGCAGCACTGCGTGGTGATCTACCTCAGTTGCAAACCACCACAACAAGCACTTGTTCGGACAACACAACCACTACAAAACAGCAGCATAGTGCTGCTGCGCTACTCGAAGCAGCACGCCTTGTACTTACGCCCCCCTCCTCAACAGACCACCCATCCTCTGTTTATCAAGCAATACAACCATCCCTGCGTGTGGTGCAGCAAGATACACCGGGTTTGGCAGGGGGTGTGCATGCATGTGTGTTGTTAGCACTGGCTGCTGCGCGCGACACGGATCGAAAAGCGAGGGGACGCGCGGAATCAAATGCGAGCAAGGCGATTCGTGGGCGGGGAGGGGAGGTGCCATTTGGTGTGTGGGAGGTGCTCACAGCAGGTGGGGTTGGGGGGAGAGTGGTGCGCTATGCTGTACACACTCAGCCGTGGGAGCGTGTGCTCTGGGAACGATTAGGGAGAACACAATAGCGATGTTGACTAATAGTAGTTCTGCATGCTGTTGTTTATTCTTCTTTCAACCACCCAAATCTCTTTCATTGCACACCTCAGTTAAAAGGTTTCAACCACCAAATCTCACATAAAACACACACATGAAAACACGATACATGTTTACTGACGAGAGATGGGGTCAAAGCTGGCAATTGCGGTGATGCCAAGTGCAATCACACCGAGCACCAAACCACCGCTCACCACGCTCAGCAGCAAGTTCTTCACAGAGGGGGTGATGGCAGCCTCTGCCATGAGGGGGTGTGCCATCATAGCGCCCATGCTGACTGTCACAGCAGCAGCCAGCTTCTCCTGCTTGGTGGCGCTGTGTTGAAGAGGGGTGGGTGTTATGCTGTGTGTGTGTATGTGTGTGCGGCCACATAATAGATATCCCGGGTGACACGCTCAGGAGAAGCGCCCTTTCCAAGCACAACACAACAACAACAGTCGTTTTGTACAGCTCCTCCTAGCAATCCACACAATCAAGGCTGCCACTATGCCACCACCACTCTCACCACCACTCTCACCACCACACCCTCAACAACAGAGATCCGGCTATGATCTCACACAATTCCCAACACACAAATCGTCCTCCCTACGGTTTCTTACCTGGCCATCACACGCTTGTTCACGCGCAGCTGCACGGTCTTGCGAGCAGGTGTCATTACTGAGTGGGTGTGGTTGGGTAAGCACATGCACATGAGGACTAGCTGCACAACAACGATGGATACGTATAGAAAAAACTAGTAGCAACCACTGCGAGTACTCTGCGAGGCAGCCCACACACCTGGTGCGCCTGCCAAGCCCTTGCGTGCCACCGAGGTGGGCTGGGCGATCTGCATGCAAGTTGCGGCAACCATGTTGTCTGCTGAAGTGTCACTGAGTGGCGATGGTGGTTGAAACAATTGTGTGCGAGACAAAGGTGCTACACGAGTAAAAACAAGGAGTTTTTCGCATGTGCGGGCTGCCAGCTGCATCGAGATAAGGTACTCGTGCTGCTGAGGGTCTGTTGGGTGTGGACAGGGTGGTTAAGTGTTGTGGTGTTTGTGCATTGCTCATGGCATCACGGGGGGGTCTAAGGATGTAGTGGGCAGGGTTTGCGGGGGGGTGGGGTGTTGTGGGTCCGCCAGTGGGTCCCTTGAGGTGGGGGGGTGCGCTGCAGATAGTTGTGTAGGCAAAATGATACCATGGTGCTTGATGCAACTGCTACGCGTGTTGGTGTGCCAAGGCGCCCCGTGTTGTCCATATGCATATCACACATAGGGTCACACGAAGGGTGTCATCATCACTATTACTCTCATCAAACTCATCACACATCTCTCTCAACAAATTCACAAGTTTATTTGCCTCGTGATTCAAACAATCACACAAACAACTTGCGCAACAACCCCACGACACATCTTGTTATTTGTGATCGACAATCCAATGTCCCTGGGCACACAGCTCACACAACCACCAGCGGATGGCATCACCCGCGTGCAATTTGCTCCTCAAGACAGCAGCAAGTTGCTTGTCGCAGGATGGGACAAGGCTTTGCGCCTGCACGACGTGGACAATAACACCTGCCTTGCCACCCACACCACAGCGGCACCCTTGTTGGATGTTGTCTTGGGTGATCATGACACCATGGTGGCATACAGTGGGGCTGTGGATGGTGGTGTGCGACGGTATGCTGCTCTGTGTTGGATGACCTGCCTTGTGCCCACCAAGCACCACGCAATGTCCTACACCGCAGGCATGACTTGGAAACTGGTGCAGCAACACTGCTTGGTCAGCATGAAAAAGCAGTGAAAACAGTGCTATCCCTTCCTGCCCACAATCTGATCGTGTCGGTATGCCTGGTGCTATAGACATTTTTCTGTTTGGGTTACTGCATCTGTACCACCTATGTATACACAACCTCCCGTGACAGGGGAGCTGGGACAGCACCATTCGCCTGTTTGATCCCCGTGCTGCACCTCCATCTGCATGTGTGGGGCGTATTGATGTCCCAGGAAAGGTGTTTGCAGCAGCAACAGCACAGTCGTCCATTGTGGTGGTCACCTCCAACCGCCGCGTGCTTCTGTTTGATGCCAACAGGTGTTTCCATGTCCCATGCTGTGCTGCAAGTATTGTGTGTCTGATGATATGGGGAATGACTTTGTACGTCATATTCTTTTTTTGTTGTTGTACACACACAGTATTCACAAGGGCTTTGCTGTATCGGATGCAGAGTCCCCACTCAAATATCAAACCCGCTGCGTGGCATGCTTTCCCAATGGGCAGGGTGTGGCAATGGGCAGTGTAGAGGGACGCCTGGCAATTGAACCCCTGGGAAGGTAGGAATGTGTACATACATGGCACTGGACGAGAACCCCTCTGAGTGTGCACGTGGTACACCTCAACCGCCCCCAACCACACAGTGCATCATCTATACGCAAGTTTGCGTTCAAGTGTCACCGTGCCACGCAAGATGGCAAACAGGTGGTGTATCCTGTAAACGCGGTTGCATTTCACCCAGAATACGGCACCTTTGCTACTGGCGGTATGCTGTATGGGCTGATGAACAATAGCATACAGAGAACAATACATATCAATCACCGCACACAGGTAGCGATGGGGTGGTGGCGGTGTGGGACGCAGAGCATCAAAAGCGCTTGGCACAGTGGTCTGGCTACCCCAGCAGCGTCGCCTCGCTTGCGTTTTCGAATGATGGCACCAAGCTGGCAGTGGCAAGTAGCTACCTGTACGAACATGGGGCCACTGGGGGGGGGGGTGCGGGCAATGAGGTGTACGTGCGTGCCATAGCTGACACAGACGTCAAACCCCGAGCCAAGGGCGCTGGTGGAAAACACTAGCAGGACTGCAGTTGAACGTGCATATGGTGATGGTGTTTTGATGTACTATTTGATATCCAAATACTGAATAGCAATACAAACAAGTCGACACAAACAAGTGCTTGCAACCAAAAACGCACAGAGCAGCTATTTGATCCATCGTCGTTCAACCATTACAGCACGCATATACAGCACGCATACCCTTGCCCCATACTCAGACCATCGTGCACCACCGTTCAACAGTATGAAGCCGTTTGAAGCGGTGCTGTCGTCGTTGTTATCTCTGACGGAAGATAAACTTGGTGCTAGTGATCGTGATGGTCAGGCCAGCCTGCACTGGCTCGAAACCGCTGTGGCTGCAGCTGCTGCAGAGCTCCAACAACTCGTCGTTGTGGAAAATACACAGACAACCGTGCAGCAAAAGGTATGCCGGGTGCAAGTCCACACCATCACACAACACACACACGCACACCACGAACTGTATCCATAGACCAAGCGCAGCACCAGATCGCAGCAAAAACAGCGCACCAGTGCACCAGCAGAAGCATTGCCAGCCATTCAGGAGGAAGAACAGCCAAAACAGGCTACCACCCGCACCAGTCGGCGGCGACAGGCAGCACCCCCTGCTGAGCCCCAACCCTCGGAAAAAGTACCCGATGCAGAGGGTGTGACACAGCCACCAACACAGCGTGTGACACGCGCTCGCCGGAAAAAATCAGATGCACCAGCAACGCATGTGGTTACACGTAAGACGAGGGCCCGTGCGCGCCGGGGCGCCAAGGCAGCTGCAGAGCGACCATCCATCGCTGTTGCAGCCTCAGAGCTTGGGGACAGTGTTGTTGCGGGTGGTCCATTGGAGCAGATTGTAGAGGAGCATGAGTCGCCTGTTGCTGCACTGTCACCGGTGGCAGCATCCCCACCACCGCCCATGGCGTCTCCAGAAGCTGCCGCGAGGGCTGTTCCCGGGGAGGAGGAGGAACAGGATACGGTGGCCGGGCATGCACAGGAGGACATGCTTGGTGATGTTGAGGGTTGTGATGCTGCAGCAGGTGTGCATGTGGATGCCACCCCAGAACCCGGACCATTGCCGACCACCATGCACACACCCAAGTCGGTACCACCTGCTGCTGTTGCGGTGCAGGATGATGCTGCAGGTGATGCTGCTGTCATGCTTGCCAGCTGTAGCCGTGTACGGCGTGCAGCATTGCCAACCACAGCAGGGCAGGCGGCCCTGGTGATGGTGGAGGATCCTGTGGTGGAGGATGTGGGTGTGGTGAACGAAGCAGCAGCAATCGAGCAGCAAGATGTTGTTGTCGCAGAAGAACAACCTGAGAAATCTCAACCAGTGGAGCAAGATGATGTACCTACTGCTGCTGCTGCTCCCGTTGATGACCCTGTGGTAGTGCCTGACGATGATGTTGCTGCAGCACCACACGCGCAAGCCACCACCTCAACAGTGCAAGCCACCACCTCAACAGCAGCCCCCACAGCAGCTCCACAGGGCTCCATCATGTCCAATGTTGTATCTGCTGTCCGATCATTCCTACCCGCATCCAAACCACTTGCTGCTGCTGCTCCTGCTGCTGGCAAGAAACCCATCAAGGTAGGCTGTTGTGTTGGTTGTTGTGTGGTTTTGTTAGATGTGTTGCTGGATTATTACATGCATGTAGTTTTGTGTGGACTGCCTCCCACATGTATGCATACTATGTCTTGGTCATGTTCCTACCTTGATGTATGCACATTATGTATTGGTCATGTTCCTACCTTGATGTATGCACATTATGTACACAGGTAAAGGCACTGGCAGCTGCTGAAGCTGCACGCCAACGGGAAGCAGAGCGTGAGGCGCAGCGTGCACGACAGCGTGAGGAGCTTGAACGACAACGCAAAGAGCGACACAAGGTGTGTGGGTATCCTCATCATTGCTGTGGTTGGTATCAACACATGGTTTTCATTGCAATCAACACGTAATGAACCCAGCCAACACACAATATACATACAACAAATAAACACAGCTCAAGCAGGCAGAGGAGGAACGGCGGCTTGCAGAGGAACGCCTCAGGAAAGAAGAAGCTGCTAAGAAACGACGAGAAGATGAAATCAAACGGTATTGAATAGGGGCCATATGATGTGTGGACACAGTACTTGGTGTTATGGCAGGTGGATGATTGTACAACATATGCGCTAACACACACACACACACACACACATATATACAAATACAATCACATGTGACACAGGGCGGCTGATGACAAGCCCCGACCAGGCACAGTGTTGGAGGCCAAACGTAAATTTGAAGATGCACGCAAGCAGGTATGTGTAGTCTTGTGGGTGATGTGTGCTCACAAGAAAGTGCATGTGGTTGCAGGTACACAGCATTCATCACGGTATCATCAACAACAGGCATTGGATGTCAAACGCACCAAGTTGGGTGTTGCCCCCGCGCGTGTGCCATTACAACCAGCACAGCAACCCACACAGCAACCAGCACCCCAGCAACAGCAACCACCCACCACCGCTGCAGCACCTGTGTTGGCACCAGCCTCTGAAAAATCAACAACACCATGTGCCACCAAGGTCCCATCATCATTGGATACAGGCAGTGGTGGGGGTGTACAGCAGCTGCAGTCGTACGAAATCTCCCCGCAACGGTATGAAATTTGTGTGTCGTGGAAGTGTCTCATGCAGTATAATTGAGTAATCCTCCCTTGTGGCTGTACAATTGAATATGAATAGTACACACCAACTAAACACACTTGTACGCACCAACACGCACACACAATCCCAACCGACAGGGAGGACTCGGAATCAGAGGGTGAGGATGCACAGCGAGCAAGCAAACCCATACCAGACTGGGCACGTGGGCGGAATGTAGTATTGCAGCTTCGTGGACAATCCAAGGTGGACCCGGATGAGATCTTTCATCCAACAGCAAAAACAGTCAACCTGCAGGAAATATTTGGTGAAAAACGTACGTACTGTTCGTGTGTGTATATGCTCAGCTATCATGTACATGCACCTTTTGACGTCCACGCTTCCCACACAGCCCCCCCCAAGGATGGTAAACCGCCCAAGTACACGTACAACAAGCGTGGAAGCAGCTGCAACTGGATTGAGGATCGTGTGACATGGAAGGAGGAGCTGGCATACAAAAAGGCCATGGGGTATTTGTGAAACGGGTGGGGTGGTCAGAGGTGGTGTGAAACACACCCTGCAACACGTTTTCTGCAGCGTATGTTGCTTTGTAAGCCTAGTATAATCGGCATAGTATCGCACTGTATATACAGCTTCAATGGCGACTTGCAGCATCGTTCAAGGGTGCAGCCACCAGGGCAGCAGTCGGGCATTGATTAGGCATTGTCCATCAGTCGCTCCTCTATTTTCACCACTATTCCAGGCGCCATTCCATCACAGCATAGATCATTGTGTGCAGACCAACACACGCATTCATAGATGTCGTATATTTGGGGGGCAACCAAAGCGGGGAGTGATGCTCCAGGCCGCCCCCACACCACATGAAACAACCAACCTTGCCAACCTTGCTGTCTTTGTCTCTGGTGGCGGCTCCAACTTTCGTGCAATACATGCTGCCATCTTGGAGGGGCGCATTGCAGCCAATGTCTCGGTGCGTGGTTTGTGGCGACGACACACACATGTTTGGTGTCCATGTGGTGTACTGTTTCCCAGCATGCACGCTGTGACACCCACAGGTTGTGGTCAGCAACAATCCAACATGTGGAGGCTGTGAGTATGCACGGCAGCATGGCATTGCTGTGGAAGTGTATCCTGCGAGTAGAAAGCATCCAGACGCATTTTCACCTGCAGACCTTGTCGATTCATTGCAACACAAATATAGTGTACAATACATAGTCTTGGCAGGATACCTAAAGGTGTGGGTGGATTGTATGGTGTGCGTACACATGTGTATTGTTTCCCACATGCGCTTGACCATGTTGCAACATCAACAAATCATGATCCCACCATGCACACAGCTCATCCCCTCAGAGCTGGTTCGCGCCTATCCTCGGAGAATGCTCAACATACATCCTGGCCTCTTGCCATCGTTTGGTGGTGCTGGCATGTATGGACAGCGTGTGCACACTGCTGTGATTGCATCAGGTAGAGCAGGCAATGCAGCACCACATAGCACAGTCACCTCTCTCGTCTATCGCATACACACAACCATACCACACCAGGTGCACGGTTTTCAGGTCCCACAGTGCATTTTGTGGATGAAGAGTATGACACAGGTGCCATACTAGCCCAGCGAGTGGTCCCCGTGATGCCAGATGACACACCAGAACGCTTGGCGACACGTGTATTACAGCAAGAGCATCAAGTGTACCCAGAAGTCGTCGCGGCACTAGTGGAAGGACGTGTGGCGTGGCGGGAAGACGGTGTGCCATATATGATGGTGGCCCGATGATAGGAGTGCTGACCCATTTTTTGCAACAACGAAAAAACTGCTGTTCAACTCAACTCAAGTGTAACTTTTAGTATAATATATGTAGTACAACAATTCACAGCATAATGAGGCACGTTGGTGCAGTGCACAACAGCTGAGATCTACCTACATTACCCAATTAGCACGTAGGCTATGGACGCCCCAGGCACGTCGTGAATGAGTTTTTATTGTTTCAGAATCATGCACATGCATTTCAGCCAACAGTTGATTGGTTTGCATTGGGATTTGGAGTTGTGTATAAACGTGGGGGGCGCATGGCATGAGCTCCACTTGCCGTTGGTGTTGGCCTGGTTGCTCTTGTTTTCCTTTTATAGTATAGTTGGCATGTGCGTTTCGCGAATGACGGCATGGCTGGGGTTGTGTGTGCACATTTTTGCAACACATCCATGCAACCTATTTGTTGGGTTTGCTACAGCGGCTTTATCAACGCCCGCTGCCCTGCATTGCATCCTATATTACACAATTGTTATTTCCATTTTATTTCCCTGCGTTCGGGGGTGGGGATGTGTGCATGGACAGGGGCATGCTTTTGCATATGCACCAGCAGCACTGTGTTTGTTCACGTGTTTTTTTCACTCTATACAGGGGATATGCCACCAGCAGCAGACGGGGTGGATGCAGCCCAACCCATGGATGCGCATCAGCCAGCAGCAGTGCCTGAACCAGCCCCAGCAGCACCTCAGGTACCTGTCACAAGGAGCTAGATGGTTATTGTTGCTAGACATGCTGTATCTCACGGCCATCTATGTGCACCAAGACATACTCTCTGCATGCAACCATGCTGCATATTACACACAGGTTTATGACGCGGATGTGAACGCTGCAGCAACAGCACTGGATGCACTTGCTGGACTTGCTGCTGATCAAGCAAGGTATGCCAGCATTGTGCATGATTGCAGTGTCCCAATTCTGTGTCTACAATGACTACGGGGATGCTGTCGTGTGCACATGGCACAATGCACGTGTATGGCACAAAGTATGTCATCAGATCCCAACCACAGTCACACTCTTCCCCACCCTACTCTGCAACACAGCAATGCACTGGGAGCGCCTCCCCCCCTTAGGCCCCCACCACCGATGACAGCGGGCCCTCTCAACCCCCCACCCCCACCAGCCATGGAGCAACCTCTGCCAGATGGTGCTGGTCGTGTGTTGGCTGGTGTTGGGTGGAGTAGCAAAGCAGATATGCCACAAAAGTGGGTGCAGTGCTCTCAATGTGAACAGTGGCGACGGGTATGTCGTATTTACTGTTGTGAATTGTGTTTGTTGTTGTTGACAGTGTGGTGTGTGATCATGGGGTGGTGTGCATGGTTGTTTGTACGGTGCTGTTTGAGTACTCTTGTTTTCCATTGCCCCTGCACCATGTGCAGTGACTATGCATGACAGAACCACTGCCACATACACATTTCCCCATGATCCCAAGCATCATCATCCTACCCTCACCCTACTCCCTCACCCCAACCCCACCACACACATGAAATCATCCCCCTCACACACACGTGAAACCATCCCCCTCACACATAAAACCGTTCCCCTCACACATGAATCCATTCCCCTCACACAGGTGCCTTACAACATAGAAGATGCTGACATCAGCGATGACTGGACATGTGCAGAAAACATGTGGGACCCTGCACATATGAGTTGCAGCATACCACAAGAGCTATCCAATGATCAAATTGATCAAATACTGCATGCACAGGTATGTGGGTGTGGGTGAGGGTGGTGTGCGTGTGTGCGTTTGTATGCGTGTGTTTCCATATGTGTATACATACTCATGTTGCTCGTCATACACATCCCCCTGGCTTGTACATTCAGCCCCAACACACATCCTGATGGTCACCCCACTACACTCCTCAAACACACACCCAACACACACCCTTATTGTCACCCCAATACACCCCCTACCCCACACAACCTCTCCCCCCACACCACACACAATCCCCCCCACCACACCACACAAACACACAACCTCCCCCCCCCACACCACGCCAAACACCACCACTAGGCTGAACTAGAAGCAGAGATGCTCCACCAACAGGGCCTTGCGATGATGCCCCCACCCCTCCCTCCCCCAGTGGGGGGTGCTCGGGGGGAGGAGCATGCAGCCTATGGGGGGTGGCCGGCAGCTACCCCAGCAGGTTCTGCTCAGGCGTACAGTCAAGAGGATGCAGATGCCTATGATGAAGGTATGCACTGCCTGTGTACACTACCTCACACACACACTGCCTCCCACTCACACAGCGTCACACTGCCTTGTATACAGCTGTTATACACCTATCTACATACACACAGATGGTGTGCATGATGAGTATGATGAGGAGGGGAGGCTTATTCGTGGGGTTGGGCGTGGCAGGGGCACCAAGGGGAGAGGTGCAGGGAGGGGGAGGGGACGTCGGGGGGGGGGGCGTGGGAGCGGACGTGGTGGTGCTCGCGGGTATGTATATTATGGTGTATATTGTATTGTGTATACAGTATGGTGTACATGTACCACCATGCACAACTCCACAAGACACACACCAACACACACACACCAACACACACACACCTGCAGGGGAGGTCGAGCACGTCGTGGTGGTGGGCGCGGTGGTGGGCGTGGTGGTGGGCGTGGACGTGGTCGCAATGCAGCAGCTCGTGGTGTGGTGGATGTGGCGGAAGCGCTCCTGGGTATGGTGGGTGGGGCTGGGCAAGAGGGGGAACTCCCTGATGAAGTACTGAACATGCCCATCATACAAGAAACATCCGAGATGCGTGCTATGCGTGCTGTGTGCAAGCCAGGTGTGTGTTGCTGCGTGTATGGGGTGTTGCTGCGTGTATGGGGTGTTGCTGCGTGCATGGGGTGTTGCTGCGTGTATGTATATGTGTGTGTATACACTTTCGTGTGTGTATTATTGTATGTACACATGTATGTCCATGGTCTTCCCTCCACGCACCCCCCCCCCCACAAAACACCCCCCCTTTCTTTTCTAAAAGGCACCATTGTATGGGCAAAAGTAGAAGGCCATGATTGGTGGCCCGCCCGTGTCGTCCGCCGCCGTGCCGTCCCCCGTGAAGTGGGCCCCCCTCCCGGGGGCCCCGTCAACGTGCGCATTTTCATCCCCGTGGTATTTTTCACACCCCGTGGTATCCCAGGAGAGGTGGTGGAAACCATGGATAGCCATGACGCTGCCATGCAGGCATGCATACGTGCCCTGACCACAAAACGCATGACCGACGGTGCCGAACCCCTCCCCACGGGTGCGGGGATGGACAGCGACGAAGCCGAGTATGCATGGCTGGCCGCAGATGCCCTCAAGCCGTTTCAGGGGCCCATGCATACTGAGGGGGCCCCTCCGCCGACAGACGACACTCTCAAAGAGTGTATTGCCGCTGCTGGGAGGGCCCTGGAAGATGCCCGAATCAAGGCAGAGGATGCTTCGGGGGGGCCCTTGGGTGGGGGGTCCCTGAGTGACTCGGACGGTGGGTGGGGTCTGCAGGCCCCCCCACCGGCACCCCCCGACACGCCCCGCGCGCGGGGCCGCCGTGGCGGTGGGCGTGGTCGTGGGCGTCGTGGGCGTGGGGGACGTGGGCGTGGGCGTCGGCGGTACACAGAGGATGATACTGGTAGTGAGTCGGATGGTGGGGATGGGGGTGGGGGTGGGGGGTCGCCTGCCCAGGCACCCACCCCAGGACAGACGGTGGAGGTTATATTGGGTTGGCGATGGCCATTGTCAAGTGAAGACAAGGCTGTTGAAAGGTGTGTGTTGGACATTGTGGTTGTGTTATGGTGTTGCACGTACAGCTGTTGTGTGGATGTGTCGACAACATAGGCATGTGCACATACTCATACTCAACATCACTACACAGGGATCGTCAGCGTGCACAGCGTCTGGCAACTGTGAGGGACCTGATGCAGCAACGTGGCATGGAGATTCCACAGGCCCTCCTCAACCCACAACCTCCCTCTGTACCTGCCGATGGCCCTGCCGATGCCCCTGTGGACGAAAAACCACCTAGTGCTGATGCAGTGGGGACAGCAGCAGCAGCACCACCACCAGCACCACCAGCACCAGCAGCAGTGCCACTCGTACCACCACCAATACCAGCAACAACAGAGGCAGTCAACAGCAGTGTTGACCAAGCCGTAGATGGTCAACCATCTGGGGAACTACCTGGTCAATCCATGCAGGGAGAACCCATGGACACAACAGATCCAGCAGCAGCACAAGCAGCACACGCACCAGCAGCGACGGAGGACACAGGGGGGGCCCTTGCAGATGCAGGGTCCCTGTCGGCAGCGGTGCCCATGGCCCCCTTGCAGCAACCAGGGGGGACAGAAGGTCCTGTTACTATGGATATGGAGGGACCGGCAGTTGCCATGTTGGTGCCCCCACCCGCACCAGACATGTTGGGGGGGCCCCTTGGGGGGGGTGCGGGGCCCCTTGCGGGTGGTGTGGGGCCCCTTGGCATGCTGTCGCCACCACCACCACCTGGTATGTATAGTACAATGAATAAACTGTGTTGATGTCGTCCTGAAGAGTTTGTCACATGCAGTAGTCTTTTGTGCGTGCACACACATGCATAACACACACACGCACACACGCACGCACACACCCAACCCCACACACAGATGAACCAGAGTACCTCATCAAGTGGTGGGGCCGCTCTCATGTACACAATGAGTGGCTCCCTGAGTCAGCACTGATGGCCCTCACAAAACGAAAACTCATTAATTTCAAGCGCAGGCATGGGACCGCCCCCTGTAATTTCGCAGACCCCCTGTGGGTGCAACCAGAGCGCCTAGTGGCCAGGCGACCGGCACCGCAGGGGCCTGGTTGGGAGGTGTTGGTGAAATGGAAAGGGTTGGGGTATGAGCACGCCACATGGGAGGTATGGGGAGTGTTTTTGTATTGTGTTCATGTATTGTGTTTGTGTTTTGTGTTTCTGTATTGCATGGTGTTTGCATGGTGTTTGTATGGTGTGTAAACAAGGTCATCATTGCAATTATCATGCAATACACATAATCACCACCACCATCATGCACATCATGCACATCATGCACATCATCATCATCATTACTACCCCACCAGGTGGAGGGTAGTGCATTCATGATGACACCTCATTGTGCACGTCTCATTGGTGCACTATGGGCAAGACAACGAAGGGCACTGGAGGCAGCAGCACCACCTGCTCTGGAAGCTGCCAGTGCTGCTAAGATTAAGGCACAGGTGTGGTTGGTTGGATGATGTGGTTGGTGTGATGAAAGAGGGGGTACTGTGGGAGTGTGTAGTGGGGGGGCGTGTAGTGTGAGCGTGTGTAGTGTGAGGGCATGTTTGATTTCATGATGGTTGTGAGCGCGTATAGTGTGAGCATGTGGGTGTGGTTGTGAGCGTGTGGGTGTCATGTGTGTGTGTGGTTTAGAGATGATGTGCAGGCATGTGTGTGTTTCCATCCCGACCACCCCCCCCGCTCTTTCACCACAGCGCTCTGGTGTGCAAGAGCTCACATCCAACCCTCCCTATGTCCTCGGCGCCCCTCTCCACCCCCACCAGCTCGCAGCCGTCAACTGGATGCGCAACGCATGGGCCTCACAAACCAACATCCTCTTGGCAGACGACAGTGGTCAGGGAAAAACCGCCACCGTGCTCTCCTTTCTACAGAGCCTGCGGGTTGAGTTTGCCCAACGGGGGCCCGTGTTGGTGGTGGTCCCTTCTCACACGTTGGAGTTTTGGGAGGGGGAAATTACGTTTTGGTTGGGGGAGGATGTTTCTGCGGCAGCTGCAGTAGGGACGGTGACGGCAAGGAATCAGATATATGATCATGAGTTGTGGCTGTTGCCTGGTAGTATGGATTTAAAGCAATTGAATGCCAAACGACAGGATAAGATGCAACAAGCCAAGGTATGTTTTCTTTTGTGTGTGTGTTGTGTGTGAGGGGGTTGGTGTGCTACACACGCACTCACTCAATACACACACACACACAAACAATACTCTCTCTCTCTCACACACACACAATCAATACACACACACAATACACACACAAACACAAAAACACAGCTGCCCAAGGTGGATATAGTGCTCACCACATACGAAGCTGCATTCACCGACATACAAGTACTACGGACTGTACCCTGGGAAGCTCTCGTGTTGGATGATCGATACCGAATCAAGGCCACACTCCACAAGGTGCATCATACCCTCATGGAGCTGCCTGTGCCCTATAGGGTGATGATGACCAGTCAACTGCCAAATACCTTTGAGCTGTGGCTGCAGGTGTGTATATATGTGTGTGTGTGTGTGGGAGAGAGATATATGTATTGTATGTGGTGTGGTTGGGTGTTGTTGACTGGTGTATGTGTGTATCACCCTGTGTGTGATCATGCCACACATACACAGTCATGCATGTACAATGTTTTGTTCATGTTTCTACACACACCCGCCCCCTCACCTCCACCCCCACCCCCCCAGGTCATCAATGTGCTCATGCCCCACGTCACCGACCTCAACACCCTCGTTCCCGGAATAGCCGCCATGTCACCAGACGCCCAGCTACAGGCCCTCAAGGGGGCCCTCCAACCCCACATCCTGCGCACAGAGCGGGACTCTGCGCACCGGGCCCAGCTCCCTGGCCAGGAGCTTTGGATCCCAGCTGCGTTACCCAGTACTCAGCGGGATTGTATTAAAACGCTGTTGGCGCGGTTCTATGATGTGTTGACTGACAATAAGCTGCCTAGGTACAGTGGACACAAGGCTGGGCAGTTTCGCACCATCTGTGGGGAGCTTCGCAAGGTGTGTGTGGGTGGGGTGGGGGGGTGAGGTGTGGTGTGGGGAGTAGGACTATGATGCACTTGTAAACCCAGCACACCATTGTAACACACACCCCACACCATTTCGTACACCCACCACAGATGTGTAGTCATCCATTGTTAGTTCCAGAAGTGTTTGACCAGGATGATGTAGTCAATGGTCTCCCCGACTACTTGGCTGCCAGTGGTAAACTACAGCTGCTGGATAGGCTGCTGCACCTGCTTGAGGCACAGGGGAAAAAGGTTGCAGTCGCCGCACAATCACCCAAGGTTGTGTATTGGAGGGGGTGGGAGTGGGGGTGGAGGGGTGGGGTGTTTTTGTGTGTGTATGTATGTGGTGGGGGTCATAGTGTACATATGTGTGTGTATGTATGTGGGGGGTTTATAGTGTATACTTGTGGGGTGTTGGGGTGTGTTTCTGATGATCCACTTCACACCTTCATACACATACACCACAACAATCACACTCTTGCACCACAACAATCACACGGTTCACAACACCCACCACCCTGTGCACCAATAATACCCTCCCACACAGATGATGGATGTACTGGAAACCTACATGAAGGACACCTTTGGCCCCCACTCCTTTGCTCGTGTAGACAGCACCACCCCCTCCACACAACGATTTGCAGCAGTGCAATCATTCAATGCAGCCGACAGCAAAGCCTTTGTGTTTTTGCTTGCACCACGTGCGTGTGGGTTGGGCACACAGCTGCCAGATATTGACGTGGTGGTGATCATTGATTCTGACTGGAATGCGCGTGTTGATTATCAGGTATGGTGTGGTTTGTGTAGGAAGTAAGCATTTCAGTTTGTGTAGGAAGTAAGCATTTCAGTTTTCAGTGTGCATGCTTGGTGGGTTTCCATGTGTTTTGGTGAGTTTTGTGTGCTTCAAATACCTATCATCCCCCATCAAGTACCCCATCGTCATATGCATGTGTGGTTTTTCTCCATACAAGGAGCATACATCCATACACCATCACCCGTGCACCACACTCCACATTTCCCCCGACCAAACAAATAGGCCCTCCGTCGTGCCTACAGCCTGGGTGCCCCTGGGAAAGTAGCCCTTCTACGCCTCTTCCTCAAGGGCACCCTAGAAGAACGGTGCCTCACTCGGTGGGATGAAAATAGCGTAGGACTGGTCTACCTGTCAAAACAGGGCCCCGGCCGCTCGTCGGCCACCGTTGCGAGGGCCCTGGAGGACCTGCTGAAGTGGGGTGTGGAGGACCTGTTCAAGGGAGGAGGAGATGCGGTGGAAGATGCTCAAAAGCAGGGGGACGCTGCAGAGGGGGGTGCTGCGGTTGGCAGGGGGGGGGCGAGTGGGGGGGACGCCGACCCGGGCGCAGGGGGCCCTGCAGGGGGCTCCAACTTGGCCCCTGTGGAGGCAACCCAACCCACCACCACCACCACACCTGCTGGGGAGGGCACGGATGCCCCTGAAGCACCATCTGCACAGCAGCCCGCACCACAAGGGGCCCCTGCGTCCACAGCAGAGCCCCCCCCCGCGGTAGAGGCCCCCCCCACGGACCCCCTGGCGTGTAGCAGGGCCCAGTATGAGGATGGGGTGTTGGAATTGCTGGTGCAGCGGTGTGCAGAGTTGTGTTGGGGGGAAAGTGCAGGGGAGGGGGTGCCCGAGGCGCTGGTGTCGAGTGTGACTATGAAGAAGTGGGCCCCTGGTGCTGGGGATGATGACCTGGGAGATGGCGATGGTAGGTCATGTTGGAGTGGTTTTCTTACTGATGCTGTTGTTACCTGTTGTGGATATTATACACATGGGACATAACAACCAGAGGGTATTTGTATGTTGTGTGTTGATTCCCCCCACCACCACTTCCCCCCCCCCCCCCCCCCACCTCCAGATGACGTGGATGACACCCCCGGAGAAGGCGACGACACCCAAGAAGATGCCCAAGAAGATGCAACCACAGGTTCCCGTGCTGCCCAATCCGCAGCCATGTCAAGCTTCTGGCAGGCCCTCTTGCGTCCCCTGTGGCAGCAGCTGGTCGATGTGGAGGACCCTGTGGGGGCCCCAGGCGGCAAGGCTGCACTGGAGGCTGCCGAGGGGGGGGCCCTGGGTGGTGGGGGCATGATGTTGGACAGCAGCACTATACACAGTGGGTTGGACGATGGAATGGATCTAGAAGAATCCCTACGGGGGCATGCAGAGGAGTATAGCACTGATGGGCCAGAGCCTGTGGCCCGGGGTGGCGGCCGGGGACGTCGGGGGGGGAGGGGTGGGCGTGGGCGTGGGCGTCGGCGTCGCATGGATGATGAGGATTATGAGGAGGAGGGTCGAATCAAGCGACAACGACGCAGTATGTGTGGGTTTTTTGTGTTTGCTGAGGGGTGTTGAAGTGTGTGTTGATAAGTGCATGGTTGGTTGTTGTTGTTTTTCCTTTGCCTGTGTGTGCCTGCACTGGCCATGTCCCTGTGTACCTCTCACAAGCCATTCCACCAATACATCCGCACCCATCCACCCCATACCCACCCACCCACCATACACCCCACACCCCATACTCCTCACACCACACATCTCACACCTCACACCCCCCAACCACAGCCAATGCAGCAGCAGACAGGGCAAACGCAGAAGCCGAACAACTCCACCAAGAGCTCCTGCGCCACGAGTCAGTCCTGCGTGCCATCAATGACCCCTACACAGCGGAAGGGGTCATCAGCAGTAGAGCATTAGTGCGTTTAAGGGCATTGGCAGTTGAGCTGGAGTTGGATGCCCCTCATGTGGTGGAATTGGCACACCAGGCTGCACAGATATTATTGTTGATGAGGCCGCAGGATGAGGAGGCATCTGATTTCCAGGTGGGGGTGTTGTGTGGGGGTGTTTGTGTTGGTTTTCATGTGTTGTGTGCTGTATATTGTGTGCTGTGTGTGGTGTATTGTGTGTTGTTCACATCACATGACATTTGTGAATACACTATGCACACCCACACCACATATACTCGTACACATTCCCCTACATTCCCACATTCCCACACATACATACCCCCCCCCCCCAGGATTACACATTAATTGCATTGGTAGCCATTGCTGCCCACCTCAGTCAAAAACACCTCGGTGACAATTATGGGCTCCCCCTGCTGGCCACACGATACAAACAGGACCTACAAGCACTGGAACAGGTGTTTCAATACATCATGAAGTGTCTGAGTGGCTATAGGAAACTGCATGGGCGTATCGATGCACTGGTCAACGGTGGTGGTGTGGGTGGGGGTGATGGTGGGGGGTTGGGGGCGGTGCATGCAGCTTTGGCTGCACATGAGGGCGGTATGTGTGTGGAGTGTGTTTGTGTGGAGGAGGACGGAGGGGGGGGGTTGTGGATGTGGGGTGGGTGGGCTGAGGATGTGTGTATTTGCTAGTGTGTGTATTTGTCACAAAAGAAAGCGTATGTATCAGAAAACAGAGAGATGCCTACTGTGCGTGATACCCACCTGTCATGCAACCATCCCACATCACCCCCCCCCAACCCCCCCACACAGATGCCCCCCCCCTACCCCGGAGCACCAATGTCTCTGAATTCGACACCTTTCAGAGTCGACTCCTAGCAATTCTCAATGGTGATTTTCACTCCCTTGCTGCTGCTGGTCCTGCTGATACCAATGCAAGCAACCTGCAGTCACTCGCAGATAGTCTGACTGGGGATGAATCGAGTAAGAAAGCGTTGGATGAGTTGCATACGCTGTACCAGCAAAAGCACATTATGCAGCGAGCACACCACTTGCGGTATGTGTGGGGGTGGGGGGGTATTGTGATGTGTTGGTGGGTGGGTGTGGGTGTCCAAGAAACTACCCGCACACCACCATGCAATACTCCACACCCATTACTCCACCTCATCACATCACCACACCACACCACATCACCGCATCACCAACACAGGGTGAATGCAATCAATGAAGAGTACCAGCAATACATGGAGCGTGTGAGAGCACAGGCACAAGGGGCCATTGACAAGGCAAACCAGCAATATGAACATGCAATTGGTGTGTTGAATGCCAACATAGACACATATGTGCACTTTTTGCAACAACACCAAGTGGTGGCTCCAGAGGTGTGTGGGGAGGGGGGTGTGGGGAGAGCACACAGTCGCGCACATTGTATGCACACAATACTACCCACAATGCACACACACACATTGCTCATTTCAACAACAACAACAACAACAGTAACATTCCTGTCTCCCATACCCCATAGGCTGTTGACGGAGACCCCGCCCCGCCTGATGCCACTGTCACACAAGATGCTGCAGGTGCTGATGGTGCAGCCGCACCACCACCATCCCATGCCGCTGATGCCGATGCTGCACCACAAGGCAATCAACCAATCACTGCACCAGACCCACAGCAACAGGCGTTGCTCGAGCGCCACACCAACCAGCCCACCAATCTCCCCCTCACATGGCTGAATGAAGAGGCATCAGAGCAGCTGATTACTGCATATGAACGACAAGCCACCCCCGGAGCGGGGGGGGGACCAGATGGCCAGCCACAGGAGGGCCCTGTGAGTTATAATGATGCACCTGTGCAACCATCACCTGTGGGTGATGTGACGATGGAAGATGCTGTGCCAGGGGTGGTGCAACCAACCCCTGACAATGGAGAGGGGCCACGACCACAAGATGGTATGTTGTGCAATGATGTGATGATGATGAATTCAGCTTGAGTGGATCTTGCGGGCACCATGGTATGCACGCCTCCAACACAGGCCCGCCTCAAGCACCTGTGCAGCAGGAGGTGCAGGCAAAAGAGGAGCCTGCTGATGTTGCACCACCACCACCAGCAGCGGATGCTGCTGCTGCTGCCAAACCCTCCAAACCTGGGAGTTTGATGGCGTTGCTTGATGATTTCTAGTCAGCCCATATTGCCTGTTTGCCCATTTGTTTGAACAAAAATCTGCTATTCCTTTCCATACACGTACATGTGTAAATGTGTCCAACCTGGCTTGTTGCTCAACGCCATCACATACACGATCACAACGTAACACCCAATCCCCGGTCGTCCACAAGAGCCCACGTTGCACATCTGTTACTCTGTCACAGAAACTAGGGCTGCATCGTAGGGTTTACGGCATAGCTGCCTTCTGCAAAATCAGCAAATCACCGGGTTTTGGCACGCCGGTAGCCGCTCATCAACGCAGCTAGCCTTTTACCAGCACGAGTGCCATACAATAGCAACTGTGCAGTACCAATTGAGTGCACATTGAGCTATTGATCTCCTTGATCAGGACTGATGGCGCACACAGCTGCGGATGCAAGCCACTTGGCCCCTAGCGATGGAGCCAGCACTAGCAAGTTGGACACAGGCATGGCTGCACCTGTATTAGATACAATATGGAAAGCATGTGCCTATGGTGACTTTGAGCGCCTCAGAGAGTTTGTGCTTGCTGATCCCTCCCTCGTCAACACCCCAGACGAACAAGGTAGAGTTTTATGTCATGGGATTGTATGCGTATGTGCCATCGTCAATACATATGTACATATGACATAGGACAACGCCCCATCACAGGCTACTACCCCATCCAATGGGCAGCCCTCAACAATCGTGTGGCAGTCATTCAATATCTCACAGAGCACAACTGCAACATCAATGCAGCAGATCAGACGGGGCAGACTGCCCTCCACTGGGCAGCTGTGCGTGGGTCTTTGAGTGCAGCTGAAACACTGTTGCGTGCGGGTGCAGACCTCAACGCCAAGGATTGTCGGTATGTGGTTGCGGGGGGGTGGTTGTATCATCTGTGTGCATCATTTGTATGGTGTGTGCAGAATGCACTGCTCACATGTGCACATTCTACTGGACAACCAAAAAGAAGCACACTCCCTCCTCTCTCCTCACACAGTGGCTACACAGTGTGTCATGTTGCAGCACAATACGGCCAGACAAGCCTCCTCTACCACATCGCCATGAAATGGGGTGCAGACATGGATGTCCCTGACAACGACGGTCGCACCCCCCTCCACTGGGCAGCATACAAGGGCTTTACCAACACAATTCGTCTCTTGCTCGTAATGGATGCACGCTTTTTCCTCGCAGACAAAGAGGGATGTACGCCTCTACACTGGGCAGCCATACGTGGAAATGGGGAGGCGTGCACTGTGTTGCTGCAGGCAGGGGCCCATGAACTCCTCACTGCCACGGATGTCACCGGAAGCACCCCTGCACAGCTCGCTATTGAAAAGGGGCATCGATACTTGGGGCTGTACCTTGCAGAGTATAAATACAAACAAGAAGGCAATCGGTGGTTTGGGAAAAAGGGAGCGTGTGCCCCACTGGCCAAGGCACAGCTTGCACCCGTGATATGGGCAATCATTGTGGGATTGATGCTGCTCTTTGTCAACCATGTCGTACGCAACCCCGCCTTTCCTCGGCCCGCATCATCCACAGTCGTGTGGGCATGGGTGGGGGTGGTGCTTGCCAGTGCAGGGTTGGTGTTTTTACACAAGACCACCATGGTGGATCCGGGATTCATACCAACGGGGGAGCATGGGAGCAAACCAGCAGCGACTGCGTACAAGGGGGCCAACCCACTGTCATGGGGAGGAACACCTGCACAGGGGCGGGGCAACAGTGAAAAGGCGTCGTCATCCAACGTGTATAGGTGTGTGTGGGGTGCTCTGTGGGTAGATGAAGTGGTGGTTTAACAAGCTGTTACACATATGCACGAGCGGCATCAAAATGGCACCACACATCCTCACACAAACCCTCCGTTGACCCCCCCCACAAAGGTCCCTTGACTCTCCTGCGCTATGGGCAGGTCACTGGAACCAGCTGTGTGTCTCCTGCAAGATTGTGCGCCCCCTGCGTGCAAAACACTGTGGTGTGAGCAATCGGTGTGTTGAAAACTTTGATCATTTTTGTCCATGGGTGGGCAACTGTATTGGCAAGGGCAACCGTCATTATTTTGTAGTGTTTTTGTGGCTTGAGTTGGTTGCACTGGCCATTGCTGCATGCATAACCATTGCACGTATTCATCGTGTGGTGAGCGAAGGCAAGGGGATTGCATCATCCTACTTGCTGTGGCCGATTGTGGTGTTGGTGGCAGTGGTGTTTCTGCTTATAAGTGTGGGTACCCTGGCCATTTCCCAAGCCTCGCAGGTATGTGGTTGGTGGTGTTGGTGGTTGGTGGTGTGTATGTAGTACACCCTTGCGCACACACAGGTGTCCCGCAACGTTACCACCAATGAGCTTGCCAACTGGCACCGGTACAAGTACATGCGGGCTTCTGATGGCACGTTTCGCAATCCATTCGATCGTGGCTGCAAGCAAAACTGCTTGGAGGCAATGCAACCGGAAAAGTATCCTCGTGCGCCCGTGGTGTTGAATGACAATGGCAACATTGACCACACCTTGTGATTTTGTTGTTGTTGTTGATCACTTATAGCGTAACAGAATACAGGGTATTATTTCACAACATCATCAGCATCACACCAAGAAGAAATCAGCTGGGGTTGCATCACCAGAAATGGCATCAGCACTGCAGAGCCGCTTTGCAGACGTAAAAGAGTATGTAGATGCTCGACCACAACAGGCAATTGCAGATTTGAGGGAGATCGCGCTGGGGCAATCACCCAACGACGCAGAAAGCATCAAGATCAAGGAGCAAGCCATCCAGTTGCTTGCAGACACCCTGGCAAAGCAGCACGATGCAGCTGCATTGAGACAACTCTTGACGGATCTACGGGTGTTGTTTGCTGTCATCCCCAAGGCAAAGACAGCCAAGCTTGTTCGCAACGTTATAGAAGCCATTGCCAAAGTACCAAACTCCACTGCGCTGCAGGTATGACGAGGATGGGGATGATATGCTGGGGGGTTGGACTCCGCAAGTGTGTGTGGGGGTGTAACGTTGCATCCTTCGCTCAACCTCATCCACCCACGACCCACATCAGCTGGAAGTGTGCAAAGAGCAGGTCCAGTGGGCCAAGGCAGAAAAGCGCACGTTTTTGCGCCAACGAATCGAGGTCCGCCTGGCCAACCTATGCTTGGAGACGGCCGACTACCCAGCAGCACTCTCCCTGGTGGGCAAGTTGCTGTCAGAGGTCAAGCGCCTGGATGACAAGCTCTTGCTTGTGGACATTCATTTGCTCGAGTCCAAAATCCATCATGCCCTACGCAACCTGCCAAAGGCCAAGGCTGCACTGACTGCTGCACGAACGGCTGCCAATGCCATTTACATCCCCCCTGCGTTGCAAGCTGAGATTGACACACAGAGCGGGGTGTTGCATGCAGAAGAGCGTGATTATAAAACAGCATATTCCTACTTTTTCGAGGCATTTGAGCAGTTTCACGCATTGGACGATTCACGCGCGGTGCTGTCTCTGAAATACATGCTGCTTTGCAAGGTGATTGGTGGGGGACTGATGGCGGAATTACATCATGTACAATATAGGTTTCATAAAAACCCCAACACATTCCACACACTCAAAACAGGTAATGACAGGGGAGGCACATGAGGTGCCCAGTATCATCAGCAGCAAGGCAGGGCTCAAGTATGCTGGCTTGGAGCTTGATGCGGTATGTGTATGTATTGGGGTATATGTGCATCATGGTATCTATCTATGCAGAGCATAACCGTGCATCCGAGCAGCAATCCAATACATACCAACAACACCTATCACCCAGATGAAGGCAGTGTCCAAGGCACATGAAGACCGCTCACTGCAAGAGTTTCAAACCACATTGAAGTCCTACGAGGCACAGCTGGTCGCAGATCCCGTGGTGCACAACCACCTGAGCAGCTTGTATGACACCCTGCTTGAACAAAACCTGTGCCGCCTCATCGAGCCATTCTCGCGGGTGGAGATTGCGCATGTGGCCGACCTGATCAAGCTTCCAGTTGCCACAGTGGAGGCCAAATTGAGCCAAATGATTTTGGATAAAAAGTTTAGTGGCACGCTGGACCAGGGGGCGGGGTGCCTGCAGGTGTACGAGGAGGAGTCTGAGGACAAGATTTTTGTTTCAAGCCTGGAAACTTATGAGCACATGGGCAACGTGGTGGAGTCGTTGTTTGCACGTAGCCAACGCATCGTGGTGTAAATGTATATATGTATACGTACATGGTGGTCAAAAGTGTTGGCTTTTTTGCTGGGCACTTTTTCGTGCAGATTGGTTTACTTGTGTATTTGTGTTGTTAAACCCACAACCACACGTCACTACATCATTTTCCATCGAGCACACATCAACGATGATGCACACATCGATATGTGTTTCTTGAAACCAACTGAAAACATCGTTTGTTAGCCCGCTTCACAACATCACCATATTGCTAGCACAACATCATATCAGCACTAGCAAACAAAACACCACGATAGCTTGTGTGATCAACCATGATGGATGCAGGCCAACCAAACCAGCCCTCTTTTGATGGATTGAACATTGACCTCGATGCCATAGATCTTGCAGCATCGGTACGAGGGTCTACGACGTGTCTGCTACCACCACCACCACCCCATCCACGTCACCCACCACCACCACCAAAGACCGACGAGCTCTTCCAAACCCCCATGCCCTTTCAGCATGCCCGGACATCATCCCCATCACCTATAGCAGCACCAGAGCTGCAGCAACTGATCCAGCACGAGGTCAAGCGTGCGTTGTCCACCTTTGAAGTGCGTGTAAGCGGGATGCTCGATGGTGTGACAGAGGAACTGGCAGCAGAGGTTGAACGGGAACAACGTCACCTCATGCTCATGCAAGACAGCATTGACAAGACCAATGTACAACTGACACGAGAGCTGGCAGAAATGCACAAACAGCTACAGCAGGAGCGCACGCAGCGTGCGCATCTCCTCGCGTCTGTTCGAGAGTCACGGGACAACATGCTTCATCAGATGTCGTCACAGGCGTTGGAAATTGCGCGCCTTCGAAGAGCCCTGGACAGCACGGGTGGGGGGTGGGGTTTGATACAGTTGTGGAGCCAGGTTGCGGGGACTCTGACGTGTTGCCAGCCCCTGCTGGGCCCTGTGCAGCAACAGCCAGCAACAGTACCACCACTGACAGACGCAGAGGAACAGGCTGTGCGTACCGCTGCGCGTGTGGAGCAGGTGGTGTATGCGGCACACTCGGTGGAGAGCCCCGCACGGTCACAGCTGCAATCTCCCATCAAGGCCTCGGATGCTGCACGTCGTGGAGTACTGAGCCCGAAAAAGTCGCCATTGGCAGTGCAACCATCACAAGAGCGAGAGGCGTTGATTGCTGCAGTACATTCTCCTGGGAGTGGGGGGCAAAAGTTATAGGCATATCAGATCTTTGTACACCATATTAGTGCTGCTAGTTCTTGAATGTAACCAATGCATCATCGTTGGTTGCTCAGAAAAACAGATGCAGCACGATTGCTCCTTCAAACACGGCGTTGCTTTTCCACAGCAACATATACTGATGTTGCAATTGTGGGAGCAGGGCACAACGGGCTTGTGGCAGCTGCATTGCTAGCCAAGGCGGGACTCAAGGCATGTTGTGCATAATCGACGATGATCAAGCGTGTTGGCTACACTGGTATCCACACCTTCAACAGGTGGATGTGTATGAGGCTGCAAACGTGGTGGGGGGTGCATGCCGTACCGAATATCCATTTGCCAAGGCGCCTGGGTTGGGGCAATCGACAGGCGCATACCTGCTCGGTGTCATGCCACCAGAACTCCTCACACAGTTGCAGCTCAATTTGCCACTTGTTCGCCGTGATCCCCACTACTTCCTACCCACCACTGGTACGTATCTATGTTGAATGTAAACCACCTTGCCGTCAGGTTGTGGGTGCGCAACCTCCCACACTGTGTGTATGTACTGATCACCTACCCCCCCATACAGGTGCACGGTACTTACTCTTTGGCAGTGATGCACATGCAACCAAGCAGCAGTTTATGAAGTTTTTCAGTCAAGCTGATTGGGATGCCGACCAACAGATGCAGGTGTGTTGTTTTTGTTGTTGGCACATTGTGTACATGCGAGAACATGCACCATTTGCCTGTAGAGACAAGCAGTATTGACACGCAGTATCAACATCATTGACCATATGCATGTCCTTGTACCATCACCATCAGCATCACCACCACCATCATCATCATCACCAACCCCCCCTTCTCCAAAAAACCACCCAACAGGCTGAACTCAAACAGCTCCGTGATGACCTTGCCCCTGCCATGCTTGCCCCACCCCTCTCCCCCGAAGACACAGCACAACGCCACATACGCCCATCCCTGCGTAGTGCATTTGTCAATCTTGTACAGGGGTCTGTGATTGACTATATTGACCGATTTGGGTTTGAAAGTGAATTGTTGCGTGCCATGTATGCTGTGACTGATGGGGTGGTGGGGATTCATGGCAATTGGAAGGATCCGGGATCTGGGATGAATTTTCTAGCACACAACATGGTGTGGATTTGGTGTGTGGGTGGGTGGGTGTAAGTGTGTGTGTTGGGGTGAGGGTGTGCGTGTGGTCTGTGTGCTACAATGGGTGGATGACCAAAGGCGAATCATCAACACCTTCTTCAACACACACCAACACAGTGTCGCCTACCAAATGCAGATGGCACATGGATGGTGGTGAAAGGTGGTATGGGCACAGTGACAGGACAACTAGCCAGCAGGGCTCTCTCATGGGTATGGGGAGGTTATGATATGTGAGCATGGCATGTGGCACATGGCATGTACAACACACCTGTCTCTCTCTCTTGGCAACACAGGGTGCCACCATCCACACATCCACCCCCGTTGCTACCATCGACATAGACACCCACACACACACTGCCCGGGGTTTGCAGCTCCAGGATGGCCGCATCGTGCATGCCAAAACAGTGTTGACCGCCACAGACCCGTTTTCCATGCGTGCGTTGACCGGCCGAGGAGCATTGTCCAAATCCCTCAACGACTACATGGATGGGTTGCAGAGGGATGGTACATCACTGAAACTCAACATGGCATTGAGGGAGTTGCCCCGGTTTACATGCTTGCCTGAGCAAATGGGACAGCATAAGACCACTATACATCTGCTGCCTGAGGAGGGCACGATTTTTGACACACTCGCAGAGGTACGGGGATGTGGGTGGGTTTCCAGAGCATGCACATGTGCCTACAGCATGGCAAATGCCATCATTTTGCCCACTCCTCTTCCCACCCCTCGCCATTCATCAGGCACATGATGATGCCATGCATGGACGCCTCCCCACCACCCCTGCAATTGAATGGTACATCCACACCACCGTTGATCCAACCCTCCAAGACCCCCAGGGACGTCATAGCTCTGCATTGTTTGTGCAATGGGTGCCCTATGCGTTGGAGGATGGCAGTGATTGGGCTGATCATGAAACTCGATATGCACAACATCTGTTGAGCATAGTCGACAGATTTGCACCCGGTATGTGCTGTGTGTATATGATGCATGTGTGTATATGGTGTGGCATGTGTTGCTGTGTGCACATCCACCACCACCACCACCACCATAGGGACATCGGCCCTCGTCGATGATGTGTTTATGCTCACCCCACCCAAGATTGAGTCACATTTCGGCATCACACGTGGGCACATTCACCATGTCGATAACGCGTTTGGGTTTGATCAACGATTTCCGTATCGTGTGCCAGATGTGCAGGGCCTGTATTCATGTTCAGCAGGGTGTCATCCAGCTGGCAGTGTGATGGGTGCTGCAGGCCACAATGCAGCCCAGATTGTGATGGAGGACTTGAAGAGTTGAAGAAGAGATGTGTGTGCTATGACCACAATCATGACACAGCGAGGTGTGTGTGTGTGTGTGTGTGTGTGTGTGTGTGTGTGAGCGAGCGTTGTTGACAATATTTAGCCAAACAATAAAATACCCCTGCTGTTGTCATTCATTGTAAAATCCAACAGTGGTGTCCCTGGCCATACCGTGCATCCAACACACACGTCCAGCAAGGCAATTATTGCCATTCATCACTGTCAGCACCTAAACCCCAGTGCACCCCAAACACCAACTACTATACCAAACAACTATTCACACATAGCTCACGATCAGATACGCAGCAGCGTCTCGCTGTTGCCTGCAAATGTAACGTGAATTGCAGCGGATTGTACAACACCCTTGCGTATACACAGCTTGGTGCTCACCATGGTACGTGTGTTTGTATGTGTGCATATATAGAATACAATCAATGGTTTTGGTTCACGCCACGTACACCCACACCACATCCACCCATCCCCAGGGCAACACACATGGCAAGCGCAACTCCACGGGCTACTCAGAGGGGGACAACTCTGTCTATTCAGACGATGGACTCTATCGCCCCGCCTCCCCCCCAACAAGCCCAGGATCCCCTCTTACATATAGTCCCCAGGTGGCGATGGAACCGTTTTCCAAGGACGAGTTTCCAAGTGCAGCGGCACGAACCACCCATCCTGCAGAGTTTCACGGCCCCTCTGGCTGGCCAGCACAGCCCAAGCTGGTGCCCACTGTATTTTCATGTATGGTTTTCGGGTGGGAACCATGCTTGTTGCATGATGATAATGTCCAAAGATGTGATTCTCCTTCTCGTGTCCTTTATATGTACGCCCATACATCAACACACACAGGGAAGCATGGTGGTAACCACGTAGAGCTGCAGGGTTCATTTGACAATTGGACACAGCGACACATTATGCAGCGCAATGGTCATGACTTTATGATTGTCAAGTTGCTCCCACCGGGTGTATATCAAGTATGTTGTGGTGTTTGTGCAGCATGATTGAGATGCATAGTATGTGAACATGTTTAATGCACACATACATGTACACATTTGCATGTACAACACACATGTACAACACACATGTACAACACACACACAAAAAACACCACCCCAGTACAAATTCACGGTGGATGGTGAATGGAAGTACGCCCCAGACCAAGACGCTGTACTTGATGAGGATCGCAATGTGAACAATGTGATTGAGGTGCATGAGCATGTGCCTGAAAACCTTGACAGCTTGACTGGCTTTGAACCACCACCATCCCCACCATCAAGGTGTGTGGTGTTGATGTGATTTTGTTTTGTGTGGAGTGTGTGACAGGCATGCATAACTGGGAAGCACAAACTATGTGAAACAGACATTCTCAAAACATGATGCTGTTGATCGTACATGCACACATGACACCCAAACACCACACAGTTACAACGATGCAGTGCCCAGTGCAGAGGACTATGCAAGGGAGCCCCCAGCCCTCCCACCTCACCTACAACTCACCCTCCTCAACGTTCCCCCTGCCATGGATGCCACCGCATCCCTCCCCCGACCTCAACATGTCATCCTCAACCACATGTACTGCAAACGTGGGAGTGACACAGTGAACGCACTCGTAGTGGGTACAACACACCGATACAAGGCTAAATACGTTACAACAGTTATGTATAAACCAAAGCCAAGACGGAGGAGCAGCTTGTTGAGGCAGCCAATGGGTGATGGGGGAGGGATGGGTATACATGGTGGGGTGCAGCAGCAGGGTGGTGGAGAGCAGGTCATGCAATAGTGGGGTTTGGTGGATGATGATATTCTTGGTGGATGATAATTTTGGGAGTGGTGTATTGTATAGCTGGTGGTGTGTACGTGTGTGTGTGAGGGAAAGGTGCAGGAGCGTGTTTTGTTGTGTACAATTTTGGTCATTGCGGTCAACACATGGTCAACATGCATGTTGCTATTGTATTGATTGCACAAGTAATTCCCATGGAAAAACACCACACTTTTTTCGATGTTGCTTCTTTTCCCTGGTGCATTTCTTTTTCTTGTCTTTTTTTACACACACACATGAGCAGCATTGCAACACACCACACTGCTTCATCCTCACTGTGTTGCACGTTTCACATACAAGCAGCCAATACATAAAAAAACAGCTGCGTTACTTTGCTCCTTGTTCAGGAGTGGGAGAAACACAAACAACAACAACAGCCCAGCCCCACCACATCAGCACATGGCCTCTCTGTCAATACACATTGGGCAACAGCACCGGCCTTGCAACAGCCCCCAACGAGAGCCGCCGCCTGGGCCCCGCCATGTGCACCAGCTTCCCCCTCAGTGCCCCATGGTCAACGCCCTGCGCTTTGACCACCACCATCTCCTCCCCACCCTGCTGGGCCGCCCCCCCCCCCAGGCCTGTTGTGGAAAAGTGACGCCTGGCAGGGGCAAGGTTGAGCCATTCTGGTAATGCTGCTGCAAGTGCCTGAAGCAGCTGCAGTGCACCCACACCACTCCCATCCACCCCATCGATCCGTGTGATGGCGTTGACCACCATGTGGACAGGTTTGGCACGTGGTTCATTGGCATAGAGCAGGCGTATGCAGTCGAATACACGTGGGAGGAGGGCATGTGTTGCCTGTTGGGTTTTTTGAGCCAGTGCTGCTGGGCTGTTGGTCACAGAGTGTTCTGCTTGAAGTACACGCATGGCCTGTATATAGGGGTGGTGATGAGTGGTGGTGTGTTCATGTGGTGGGTGGTGTGTACATGTGAAAAGTGTGCGCACTCCTACAACAACACCCCGACAACAACAACACACCTACAGCAACACCCAAACAACAACACACCTACCTTGATAGTTGACAGTGCAATGGGCAGTGTACCATCCATTGATCTCCTCCTCAGTGCTGCTGGCAGGCTTGCCAATACACTATCATCATCATTATTATCATTATCAACATTGATAGTGTTGTTTTCAGCATGCGCATCTTGTTTTTCCACCACATGGTTTTCATTCCCATGATGTCCCTTGCCTGTTCCCTGCACACCCCCACCCCCCACCACCCCCTGTCCACGCACGTCCTTGCCCCCTCCCCCCCCCCCTCCAAATGACAATCGACGCACCCGAGCATATTCCTTGATCTGCGTTGCCAAGCGACTGCGCCCAGTGGACAGCAACGGCTGGCCCCCTCCCCCTGCTGCTGTTGCTGGGGTGCCAAGGGGGGTACCCGACAGGGGGGTGCCCAGGGGCGTCATGGGGAGATGGGAAAGATGGGAAGATCGACTGGGTGAGGCAGGTTGTGGAGGGAGGGTGGCCTCTGGCAACACAGGACACCATGGCCATGTGTTGTTGTGTGTCTGTAAGAGGGTGGTGAGACGGGTGATGTCGGCATCCACCTGGTGGGCATCGGCATCATTGCGTATGGTGTCGATCACATCAGCTGCACTTGCACCTGCTGCGAGGGCGTCTGTGATACGTGCTGCTGTGTCGTGCTTTGTTGTGGATGTAGTGGTGGGTGGTGGACCTGTGTGCATTGATGGTTGTGGTGGTATGTACTGCATCAGGTATGCAACACCAACACCGTACACACAACAACCAGGCACCATCACACACACAATCATAACAGTCCCCCGCCCCAACACCATGTCGTGTTTCCACCATACCTATTCGTGTTTGCAACTCCTGCAGCACAAGCATGGCCAATTTTGTTTTCAGTTGTGCCTGTTGCAACTGCTGTGTCTGACATCGGGACAATCGTGCTGTAGGGGAGCGAGGGGAGGTGATGCCCTGTGCTGCATGGGGCGCACCCCCCTGATCATGAAGCACGACACCAAGGGCCCACTGTAGGCGGGTGGATTGGGCACTGGGGGGGGTGCGGGTCCAGCTGATGGTGCAGGCATCTGGGCATAGTGCTTGGAGCTGAAGTATGTGCTTGGTCTTTTTTTGTGTTGGGGTGGGTGGGATAGGAATGGGAATGGGAATGGGAATGTGTGTGGATGTGAATGTATGTGAATGCGGATGTATGTGAATGTGGATGTATGTGAATGCGGATGTGAATGTATGTGAACATGATCACAACCTCCTGTCTTCAACTACCCACCCACCCACATACACCCACCCCCACACATACAGTGGTGCGCCTCTTGGTGGACTCTTCAATAGCAACCTGTGCTGCATGCCAGTAGCACTTTTGACCACGGCGGCGGCAGAGATCATGATATGTTTGTAGAGCACCTGTGTATAGTGTCATCATGTGTCATCTTGATGGTGCCAATACAGTCATACACAATGGTGCGCTGTTGTTGTGTGCCAGGTTGTCACGAGCACACACCAGCACGCATACCAAACACCACACATACCAAATATTTGTATCAATGCTGTGAATGGTTCTGGGAGGGGTACCTGCAGCAACGCCTTGGCATTACTGGTCAGACATGCAGATGCTGTGGGTATCGGTTTATTAGGTGTGTGCAGTACGGCAGCAGGTGGTGCGCGGTGTGCAGATGGGGTGTGCACAGAGGTGGTTGTTGGTGCTGGCTTGGGTGTGTTGTGGGGCTTGGCTGGTGGCACATAGTCGGGGTTGGCCTGCTGCACCATGGCCGCCCCACGAGTTGCTCGTGTACCTGTTGTCGTGTATGGTGTACGTTTATGATAGGCACACGTGATGGCACGCACACCATCTACAACGACGTACTTGGCGTTCGTTGACCTGATGATGCCCGAGCTGCACGCAAGGAACTGGCGGACAACACCTGTTGCTGTGCTACATTCTTGCCTGCACGTGCATGTTTATTGGTCGGCTTGGTATTTTGATCAGGGGATCGACTGGCAGCACGTTTACGAGCCATCTTGATTCCTGTTTGTTGATCACACAACCACTGGACGCGTATGTTGATGTTTATTGGCAGTGCATGGATCGCATAGGGTTGTGGGCACTTTTATGAGCGCGTCAAAAGCACGCACGAGAGAGTGTTGTTTTTGAGAACAAATTTATAGTGTGCTGATTTACCTTCTCAGTCGTTTTGCAATTGCTATCACACATCATTGATATACCCTGTTAAACGCACAGACCCAGAGCTTGCACACACCCTTGCACACACCACCCACAGCTCCCATCCACATGGCCGAATCTTGGGACTCTTCAACACGAGAAACAGTAAAGAAAATCCCACTACTCACAGTATGCACGGTGTTGTATCACATATGTTGTATCACACAACAGCAAACAGTGCATGCTATTGCACCACCAGGTCAATGCCGGTCCCCGAGACAAGGACAAGTGGCAAGACCGATTGAAAGAGGTACGAGTACATTACAAGCAGTGCACCTGTGATGTTGATGTCGTGCATACCATTCATAATGCACACACCTCACGCAGGAGCTGCAAGCGCTCATTCACTATGTGCAAGTGAACAAAGCGAGCGACACAGATTGGTTTGTCATCAACCCCCCAACACAAGGCGGCACACACTGGACCGGCAAATGCTGGTGTGTGTCTTGGTTTGTGTGTGTTGCTATATGTGTACATACAGATATCCACACTTGCTACATACAGATATACTTGCTAACAGTGTGTTACATTTGCCACACACTGCATACACAAACAACATACACAAACAACATACACAAAAAACATACACAAACAACATACACACAGGTATGTGCATGATCTCATCAAGTATGAATTTGACTTTCAATTTGATGTACCAGCAACGTATCCAGCCACTGCACCTGAAATTGAGTTGCCTGAGCTTGAGGGTAAGACAGCAAAAATGTACAGGGGAGGGAAAATATGCCTCACCATTCATTTCAAGCCATTGTGGTTGAAAAATAGGTGTGTAGGTGTGTGGGGGGTGTGTATGATATATCTAGCGAGGGCATGCCACACGCACAAGCACTCACTCTCTCACACACACACCTCCCTTTCTTCGTATCATACACGTTTTTACCGCACACACAGTCCGCATTTTGGGTTTGCCCATGCATTGTGTTTGGGGCTGGCACCCTGGCTTGCTGCTGAGATCCCCTTTTTGGTGGAGTCGGGCGCAGTCAAACCAAAAGTGTAACTGGTCAAACAAAAGTGTAACTGGTCGACGCACACCTCGTCGCTGTGGTGGTTATTGCAGTGGTGTGTATTGAGTGACACCAATGATGACCATGTGTAGAACAGTGGCAGGGTACTTGACAAGGATATAGGTAATTCATTACACACATGTGCACCACGTGTATCAACAGCAATGTGCATGGTGGTGCCACAAAACACACCAAGAGAAACAACAAACAAACAAGAGAAACACGCAAGAAAACACGCACACATGGGAAATGGGTAGTAGTAAAAATTAGTAATACAAGCACGTGTAGGCTCTCTCTGCTTGCATTAAATACATCAAAAGAGTAAAATCAAATACACCATACCATGATACCAATCCATACACACCACCACATCCATACACACCACCACACCCGTGCACACCACAACACCCGTGCACACCACCACAAGCATGCACACACAAGCAAAACACACAAAAAAGACGACCATTCATGTCCATCGATCAGCCATCCTCCTCCTCATCATCGTTATAATGTAAGCACCCACGGATCATGATGTAAGCACCCATTAATCATGATGTAAGCACCCATTAATCATGATGTGAGCACACGATCAGACCACGCCAATATAGCTTGTCGCCCAATGCCTGGCAGACGTGTAATTGTCTGCTGCACAACCTTAGATACATCCACATCCTTTTGCACCAATGCCAATATACGTTGCACTTCCTGTGATGTGTGTGGAGGTGCATCACGTGTGTTGGTATATGTGTGGTGTTGGTTGGCACATCACACACCACACAAATGTGGGGACAACAGTCATTATATTCAATGGGTTTTCCTTGTTGCTGTTGTCTCTCAATACACATACATACATATCCAATCCACACACAAACATAATCCACACACACACATACAATCCTCCCCCCCACCCCCCACCCCACACACCCACACATCCATACCCATACCTCCACATGCAGCCTGTTATCCTCTGTAAACGCAAGCAGCAACTCCCTCCTCAACCTATCATCCAGCAGCACCACACGAGCTCCATCAGATACTGTGTCTGACAGGTCCATGCTGCTCCCTCCACCTGCACCACTGCGGGCAAGGTTAATGAGGTTTTCAAGGCGCTGCCACTGGAATTTGCCACCCTGAAACAACACCTGCGGAAGGGGGGGGGGATATATGTGAAGAGGCGGAACGTGAACAGGGAGAACATGAAGAGGCGGAGCATGAAGAGGGGGAATATGAAGAGGAGGGAGAGAGGATGGTGACAGATGGCAGTGGGGATGGGAGGAATGGAAGGAGAGTTGATATACCCATGGCAATAATAGGGTACATCATCATCACCATAATAATAATAATAATAATGCGAATTATAAATATCATCGCCATAACAATAATTAGTAGTAGAATAATAACAAATACAATAACAATCACACCTGAATCAGGCGGTTACGCAAGGAGGGGTCATCATCAGTGAGCAACCTGCGTGCCACATAGGGGTAGGCAACTTCCAGAAAGTGAAAGTCAGGCTGCAATGTCATACAGATGCCTTCTTGTGTGAGCAGCGACCTGGGGGGAGATGCGGGGTTTGTGGGGGGGGGTTGGTATGCATGTGGGTTTGTGAGGGTTTAAAACATGCATCCCCACACACTCAAACCCCATTATCGCACACCCCATCACCACCGCAACACCCATCACCACCGCAACACCCCATCACCACCGCAACACCCCATCACCACCATTACAACTCCCATACCGAATCACAAGGGAGTAGCGTTCAGGTATGCGAATGGGATACTGATACACCAGTTCATTAAACTTGCTCGTGACACTCTTAAAGTTGAAATCACTCAATGATTGACCACGTGCATCTGCCCATATCTTTTCCAGTGCCGGTACAATGGGGGCTATGTCTGTGCCTGGTGCTAGGAAACCCTGTGTGTGGGTGAATGTGGGTGTGGGTGTGTACGTGTGAATGTGTTTGAAAGTGTGAGGGGATGTGCATGTGCATGTACGTCCACCCCATACATACCAGCTTGATAAAATCCTGTGCCATCTCATCATAATCCTCATTCACAGCATGCACCACCGCATCAATCAACACCTCCTTGTTCCTCTGACTAATAGCCGCCACATTGCCAAAATCCACATACGCAATACGCCCATCTCTCAGTGCAAAAATATTCCCCGGGTGAGGGTCCCCATGGAATAACCCAAATTCCAGCAGCTGGCGGAGTCCAGAAACCACCCCCACACGGATAAACTCCTCTACAGATATGCCACTGGCGCGTATGGCGTCGGGGTCGGTGCATCGAATGCCGTCGATCCATTCCATTATGAGTACTTTGGGGCCACAGAGGTCGGGGCGCACCCAGGGGATTTTGACTGCAGCATCACCTGCAAAATTGTTGCGGAAATCTTGGATGTTGCGTGCTTCCTGTGTCGGTGTTTTATTTGGGGTGGGGGGGGTGGAGGGGTATGTTTTGTGTGTGGAGGAGGGGTATGTTTTGTGTGTGGAGGGGTATGTTTGTGTGTGGGGGGGTATGTTTGTGTGTGGGGGGGGTGGGTCGTGTATCTGGGTGGTGGGGCATTGAGGAAATGTTGATATTGGCTGGTGATGACAACTACACAACAACATACCACCAACAACAAACCAACACAACAACAACACACCAAACAGTACAGTACACAACAGCACACAAACACACAACATCTACCTGTAGGTAATCCAGTTCTTCTAGTAGCTTCTCCCCGAATTCATCCACTATGAGTTCTGCATTGCAACCCAGTCGCTGCAGGCTGATGCCGTTGATGAAACCACCCAACATGCGGAATATCAATAAGTCCCTGTGTATAATGTGTTGTTGTTGTTGTATTGTTGTTGTTGTATTGTTATTGGTGTTGTGATTTTTGCTGTATGTATGTTTAGGGAGCAACAGAGGTGCCAGCAGTACCCTGGTTGTGACAATACATCACAACCATCACCCTCTTTCCAACATGATGGTTGTCACAACAGCACAACCTCCCCTCTCTTACCGCATAATGATGGGCTCCACACCAGGTCGTTGTACTTTGATAGCAACTTCCTCCCCCGTCTCCCTCAACACAGCCTTATACACTTGACCCAGGGATGCGGCGGCTACAGGTCGGGCACTGATGCTGCTAAACACCTCCTCAAGGGGGCGACCCAGTGATTCCTGCATGATGGCAAATGCCTAAGTGGGGGGGGGTGATGTGTGTGTGTGTGTATGTGGAGGGAAACGCAGAGGGGGGTTGATGGGGGGTGGGAGGGGGGGGGGGGTAGTGAGGCATGGGGGGTGATTGGAAGAGCATGAGGTACTGTATGTGCATGTACATGACGCACCAATGCACATCAGTATCAATAGCACGCTCACATCAGACCATGTACAGCAGTACCAATGGCACAGTTGACAAATAAAAAACAACAACACGCATACTTGTTCATCAGGGAATGGGGGCACATCATCCTGCAGTACACACAACTCATTCATGTAATCCTCCCTCACAATGTCGGGGCGATTGGCCAATACTGTGTATTTGTGTGTGTGTGTGTGTGTGTGTGTGTTTGTGTGTGTACAATACTGACTTCATGTCAACGTGACTGTCATTGACTTAACATATCTCAAAGTCACCCTGTACAACCATACCTTGACCAGCCTTGATAAAGCTGGGACCCAATGCTGTCAATGTTTCTCTGTGTGTATATGTGTGCACATCAACATGATACACCAACATGATACACCCAACCTAAGCTGTGCACGCCACCACCACCAACAACACACCATCAACACACCACCAACACACCGTAGTTGTGCAGCACGCAAGCGGATGCACTCTGGTTCGTTAGAGGTGCCATTCAGGGTGTCCAGTACCAGTGACCCATAAAACGTGCCCAGGCGAATCGCAATTTCTGCTGTGCGTCCCACAATGGCCAGGAGGGCTGATGGCGACTCGAGGGCCTTGCGTTGCACGAATTCTGGCGAATAGGTGCGCTGCAGGGTGCACACGCCTCGCTCCATCTCCAGCTGTTCATAGGCAGATATGTCCATGGGGAGCAAGGTGGCTGGCAGAGAGAGGCCAAAGCTGTTGTTGCTGTGTGGTGATGCACACATCATGTGGTGGCATGGTGGGGAGGGGTTGAGAGGACGATGGCACGATAGCACAAAGAAATACTCTCTTCGTATGTATAAAACATGTGCAGACACAGCAACGAGGTGGCTCGACGCCAGCACAGCATGCATACTTGTTGTTGGTGGAGGGAGTTGTGTCCACGGTTGAAATTGTTGTCACTCTAGCAACCACACGCAGGTTTTTGTGTTGTCGTCGCACTGCACGATGGTTGGTGGCAACAATGGATGGCAATGGGAATGGCAATGGTATGGCTGGCACCCCAGCCATGCGTTGCGTGTGGGGTGTGAACAGCCGCATGGTGTACTAGTATGATGGGTGTGCAATGGAATTATATATTGGTATGTGAATATGTAATAGGACAGTAGGTGTATATACCGAAGACAGCTTGGGACCCTTGTTGTAGCGTTGCATGAATGGGGGAATGCAATAGCACTGCAGTCGACAAGCCCCAACAACGTATGCACCAACATCACAGGCTGGCTGAGGCGCAACTGCCAACAATACACCAGCAAATGTGACGTCGCTGTGGTATGCTGTATCATGCAATTGCTCGTGTACGGTGGTGGTGGAGGGATGTACAATCCTGCTGTGCGCGGGTTGCCTTACCGAGAAGCACAGCGTACGCGAGGTGCAACGAGGTGCAGCACAGTGCAGTAAGGAGTATATGGTTGCCACACGCGTGAAAGACCCCTGTGTGAAAACTGCCGTGCACAAAGTGTGTCCTTGGTTGTTGTCCTCCATGCATGTTGTGTGCTTATGCTGTGTCTTGCTGCTTGGCTGCACAGCTTTCACTTGAGCGCCAGCTCACAAAACCCACCTTTAAAAAAACTACAAAACTTTGATTCAGCCCCACATTTATTCGCACCTCTCGCAGCCTAGCCGCAATTTACACAAAATGCAGTCCACAATGAGCAGCTTGAAGCAGGTGGTTGGTGGCACCGTGGCATCTCGCCGCCCTGCAAGGACTTCAGTGGTTGTACGCGCGGGTGCCTACGATGAGGAGCTCATCGCCACTGCCAAGAAGATTGCCTCCCCCGGACGGTACGTGTGTTGGGAGCATGCATGCTGTTTGACCGTGGATCTGCATGGTGCACATGTGCCAACTGGACGATCCTGTCCAAGCAGTGCTGTATACAGCGCGCCGCCAACTGCATTTGTTCTGCACTAGCATTGTCAATATGTTTGTCCGTGTTGATGTGGGGAGTGTTGAACGTTTGTGTATCTATTCTCGAGGACATTGCAGCGGCATTTGACTGTTGTTGCTGGAACTACCTGTTGGTGTTGTTGTGCCCGCGTCAAGTCGATCGCGATCAAGTGTACAGTCGCCTTGGTTGCGTTGCTGTCGTTGGGTTAAAGTTGGTGTGCTGTGTGATTGTACACCACATGCCATCCCTAGCCGTCAACCCTAGTGTGATTCACTGCAACACACCTGCTCCTCTATCACCACAGTGGTATCCTGGCAATGGACGAGTCCAACGCCACCTGTGGCAAGCGCCTCGACTCCATCGGCGTGGAGAACACCGAGGGTATGGTGTTGTTGGGTGTTTGGGGGTACACTTTTCCCGCTGTATACACACCTCCCCTCCCCCCCACACACCCTATAGACAACCGCCGCGCATACCGTGAGCTGTTGGTGACCACCCCCGGCCTCGGCAAGTACATCAGCGGTGCCATCCTCTTCGAGGAGACCCTCTACCAAAAGGCATCCACCGGCAAGACCATGGTCGAGCACCTCCAGGAGAACGACATTGTCCCCGGTATCAAGGTGGACAAGGGTTTGGCACCCTTGGTCAACAGCAACAACGAGAGCTGGACCCAAGGTCTCGATGGCCTCGCCCAGCGCACCGCTGAGTACTACAAGGCTGGTGCTCGCTTTGCCAAGTGGCGTGCAGTGATCTCCATCCCCGATGGCCCCTCTCGCCAGGCAGTCTTTGAGGCTGCATATGGCCTTGCCCGCTATGGTGCCATCTCCCAGGCATCCGGCTTGGTGCCCATCATCGAGCCCGAGGTGTTGCTGGATGGTGAGCATGACATTGACCGCACCTTGGAGGTTGCAAGCTGGGTGTGGGCCGAGACCTTCAAGTGCATGGCCGACCAGGGCTTGTTGTTTGAGGGCATGTTGCTCAAGCCCGCCATGGTGACCCCCGGTGCTGAGAGCACCCAGAAGACCAGCGCTGGCCAGGTGGCCGACTACACATTGAAGTATGTTTGGGGTGTTGTTGTTGTGTGGTGGGGATGTTTGTCGGTTGTGTGATTTGTTCAAAGAGCACTTGCAATTGCATAGCACTTGTCACACACAATTCCCCTCCCCCCCCACAATCACAGGCTGCTCCGCCGCCGTGTCCCCCCCGCTGTGCCCGGCATCTGCTTCCTGTCTGGTGGCCAGTCTGAGCTGGAGGCAACCCTCAACTTGAACGCCATGAACCAGAGCCCCAACCCCTGGAACGTGTCCTTCTCCTATGCCAGAGCGCTTCAAAACTCGGTGTTGAAGACATGGCGTGGTGAGGAGGGCAACATCAAGGCTGCCCAGGATGCTCTGCTCACCCGCGCAGAGGCCAACAGCCTTGCACAGCTCGGCAAGTATGATCCATCGAACGAGAGCGAGGAGGCCAAGAAGGGCATGTACGAAAAGGGCTACACCTACTAAGCGAATATGTGCACACATGTGATGTACGTGAGTGCATAGACGGGTGGAGAGATTGCCTTTTTTGTTTGCTCAGATTTATGGGTGCGTGTGTTTGCATGCTTTCGTGAGAGAAACGGCTGCGGTGTAACGAGGTCGCGATAAACCTGATTTTTCGATAATTGTTTTTCACGTGGTTTTTTTTCTTTTTCTTCTCCTCTTTCTCTTTCCCTCTCTCTTTCTCTCCCTTTTTTCTCTTTCCTCCCTTCTTTTTTTCGGAAAAGGAGGGTGAAAAAAAGGAGAGGGGAGAAAGAAGAGAGGGAAGAAAGAGAGAGGGGAGGGAGAAGAGAGAGAGAGAGGGGAGGGAAATTGAGAAAGGAGAGGAAGGGAGAAAGAGAGGAAGAACAGAAGAGGGAAAATAGAGGGAGAGGAGGGAAAACAGAGGGGACAGAGAGGGAAGTGGGAGAAAGACAGAGAGAGGAGGAAGGAGAGAGAGGGGAGGAAAGGGAGGGGAGGAGGAAATAGAGAGGGGAGGAAAGAGAGAGGGAGGGAGGGAAAGAGGGAAAAAGAGAAGGAGAGGGGAGGGAGGAAAGCGAGAGGGGAGGAAAGAGAGGGGAGGAAAGAGAGGGGAGGAAAGAGAGAAGGGAGGAAAGGATGACCTGATTTTCGTTTACTCTCTTTCTAATGAAATGGAAGAGATAGATTAAAACAAATCAAACGAAAAACAGCCCAAAAAAAACTAGTTGAACATGCACTGGTTCAATGCCGTCTTCGCCCTTTCCCAGCACCTCTACGACATTGGCCATATTGTTCACAAAGGCTTGGTCAGCGTAAATAGCCCCTCGCGCTTGGCGTCGGGGTAGACAAGGGGGGTGAATTTGATCCCTGCATGCAAACAGGCGTCGATGGCTGCGGCGCCTTTCGCCAGCACTTCCAATTGCAAGTCAGCCATGGCATCCATCACCATGTGTATTGTGTCAACATACTGTTCAATCCCGCCTGCTGCACGTATGCTCGTGCATGTAAATCCCCATGTTTGGTTGTCACCACAATACAAATTGCACTATTTTACTGTGAGTATATCTTGCAGCGTGCTGCCACCCATACGGTAGGCTGGCAATATGTAGACGGGACGGTGGAGCATCACGGAGAGAATGTGCCCCTTTACTTCAATACAGTGCCCAAAGGCGTCTGCCGGACTCTTGCAACAACTTATGAAATCGATGATCACCAGCGTAGTGGGGTCCAATGCCTGTGTGGTGTGTAGGGGGGTGGTAGTGTGCAGCGGTGTATGTGTGGTGTATAATGGTGTATAGTGTGTGTAGGGGTGTATGTATGGTGTGTAGCGGTGTATAATGTGTGTAGGAGTGTATGTGTGGTGTGTAGGGGTGTAATGTTGTCTGCAGGAGTGTATGTGTGGTAATCTTCGAGCTCACCGGCATCCCGACAGGACTGCTGCAATGGGATTGGGTGTCTGTGGGGTTGTTGTTGCACAATTGTGCCACTGGTACAAAAAGGTGTGCATTTTTTGGGTTTCGAAACCCGAATTCGTCAGCAGGATTATTCTCTCTCACTGGCTGACTTGTTCATTCGTGTATTTCATGCGGAGAGGTTGACAGAAGAGTGAGTTCTGACTGAGATGGATGTCGATCGATCACAACCTCCTTCCCTGTTTGTGGACCAGCAACCCAATGCTCCCTTCAACTGCGATGAAGAAAGCTGCTCAAAACACATGTGTACAGTGCTGCCATGGTGCGGGGCGTAGAGGGATCAACTTGAGGATTTCCACTTGCACACATCCATCACAAAACTCCAGGACCCAAGCCGTGCTGCAGGTCAACGCAGATCTACTAAGCACCACAATGATGCCTGTCAGCACAAGCACTGTTGCTGCTACACCACAAGTAGGCAGTGCATCCATGCAAGTCACTGCCACGCTCTCAACTGCATCACACACCGGCCGCATCGTTGCCCTGGGACAACTGGACAAACACAAAAAGCAGGTATGACTGTTGAATGGTAGCCCTTTTTGACATCGCCAACACCTTTTTCCCCTCTCCATCTTGCAACATAGACCCGCACAATCGTCGCAGCCGTGGCACAGCCCGCCTCTCCTCTTCAGCCCTCCACGTTGCTGTGTGTGTGGGACCTGCAACAACCCCTGGCACCACAGCGTGTGTTCCCTGTGACACAAGATGTCTGCTGCTTGACAGTGGGACAGCGCGATGGTGGAGTGATTGCTGCAGGCACTGCAGATGGGTTTGTGATGGTATTGTGCAATAACAATAATGCGCAGACAGTCAGGACATCAAGCGATGACAAGAGCCATGCTGCTGCAGTTGTGGGGGTGCACTGGTTTGATAACATGCGATGTGTGGTGGAGCACGATCGTGTCGTGTATGAGCAGGTTGTTCTAAGAGGGTTTGCTGTGTGGATGTGTGGGGAGTATGGGTACAGTGTATATAGAGCGTGTATGTGTCCATGTGTATATATATGCTGTGTGTACTGCATACACCCCAACACATATCTCCCCCTCTCCTGCACACCTTGACTCCCTCTCACCCACCCAAGGCACCAGGACACACACAGCTCATGTCTATTGCCAGTGATGGCCGCATTGCCCTGTGGAACCTTCCAGATGCGGTTGATAGTAATAATAATAATGATAATGATACTACTGCTACTACTACTACTACTGATGATAATAATAATAACGATAATGATGATGTACCATGGCACTACAGTGCATCATGTGCCTTGCCACACAATACCAGCAGACGTGCCCCTGTCATGCCCACTACAAGCACCATCATCACCCAGCACCAACAGCAAGCTCGTGTTTCTGGTGATGCAGCTGCACAAGGTGTGGCACAAGGTGTGCCGTGTGCATTGATGGTGGGTACAGTGCTGGGGGAGCTGCTGTGGCTGCCCATAGTGCCTCTTGGGGGGGAGGAAGAGGGAGGTGGTCATGGTGGTGATGATGGGTGGCAGGGCATGTGGTTGCAAGGGCACACAGGGCCACTTATTGCACTGCAGCAGCGACCACATATACCACAGGTGTGTGAGTAACATGTGCTGTATGTATGTATATAGTATGTGTGTGTGTTTATTATTATAGAATGCCAGCCGCCCACCATTGTCAAGCATATTATAGTCAAGCACGTGCGCAACCCTCCATCTTTCACCCATCTATGAGTACACCCACCTTTTTGCACCCACCTAGTATTAGTACACCCATCAATTACCACATCGCTGGCCCCACCACCACAACCATTGCCTTCCACCCCCACCCACACAGCATGTACTGGCACTGGATGATCTCTCCTTTATCGTGTGGGACACACACAACCACTCCCACCCTGTTGCCCTGCTGCGTGTGCGAGGGGTACCACCCACCACTGCCTACACTGCTGCCGTGTGGAGCACAGTGGAAGATGGTATGTTGTTGTGCAATGTACAGGGTGTTGTGGTGGTGGTGTGGCGTACACAATGTATAAATGGCCATGTGATTGACATTACTTGTATTTATGCATCAGCAACTGCATAGATTCAGTGAGTATTCCGTCCATTGTCCCTCGTTATCTCCTTCTCCCTTTTTCAACTCACTCATTTTCCCTCATCAATACAGGAGTGGTCATTGCTGCTCGAGCAGATGGGCATGTTGAACTGTGGAACACTGCATCCACACATCACAAGCCTGTAGCACATGTGCAAGCATCCGCCGCATCCCTCACCACACTGCTCCCACTGCACAACCTCACTGCTGTCGGTATGTGCTATAGTGTGAGGTGGGAGTGCGCCTGCCCACATCCTTTTGCGTATGCCCTGTCAAACATACACACACACTTTCCCAAACAGGGGATGCCCATGGTGCTGTGCATCTGGTTGCCACTGCACAAACCCCACATTGACAGTGCATTACAGCACTTTTCAGTGCCCACCTTTTCGAAAACTTCATCTGCTGCAACAACAACGATGACAAAGCACAGCTTTTTTGCTTGAACTTTCCACACCAAGGTTACACAAATTGGAGCATCAGCAACCAAAAACAACACCGAAAATCACTTTTGCAATCCTCAGCGTCATTTATCGCTTGCCACCCACACGCCCAGTAGGGCGGGCGGGCCCACCAGCCTTGGGTGCCTTGCCCTGTGCCTTGGAAGCTGCCTTGGTAGCTGCCTTTTCTGCTTTGGTCTTCTTCATGCGCTCCTTGACCTCACTGTTGTGTGTGTTGAAAGGGGGGGGGTGTTGGTTGAGGTGTGTGTGTGTGTATATTGACGAGAGGAGTGATTCATAACAACAAAGATGGTGCAGTGCAACACATCGTCATGTAATAACACATCCACTGGTACATACACCAACACCATTACCACCATATACACCAACATACCGCAGTGCGGCCTCACGTGAAGCCTTACGCTGCTCAGGTCGCTCTGTGCGGCGCTTCTGAATCACCTCCAATGACACAGACCCAATGGCACGAGCAGTCTGCTTGTTTCCGCTCCTTCGCTTCTTGCGTGCCACCTGCTGCTCTTGATCCTGTGATGATGGTGATGATGATGGTCATGATGGTGATGATGAATGATGGAGAATGAATGATGGAGAACGGCGGCGCAATGTGCGAACCTGTGCATTTGCTGTCATGCCGTATCTACAACAGGCAATAACAATAACAACAAGCATAACAATAATGCTCTATGCAACAGTACCTTGCGGTGCATTTTGCGGTAGGTGGTGGTCCATGCCAACTTGGCAGGACGCTTACGCTGGTTGTAGAGGGACTTTACTTTGCGGTTGAGGAACAACCATTGCTGTGTTTGTGGAGAAATAAGAGTGTTAAGAGTGTTGCTGCTGTGCCACCATGTACACACCACCACCACCACCATGATACCTGGCCGTCCACCCTGACAAAGATAATACCCTTGCCGGGATAGATACGAAGGCCGCTAAAACGGCATGTTGTTGTCCTGTGTGTAGTAATGTGAATGTATGAGGGAGGCTGCTGGGGTGATGTTGCTGCTGCCATCATATACTGCTGCTGCAATCACAGCACCAAACGCTGCACCGTGCTCCCTCATGCACCACTGAACAACTATACAAACCAATCACATCTACTGCATACGTACTTGAGCACCATTGCTGCCCAGCTGCGCGTTTAGTCCGATTGCATGTGTTGGGGGGCGGAAACGCTGTCAGACAAACTGCTTTGTTGAATGATACATACCCAAACCACACCACGCACCTGAACCTGACAACAATGCGTGACAAGTGATGGATTTTCGGTAAGTTATAATAGGCGGCGCTGGCCGCTCCAGGGTCGGTGCCGTTTTTTGCCTCTCTGTGTTGAACATAAATACACGAGTTGTTGCTTTGTTTCAAGCGTGCTCAAACACTCCGTAGATCATAATCCGAGCAGTATAACACGTATTTCCGTATAGAGCACCACACGCACATTGTCCACTTGTCACCTCCTTGGTCAACATTAGGCATTGGAGATACGTTTCTTTCCAGTTCAACCCCATCTTTGCGTGTTCCAGCACCCATTCTCATCATATGCACTCAACACCCACCTTACAACAACAACAAATGCATCGCCTGCTTTTTCGACGTGCCCCCTCCGTCCTCACCCCTGGCATGCTCCTCTCCTCCCTCCACACCAACCCCCCAGCCATCCACAACCAGCGCTTGCGTTGTCCCCATGCCATTGAGGTTGCCACCACTACCACTACAGCGGCATCAAGCACCCAAGCGCCCACAGACAGTATTGAGGGTGGTGCACAGGAACAACAACAGCAGCCTGCATTTTCTGCATACATTGATTTCCGCTACGTGCGAGACAATTTGCAAGCTGTTGTAGAAAACTGCACCAGCCGGTATGTGGTTGAGATGTGTTGCTGTGGATGGCAGCAGGTGTACACCATATACCATCACACCATGCGGCACTCACATTCTGTACCCACCCTACGCCACCCATCCACACCCCCACAACCACCTACCCCCAACCACCCCACCCACAGCAATGCAGAGGGTGACCCAGCACTGGTAGCCTCCCTGTACGCAGAAAAAGTACGCCTAGAGCAAGAATCAGATGCCCTGCGAGCCGCTCGTAACGAAAACAGCGGCAAGATGAAGGGCAAGCTTGACCAAGACACCCGAGCAGCATTGGTGGCAGCAGGCAAGGCGCTCAAAGAGCAGCTCGCGCAGGTGGAGGAGCAGCTGGTGGCAGTGGAGGGGAGGTTGCAGGTAGAGGGACAGAAGCTGCCCAACATGACCCACCCTGATGTGCCTGAGGGTGGGGAGGATGATGCAGTGGTGTTGCGTGAGGTACGTGTGGGGGAGGTGGGGGGGGAGATGGTGTACGCCTTGTGGGGAGTAACGTGGGATGGATGATACAACATCTGTGTACATAATACAACATCTGTGTACATAATACAACATCTGTGTACATAGTACAACATCTGTGTACATAATACAACATGTATGTTCATGATACCACATGTATGTTTATAATTCATCATTACTGTCTTGTGTACACACACACACACACACATCATTCCCTTCCCCTTACAACATGCACTGCAGGTGGGTAGTGCGATGACCTTTGACTTTGCTGTACGTGATCACTTGGAATTGGGGAGCCTGCTGGATGTGCTGGACTTTGAGACTGGTGCCAAGGTGTGTGTGGGATGTATGGTGTGTGTGGGATGTGTGGTACGTGAGTTGGATGTGTAGTGTGTGTTGGTATAGTATGTGGTATGTGTAGCGTGTGTGGGATGTGTGGTTTGTGGAGGAGTAAACTGTATATGGGGTTGCGAAGGTTTGTGAAGGAGGGGTACACACACCACATGCCAACCACCCGTCCTCCAACAGGTCACAGGCACCAAATTCTACTACCTGCGTCGTGCAGGGGCCCTCCTGGAGCTCGCCCTGGTCAACTGGACCATGCAGCAACTGGTGGCGCGAGGGTTCCTCCCCATGTTGACCCCTGATATTGTAAGGGAGTCAACGTTGGAGAAATGTGGGTTTCAGCCTCGTGCTACAAATACACAGGTGTGTAGGTAGGTGTGTGTAGTTGGGTGTGTGTAGTTGGGTGTGTGTAGTTGGGTGTGTGTGTGTACATGCAACTGCATGTGTGTACACCCCCCTCCCTCCCCCCAGGTGTATCGGATTGATGGTGGTTCCGTATGTCTGACAGGCACAGCAGAGGTCCCCCTGGGGGGTGTCTACATGGATGAGGTGCTTGATGAGGCACAGCTCCCAATCAAGATGACTGCTTATGGAAGATGCTTCCGGACTGAGGCTGGGGCTGCTGGGTCGGCAAGTAAGGGGTTGTATAGGGTGCATCAGTTCAGCAAGGTGGAGATGTTCATTGTGTGCACACCTGAGCAAAGTGAAGCATTGCTGCAGGTATGTGGAATTTTTTGTGTATTGAGATTTTTGTATTGATTTTTGTGGGGGGGGGGGGGGGATGGGGGGTGGTGGTAGGTGTGGGAGGGGAGGTGTATTGTGTATGTGTGAGGGGGAGGGGGGAGGGGTGTAGATGGGGTGCGTAGATAAGTGCGTATGCATGCATACATATACATGCATGTTGTTTGCATACACCTGCCCAATATGCGTGTGTACACCCTTACCTCACACCCAAGCAATCCCTCTCCCCAAACACCCTCTTACCACACACCCTCTCCCCACACACCCTCTCAACACCTACCCAGGAGCTGTTGGAAATTGAGGTAGACATGTTTACCCAGTTGGGCTTGCATTTCAAGGTGCTGGACATGGCCAAGGGGGACCTGGGGGCTCCTGCATATAGAAAGTTTGATGTGGAAGCATGGATGCCCGGTATGGAGCGGTATGGTGAGATTTCATCAGCGTCCAATTGTACTGATTATCAAGCACGACGATTGAATATACGCTACCGGTATGCAGTGGTGGTGGTAGTGGTGATATTGGTGGGTGTTTTTCTGCAGATTGATGGTGTTGGAAACTGTGCACACACCAACCCCTTGCATGTCCATCAGCATGCCCCCCCTCTCAACACCACAGGCCGACGCCGCCACCTAACACGCCCTCCAACAAAAAGGTGCCCACGCAGTTTGTGCACACGCTCAATGCAACTGCATGTGCAGTGCCACGTATGATAGTTGCAATATTGGAAAACTTTCAACAGGAAGACGGGAGCGTGGTGGTGCCTGAGGTGTTGCGACCATACATGGGTGGTTTGGATGTTATTCGACCCCCCACTTCCTCGTAATTGTTTCTTCACAAACAATACGTTGTTTTTACCATGACCACGTTTATTTCATACAGACAAGAGTGTAAGCCATCTTGTTGACTATTGCATTGACAATGACACCAACCAGCAGCGCCGTTGTTATATGTGGTTACAACACCACACAACAATAAGTGATTAGCGTTGTTAACAACACGTAAAGCACCCGTACCGCCGCACAGTCAACTCAGCACACATCATCTTGCATCATACCAATCATGGCAAGCAACCAGCAGGACGCTCCACTCCCTCCACCCCGCGACCTGCGATTTCGCAGTGTGCCGTCACGCACGCAACGCACCCAACATGCACGACACGCATGGCAGCGGGACAAGTGGGTGGGCGTCAGCGAATTCCAACGTGCTCTAGCTGCACAACAAGGTACACATCTCGCACTACACACTGCGCACACACAAACCCTACACATCATCATCCCACAAACACAGCAAGGCACCAGCACCAAGCTCGCCTCGCCAAACAGCAGCAACTGAAAACCAACCTCGAGGCCCAACTGGAGGACCTCCAGCGCCACAAGGACGCTGAGACCGCAGCAATCCGTGCAGAAGCTGCCCACGCTGCTGCAGAACTGCAAGCATGGCATCGTGAGCAGGAGCAGCAGGCACAGCATCGTGCACAGGCTGCAGCAGCACTGCGGCAACAACGTGAGGCCCAACTCATGGAGGCACGTCAACGGTCCCACCAAGCTGCTGCAGAGCAACTGGCAAGTGAGCGCGCCATGATGGAACGTGCTGCACTGGATATGGCACGCGAGCTGCAGGTTGTTGTGGGTTGGGATCGTTACGCATATTTCATGATACGTATGTGCAGCATATATGTGTGTATATGGACATACAGCATATGTTCTGCATAAACACAGGCAGAGCAAGATGCCATTGCAGCTGCAAAAGCTGAGCTCAAGGGTTACTTGGCAGGATATGAAGCACAGCGGGCACTCAAGGCAGCAGCACGTGCCCAAGAAGTTGCTATTGACCGTGAATACATGGAGGAACAAGCACGCATCTTGGAGAAAATGGTAGGTGATGACTGGGGGTTGCTGTTGAGGGTTGTCACAAAAGGGGGGGAGGGTGTTTTGGGTGCCTGTGTATGCCACTGCTTGTATGTAATTTGTGGTTAGTGCCATTGTTTCATCATGTAGGTGCTGCTGTAGATGCTGACAACCCCCCTCTGAACAAACACCCACACAAATGTGCCAACCCACCTGCACAGGAGGCGGATCGTGCAGCCAAGGTGGAGCAGCTGAAGCAGTGGCAAGATCAGGCACAGGCACGTGCAGCTGTTCTCCCTGAATACAAGCGATACATTGACCCTGCAATCATTGAAGCCAACTTTCGGTAGGTGTTTTGGTGGTGGGGTGTTTCGTAGGTGGGGTGTTTTGTAGGTGGGGTGTTTTGTAGGGGGGGTGTTTGGCAGGTGGGGCGTTTCATAGGTGGGACTAGGGTGTACAGAGTGAGCTTTTATGTGGTGACCTGTGATAATAGCACAGCACACAACACATGCAACCATCCCTGTATCGACATCAACCACACACACACAGCAAGAGGCAGGAGGCGGAAGAGGCTGCACAAGCTGCCGCATCAGCTGCCGCTGCAGCTGCCAAGAAAAAGCTGGCAGATGACCTGGGCGCACAAAAACAGGAAAAGGAACGCGCACGTATCCTCGCACAACAGCAGCAGGCGGAGGAGCGTCGCCGAGTGCAGCAAACCATAGAGGTAGGTGGTGTATACAGGGGTTATGTACACAACAGTCATTCGGTGTTCATACCTCTCTACAAACACAACCCACATCCCACATCCCACATCAGTCTGAGCGTGCCGCAGAGCAGCGAGAGCGTGCACAGCGTCAAGCGGCCAAGCACGCCCTGCGCAGCTCCCTGCAGGAGCAAGTGCGTGCGGGAAAAAGACGGGGAATCGAAGGAATGTCTGAAACAGAGCGTTGCATAAACGCCAATTTGCTGGCAGCAGTGGCCAAGTATCAGGAATCAGGTGTGCTGCCAAGCGGTCGAGTGGTGTTGCTCTGATGCTGGCGGCCAAGTATCAAGAATCAGGGGTGCCCAGCAGGAGAGTGGCGTTTCTCACAACACAAGGACCGAAAAATGGGCCCCCCACCACCATTTTTACATTTGTTTGTTGTACACACCGTCATTCATGGGTTATCAACATCAACCCCAATTTGCTAGATGATAGCAAAAACCGTGTACAATTGGCGGAGTCACACGTCGTGCACAAATACACAACACGATCACCGCATGCGACGCTCCACATGAAGCATACCACGCGTGTTAGACCCCCCGTCAAGTAACCGATAATCACGATGGTAGCATTCATAGTCAGCTTATGCAACCAATTTCTGCACATTGTCCTGTGCATCACGATTGCCAGTTCGATATGCATTTCACTAGAACATGCCCGACACATTGGCAAGTACTGTCTACTACGGATACGAAACTATCTAGGACGTCGGAGAACAGAACTTGATTGTTTTCCAGCCAAACCCCTGGCCCCGCATGTCATCAAAGACGCCTCCAGCTTTCCCAAGGTGCTCGTACAGTTGCCGATGTTTAATGAGCTGGCGGTATCAGAGGGCGTCATAGATGCTGCATGCACGCTCGAGGTATGATGATCGCGTGGTGGGGGACCCATCTGCATGTCCTCAGGCAATGATCTCACCCATTGTCTCCTCACCAACAGTGGCCAGCAAGCAAGCTCAAAGTGCAAGTACTGGATGACAGTGACTGCACAAACACACGTGACCTCGTGGATGCACGCGTGGCAGAGTGGCGGGCACGTGGCGCCGACGTTGACCTCATCCGCCGCACCCATCGCCAGGGCTACAAGGCTGGTGCGCTTCAGGCTGGCAACCAGCTCGTTGCAGACAAGGGGTACCAGTATGTGGCCATTTTTGATGCCGACTTTCGACCCCACCCCGACTTTCTCATGAAAACGGTGGGCTATTTGGAAGCCAACGAAGACGTCGCGCTTGTACAGGTGTGTGCAGTGTTGTGTGCTTGCTTTTCTCAACCTTGCACTCACACAACCCCCACTCACCCTACATTATTCTACACCCCCTCAGACGCGCTGGGTGTTTACCAACGCAGAGCAGTCACTGCTCACCAAGGCACAGCAAATTGCGCTCAACTACCACTTCAAGTGTGAACAAACGGTGCACTTTGCTGCATCATGCTTTTTCAATTTCAATGGCACTGGCGGGGTGTGGCGCATTGCAGCCATTGAAAGCGTGGGTGGGTGGATGAGTCGCACCACTGTGGAGGATATGGACCTGAGCCTGCGTGCCTTTCTTGCCCAGTGGCGATCAGTGTATTTGGAAGATGTGACATGCCCATCAGAGCTGCCAGCCAGTTTGTTTGCCTATCGCAAGCAGCAACACCGATGGACGTGCGGCCCCATGCAGCTGCTCACCAAGGCACTGCCTGATGTTATGGCGTCCAAGCAGCCATGGGACCGCAAGCTCGATGTGCTGTATTGCTATTTCGGCATTGGCAAATTTGCAACCCATGTGGTGTGCCTGCTCTTCTACTGCCTGCTGTTGCCATTGACTGTGCTCATGCCGTCGCTCGACATACCCATGTGGGCCTTGTTTCAGATGCCCCTCATGTGCACCATTGGCACCTGCATTTACACGCCGGGCAGCTGGGCATTTGTCATGATGTACATCCTATACAACAATGCCATGGCAGTGGTCAAGTTTTGGGCAGTGGTGTGTGGACTGCTCGGGCTGCCCCGTGCCAACGAGTGGGTGGTCACCACCAAGCTCGGTGGGGGGGGTGCTGCGGCGCACGGCAAGACCAACACGCCTGCCGTCGTCCCCATCTGTCGCATCTACCCCATGGAATTGTTGCTCGGCGTACTGCTGCTCCTGGTATCCTCTTATGGCTTTGCCACAGGAGCGCGCATCGGCGTGAGCGTGTTTTTGGGGCTGCAGGGCCTCACGTTTGGGGCATTTGGTCTCAATTTGGTCGACTATTCCTTTGGCATGGCCTTTGCACGGCGCCGGTCTGCACATCATGCGGCCTCGATGGCTGCCACCCTCAAGCTGCAACACATGCTGCGAAAGCATGCGTACAACTTGCAGGCGGTCACTGGCACGCTGCCAACGTTTGCGAAAAAGGAAAACGAAGCCAAAGTGTGAGAAGAGGGTGGTGTCGTTGGTGGAGGACAAGGTGCTATTGTTTTTCTTCTGTTTTTCACATAGAATGCCACAGAAACTGCTGTCTCACCCGATGTGCATCAGCACCAACGTTGTTGCATTTTTTTTCTTTTCTTTTGAGATCCCATTGAGCTCATTTTTATTTGTTTGTTACGCATGGTGTTAACCAGTCATAGTGTTGACCATAGTTGCAATTCTTTCCCTGCTGCTGCACCACATCCAGCAACAACATATGTGCTATTATACGTGCTGTCCACCCAGCCCCAGGACCCAAGATGTGGGTTACACATGCCGCCATCTCCTGGTGTGCTCATACGTGCAGTAACACACACTACCTTGTACCAAAAAAACATGGTTGGGAAAGCATGATGCTCAACGATGTGCCCAGAGCAACCGAGCGAGAACAATATGAGGTGCATGACAGGTTGCGATAGATTGTGTCATCTGATAGGGATAGAAACAAGAAGTGCAATTCACAAATGCCCTGAATGCGTAAAAGGACGTATTTGGGGACAACAAGGAATGCACATCTACTACAAAAAAGGGTGCACACACACATCATTCTGAGACACCATCGCTGTATGATGATGATGATGATGATCTGCAATGATCAGGCATCCACCACACCATCATCACGCAACATGGTGTTGCACGACCCTCAAACACCAGAGAACTCTGCCATTGATGTGGTCTACGCGTGACAGGCAATGTAATTTCTTGAATGATGAAGCAGGGCATGGGACTGCCCAACTATATACACATGTGTGCACACATACACAGCATACACACCATGATGCTCTTGTTGTAATGCTGAGATTATAAGACAGCAGACAGTGCACAGTCAACAGGGAATAATCCACACAAAGGTGATGGATGACAGTACATGACAATACACATCTGTGCTGCTGTGATGAGACATGATGGTAGACAAAGACACACGTACACACAAAGACACACACACACACACACACACACATGCGCGCACACAAAGTGAAATACGCAATGAGCACATACATACGTAGTTGAATAAGAGGTAGTGAGTGGATATACCATTAAAAGACAATACACAGACATGACAACGCGTGTCATCCACCACCACAACAAAAACCAACACAGGCTGATTTGACACATAAACCAATGTATGGAAGCATTTGCAAAGTTAAAAAGTGAAAGATGTAAAATGGTATTGCATGCCACCAGTATGCCCATGTATGGTGATGTATGGATGGGAACGAAAGGATACCATGGTTGTTCAATTGTGTCTAACGTGTGTTTAGATGGATGCAGACACACAACCACAGCGGCACACATAAAAAATAATGAACAACTGCAGCAGCATTACGAGCAAAAGCCTTTATGCTGGGAATGCCACTAGTGGAATAAAGACTTGCTGTCTGCTGGAATGCACACCTTGCTGTGTATATGCTGTCATCAATGTGCTGCCACTAATACAGCCCACACACTGTTCCATCATGGTAGGGTTCCACCATATCCCCACTGCTACAATAATGCCTCTTAACATACATCAACCCCCCTCATGCCTCCTGCTTATGCCCCCTCCGATGCAGCAGGCAGGCCTACAATCCCTGCATGATGCAACAGTGTGGCTTCGGAAAATGCAACCGGCGTGGCAAACCCACTTGCTGAGCTGGCGTCCCCACCAGATTGGGTGCGCCCTGATGCCCTGAGCTGTTGTACGAGGGCTGCGTCCAGCAACGGAGCAGACGAGGCAATGCTGTCGGATTGCTGGGCCCACAGGGGGCCTGCTGCAAATGCAGTGTTGTGCTCGGTAGTCCCTGTGTGTTTTGAGGTGGGTGCTGTTGTGTGGGTATTGTGTGGTAATAGTAATGGGCGTGTGGCCACCCCCATACCGTTGCTGGCACCACCACCAAACGCCCCACCACCAAGCAGCGTGGGCCCTGGCCCAGCAGATGTGTTCCACTGCAATTGCTGCGACAAGTGATCTAGATCCAGTGACAAGAAACGATCGGCGATATCAAAAGAGGTGGGCTGCGGAGGTGGCAGCATGGTTGAGGTAGACACTGGCAACGACATTTGCCGCTGCACATTGTTGCTGTGGGCTTGCATGAGTGGCATCCGGCGGGCCCCCCCCGGCAGGGGTGGCGTGTTGCGAAACGCTGCAGGCTGTGCAGCCAACTGTCGCAGGGCAATGGCTTGGCGATCCCCAGCACCCTTGGCAGGGTTGGCACCGTTGGCATTGTGGAGCTGGGGGATGGCATCTTGCAATGCCGTATCGATCATCCCCTGGATGGCAGAATTGGGCGCCAGAGCAGCCTTAACCTGTTGGGCACGCACCCCCTCTGCTGCTGCAAACTCTTCTGGTGTGGGACAGCACTCAGTCTGGGGCTTGCGCAGCTCGTGCGGGTGGTGAGCAAAAAAGCACACCGTGCGCGTGCAGTTGGGTCCATCCCGGCAAAACTCGGTGCGATACTTGCAGGGATGCAAATTCACCTCAAACACGCCATGGGAATAGGGGCATGCTTCCCCCATCATGCATGCACCGGCCTTGTGGTAGGGACAGGCAACAGCCACATACTTGAAGCGACGGGGGTCGCGGCGTCGGGCGTTTTCGCTTGGGTGGGTGTAGGGGCATGCGTTCCAGCTGTGGTTGTAGTGGTTGGAGCATGGCACAACTTTGTATATGTACATGCGGAATTCGTCGCTTGTCTGTGACAAGGAATCGATGTTGGCCAGTGCCGCAGCCAGGGCGGTGTCTTGTTGCTGCTGCTGCTGGGTGTTGATGGTGGGGGGAGGGAGCGGCGGGGTGGCCGCGACCGGGGCGCTTCGCAAGGGGGAGCTGCTCCCAGATTTGGTTTTGATGGCATCCGGTGGCGCCTGCGCAGCATAGATGACCTGGGGGAGGTGTATGTTTGGTGTACATCAGTTCCGGGATTCCCCACATCCTTGTCCCACAACATCCTCGTCCCACAACATCCTTGTCCCACAACATCCTTGTCCCACAACATCCGTACCAGCTTTTCCATCAGTGAATCTCGTGACGCTGCAATTTCCAGGAGCCGCTGCAGGCATTCCATGGGGAGCTGCCGAATCGCTGCCTGGGCCTCCTGTGGCCAAAAGTGTGTCATGCCAAAGATATGCGTCAAGCTCCTACCCCCACTGACGACCTCGTTTCATACCTCACTTGCACGTGCATGCTCCACTGCATCTTGCAGTGGGTTTGCCAATGTGCCCGTATCTGGGAGGTTGATTTCGCTTACACCAGCGTCATGCTCCATCGCGTAATGGGTACAAAAAAGGCTCGAGGGACGCAGCTTTGAAGCTGCTGTTGTCAATGGATGTCCTAGAGCTACCAGGCTAGACACACATTACGCGTTGCAACGTACGAGGCGCAATCGCAACACAAACGACTCGAGCACCTGTGGGCAAGGCCACAAGACATGTTTTTTGGTGTGCATAGTGCGAACTTTTCACGATCTAGTGCATTGCGCGGTGAGGTGTGTGGAAGCATCGGTGCTTATACGCCACGTGTGTGCTGAGGGCAGCAGACAAGGGCATGATGTTCAAAGTTGCCTAGCCAACGATGAAAGACACATGGGTATGCATGTAGTGGTTGGACACGTGCCTGTATGGTTTGGGTTGATTTGAGCGGTTTGGGTGGCTGGCACCTTGTAGAGGTCGAGGATGATGCTGCAGCTTTGCCGCAACAACTGACGGTAGTGTGTGTGTATTAAGCAACAAGATGAGGGTATGAATGATTGATCATGTGATTACGGTTGCGGTGAAAAACTGTTTGATGCGGTAAAAAGTTGTTGCAACTCATCACAACTCGTCATGTTGCTCCTCCTCTTGTTGCCCTCCTTCACTGCTGTCCTGTTCCACAATCAACTCCTCCTCATCAAGCAACGCATTCTCCTCAGCCCCCAGCCCCATTTTCTCTCGCAGCAGCAAGCGTACACGCCCGTTGAAGCCCTTGACGTCTTCAATAGGAAACCCGCTCTCCAACAGGGACGTCTCGTAGAGCACCTTGGCCAGGTCCTTGGCCACAGGATCCTCAGCATCTGCCTCATACTGTGCGTAAGTGTTGAATAAACAGTGTTGTGTTCACGACAGGAGCACAAAATCAGTGCACAAGCACGCGGCACCCCATCCCCTACCATGCCCTTGAGCTTGGCAACCACAGGGTGTCGTGGGTTGATTTCCAAAAAGCGCTTGGCCTTCATATATGCCTGCTTTTCCGCATCACCCAAAGCCTGTGCCCGCATGATGCGTTCCATGTTGGCGCTCCATCCATACTTGGATGTCACCACGATGCATGGTGTGGTGCTGAGTCGCTGTGACAGCTTGACGTCCACGTTGCGATCCCCAATAGCCTCTGTCCACCACTTGTTGAAATCTTTGAATGCCTCCTTGAGTGCTTTGATTTTGCTCTTGTCCTTTTTGCCTGCAATCTTCAGATCCTCCTTGGATGCATTGGCAAATTCGCGGTCGTCATACTCCTTGAGGCTGTTCATCATGTACTCGTCCAGGGGGTCGGTGAAGTAGATGACCTCATAGTCTTGGTCAGTGAGCTGCTCCAGGAATGGTGATGATGCCAGCTCCTCCTTGGAGGCACCTGTGTGATTGATGATGATGAGTATTGTGCATTGTGCATGTATGCATTGCAATGTGCATGCATTTCACCTGCCAAACCTCCATCACCAAGTCATCACCACCAAATCCTCACCACCACCACCAAATACCTGTCAAAAAGTAGATGTGTTTTTGTCCCTCCTTCATGCGCCCCACATACTCCTCCAAGTCAGTCAACACATCCCCGCTCTTGCTGGTGTAAAAGCGCATCAGCTTGGCCAAGCGGTTGCGATTGGTTGCGTCTTCAATAATGCCCAATTTCAGTGCCTTGCCAAATTCCTTCCAAAACGTCAAATACTTGTCTGCCAATTCAGTGGTCTCCTCATCCACTGCAGTTTCCTCACCATCTTCTGAGGCATTACTATTGCGGCGTGCCTTTTCAGCATCGGCCAGACGCTTGATCATGTCCAGGGCCTTGCGAACCAGTTTCTTCTTGATAGTTTTCAATGACGCGTGCTGCTGCAGCATTTCACGACTGACATTGAGGGGCAAGGAGTCGCTGTCCACCAACCCCACCAAAAAGGACAGGTATTTGGGCAAGAAATCTTCCATCTCGTCCGTGATAAACACGCGACGTACATACAATTTCACCTGGGCCTTGCGCGAGTAGTAGCTGTCGTACATGTCAAAGGGTGCTGCCTTGGGGAGGTAGAGGATGGCTGTAAACTCCACATCACCCTCACCACGGAAATGCACATGTGCCAGTGGTTCATCATAGGCCTGTTGATGTGTGTGTGTGGGGGGGAGATGATTGTTTTTGTGTACTAGTGGGAGATGCCCTACGTCCTTGTTGTGTTGCACGTGCACACCACAAAGGGTGACACACCTTGCCCACGGCCTTGTAAAAGTTGGTATAGTCCTCCTCTGTAATCTCCCCAGCAGGCCTCAACCAAATTGCCTTGTTTTCATTGAGCAGCTTCCAATCCCACACTGTTTCCTTGACCTTGGGAGTCTCCTCAGCTGCTGCATCCTCCTCCTCCCCTTCCTCATCCTCCACGTCGTCTCCTTCACTTGTGTCCTCTGTGGTGTCCTCATCAATGGACTCATCATCGGCACTGGGAACCTCATCACGCTCCACTTCACTGCTTGTCTGTGTGTGGAGAGGATGGTGTGAGAGGATGAAGGGGAGGAGGATGACGCAGCCACTGAGGAGACACCAAAAAAAAAAACATCGTGTCGACAACCATCACCCGAGCAACACGTACCCACAAGTAGATGGGAAAGTTGATAAACTCAGAGTACTTGGCAATGAGATCCTGCAGCTTGGCATCATCCAAATACTCTTGGCACTCCTCCTTGAGGTAGATGCGGAGCTCTGTACCTCGCCCAAGGGGCTCCCCATCCACATCCTCACTGATTGCAAAGTTGCCATCGGCACTCGACTCCCAAATATACCTAGAGAAAAAATTGGGGGTTTGGTGGTATATGCATGGGCCAAATCAACAACAACCCCCCTTGTTGTAAAACAAAAAACTTCTCCCATACTGTTTGTCGTCGTTGTGCTTGGTGACCACCTCTACGTAATCAGCCACCAGGTAGACAGAGTAAAAGCCCACACCAAACTGGCCAATCAAGTTCATGTCGCCACCCTTTTGCATCTGCTCCAAAAATGCAGATGTGCCAGACTTGGCAATGGTACCCAAGTTTTTGATCAAGTCGTCCTTGGTCATGCCAATACCACGGTCACGTAGAATGAGGGCATTGCGGTCCTTGTCGACACGAATCTTGATGTCAAGCAGTGCCTGGTCCCCATCCCCCAACACTTTTTTGTCAGTCAATGAAAGAAAGCGGATCTTGTCAAGTGCATCTGATGCATTGCTGATAAGCTCACGCAAAAAGATGTCTTTATTCGAGTAGAGTGAGTTGATGATAATGTCCATCAAACGGTTGACTTCTGCCTGAAACTCAAAACGTTGAGCGTTTTGGCGCAGCTTGCGGTCTTTGATGCTGGGGCCATTGACGTTGATTGCCTCTTCCTCTCTGTTGTTGTTGTGAGAGGGTGGGTGGGTGGGTGGGCGATGAACATCATACAATCTAGGAACACAAACAGCCCTGTGCTTCTAGAAACACGTACCGTTCTCGAGATGCAGGGTCTGTGGTTGCACCCTTGCCCGTTGCAATGCCATTGTCCACTGTAGGCATCTCTTTGCCGAGACATGTGACTGTGCGTTAGGGGTGTGCGTGGTGCAGAGCTCTTTGGAAAGATCATACTTATTGCTGATGATCGAAGCATGTTCTGTGCACACATAGAAAAAGCCATTCACGCGCATTACCTGCTCCACCTAGTAGTAATACTGCACAAATCACAACCGTTGAGGGCCGCAAAGTACCCATGCTGCTTTTAGAAATAAGGCGCTGCTTGGACAGATGCGGCTGTTTTGGGAGAGGGTGCTCCAGAGAGATGTGTTATTATTCAGATCTTATTGGTGTGTTATTGGAAATGTTGTACTTTGGTATCACAGTGCGCAAACAAGCAAACGTCTATTACAAAAAAACTCCCTGGCCAGATCAAAGCTGCACCTCGTCTTCCTCCCACCCTACGAGAGAGGGACTTGGTGGGGATAATCACATAATACACCCAACACCAGCCATATAACATACCTCCATACAAGTCGTCGTTTGCACCTCCACCACTGAGCGTCTGTCGCTTGGGTGCTACATTTTCGTCTGGGCTGCATGCCTTGCTGCTGCGCTCCCCCCGTGTGCGCTTGCGACCACTGGGCGTGTGCATGTGATCCGCATCATCATCATCATCCTGCTCGTCATCCGATGCACCAGGAGGGTCCCATTCGTGCAGGAGTCGCCGCCACTTTTTCACCTGGTTGAGGGGCGTGTGTTGAGGCGTGTGTGTTGAGGTGCAGTTTCTGCAAGGGAGATTCAGATGTATGTGTATGCACAAGTGTAGAGGGTTTCTCCTCAACAACAGCAGTTCGCAAGAGACTTCGAGACAACGTGCATCCAACACCAACTACGCACCTCGCCCTCAAAGGCACGCTTGCTGCAAGCACGATAGGGGTCGGGGGTCTGTGGATCAGTCTTCTTCCGCTTGTCCCTGGGGTACCAAGTGTAAAGCACAGCATGACAACTGCATGGTGTTGTCTAGGATGCACACACCCATTGCATACCGTGGTATTTGTTCGCAGTATCGTGCATACCCCAGCGTATTCTTGCCGTATTCTACTTGCTTCAAACGCTGCGTGATACGGTGCACATCTGTCTCACGTTCTGCTGCTTTTCTGGGGCCTGTGGATTGATGGGTTGTTGTTTGTTTGCTGCACGACAACAGCCCATCGGTGGACAGCATCCACACCTTTGTCTACTTCAAAGTCTTTGGAATGATCTACGGTGGCTTTCTTTGCCTGCTGTTTTGTTGCATTGGTTGATGTGTTTTGTTGCCTATTGGTGGCTTTTGACGTGGACAACATCGTGTCCACGTGTGCAGCGGAGATAGGATGTTGTGGAGATTGGATGTGTGTTATTGAACAGTGCGTGTTGATGTAGCACGACACTGTGCGACAGTGTGTTTTGTGTGTGTGTTTTCTTTCATAGCAGGTGTTGTTTTCGTCCACAACCATTCCCAATTTAATCCACATTGCTTTAGCCACACCACCAATGTGAGAGAGGTACAAGAAACGCCCGGTACGTACTAAGAAAACGGCCGCCACCATGCCATGCTGCTCGCGTTGCACTGTTGTGTAATGCCCTTACAATGCTCGGCAAGGCGTTGCCTGAGATGCTTTGCATTGGTGTCGAAACCATGTGCGACCTAGGGATAGACCCTGGTCGATCTTGATGGCTCTCCAGGCGTTGAGCCGAGCACACATCACACCTGCCAGTTTTAAACCAGCGCCTGTGCATGTTTAGTTTACGCAGGATGCTGACCTGTCTCCTGGCACATGTATCTCTTTGTACACACAGGGTGGCTGGCGACGCGCCCTGGGCGTTTGCGGTCAACACCAGGTATGTAAGTGTATTGGTTGCTCGTGTTCTCCAAAGCTGCTCAGCTGCCACGGCTTGGTGACGCATGTATGAGCCAAGCTGTCCAAGCTGAGCAGAAATAAACATGGGAGACCATGTAGGAAGCTACCTGGGCTCTCGAGTGCTCTTGCTAGTGCCATACTCATGGTCATATCTTGGTGCTGATGTTTGTTCACATACATTCACACACTGTGTTTTTTCCCTTGCCACAGATATGTGAGCACGTGTGATGCCATTGTTGATGGACCACAGTCACTGGTACGTATATGTTTGTTATCTACATTGTATTGTGTATGTTGTGCTGTGTGTGTGCTGTGCTGTGTATGTTGGTGCTGTGTGTGTGTTGTGCTGTGTATGTTGGTGCTGTGTGTGTGTTGTGATGTGTATGTTGGTGCCGTGTGTGTGTTGCATTGGTCAGGTATGTTGTATCAGGCATGTTGTAGGGGGCAGCGATGAAACCACACTGAATCTGTCAATCCGCTGAATGCTCTTGCAGCAGTGTGTGGATTCAAAAACATACCCTCTAAGAAGTCCTGAGCCCCCTTGTGTGACACTCGTGTGTATGTGTATGAGTTTTTTGTGACTGTACTGGTCAGTATGTTGTATTGTGACTGTACTGTATGTTGTATTGTGACTGTACTGTATGTTGTTTTGTACTGGTGCCAGTGTTCACTGTTCACTGTTTCCACTAGCATGGCCTCTCTTGTGCTGTGTGGTCATGGTGGTGCTGCATGGTGGTGTATGTGTGGGCCCTGTGATGTTCTTCACAAATGGAATTACCGTCTGACATCATCACTGAGGACGATCATTATGCTGTGACACTGAGGACCCTTGTGCATAGTGTGTGGTTTGTTTGTGTGTGTGCTTTTGTTGTGTGTGGTTTTACTATGGGTGGTGTTTTTTATGTGTGCATATTGGAGTACGTGTGCTGATGGTGTATGCACATGTTGTGGGATGTGAAGACACCATTAGATGTGCGATCGGCAGACACACATGTGTATGCCATGCGCGTAACATCGAGGCATAGTTCAACTGATCCCCTTGTTTGTTTGTATACGTTTGTATATGTCTTGTGTTGTTATATGTGTGGTATTTGCCTGCCCAACATGTTGATGTATCACACAGAGCAACACATCATCATCATCATCATCACGTGTATTTCCTACCTTGGCTGCACAGTGTGGTCTCATAAGGGCACGCACAAGTGGACGCAGACAAGAGAGAGCATCTGCAAGGAACACCCATGTGTGTTCCACTCAAAAGCTATTGCTTGAGCACCAACACAGCGCACTCTGCTAGGTGTGTTTCTGTGTATATATCATCAACCCTGTTCCTGTATTTCACCCTGTGTCTTGGGAAATGTGGTGTATGTCTTCCACGTGTTTCCCTCCCAATGCTAAGAATATGTTTCTGTGCGGTGGGAAATGTGTTTGTTGCAATGCAAACTGTGGTGAAATGTGTATGTCTTCCATGTGCCCTCATCTTCACTCGCCGGCCCCTGATCACCCGGGCTAGGGGAGCTCCCCATCGGGCACATAGTAATTGTTGGCGCCTGTTGAGTCAACGCTGTCCCCTTGGTGGGCGCGTTGAATTGTGGTGCTCACATGCTATGCAATACTAGTACAATACATGATGCATTGTCTGGTGCGCACATGCTGTCTTGTGTGACACATTGTGTTTTGTGTCAAGTATTCGTATGTCTACACGGTATTCGTGTTGATGCAAGTTGGTATGAAACTTGTGTTACACAGTGTTTGTGGTGATGCAAGTTGGTATGAAACTTGTGTTACACAGTGTTTGTGTTGACACAGGTGGTGGGGGACGTGATGGATGTTGACGGTGATGGAAATGTGTGGTCGGTCGATCGAGAAGACACAGAGCTGTTGCATGCCAATATGCAAGGAGTGGACCGATGCATTGTGACCATGACTGATACATTCAGGTGTGTGGTGTACATCAACCAGAATGTGGGGGAAATTTGCTGTTTCACTGTACATGTCTTGCATCATATGTCATACGTTGTGTGTACGTTGAAGCAAATATTTTTTTTTGCTGTTGTGTCAGTCACTTGGGCATACACATTGTTTGGGCATACCCAAAAACACTCCATTGAGGACACATTTGATGACGAGTCTGAGCAAACCACGTATGCAGTCTTTGCAGACGTGTGCGCTGCTGACAATCGAGGCATTTGTCTGAGGAGATGTGCTTTTTGTGCTTTTTTGTACTGTACTCACTGTGTGCATCGTGTGTTGGTATGTCATTTGTCATCCATGTGTTGGCATGTCATGTGTCGTCCATGTGTTGGCATGTCATTTGTCGTGTATGTCATTTGTCATCCGTGTGTTGGCATGTCATTTGTTGTCCATGTATGTGCTGCTGATGATACTGATTCCCACAGACCTTACAACGTGGTCTGAGCGTACCGTGATGGCGGAATCTAAGGGTCTGAGGCATACACATGGTTGATACGTTTTGTTGTGTTGTGTGTCATGATTGATACTTTGTGTGTTGTGTGTCTGCGTATTATGACATGTGGTCATATATACACGCCCAGCCAGTCCAGCACAACTGCGCGTATGGTGGTGGTGGTGCTGTTGTTATATTGCTGGGCAAGATCATCAGTGTTGTGCTGGGGATTGCTGGGCATGACTTCCTCATGTGTTGTGGAAAGTCTAATTACACGCTCCCACACTCACTAGCACAGGAAAATCAGTTCAGGCGCAAACAGGATAAGATCACCTGGTCAAAATCAGTGTCTGAATAAATTGCACTTGGAACAAGCTGTGTTTTCCTCTTTGATTTACACAACGTTATCTTGCACAGTGTAACACACATCTTGAAATCAAAATGGCACCGCAAATGGCTATGCAGCAGCTCACCGCATCTGCATTTGAGGGTGTCAGGTACGGTCAAGCCTCAACGACCACCGTGTCGCAGCGTGCATGCTCATCAAACAACCGCAATGATCTCCAAATCGATTTCTCGCAACAGGGTGCCAGCCACATGGCGTGCAGGCGCTCGCCGACCCACAGCAGCAAAGAACCGATGCAATGTGCAGGTATGCCGCGTTGTGGTGCTGATGATTGGTGTGTTTGGCATCTCAAGCATTATATTGAAGTTTCAATGCCATATGCACGACATGTACATTGGTTTTGCAACCAGCGCTCACCCCATGCTACACACCAACACACATCCCCCTACCCGCCCCCTCACACACAGGTGCAAGCAGTTGCAGCTGTGGAAACCAAAAAGGCAGTTGTCAAGATCGGCACCCGTGGCTCCCCCCTGGCCCTTGCCCAGGCCTATATGACCCGTGACAAGCTCAAGGTTGCCTTTCCCGACCTCGCCGAGGAGGGCGCTTTGGAAATCTGCATCATCAAAACCACTGGCGACAAGATCCTCAACCAGCCACTCGCAGATATTGGTGGCAAGGGCCTCTTCACCAAGGAAATTGATGAGGCCTTGTTGGATGGTCGGATAGACATTGCTGTGCACTCGATGAAGGTGCGCGACATTGTTTGGAGAAGAAGAGGGGGTGGGAATGGATTGTGCAGAGTGTGTTGTGCATGTTGGGATGTCAGGACCTGGTTAATGTACACAGCATCATCACATCATTCCCACCCTAAAAAACAGGATGTGCCAACCTACCTGCCTGATGGCACCGTCCTCCCTTGCAACCTCCCCCGCGAGGATGTGCGTGATGCATTCATCTGCCCCTCTGCAACCACATTGGCAGAGCTCCCCGCTGGTGCTGTGGTCGGCAGCGCCAGTCTGCGTCGTCAGGCACAGATCCTCAACCGCTACCCCCATCTCAAGGTGGTCAACTTCCGTGGCAATGTGCAGACACGTATCCGCAAGCTGCAGGAAAAAGTAGTGGATGCTACATTGTTGGCATTGGCTGGCCTCAAGCGTCTGGACATGGCAGACAAGGCCACCTCGGTGCTGTCCACGGAAGACATGCTGCCCGCAGTGGCACAGGGTGCCATTGGCATTGCATGCCGCACAGGTGACGACGCAGCTGCTGGCTATTTGGCAGGACTCAACCATGAGGACACACGTGTGGCAGTGGTGTGCGAGCGTGCGTTTTTGAGCGCGCTCGACGGCTCGTGCCGCACACCCATTGCAGGATTGGCTGTGCGCAATGCTGACGGTGGGTTGAGCTTCCGTGGGCTGGTGGCATCGCCAGACGGGACACGGGTGCTCGAGACAACACGTGAGGGGCCTTTTACACCAGAAGATGCAGAGCGCATGGGTCGCGAGGCCGGTGAGGAGCTCAAGGCACAGGCTGGCCCAGAGTTTATGGACTGGGCGCACTGATTTTGTTGTGCTTTTTCCAAAGCGAATCCATTTTGTGTCTTGCTGGATTGTGTTGTAACACGCGGGTAGTTTTGTGTGCCATTTGGGGTAGCTGTCGACAGAGAGAGAGGCTATGGTCGCAGCAAACGCATCGAGTTGAGCAGATAAAATACGTCGCAAGCCATGATTGTGCGTGTAATGCGCACTGTGCAACGTTCGCAATCGAAAAGCATTCATGCTTGGCGATGGGGCACGGGGCATTGTGCAGGGGGACGTGTGGTGGGGGGGATGGGTATGCATGTCCATGCCATGCACCCCCACCCCGCCCAGCCAGTGGTGTTTGTACATAGAGCAGGTGCATTGCAGCGGAGACAGTTTTGTATAGTCCCCAAGGCAGCTGCAGCAACAGAAACAGAAGCACCTGCCGTTGGCACGGTTCCCGATGACGGTGTGTCGATCATTGTTGTGTGACGGTGGGTCACACACACAACGCCGCATACCCATCCCTCAACCACCACCTCCACGCAGGTGGTCCAACCCATCAATTTGTCCTTGATGTACAAGGCATGAAATGTGGTGGGTGCAGCGCAGCAGTCAAACGAATTCTCCAGCAGCAAGACTATGTGCGTAGTGCTGGGGTCAATTTAATTACCAACACAGCAGCAGTGGGGGTGGCTGAGGGACCCACCGCTGAGGCATTGGCACACAGGGCAGCAGAATTACTCACCAGCAAGGGGTTTCCCTCCACTGTGCGCCCCATAGACGGAGGGGGGCTTTCAACAGGCACTGCAGTGCAAGACACACCAAGTATTCCTGTGGGTGAGGATTCTGCGTTGATGCTTGGGTTTGCCTGGACATTGGTGGCCTTTTGCTGCTTGCATCATGCTGGGCACGCTTTGCATGATTTGGGGTTTCACTCTATTGCACATGTGCCGCTGCTGCATGCTATGGGTATGGGTGGGGTGGGGTGGGGTGGGGTTGGGGGGGGGGATGCAGGGCGTGTGAGGGTATGTCAGTACAATGTCATGATGCAGCACGAGAGGTAATTTGCACACAACAGCACTGTCAGCACACGCACGCATATGCTTTGCGCTCTGCACAGAAACAGCATGTACCAACACCCACCAACACCACCAACACATACCATCAAACAACCGACCAGTCTTTAAACAATACACCCCCCCCACACACACCTCTCCCACAACAAATCCAACAGGCAACCCATGGGTGAGTGGCATCCTAGGTGGTATCGCCCTCGTGGGCCCCGGCCGCCCCCTCATACAAGATGGTGCTGCTGCTCTATGGAGGGGCACCCCCAACATGAACTCCCTTATTGGGCTAGGTACAGCCACTTCTTTTGGTATAGGGGTAGCGAGTCTGGTAGTGCCTGGGTTGGCATGGGACCCCTCGTTTTTGGAGGAGCCAGTGATGCTGTTGGCGTTTGTGCTGCTGGGGAGGACGCTGGAGGCTCGAGCGAGAGCACGTGCATCAGGTGGGTGTGTGGGTTGGGGGGGGAGGGGGAATGGTGTGTCAGTGTCTGGGGATGTTTCTTGGGATTGGGTGTTTCTTGTGGGTGTCATATGTGTATTTTATGTACAGAATGTGCCCATGCGCTCATACATGCACCCCATGACACATACATTGTATGCACATTCAACTCTCTCTCTCTCACACACACACACACAATCACACACACACTCACACACTCACACACACACACACTCAGAGGATTTGCGGTCACTAGCATCACTTGTACCTGCCCAAACACGGATGGTACTCAACCCCAATCCCGGAAGTGCTGTGGATGACCCAGAAACACAAGTAGCCATGGTGCCCTCTGCCACCGTTCGCACAGGTATGTGTGTGTGTGTGTGTGTGTGTGTGTGTGTGTGTGTGTGATGTGTGTGTGATGTGTGTGTGTGTGTGTGTGTGTGTGTGTGTGTGTGTGTGTGTGTGTGTGTGTGT
>VFQP010000333.1_pt1 | contig 103691 bp, 97 predicted proteins | sample 3512351 | NCBI WGS metagenome assembly VFQP01 (sample SAMN10412372, study PRJNA504923) | tailings metagenome | isolation source: Relicate 1 Philex TSF1 revegetated site | place: Philippines: Tuba, Benguet | collected 2017-08-29
GACCGCCCATAAACTCATGGGTTCCAAGGGCCTGCTGGCCCTTGGTGGGGTGGGTTCGGGAGGGGCGAAGCCCCTCCCGAGGACCGAGCCCCCTCACGCCAGCGTGGCGCCGGCCGCGCGCCAGAAGGCTTCGGCCGCGGGGTGCCAGGGGATGCCGGCTGCGGCGGTCTTCTGGACGCCGAGGGTGAAGTCGCGTGCGGCGGAGTGGACGCGGGCCCAGTCCTCGCGGTTGTCCCAGGTGATGCGGAGGATGTTCTGCACCAGCTGGGCCGGCATGTCCTCGCGCACGGCGAGGATGTTGGCGACCGAGAGCTGCTTGTTGGGCGTGGTCTGGCCCGGATAGGTGTTCGCCGGGATTTCCTCCGGGAAGTAGACCGGCCCGTTCTCGGCGACGATCTTCTCGTAGAGGTCGGCGTGGTCCACCAGCACGATCTGCGTGCCGGGGGTCGCGGCCAGGTCGGTGATGGCGGCGGTCGGCAGGCCGGCGACGAAGAAGTAGGCGTCGAGCTTGCCGTCGCGGATCGCGTTGGTGGATTCCGCCGGGCTCAGGCGTTCGCGGGCGCGGAAGTCGCGTTCGCGGTCGAGGCCGGCGGCGGCGATGACGCGGAAGGCGAAGAGTTCGGTGGCGGAGCCCGGCGCGCCGGTGGAGACGCGCTTGCCGCGCAGGTCGGCGATGGAGCGGATGTTCGCCGCTGCGGTCGTCACCACCTGCATCCGGTTGGTGTAGAGCACGGCGATGGCGCGGGCGGGGACGGTGCGGCCGCGGAAGGGCCCGGCGCCGCGGATCGCGTCCACCGCGGCGTCCACCTGGCCGAACAGCATCCCCACGCGCCCGGCGCCGAGGAGCTGGAAGTTGGCGACGGAGCCGCCGGTGACCTCGGCCGTCGCGCTCATCCCCGGGATGCCGCGCGACAGATAATTCGCCAGCGCGCCGCCGAGCGGATAATAGACGCCGCCGGTCGTGCCCGTGGCGATGGACATCTGCATGGCCTGCGCCGAGGCGACCCCCGGCAGCGCCAGACCCGCGCCAGCCGCGGCCAGCAGCGCGCGGCGCTTGATGCTTGCGGTCATGTCACATTTCCTCCCTTTCGACTGGATCGTTCCCATACAGGTCGGCTGCCGACTCAGGAAGGCCCGATGCTTGACATGGGTCAAGGTGGCGGGGCCCCCTGGGCGCTAGCTTTCCCACTGTCGAAATGCCTGACACGCACCAAGCCTGACGAGAGGGAGCAAGCCATGAACACACTCAAGGCCCGGGACCTGATGACCCCGGATGTCGTCACCGTCCCGCCGGCGACGCCGGTGCTCGCGGTCGCGCGGCTGCTGGCCGAACGCGGCATCTCGGCGGTGCCGGTGGTGGAGGCGGACGGGAAGCTGCGTGGCATCGTCACCGAGGCCGACCTGATCCGCCGCCTGGCCGGCGAGGCCGAGGGCCGGCCCGGCTGGCTCGCCAGCCTGTTCTCCGACCAGCAGCGCGATGCGGAGCGCTATGCCCGCACCCATGGCGTGACGGCGGCCGACATCATGACGGAGGCGGTGGTCGCGGTCCGGCCCGACATGGCGGCCGCGGAGGTCGCCCACCTGATGGAGGAGAAGGGCATCCGCCGCGTGGTGGTGACCGAGGACGGCAAGCTCAAGGGCATCGTGAGCCGCGCCGACCTGCTGCGCGCGCTGGTGGCGCCGCCGCCGGCGGCCGAGAGCGACCTGTCGGACGACCGCATCCGCCGCGCCGTGCTGGCCGCGATGAAGAAGGAGCCCTGGGCGGACACCTTCTTCACCATGGTCGAGGTCAAGGAGGGCGTCGTGACCTTCCACGGCTTCTCGCGCAGCGCCGCGGTGCAGCGCGGCCTCAGGGTGCTGGCGGAGAACGTGCCCGGCGTGAAGTCCGTGGTGGACGACACCCACCCGATGCCGGCCTACCTGTTCGCGAACGCCTAGGCTGGTGGCCTATCCCGCGGCGAGGCCGAGGCGGCGGATCACGCCGGTCCAGGTCTCCCGCTCGCGGGCGATGTGCGCGGCGTAGGCGGCTTGCGTGCCGCCCGCCACGCGGAAGCCGGCCGCGGTGAGCGGCCGGGTCGCCTCCGCATCGCGCAGCACCTCGTTGAACGCGCCGTTGAGCGCCGCGATCACCGCGGGCGGCGTGCCGGCGGAGGCGTGCAGCCCGTACCAGAACCCGCCCTGCAGGCCGGGCACCGTCTCGGCCGCCGCGGGCAGGTCGGGCTGGTCGGGCAGGCGCTGCGGTTCCAGCACCGCCAGCGCCTTCAGCGCGCCGGATTGCAGATGCGGCGCGGCGGTGGCGAGCGAGGAGAAGGAGAAATCCGCCTCCCGCCGCAGCAGCGCCGTGGTGCCCTCGCCGCCCGAGCGGTAGTGCACGTCGTTGAACTCCACGCCGGCGAGCCGCGCGAGCTCGGCGCCCAGCAGATGCGTGCTGTTGCCCGCGCCGGTCGCGCCATGCACCACGCGCCCTGGTTCCCGGCGCGCGCGGTCGAGCAGCGCGGCGAGGCTGGGCGCGGTGCCGCTGACGAGGACGATGGGCTGCGTCGCGGCGAGGATCACCGGCGGCAGGTCGGTCGCCGGGTCGTAGGGCAGGTTGGCGAAGCTGACACGCGCGGTGGCGATGGTGCCGAGCTCGCCGAGGAACAGCGTCTCCCCGGTCGGCGCGGCGCGCGCGACATGCGCGGCACCCAGCGTGCCGCCGGCGCCGGGGCGGTTCTCCACGATGAAGCTGCGCCCCGTCCGCTCGCTGGCGGCGCGGGCCAGGAAGCGGGCGAGGGTGTCGATGCTGCCGCCAGCGGCGAACCCGCTGACGATGCGGAAGGGGCCGCGCGGCAGTTCCTCGGCGCGCGCGGCCGCAACGGGCAGCATGGGCGCGGCGAGCAGCAGGGGCGCGGCACGGAGCAGCGTTCGGCGATGCATGGTTTCCTCCGGAGCCTTTGTGGGTCTGGTCAGGCCAGGTAGCGGTCGGGCAGGCGTTCGAGCTCGGCGCAGGCATTGCGGACGTGCCGGCGCATCGCGGCCTCGGCGGCGGCGGCATCGCCCATGACCAGCGCTGCGGCGATCCGCGCATGCTCCTCGCGGGAGCGGAGGCGCGCGGCGCGATCGAGCAGCCTGGCGTAGAGCAGCCGCGAGAGCGGCAGGGTCAGCGGCCGCAGCGCCTCCTCGAGCCGCGGATTGCCGGCGAGGTCGAGGATCAGCGCGTGGAAGGCGATGTTGGCGGCGGCGAAGGCGCCGACCGGATCGTCCGCGACTTCGGCCGCGTGCTGCTCGGCCATCGAGGCATCCAGCCGTGCGCGGGCGGCGGCGGCCCGCGGCGCGGCGAGGCGGGCGGCGAGCCCTTCCAGCGTCTCGCGCACCAGGGCGATGGCGGCGAGATCGGCGCGGGCGAGGCGCCGCACCGCGGCGCCGCGATGCGGCGAAAGGTCCAGCACGCCCTCGGCGGCGAGGCGGCGGAAGGCTTCCCGCACGACGCCGCGGCTGGCGCCGAACTCGGCGGTGAGCACGGCCTCGGTCAGGCGGTGGCCGGGGGCGTAGAGGCCGGCCAGCACCCGTTCCCGGAGCGCGCCGGCGAGCTCGTCCACGCGGCTGAAACTTGTTCCGTCCAACATCCTTGTCCTACAATATCGGCGAATATCCTCGGCTGGAAGGGATCGCCGGATGCGCATCGTCCATGGGCGCGAGCTGGATTTCACTGTCCCCCGCACCCGCCACCGGGAGCCGGGCATCCTGTTCAAGCACCTGCTGACCGGCGCGCCCGGCACGCCCGACTGCTACGAGCTGTCGGTGGCGCGGGTGGTGACCCGCTACGAGGCGCCGCGGCACCGGCACAATTTCGACCAGGTGCGCTGGCAGTTCACCGGCAGCTTCGGCGACGGCAAGGGCGAGGACCTGCCCGCCGGCTGGGTCGGCTACTACCCGGAGGGCGTGCCCTACGCGATCGACGCGACCGGGCCCTGCGACCAGCTCATCCTCCAGGCCGGCGCGCCGGGGGGCGCGGGGTTCATGCCCTATGAGCAGCTCTTCGCCGGCGCGGCGGAGCTCGCCAAGCTCGGCACCTTCCAGGACGGCGTCTATCGCCGCAACGACGCCTCCAACCTGCCGCCCGGGGTGAAGCGCAACCAGGATGGCTATGAGGCCGTGTGGCAGCATGTGATGGGCCGCCCCGTGGTCTATCCGAAGCCCCGCTTCCGGGCGCCGCTGCTGATGGACCCCGAGGCCTTCGCCTGGATCGCCGGGGCGCCGGGGGTCGCGCGGCGCGTGCTCGGCCACTTCACCGAGCGCGGGGTCGGGATCGGCCAGCTTCGCCTTGAGCCCGGCGCGGCCGCGACGGAGGCGGGCGTGGCGCGGCGGCTGTATTTCGTGCTGTCGGGCGAGGGCCGCGTGGCGGGATCGCCGGTGTTCCCCGAGAGTGCGATCGAGCTGGCGCCGGGCGAGGCGGCCGAGGTGGCCGCGACATCGGCGATGGTGGCGATCGTGCTGACGCTGCCGGATTTCTCGGCGCCCGCGGCGCTCGCGGCCTAACGTTCCTTCACCGTCGCCAGGATCGCGGCGCCGAGCGCGAGGAAGACCAGCACCGTCGCCATGCCGAGCCGCTGGCTCTGCGTGGCCGCCGTGACGGCCGCGAGCGCGGCGGGGCCGAGGAAGCCGGTGACGCGGCCGGAGAGCGCGAACAGGCCGAACCAGGCGGCACATTCGTCCGGCGGGGCGAGGCGCGCCATGAAGGCGCGGCTCGCCGCCTGGGCGGGGCCGAAGAACAGGCCGAGGCCGAGTGCCAGCGCCCAGAACAGCGCCTCGCTCTCCGTCACCAGCAGCGGCAGGCCGAGCAGGAGCATCGCGCCGAGCGCGATCAGCACCATCCGGCGCGAGCCGATGCGGTCCTCGATCAGCGCGAAGCCCGCTGCGCCGAGCCCGGCCGCGACATTCATCGCGATGCCGAAGATCAGGATCTTCTCGAAGCCCATGCCGAAGACCCCGGCGGCGAAGATCGCGCCGAAGGCAAAGAGCGTGTTGAGCCCATCGGTGTAGAACAGCCGCGCGATCAGGAACCGCGCGAGGCCGGCCTGGCGCGGCAGGGTGCGGACCAGCGCGATCACCTCCGCCAGCCCGCGCGCCGCCGCTTCGCCGAGCGGCGGCCGGCGGCCCGGCGGATCGGGCAGCGCGAGCAGCACGGGCGTGGCGAAGACCAGCAGCCACAGCGCGACCAGCGGCGCGGTGGCGCGGACATGCTCGGCCTCGGCGCGATCGAGCCCGAAGAGCGGCGGATCGGGCTGCACCAGCAGCACGAGGCAGAGCCCGAGGCAGGCGAGCCCGCCGGCATAGCCGAGCCCCCAGGCGAGGCCGGAGACGCGCCCGATCCGCTCGCGCGGGGCGATGCCGGGCAGCATGGAATTGTAGAACACCGTGCCGACCTCGAAGCCGATGGTCGCGATGCCGACGCAGATCAGCGCATAGGCCGCGAAGGCCGGATCGGGCCGTGCGAACCAGATCGCGGCGGTGGCGACGGCGGTGATCAGCGTGAACAGCGCGAGCATGGCGCGCCGCCGCCCGCCCGCATCCGCCACCGCGCCGAGCACCGGCGAAAGGATGGCGATGGCGAGCCCCGCGAGCGCCTGCATCAGCCCCCACTGCGCCTGGCCGGTCGCCGGATCGGCGGCGATGCCTTGCGCGAAATAGGCGGCGATGACGAAGGTGGAGACGACGGTGGGGAAGGCGCTGTTGGCCCAGTCGTAGAAGGCCCAGGCCACGGCCTTGCGCATGCGTGCGAGGTCTCCGCCATGCCGCCCGCTCCGCCGCGGCAGGCGCCGTCGCAACCGTTGTAGCCATGCGCCGGGCTGCTGGTCCACACCCGCCGCGGAGCTGGAAGCCGGGGGCGGCGCGAAGCTATGGTTGCTCGCCCGCACAGGCTCGCGGGCGGAGGAAGCCGCGATGGCGCAGATGGTGGACGTGGCCGGCTACATCCATGGCGAGATGACCAAGAACGCGACCGGCCCGATCACGGCGAAGATCAAGTCGCACAACGGCTCGGTGCTCGGCGTGCCGGATGCGCTGGTGCTGTTCGCGGCCTGGGTCGGCAACCGCAAGCCCTGGGACCACAAGGCGCATCTCAAAGCGAAGTTCGGCGAATGGTCGCTCGATGACGCGCCGTTCCGGGAGTACAATTTCGACATCTGGTCGAACCTGCATTACGGCTTCGTCGGCCGCGCCGGCGATTTCAGCGCCTGGACGCTGAAGAACGGCGCGGGCTACGCCCAGTACAAGGCCGGCACCTCGCCGGAGGGCTACTGGTCCCGCCGCTTCGAGAAGTTCGGCGATGCCGATGTCACCGCCGCCCTCGACGACCCCAAGGACCAGGCCGCGATCGGGATCGGCATCGCGCTCTGGGATTCGCATGGCAGCGCCGTGACGCTGGACCAGCTGCTGAAGGCCTGCCGCGCCGCGGTGGACACGCTGAACACGCGCCCGCCGCGCATCCTGGGCCCCGGCTTCCGCAAGACCGTGCCGGTGTGAGGGCGCTCAGCTGCGATAGGCGCCGTTGATGTCGATGTACCCATGCGTCAGGTCGCAGGTCCACACGGTCGCCTTGCCGCGGCCGAGGCCGAGATCCACCTGGATCGCGACCTCGCGGCCCTTCATGTGGGCGACCACCGGCGCCTCGTCGTAGCCGGGCACGATCTCGCCCTCGCGCGCCATCCAGACGCCGCCGACGGCGACCGAGAGGCGGTCGCGGTCCGCCTTCTCGCCGGACTTGCCGACCGCCATGACGATGCGGCCCCAATTCGCGTCCTCGCCGGCGATCGCGGTCTTCACCAGCGGCGAATTGGCGATGGACATGCCGATGCGGTGCGCGGATTTCGCGCTGGTGGCGCCGGTGACCTCGATGCGGATCAGCTTCTGCGCGCCCTCGCCGTCGCGCGCGACCATCAGCGCCAGGTCCATCAGCACCTCATGCACGGCGCGGCGGAAGTCGCGCAGGACCGGGCCGCCCTCGGCCGGCACGCGCGGGTGCTTCGTGCTGCCCGTGGCGAACAGCAGCACCGTGTCGGAGGTGGAGGTGTCGCTGTCCACCGTGACGCAGTTGAAGCTGCGGTCGGACCCGGATTTCAGGATCGCCTGGAGCGCGCCGGCCGGCACCTTCGCATCGGTCGCGAGGAAGCAGAGCATCGTCGCCATGTCGGGCGCGATCATGCCGCTGCCCTTGGCGATGCCGCTGACCGTCACCGTCGCATCGCCGATCCTCGCCGTGCGCGTCGCGCCCTTGGGGAAGGTGTCGGTGGTCATGATGGCGCGCGCGGCGTGCTGCCAGCCATCCTCGGCAAGCGCCGCGAAGACACTCGGCAGGGCAGCGGTGAGCTTCTCCGTCGGCAGCTTCTCCCCGATCACGCCGGTGGAGGCGAGGAACACCTCCGTCGGCCTGCAGCCGGCGAGCTCCGCCATCGCGGCCGCCGTGGCCTTGCAGGTCTCGCGCCCGGCCTTGCCGGTGAAGACGTTGGAATTGCCCGCCGTGACGACCAGCGCGCGGGCCTTCCCGCCCTTGAGCGCGGCGCGGCACCAGTCCACCGGGGCGCCTGGGCAGAGGTTCTTCGTGAAGACGCCGGCGACGGTGGTGCCGGCGGGGAAGGTCATCATGGTGACGTCCTCCCGCGCCTTGTAGCGGATGCCGGCGATGCCGGTCGCGATGCGCGCGCCGGGGACCGGCGGCATCGCCGGCAGCGGCAGCGCGAGGGGGGAGACGGGGAGGGGTTTGCCGGCGGCCATGGCGGGGGGCAGTCCGTGTCGAAGGTCGGAAGGACGTTCGGGACGGGGCACCCCCACCCCGGCCCTCCCCCGCGAGCGGGGGAGGGAGAAGGTCAGCGCCGCGGCTGCGCCGGGGCGGGCGGGGCGGCGCCGTCGAGCAGGGTCGGCGGGCGCGGGCCGCCGCCATCCAGCCGCTCGATCCGGGCGGCGGCGCGGATGCGCTCGACCGCCGCGTTCACGCCTTCCTCGAAGGCGGCCTGGCGGAGCTGTTCGCGGCTTTCCTCGAAGCTCACCGCGGGCACGCTGCGGCGTTCCTCGAGGCGGATGATGTGCCAGCCGAACTGGGTGCGGACCGGGTTGGCGCTGATCTGGCCGGGCTGGAGCGCGAAGGCCGCCTGCTCGAACTCGGCGATCATGTCGCCGCGCTTGAAGAAGCCGAGATCGCCGCCGTTGCGCCCGCCCGGATCGGTGGAGCGGCGGCGCGCGACCTCGGCGAAGTCGGCGCCGGGGCGGCGGACCTCGGCCAGCGCGGTGCGGGCCTCGGCCTCGGTGGGCAGCAGGATGTGGCGGGCGCGGATCTCCTCCTCCTGCGGGCGGGCGGCGGCCTCGCGGTCGTAGCGGGTGCGCAGCGCTTCCTCGGTCAGCAGCGGCTGGACCTCGCGCATCAGCAGCGCCTGCTGCAGCGTCTCCTCCGCGGCGCGGCGGAGCCGCGCGGCGACCTCGGCATCGCGTTCGAGCCCGGCGGCGCGGGCGGCGGCGACGAGCGCCTTCTGGGTGATGAGCTGGTCGAGCAGCAGCGGCTGGATCACCTGCACCGGCACGGCGCGGAGCTCGGGCGGCAGGCGCTGCAACTCCGCCTCCAGGTCGGACTGTCGGATCTCCATGCCGTCCACCCGGGCGAGCACCGGGTCGCCGGGCGGGGCGGGGGCCGGGGCGGGGGCCTGGCCGTAGGCCGGGCCGGCGAGGAGGAAGGCGGCAAGCAGGAGCGCCGGGCGGCACGGAAGGCGATACATCAAGGGAACTCCGGGAACCGGCCGGAAAATGGCCCAGCCTCCGGCCTGCCACAAGGCGGGCCCTCGGCCCGCCTCGCGTTGACGCGCCCCCCCCGGGCCCCTATTTCTGCGCGGCTTCCGGGCGCCGGCCCCGACCGGCGTGCGGCCCCTTGCGCCCCTTTTTCGGCCGCCCCGCCGCCTGTCCCCAACTCCCCGGGCGCGCGCCGGCCGGAGACGACAGGACACGATGTTCCAACGCCTCGCCGCCGCCATCTTCGGCTCCGCCAATGACCGCGCGCTGAAGCGCTACCAGGCGCGGGTGCCGGCCATCAACGCCTTCGAGCCGAAGCTCGCCCCCCTCTCGGATGAGGCGCTGCGCGGCAAGACGGAGGAGTTCCGCGCGAAGCTCGCCGCCGGCGCCAGCCTGGACGACATCCTGCCCGAAGCCTTCGCCGTGGTGCGGGAGGCCGGCAAGCGCGTGCTCGGCCTGCGCCATTTCGACGTGCAGATGATCGGCGGGATGGTGCTGCACGACGGCAAGATCGCCGAGATGAAGACCGGCGAGGGCAAGACGCTGGTCGCGACGCTGCCGGTCTACCTCAATGCCGTCTCCGGCAAGGGCGTGCATGTCGTGACCGTGAACGACTACCTGGCGAAGCGCGACTCCGAGTGGATGGGCCGCATCTACCGCTTCCTCGGCCTCACCGTCGGCGTGATCGTCCACGGCCTGACCGACAACGAGCGGCGCGACGCCTATGCCTGCGACGTGACCTACGGCACCAACAACGAGTTCGGCTTCGACTACCTCCGCGACAACATGAAGTACCGCCTGGACGAGATGGTGCAGCGCGACTTCAACTACGCGATCGTGGACGAGGTGGACAGCATCCTGGTGGACGAGGCGCGCACGCCGCTCATCATCTCCGGGCCCACCGACGACACCTCCGATCTCTACAACCGCGTCAACGCGGTGATGAAGGAGCTGGTGAAGGACAAGTCCATCTACGAGAAGGACGAGAAGTTCCGCACCGTCCACCTCAACGAGGAAGGCACCGAGAAGCTCGAGGCGGCGCTGTCGGAAGCCGGCCTGCTGACCGAGGGCGGGCTCTACGACATCGGCAACGTCACCCTGGTTCACCACGCGAACCAGAGCCTGCGCGCGCATGTGCTGTTCACGCGCGACGTGGACTACATCGTCAAGAAGGTCACCGAATACGGGATCACCCAGGACAAGGTGATCATCATCGACGAGTTCACCGGCCGCATGATGGAAGGCCGCCGCTACTCGGACGGGCTGCACCAGGCGCTCGAGGCCAAGGAAGGCGTGCCGGTCCAGCCGGAGAACCAGACGCTCGCCTCCATCACCTTCCAGAACTACTTCCGGCTGTATCCGAAGCTGTCGGGCATGACGGGGACGGCGGCGACCGAGGCCGACGAGTTCGCCGAGATCTACAAGCTCGAAGTGGTGGAGATCCCGACCAACGTGCCGGTCGCGCGCAAGGATTCCGACGACGAGGTCTATCGCAGCGCGAAGGAGAAATACGACGCGGTGATCGCGCTGATCGAGGAGGCGCGCGGCCGCGGCCAGCCGATCCTCGTCGGCACCACCAGCATCGAGAAGTCGGAGCTGCTGGCCGGGCTGCTCAAGCAGAAGAAGGTGCCCCACCAGGTCCTGAACGCCCGCTACCACGAGCAGGAGGCCGGCATCATCGCCCAGGCCGGGCGGCCGGGCGCGGTGACGATCGCGACCAACATGGCCGGGCGCGGCACCGACATCCAGCTCGGCGGCAATGCCGAGATGCTGGCCCGCGCCGAGGCCGGCGCGAGCGAGGGCGAGGCCTACGAGGCCGCGCTCGCCAAGCACAAGGCCGAGGTCGAGGCGGTGCGCCCGCAGGTGAAGGGCGCCGGCGGGCTGCTCGTGATCGGCACCGAGCGGCATGAGAGCCGGCGCATCGACAACCAGCTCCGCGGCCGTTCGGGCCGGCAGGGCGACCCGGGCGCGAGCCGCTTCTTCCTGAGCCTGGAAGACGACCTGATGCGCATCTTCGGCTCCGACCGGATGGGCGGGATGCTGGAGAAGCTCGGCCTCAAGCCGGGCGAGGCGATCATCCATCCCTGGATCAACCGCGCGCTCGAGAAGGCGCAGAAGAAGGTCGAGGCGCGGAACTTCGACACCCGCAAGAACCTGCTGAAATACGACGACGTCATGAACAACCAGCGCAAGGAGGTCTACGCCCAGCGCCGCGCCTTCATGCTGGCCGAGGAGGTCGTCGAGACGGTGGCGGAGATGCGGCGCGAGACGATCGGCGCGCTGGTGGACAAGGCGATCCCGGAGAACGCCTATCCGGAGCAATGGGACCTCGACACGCTGCAGAACCGCGTGCGGGAGGTGCTCGGGCTCGAGCTTCCCGTCGCCGACTGGGCGCGCGAGGAAGGCATCGACGAGACGGAGGTGCGCGAGCGGCTGGAGAAGGCGGCCGACGAGGCCTATGCGGCGCGCGTCGCCAATGTCGGCCCCGAGCTGATGCGCATGGTGGAGAAGAGCCTGCTGCTGCAGATCTTCGACGCGGTGTGGAAGGAACACCTGCTCTCGCTCGATCACCTGCGGCAGGGCATCGGGCTGCGCGCCTATGGCCAGCGCGATCCGCTGAACGAGTACAAGAGCGAGGCGTTCAACCTGTTCAACGCGATGCTGCTCGACCTGCGGGAGCGGGTGACGAGCGTGCTGATGCGGATCGAGATCAGCCCCCAGGCCCCGCCGCCGATGCCCGAGCCGGTGCGGGTGATGGACATGCGCCACCCCGATCCGAACCAGGGCGAGCTGGAATACGCCGATGCCGGCCCGCCCTCGGCGCCTTCGGCCTATGGCACGGCGACCGAGCGCGCGCGCGCGCCGCTCGTCGCGGCGGCGGTGGACCCGAACGATCCGGCGAGCTGGGCCGCCACGCCCCGCAACGCGCCCTGCCCCTGCGGCAGCGGGAAGAAGTACAAGCACTGCCACGGACGGGCGTAGCGCCCCGCCGCGCTACCGCCGCGCCGCCGCCTGCCGCGCCATCGCCGCCAGCGCGGCGCGGGCGATCTCCTCGTCCGCGTCGCGGAAGGCGGTGGTCTTGGTGCGCTTCTCGGCTTCCAGCAGCGCGCTGCCCACCGCTTCCAGCGCGGCCGGCGACCAGATGCGCATCGCCCGCTCGAAGCTGGCCTTCTGGCGGAAGAAGACCGGCGGCCGCAGCACCCCGGCATCGCCCGCCACCACCGCCTCATGCAGGCGCTGCACCTGGCGCAGCGCCGCGCGCAGCACCTGGACGGGGTTCGCCCCCTCCGCGAAGGCCGCCGCCAGTGCCCGGTCCGCCGCCGCGGCGTCCCCGAGGCTCGCGGCCATCAAGGCCTGGTCGAGATCGGCCGCCGCGCCCTCCGGCCCGCAGGCGAGCGCGGCCGCCTCGTCCACGCGCCCGCCCGGCCCGGCATAGAGCGCGAGCTTCTCGACCTCGCGCCTGGTCTGCATCCGGTCCTCGCCGAGCCGCGCCGCGAGCCAGGCGAGTGCTGCCGGATCGGCCTGCACCCCTTCCTCCCGCAGCATCCGCCCGAGGCTCGCCGCCAGCTCCTCGCCGCGTTCGCGGTAGCACGCGATCACCGCCGCCTCCGGCGCCGCCTCCGCGAGCGCGCGCAGCTTCGAGCGCGGGCCGAGCTCCCCGCCTTCCAGCAGGATCAGCGCTTCCCCCGGCGTGGCCAGCGCGTCCTTGAGCGCGGTCGCGTGCGCATCCGTCGCCTCCCGCAGGCGCACCACGCGTCGCCCGCCGGTCATGGCCAGCGCCGCGGCCTCGCCGGCGAGAAGGCCGGGCCGCGCCGCCTCCTCCCGGTTCAGCTCGGCCAGCCGGAAGGGGTCGTCCATCGCCCCGCCGAGCACCGCGCGCACGAGCGCCTCGGCGCGTTCCCGCACCAGGCCGGCATCGTCGCCATGCAGCAGCACCGCGCGGAAGCCGGAGGGATCGCCCAGCACCGCGGCCGCCCGCCGCGCATCGAGCTTCGCCATGGCCGGCTAGCAACCGCGCGCCGCGGTCATCGCGGCAGGTCGAGCGGTCCGATCCCGCCGCTGAGCCCGCCGCCGATGCCAGGCGAGGGCGTGGCACCGCCGACGCCGAGCCCCTGCGGCGAGGCCGGGTCCGGCAGCACGGGCGGCGGGGCCACCGGCGCGATCAGGTGCGGCGCCTCCCCGGCGCCGAGGCCGCGCAGCCGCATCGCGAGCCGCAGGACGACCTCGTCGGCCAGCGCCTCGGCCATGCGGCGCTCGCTCGCCTCGCGGCTGGCATCGGCGGCGAAGAACTGGTTGGGCTGGATGTTGAAGGCCTCGATGATCCGCTCGAAGCCGTTGGCCGCCGGCTCGCGCGGGGCCAGGCGCATCAGGGTCCAGTTGGCGGTGGCGAGGTAGCGCACCCGCGTGGCGGAGCCGTCGCGCTGGATGCCGATGCCTTCGGCCGACAGGGTGGGCACGACCTGCAATTCCCAGCGCGGCTCCGCCGTGCCGCCCGTCTCGAGCCGCCTTTGCAGGCCGCGCCGCAGCAGCTGGCCGAAGCGTTCCGGGATGATCGCGACGCGCATCGCCGCGAACTCCGCCGCGAGATCCGGCTGCCCGGCGGCCGCGCCGCCCGGCGCGTGGACCGGGCGGAAGCCGCAGGCGCCGAGCAGCAGCGCGCCGAGCCCCGCCGCGCCCCGCAGCACCGCCCGCCTGTCGTTGCCGCCGCGCATGACCTCAGACCACCAGATTGACCACCCGCCCCGGGACATGGATCCGCTTCTTCACCGGCTTGCCGCCCAGCGCACGCTGCACATTCTCCTCGGCCTCGGCCAGCGCGAAGATGCGCTCCTCGCTTTCGCCGACCGGCACCTCGATGGTCCCGCGCAGCTTGCCGAGCACCTGCACGGCCAGCTTGAGCGTCTCCGCCTGCAGGAGCGCGGGGTCGGCCTCGGGCCAGTCCATCTCCGCGACCAGCTGCGATCCATCCGGCCGCAGCGCGCGGAACACCTCCTCGGCGAGATGCGGCATCATCGGCGCGGCGAGCCGGGCGAGCGTCTCGAGCGCCTCGCGCCGCGCCGCGCCCATGCCCTCGGCGCCGGCCTGCGCCTCGGCTTCCGCGATCGCGTTGGCGAATTCGTGGATGCGCGCGACCGCGACGTTGAAGGCGAAATCCTCGAGCGCGCCGGTGACGGCGGCGATGGTGCGGTGCGTCGCCTGGCGCAGCCGCCGCGCCGGGCCGGCCGCGTCCAGCGGGGCGCCAGGGGGCGGCAGGGCGGGCAGCGCGGCCTGGGTCAGGCGCCAGATGCGCTGCGTGAAGCGGAAGGCGCCGGCGACGCCGGATTCCGTCCATTCCATGTCGCGCTCGGGCGGGTTGTCGCTCAGGATGAACCAGCGCGCCGTGTCCGCGCCGTAGCGCCCGATGATCGCGCCCGGGTCCACCGTGTTGCGCTTGGATTTCGACATCGCCTCGACCCGCCCGATCGTGACCGGCTCGTTCGAGCCCTTCACCGTCGCGACGCGGCCGCCATCGGTGGCGACGCCCATCTCCACCTCCTCCGGGTAGAGCCAGCGGCCATCCGCCCCCTTGTAGCTCTCGTGCTGCACCATCCCCTGGGTGAACAGCCCGGCGAAGGGCTCCTCCACCGCGAGGTGGCCGGTCGCCTGCATCGCGCGGGTGAAGAAGCGGCTGTAGAGCAGGTGCAGGATCGCGTGCTCGATGCCGCCGATGTACTGGTCCACCGGCAGCCAGGCATCCACCGCCGCGCGCGTCACCGGCGCGGCCGCGGTGGGCGAGCAGAAGCGGGCGAAGTACCAGGAGCTGTCCACGAAAGTGTCGCAGGTATCCGTCTCGCGCCGGGCCGGGGCGCCGCAGTTCGGGCAGGCCACGTGCTTCCAGGTGGGGTGGTGATCGAGCGGGTTGCCGGGGCGCGAGAAATCCACGTCCTCCGGCAGTACGACGGGAAGCTGGTCCTCCGGCACCGGCTGGGCGCCGCAGGCCTCGCAATGGATCACCGGGATCGGGCAGCCCCAGTAGCGCTGGCGACTGATGCCCCAGTCGCGCAGGCGCCAGTTCACCACGCCCTGGCCCTGGCCGGCGCGTTCCAGCGCCTCGATCACCCGGCGCTTGGCGGCCGGCACCGCGAGGCCATCGAGGAAGCCGGAGTTGAAGATCGTCCCGTCGCCGGTATAGGCCGCGCCCTCCAGCGCGAAGGTCGCTGCATCGGCGCCGGGCGGCAGCACCACGGGCAGGATCGGCAGGGCGTATTTCGTCGCGAATTCGAAGTCGCGCTCGTCATGGCCGGGGCAGCCGAAGATCGCGCCGGTGCCGTATTCCATCAGCACGAAATTGGCGATCCAGACCGGGAAGCTCACGCCTTCGAGGAAGGGGTGCGCGACGCGCAGGCCCGTGTCGAAGCCGCGCTTCTCGGCCTGCTCGATCGCCGCCTCGGAGGTGCCCATGCGGCGGCATTCCGCGACGAACTCGGCGGCCGCGGGGTCGCGCGCCGCGGCCGCGGCCGCGAGCGGGTGCTCCGCCGCTACCGCAAGGAAGCTCATCCCGAACAGCGTGTCGGGCCGCGTCGTGAACACCTCGACCTCTTCTTGCGCCTGCGGCGCGCCGGCCTGATTCAGACCCTCGGCCTGTGGCCTCGGATCATCAGGACGGCCGGGCGGCAGCAGACGGAAGCGCACGCGCGCGCCTTCGCTCCGCCCGATCCAGTTGGACTGCATCAGCTTCACCCGCTCCGGCCAGCGGTCGAGGCCATCCAGCGCCGCCAGCAGGTCCGGCGCATATTTCGTGATGGAGAAGAACCACTGGCTGAGCTTCTTCTTCTCGACCAGCGCGCCGGAGCGCCAGCCGCGCCCGTCGATCACCTGCTCGTTCGCCAGCACCGTGCCGTCCACCGGGTCCCAGTTGACCCAGCTTTCCTTCCGCTCGACGAGCCCGGCCTTCCAGAAATCGAGGAACAGCTTCTGCTGGTGCCCGTAGTAGCGCGCGTCGCAGGTGGCGAATTCGCGCGCCCATTCCAGGCTGAGCCCCATCCGCTGCAGCTCGCCGCGCATGTTGGCGATGTTGTCCCAGGTCCACTTGCCGGGATGGATGCCGCGCTCGCGGGCCGCGTTCTCTGCCGGCAGGCCGAAGGCGTCCCAGCCCATCGGGTGCATCACCAGGTGCCCGCGCGCCCGCTTGTAGCGCGCGACCACGTCGCCGAGCGTGTAGTTGCGGACATGGCCCATATGGATCTTGCCCGAGGGGTAGGGAAACATCTCGAGCACGTAGTATTTCCGCGCGCCTTCGGGCGGCACGTCCGGCACGGCGAAGCAGGCGCGGCGGTCCCATTCGGCCTGCCAGCGCGGCTCGGCGGCGGCGAAATCGTAGCGCGCGGGCGCCGGGCCGGCGTTCGGCTCGGCGGCGCGCTCCTGGCGATGGTCGTTCATCGGGTCCGGTCAGGTGACTTGGGATCGGGGCCGCAAGCCATAGACCGGATCGCGGCGGCGCGAAATCAGGCGCCGCGCGGCATCATCGGATGGAGGCGGACTGGCTGCGGAGTTCGCGCGCCCTTTGCAGCACCTGGTCCTCGAGCTCGGTCGCGGTGCTGGCTGAGACCGGCACGTCCACCCAGCCGGCGCGCCCCTGTTCCTGCCGGAACAGCACCACCCGCACCCCGTCGGAGCGGAGCTGGCGGCCGAGGATATAGGCGGTGGCGCGGAAGCGCTCGCTCTGCACGCCGGGGGGCGTATACCAGTCGGTGATGATCACCCCGCCGAAGGGATCGGCCGAGGCGAGCGGCATGAAGGAGAGGGTGTCGAGCGTGGCGCGCCAGAGATAGGCGTTCACCCCGATCCCGCTGCCATCCCCGGCGCCGGCGCCGGCGCGCTGGCTGCTGCGGTCCGTGCCGAAGATCAGGACGCCCTGCTGCTGGCCGCCGATCAGGCTGCCCTGCACGGTGTTGCGCCGCCGGTCGCTGTTGTACTCGTCGAGCCGGGGGACGCGGATATTGTCGCCCGCGCCGCCGCAGGCGGCCAGAACCGGCGCGACGATCAGCAGCACGGCCAGGCAGCGCACGAAGGCGCCGAAGCGAATCGGGGTCATGGGGCCTCCGTCCCGTCTTGTGCGGGCCCGCCCGGGGAAAGTTCGGGCCGGCGGGCCGGGCCTTTCCTTAGACGACAACGGGAAGAAGGCAAAGCCGCGGCACCGCCGCGCAACGAGAAGGGCAGGCACGAAAAAGGGCGGCGGGTTGCCCCGCCGCCCCCTTTGGTCCGATCGGCCCGAAGGCCGGCCGGGATCAGAAGGTCAGGCGCGTGCCGATGACGAACACGTCGATGTCGCGGTTCCGGCCCGTGGCCGCCCAGGCGGTCGGGTTGGTGGAGTTGTTCGCGATGTTCTTGTCGTCCACCGTCGTGTAGTTCGCGAACAGCGCCAGGCCCGGAGCGAGCGCGTAGCTGGCGCCGATCGAGAGCGTGGTCTGCTTGCGGTCGGACGGGTTGGTCGAAGCCGCCGAACCGCCGCCCGCCGCGAGCGCCGAGCCGTTGTCACGCACCGACTGGCCGTACAGGGCGCCAACCGCGAGCGCGCCCATCTGGTACGTGACGGTCACGCCCCAGTTGGTCGAGTTCTCGAGGCCGGTCCGGAGGGCCGTGCCGCCCGCCGCCGCGCCGCCGAACTTGCCCCAGCTGTAGAAGCCGTTGATGCCGAAGCCGAAGCCGCTGAGGCCGGCGCCGATCTCGTACTGCGTGATGTCCTGCAGGCCGACGACCGCGCCGGTCGGGCCGACCACGCCGTTCACCGTCGGCGCGTCGGCGCGCTGAGCGCTGAACGAGGCGGCGACGCCGATGTTGCCGAAGCTGCCGCGGTAGCGAATGGCGCCCGCCCACTCGTTGCGGGCGGTCGTGCGGTCGCGCTGCAGAACGGTCGCGCTGCCGCCGATCAGGAAGTTCTCACCCTCGTTCCGGTTCGGCGCGTAGCTGATGCCGAAGTCGAAGCCGAAGAAGGACGGCGACAGGTAGATGATCTTCGTGCTGTCGCCACCGTCGTTGATGGAGGTCAGCAGGTAGCGGGTGCCGTCGCTGTTCGGGGCGACGAACTCATCCCACGCGCCCGAGTAGCCGAAGCCGGAGATCGAGGCGATGGTGAAGGCGCCGTTGACCTTGAGCTGGTCGGCGGCGTTGTCCTGGTCGCCGAGCTGGAGCGTGCCGAGCGTCGGGCTGCGGAAGTACATCCACATCTCGTCGGTGTCGACCGCGGTCGCCGAGGTGTTGTTGGCGTCCATCTGCAGCTCGATCTCGGCGCCGTACTCGAGGCCGTTGGCGGCCTTGCCGGCGATGATGACCGAGATCTCCATGTCCGCGCGGAAGTCGATCTTGTCGCGGGAGATGGCACGGGCCGGCACGGCGCCGACCGCCGGGACGAGAACGCCGGTCGCCGCGGCGCCCGGGGTCACCAGGTCACGGGCGCGGTCGATGCTGTCCGAGACATAGCCCGCGGAGAACTCCATGTAGCCGGCGACGCGAACCGTCGGGGCCGTCTGCGCGTGGGCCTGGGCCCCGATCAGCGCAGCGCCGACCACCGCCGTGGTGCCCAGCAGAATCTTGCGCATTCTATAACCTCCTCCTGAACCGGGCTGCCCCCGGCATGCATTGGCCCGCCTGCCCCCCTCGACAGGTGCCGTGAACAGGGAACTCCCCCATCCACGGTCAGGCCCGCGACACTATTGGCGGGCTCGTGAACGCGCGTCCATGCCGAGGATTGGCCGGCCGCGTCATCGTTGAGACAGTGTGGCAGTTGCGACACATGATGCTGTGCCTCAAGCGCCGGCGCCTGCTTGTACGTGCCTCAAGCGCCGGCGCCGCCTCCGGCGGCTTGGCTTGCGCGCCTACGCACTGTTGCGCCCGGCGCGAAGGTTGGTTTGTGCGCGGGGCCGCGTAGCGGCCTTTAGGTCCTTTTCGCCGGCGAGTGCGCCTATCGCCGCGAAGCCCGCCGCCCATCGGCGCGGCAGCCGCCCCGCCGTCGCGCCAGCGACGCCGCCGAGCGCCACGGTCGGGCAGGGCAGCGCCGCGGCCAGCCGGGCCCAGCGATGCGGGCCGAGCGCCGGGGCGCCGGGGTGGCTCCGGGTGGGAAAGGCCGGCGAGACGAAAGCGAGGTCCGCGCCGAGCCGCCGCGCCCGCGCCACCCCCGCCCGCCCATGCACCGCCGCCGAGAGCAGGCGCCCGCGCCGCGCCCGCAGGAAGGCCGCGAGCCCGGCCGGGGCCGCGCGGTCCGGCAGGTGCAGCCCCGCGCCGTGCCGCAGTGCCAGCCTCGGCGCGCCCGCCACCAGCAGCACCAGCCCCCGCCGCCGGCAGAGCCGCGCCAGCGCCGCGAGCACATCCGGCGCCACCGCCCGCGCCAGCACCCCGGCCCCGCGCGGCAGCCGCGCCGCCGCCGCGCGCGGATCGGGCAGGCGCACGGGATCGGAGAGCAGCCAGAGGCGCGGCAGCCCGCGCACCGGCTTGAGCCGCCGCGACCAGGACTCTAGCGTCCGCCCCGCCATTCCAGCCGGACCCTCCGCGTGACCGATCCCGAGGCCATCGCCCGAAACCTCGCCGCCGTGAAGGCCCGCATCGCCGCGGCCTGCGCCCGTGCCGGGCGCGACCCGGCGGAGGTCACGCTCATCGCCGTCTCCAAGACCAACCCGGCCGAGGCGGTCCTCGCCGCGCTTGCCGCCGGGCAGACGCAGTTTGGCGAGAACCGCGTGCAGGAGGCCCTGGCGAAATTCCCGGCCCTCCGCCCCGCCCATCCCGCGCTCCGCCTGCACCTGATCGGCGGCCTCCAGACCAACAAGGCGCGGGAGGCGGTGCGCGTCGCCGACATGATCGAGACGGTGGACCGCCCGAAGCTCGCCGAGGCGCTGGACCAGGCGATGGCGAAGGAAGGCCGGGCGCCCGAACTGCTCGTGCAGGTCAACACCGGCGACGAGCCGCAGAAGTCCGGCGTGCCGCGTGGCGAGGCCGATGCCTTCATCGCCGCCTGCCAGGCCCGCTTCGGCGCCCGGCTGCGCGGCCTGATGTGCATCCCCCCCGTGGAGGACGACCCCCGCCCGCATTTCCGCACCCTCCGCGCGCTGGCCGCTTCGCATGGCCTGCCCGTGCTTTCGATGGGCATGAGCGGCGATTTCGAGGCCGCGATCGAGGAAGGCGCCACCCATGTCCGCGTTGGCAGCGCCATCTTCGGCGCCCGCCCTCTCCCTCCCCCGCTCGCGGGGGAGGGTCGGGGTGGGGGTGTCGGAGAATGAGGCGCCACGCAACCGCCAGCCCCCACCCCACCCTCCCCCGCAGGCGGGGGAGGGAGTAGAGAGCCTGCCATGACCCGCGTCTTCTCCGGCATCCAGCCTTCTGGCGTGCCCACCCTCGGCAATTATCTCGGCGCCATCCGCAACTGGGTGCCGATGCAGGACACGCATGAGACGATCTTCTGCGTGGTGGACCTGCACGCCATCACCGTCTGGCAGGACCCGAAGGAGCTCGCCGCGCAGACGCGGGAGATGGCGGCCGCGCTGATCGCCTGCGGGCTCGATCCGAAGCGCTGCATCCTGTTCATCCAGAGCCATGTGCACGCGCATGCCCGGCTCGCCTGGATCTTCAACTGCGTGGCGCGGCTCGGCTGGCTGAACCGGATGACGCAGTTCAAGGACAAGGCCGGCAAGGACCGCGAGGCGGCCTCCTCCGGCCTCTATGTCTATCCGAACCTGATGGCGGCCGACATCCTGACCTACCACGCGACCAAGGTGCCGGTCGGCGACGACCAGAAGCAGCACCTGGAGCTCGCCAACGACATCGCGCAGAAGTTCAACCACGACTACGGCGTGGAGTTCTTCCCGCCGATCGAGCCGCTGATCCAGGGCATCGCCGCGCGCGTCATGTCGCTCCGCGACGGGACGCGGAAGATGAGCAAGTCCGATCCCTCGGACCAGTCGCGCATCAACCTCACGGACGACCACGACGCCATCGCGCTCAAGATCCGCCGCGCCAAGACCGACCCGGAGCCGCTGCCCGAGCATGAATCCGGCCTCGAGGGCCGGCCCGAGGCGCGCAACCTGGTCGGCATCCTCGCCGCGATCACCGGGGAGACGCAGGCCGGCGTGCTGCGCCACCACGGCGGCAAGGGCTTCGGCGCCTTCAAGGAGGTGCTGGCCGAGGCGCTGATCGCGCATCTCGACCCGATCCGGCGCGAGATGCAGCGCCTGCTGGAGGACCCCGCCGCGCTGGATGCGGCGCTCCGCCTCGGCGCCGACCGGGCGGATGCGATCGCGACGCCGATCTGCGAGCAGGCCGAGCGCCTGGTGGGCTTCCTGCCGCGCAGGTAGCGCGTGCGGCGGCGGGCGGGCGCGTGATAGGCTGACGATTATGTCCGAACGCGTGCGCGACCGCTGGACCTGGGACGCCTACCTGACGTGGGAGGCGACGCAGGAGATCCGCCACGAACTCGTGGACGGCGAGCCGCGCGCGATGACGGGTGGCAGCCAGCGGCACGACACGATCGCCAACAACCTCCGCTTTGCCCTGTTCGGCGCCCTGCGCGGTGGGCCATGCCGCGTTCAGGGCCCGGATCTGAAGGTCGCGACGGGCAACGCCAATGCCCGCTATCCGGATGCGCTGGTGGATTGTGGCCGCGCGCCGCGTGACGCCGTCCTGGCGCAGGAGCCCGTCGCCGTATTCGAGGTTCTCTCACGCAGCACGGCCTGGCTGGACCAGGGCTTCAAGCTGCGCGACTACGACGCGACGCCCTCCATCCGCTACTATGTCCTCATCAGCCAGGATGAGCTGCGCGCCATGGTCTACACGCGCGACGAAGCGGGGCGGCTCAGCATCCGCAACGCCGAGATCATCGAAGGCGAAGCCGGCACCATCGCCCTTCCCTCGCTCGGCGTCACGCTGACGCTCGGAGCCCTGCATGAGGGCCTCGAGCCTACCGGGTAAGCAGCCACACCCAGACGGGCAGGGTCAGTACGCTCAGCAGGTGCTCGCTGCTCGTGATCGCCGCCATCAGCGGCGCGTCGCCGCCCATCGCGCGGGCCATCACATAACTCGTCGCCGCCGTCGGCAGCGCCATGAACAGCACCGCGATCGCGGTGGCCAGCGGATCGAGCCCGACCGCCGCGCAGCCGAGCCAGGTCAGCGCCGGCATCGCCACGAGCTTGACCGCGGCCGTCGCCGCCTGGGTCGGCAACCGGTCCCCGAGACCCCTGAGCGTCAGCGCCGCGCCGACGCAGAGCAGCCCGAGCGCCACCGAGGCCTGGCCGAGCGCGCGCACCATTGGCTGCACCCCGGCCGGCAGCCCGCCGAGCGCGCCGATGGCGAAGCCCGCCAGCACCGCGATGATCAGCGGGTTGAGCAGCACCTGCCGCGCCAGCGCGAGCGGCCGCACGCGCCCCTGGCCCAGCCCGAAGGCGATGGTCGAGACGGTCTGCACGAAGGGCACGATCAACCCCGTCGCCACCGCCGCCAGCGCGATCCCCGGTGCCCCCCATAGCGCGCCGGCGAAGGCGAAGCCCATCAGGTTGTTGAAGCGGATGCCGCCCTGCAGCACCGAGGTCATCGCCGCATGCCCATGCCCGAGCGCGCGCGCCACCCCGATCGCCGCCGCCGTGCCGAGCGCCAGCGCCGTCCAGATGGCCGCCGCCATGCCTGCCACCGGCAATTCCCCGAACCGCACCGCGCCGAGCGCGCCGGCGACGAGGCAGGGCAGCAGCACCCAGAAGATCAGCCGCTCGATGCCGGCCCAGACGCGGTCGTCCGGCAGCAGGCGCCGCTTGAGCACGGCGCCGAGCAGCAGCAGGCCGAAGACCGGCACGAAGGCATCCGCCCAGGGACCGAACTGTGTCACCGCGCCATCACGCCCGCGCGGCGGCCTGCTCCGTGAGCGTGGGGGCGGGCGGCCGGGCCGCGCCGCGGGCGATGTCGCGCAGGCACGCGGCTTCCCCGCGCCGCGCCGTGCCCTGCGCGCGCGCCTGCGCGAAGGCCACGCGGAGCACGGCGGAGGGACCCGCCTCGGGGTAGAGCACCAGGTCGAGATGGCATTGGCTGGCCTGGTAGTGCCAGATCTCCGCGCCATCCTCCTGCCGGCGGAGCCGCGGCTCGCCGAGCAGGCGGCGCACCGCCTCCGGCGTCTGGCCGACCAGTTCGCCGGCGAGCGCCGGCGGCGGGCCGCCAGGTCCGCCCGCCGCTCCGGGGCCGGCCGCCGCCATCACCGCCTGGCCTGGGGCCGGGGTCGGCACCGGCGCGCCCACGCCGGCGAGGCTCGCCCGCTGGCTGGCCAGCGCCTCCTCGAGCGCCTGCTGCGTGACGGAGCCCTCAGGCTGCGCGCAGCCGACCAGCGGCAGCAGCAGCATCAGCCCGGGCAGGAAGCGGCGCGGCATCAGGGCCTCGTGGGGCCAGGAGTCTGGCCTCGGGGATCAGACCTCGGCGGGGACGGGGCGCGGCGCCGGGGCACCCTCGCCGATCTTCTCCATGCGGCCCGAGATCTGCCCGCCTTCCTCGACCATCAGCCGGCCGTAGCGCGCCACGCCGAGCAGCCGGCCGGTGGCGCGGAGCACCAGCGCGCCGCGCGCGGTCAGCGTGCCGTCGAAGGTGCCGGCGATCTCGGCGTCCTCCACCTGGACCTCGCCCTTGAAGACGCCGCTCTGGCCGATCGACAGCTCGGCGGCCTGGATCATCTGGCTTTCGACGGTGCCCTCGACCACCAGGCGCTCGGCCTCGGCGACCGTGCCCTGGAGGCTGATGCCGCGGCCGACCACGAGCGTGCGGCGCTCGGCGGCGCCGCTGCGCGGCGCGGGGGCGAGCGCGGCACCGAGGGGCGAGCCCGAGGGCGGCGTCGGCATGCCCGGCATGCCGACCGGCGTCGGCCGCGGCGGGATGGCGCTGCCGGAAGGCGGCGTCGGGCCCGTGGCCATCACGGGGGTCGGGCCGGTCGGCTTGGTCGTCGCTTGGCTCATGGCGGTGCTGTCCCTCGGGTCGAAGCGGAGTGGCGGCGCGCCGAGGTCCCGGTCGCGCAGGGTCGCCACGGTCGTGGCCACGGTGGCGGATTGCGGCGCGGGGCCGGGCGGCCCTTCCTCACGGCGTCGGCTGAACAGGGCCATCGCGCGGGCTTCCCCTTATCCGTGTTCCGGCATCCGGCAGGGCTCCGGCAGGATGCCCCCCCACCATCCCGACCGGGCTAACATGCGCCGCCGAGCCGGGACAACCGGCCGCGCGCGCTATCCCCCGACTTGTCCACAAGCTTGCGCGACCGCGATCAATCGGCCGGTGCGTCAGTGACCGTTTGAGAATGCTGGCCGACCCGCAAGCGTTTTCAAACGGTCACTCAGCCCTGTGGGTCGTGCAGCAGATGCACCATCGCCGCCGCGCCGAGCACCGGCGCGAACAGCCCGAGCGGCGGGACGAGCGCGAGCAGGGCCAGCGCCGCGCCCACCCCCCAGATCGCGCCCCGCCGCCGCCGCCGCAGCGCCGCTTCCGCCGCCACCGGCATCCGGCGCTGCGCGACCGTGGCGAAAAGCCCCTCCCCGAGCCCGATCGCGGCCACCGCCCAGAGCAGCAGGCCGCCCGCCACCGGCAGCAGCAGGGAGAGCGGCAGCAGCAGCAGCGTCAGCGCCGCGAGCCGCAGCGCGAGCGTGAGACCGGCCCAGGCCTGCGCCGCGACGGAGGCGCCCTGGGCGGGCGGCAGGTGCGGATAGTGGCGCTGCTCCACCGCCGCCGCGACGCCGTCCAGGAACAGCCCGGCCACCACCAGCACCAGCGGCAGGAACAGCCAGTAGAGCGCGACGAGCACGAGCAGCGCCCCGGCCGCCGCGGCCGCGCCGGCGATCCATCCCTCTCCGCCGGCCAGCATGCCGAGCCCGGCGCTGACCGCCCAGCCGAGCCCGAGCATCGCCGCGCCGGTCAGCGCGGCGGCGAGCAGCAGCGGGCGCAGCAGGGCCGGATCGCCGATCTGGCCGAGGGCGCGGAACAGGGCCCGGAACATGCCGGGGGACTAGCGCCTGCGGCCCCGCTCCGGCTACCTGCCCCGCCCTTTCCATGACGACGGACCCACCCGCCCCCATGACCGCACCCGCCCTCGACCTGCTCGGCATCGGCAACGCCATCGTGGATGTGCTGGCGCGCGCCGACGACGCCTTCCTCGCCGCGCAGCGCATGGCCAAGGGCAGCATGACGCTGATCGACGCCGAGGCGGCCGAGCGCATCTACGCCGCGATGGGGCCGGGGGTCGAAAGCTCGGGCGGGTCGGCCGGCAACACCTGCGCGGTCGCGGCCGCGCTCGGCGCCCGCGTCGGCTATCTCGGCAAGGTGGCGGACGACGCGCTCGGCCAGGTCTTCGCCCACGACATCCGCGCCGCCGGCGTGCGGTTCCCCTCCGCGCCCCTGGTCGGCGGCGCGCCCACCGCGCGCTGCCTGATCCTGGTGACGCCGGACGCGCAGCGCACCATGAACACCTTCCTCGGCGCCTGCGTCGCCTTCGGCCCGGAGGATGTCGCGGAGGCCGAGGTCGCGAGCGCGGCGGTGACCTACATGGAAGGCTACCTGTTCGACCCGCCCGCCGCGCAGCAGGCCTTTCGCAAGGCCGCGAAGATCGCGCATGAGGCGGGCCGGCAGGTTTCGCTCACGCTGTCGGACCCGTTCTGCGTCGGCCGCCACCGCGCCGCCTTCCGCGACCTGGTGCGGAACCAGGTGGACATCCTGTTCGCGAACGAGGCCGAGCTGCTCTCGCTCTACGAGACCGACGACTTCGCCGCGGCACTCGGCGCCGTGCGGCAGGAGGTCGCGATCGCCGCGGTGACGCGGAGCGAGAAGGGCAGCGTGATCGTCGCCGGCGCCGAGACGGCGGAGGTGAAGGCGGTGCCGACCAGGGTGGTGGACACCACCGGCGCAGGCGACGCCTACGCCGCCGGCTTCCTGGCTGCCCATGCCAAGGGCCTGCCGCTCGCCGAGCGCGGTCGCTGGGGCAGCGTGGCGGCGGCCGAGGCGATCAGCCATTTCGGCGCGCGGCCGCAGGCCGACCTGAAGGCGCTGGTCGGGGCCTGAGTGACCGTTTGAGAACACCGGGCGGATCGGCTCCGCGGGTCTTTTCGGCCCCTGCTGCGTTGCCGGACTTGCCGATGCAACCAGCATCGGCGGCGCCCGGCGCCTTCCAGGGACCGAAAATCCCCTGCGGATCCTCAGCCGCCGGCATTCTCAAACGGTCACTGAGCCGGAAGCGCACCGCAGCTTGCGCGGGATCAAGGACCGGCGCGCGCCGGCGTAGGATGAACGCCGCCGCAGCGAGAGGGTCCGACGATGTCCGCAACACTGGCCCTGAAGCCCGTCTCCATCACCTTCGACGCGGGCGAGGCGGAACTGACCCTCGCCATCGCGGCGGCGGGCATCGCGACGCTCCGCATCGCCTGGGGCGATGGCACGGTCGAGACGCTGGCCGGCGGCGCGCAGAGCCTCGTCGTCTCGCATGTGTATGCCGGCGCGGATGGCGTGCTCGACCAGTTCCGCGGCACGGTCAGCGCCACGCTGGCCGCCGGCGGCAAGGCCTATGCGGCCTTCAACGCGGCCTTCAATCCGCTCGGCACCGCGTCGGACGGCTACCCGGACGAGGCCTGGCCGGTCGCCTGGCTCGGCTCGGCGGGGCATGACCGCGTCGGCGGCGGCAACCGCGACGACCTGCTGTTCGGCCGGGACGGGAACGATTCGCTCTATGGCGGGCCCGGCGCGGACACGCTGATCGGCGGCGCCGGCAACGATACGCTCTGGGGCGACCTGTTCATCCGCAAGAGCTCCGGCGCCGGCGATCTGGTGCTGGGGGGCGAGGGCGATGATTCGCTCACCGCCGGCGCGGGCAGCGACACGCTGGATGGCGGTGCCGGGAACGACACGCTGCGCGGGGCGCGCGGCAGCGACCTGATGCTCGGCGGAGACGGCGACGACCTGTTCAACGGCACCTTCAGCAACCGTGGCGACACGATGGATGGCGGGGAGGGCGCCGACACGGTGTTCGGCAGCGCCTACGCCGACGTGATCAGCGGCGGGGCTGGCAACGACCTACTGCTCGCCGGCGGCGGGGCCAACACGATCGAGGGCGGCGCCGGCGACGACACGATCCAGGGCAGCAACGCGAGCCGGGACCGGCTGGACGGCGGAGAGGGCGCGGACACCATCCGCGGCGGGGCCGGGGCCGACACGCTGATCGGCGGGGCCGGCGCCGACACGCTGCATGGCGGTGTCGAGAACGACCTGCTGGACGGCGGCGCGGAGGCCGACTTCCTGATGGGCCAGCTCGATGCCGACACGCTGCTCGGCGGCGCCGGCGAGGACACGCTGTTCGGCCATGACGGCAACGACCGCCTGGATGGCGGCGCCGGCAACGACCGGCTCAAGGGGCATGCCGGTGCGGATTCGCTGGCCGGGGGCGAGGGCGACGACACGCTCCAGGGCGGGCCGGGCGCGGACACGATGCGCGGCGGCCTGGGCGCGGACCGGCTGCGCGGCGAGGCCGATGGCGTGGCCGATCTGTTCGTCTGGGCTGCCGGGGAGGGCGGCGACCGTGTGGCGGGCTTCGTCCCGGGCCAGGACCGGATGCTGCTGGAGGGGGTCGGGCCGCTCGATCCCGCCCGTTTCGTTGCCGGCCAGGACCCGGCCGCGCCGGGCGGCCCGGGCGCCTATGTCCTCTATGACCTCGCGACGGGCCGACTCAGCGTGGACTGGGACGGGCCGGGGGGCGACCCGATCGAGTTCATCGCCGCCTTCGTGGGCCGTCCGGCGCTCTCGGCGGCCGATCTGCTCTGACCGCCGGCACGCCCGGCGAAAAATCCTCGCCTTGTCGGCGCCAACCCCCTATGTGAGCCCGCATCAAGCCAAAGACCCGGCGTTTCGCCCTGGATGACCGCTCCGTGACGGTCGCCCGGGGGGTTGCGGGGTCGGGCCTCATGCAAGCTGGACTTTCGCACCCATGGACCTCCGCAACGTCGCCATCATCGCCCATGTCGACCACGGCAAGACGACGCTGGTGGACAACCTGCTGAAGCAGGCCGGCGCCTTCCGCGCCAACCAGGTCGTCGCCGAGCGCGCCATGGACCGCAACGACCTCGAGCGCGAGCGCGGCATCACCATCCTGGCGAAGTGCACCGCCGTGGAGTGGAAGGGCACCAAGATCAACATCGTGGACACGCCCGGCCACGCCGATTTCGGCGGCGAGGTGGAGCGCATCCTGTCCATGGTGGACGGCGCCGTGGTGCTGGTGGACGCCGCCGAGGGCGTGCTGCCGCAGACCAAGTTCGTGCTGACCAAGGCGCTGGCCCGCGGCATCCGGCCGATGGTGGTGGTGAACAAGGTGGACCGCGCCGATGCCCGCCCGGACGAGGTGCACACCGAGATGTTCGACCTCTTCGCCAATCTCGGCGCGGATGACGACCAGCTCGACTTCCCGATGCTCTATGCCTCCGGCCGCCAGGGCTGGGCGGATGCGACGATGGACGGGCCGAAGAAGGACCTCTCGGCGCTGTTCGACCTGATCCTTTCGCATGTGCCGGCGCCGGGGCTGGACCGCGAAAAGCCCTTCGCGATGAACGCGGCGATCCTGGAGGCGGACAATTTCCTCGGCCGCATCCTGACCGGCCGCATCGAGCAGGGCGTGGCGCGGGTCAACATGCCGGTGAAGATCCTCCGCCAGGACGGCTCCGTGGCGGAGACGGGGCGGCTGACCAAGCTGCTCACCTTCCGCGGCCTGGAGCGCGTGCCGGTGGACCAGGCCGAGGCGGGCGACATCATCGCCATCGCCGGGCTCGAGAACGGCACCATCCCCGACACGATCTGCGACCCTGCGGTGGCCGCGCCCCTGCCGGCGATCCCGGTGGACCCGCCGACTCTCGCCATGACCTTCCGCATCAATGACGGGCCGCTCGGCGGGCGCGAGGGCAAGAAGGTGACGTCGCGGCAGATCCGCGACCGGCTGTTCAAGGAAGCCGAGGGCAATGTCGCAATCCGGGTGAAGGTCAGCGAGGAGGTGGACGCCTTCGAGGTGGCTGGCCGCGGCGAGCTCCAGCTCGGCGTGCTGATCGAGCAGATGCGGCGCGAGGGCTTCGAGCTGACCATCGGCCGCCCCCGCGTGCTGACCCGCGACAACCCCGAGACCGGCGACCGCGAGGAGCCGTTCGAGGAAGCGCTGGTGGACGTGGACGAGGAGTATTCTGGCGTCGTCGTGCAGAAGCTGAGCCTCCGCAAGGGCCAGATGACGGACATGCGCCCCTCGGGCGGCGGCAAGGTGCGGCTGACCTTCCTGATCCCCTCGCGCGGGCTGATCGGCTACCACGGCGAGTTCCTGACCGACACGCGCGGCACCGGCATCATGAACCGCCTGTTCCACGGCTACGGCGCCTGGGCCGGCCCGATCGAGGGCCGCCGCAACGGCAGCCTGATCTCGAACAGCGACGGGGAGGCGGTGCAGTACGCGCTGTTCTACCTGCAGGAGCGCGGCACGCTGTTCGTGGACCCGGGCGTGAAGGTCTATGTGGGCATGATCCTGGGGGAACACTCGCGGGACAACGACCTGGAAGTGAACCCGATCAAGGAGAAGAAGCTCACCAACATCCGCGCGGCCGGCAAGGATGAGGCGCTGCTGCTGACGCCGCCGCGGCGGATGAGCCTCGAGCAGGCGATCAGCTACATCGAGGATGACGAGCTGGTGGAGGTGACGCCGACCGCGATCCGCCTGCGCAAGCGCCATCTCGACCCGCATGAGCGCAAGAAGCACGCGCGCCGGCAGGAGAGCGAGGCGGCGTGATCCGCAGCGCGCCACCATTTCCAGTGGCCCTGCCATCCGTTCCCTTGCTACCATGTGCCTCCGAGATGGCAGGTGCGGGGCGATGGAACCGGTCTGGGTGAAGGTGGACGCGGCGGGACGCCTGGTGGTGCCGAAGGAGATGCGGGCGGCGCTCGGCATCCCCGATGGTGGCGAGTTGCGGCTGCGCGTCGAGGATGGCGAATTGCGGGGCCTGGGGCGGATGATGGCGCTCGCCCGGTTGCAGCGGGAAGCCAGCGCCTCCGTTCCGCCCGGCGTCTCGGTGGTGGATGAATTCCTCGCGGAGCGCCGCGCCGAGGCGGCGCGGGAGGACACCGGGCGCATCGCCGCCGGGACGGCGCGCGCCGCCAAGGGAAGCAAGCCGGCGGCGTGAGCGGCCTGGTTTTCGATACCTCGGCGGTGCTGGCGGCGCTGTTCGGGGAAGCGGGGGCCGCCAGGGCGCAGGCCGCGCTTGCGGCGGCGGACCCGCCGCTGATCTCGGCGGTCAACGCGGCGGAGGTGATCGGCCTCCTGGGGCGGCGCAGCGGCTGGGATGCGGGTGATGCCCTGGACCATCTGCTCGCGATCGGACTGCAGCCCGTCCCCTTCGGCACGGCCGAGGCGGCGGAGGCGGGCAGGCTGGAACCATTGCTGCTGCGCCGGGGTATCTCGCTCGGCGATCGTGCCTGCCTCGCGCTGGCCGGGCTGCGCGGCCTGCCGGTGCTGACGGCGGACCGTGCCTGGGCCACGCTGGGGCTTCCGGTCGAGATCCGCCTTGTCCGCTGAGGAGCCCGCGATGAGCAGGAGAGCCACCACCCGCTTGGCGCCCACCGCATGAGCGGGCTGCTCGCTGGTCGCCACGCCGCGGTGACGGGCGGCGCGCGCGGCCTCGGCGCGGCGATCGCCGCACGCTTCCGGGCCGAGGGCGCGCGGGTCGTCACGCTTGACCTCCAGGGCGGCGACATCGCCTGCGACGTGACGGACGAGGCCTCCGTCGCGGCGGCCTTCGCGGCGGTCGGCCCGCTCGACGTGCTGGTCGCCAATGCCGGGCTGGTGCCGCCCTGGCGCGCGCTCGATGCGCTTGATCTCGCGGAATGGGACCGCGTCTTCGCGGTGAATGTCCGCGGCGTCGCGCTGACGCTGAAGCACGCGACGCCTTCGATGCGCGCGCGCGGCAGCGTGATCGCGATGGGCAGCATCATGTCGGAGAAGGGCGCGGCGCGGCAGACGCTCTACAACGCGACCAAGCATGCGGTGCTCGGCATCGTGCGCTGCGCGGCGCTGGAACTCGGCCCGCGGGGCATCCGTGTGAACGCGCTCGGGCCGGGGCCGATCGCCACCGAGGCGCTGCTCGCCCGCGTCGAGGCGCGGGCGGCGGCCGGCGGGCTTTCGCGGGACGCGGCGCTCGCCGCGAACGATGCCGAGACGCCGCTCGGGCGCATGGCGACGCCGGACGAGGTCGCGAAGGCCGCGCTGTTCCTGGCGAGCGACCTGTCGAGCGCGGTCAGCGGCCGGCTGATCCGCGTGGATTCCGGCCTGCCGTGATTCGCCCTCTCCCGCGATGCGGGGGAGGGCCATTCAGGGCGCCCTGATCAGCGGCCTTGGGCCTGCGCCCGCCGGCGCAGATAGAAGCCATAGGGCATGGGCAGCACCGATTCCGGATCGGGATGGCCGAGCGCGATCGCCGCGCGGTAGGTCCAGGCCGGATCGGAGATCAACTCGCGCCCCAGCGCCACCAGGTCCGCGCGTTCCGCGGCCACGATGGCATCCGCCTGCGCCGGATCGGTGATCAGCCCGACCGCCATGGTGGCGATGCCGGCCTCGCGCCGGATCGCCTCGGCCAGCGGCACCTGGTAGCCCGGCGCCAGCCGCTGGGTGGAGAGCGAGACCGTTGCCTGGATTCCGCCCGAGGAGCAGTCCATCAGGTCCACGCCGCGCGCGCGCAGTTCCCTGGCCAGCGCCACGCTGTCGGCCAGGGTGATGCCGCCTTCCATGTTGTCGGTGACCGAGGCGCGCCAGAGCAGCGGCATCTCCTGCGGGATCGCCGCGCGCACGGCCTCCGCCACCTCGAGCGGCAGGCGCATCCGCCGCGCGAGGTCGCCGCCATAGGCGTCCGTGCGGCGGTTCGTCATCGGGGAGACGAATTCGTGCAGCAGGTAGCCATGCGCGCCATGCAGCTCGATGAAGTCGAAGCCGGCCGCGACCGCGCGCCGCGCCGCGGCGGCGAAATCCGCGACGAGCTGCGCGATCTCCGCCGGCGTCATCGGCCGCGGCGCGCGCCAGCCCGGGCGCATCGCGACATCGCTCGGCCCGACCGTCTCCCAGAAGGGCTCCGGCCCGTCCTCCGCCAGCGGCCCGGCACCTTCCCAGGGCCGCGCGGTCGCGCCCTTGGCGCCGGCATGGTTGAGCTGGATGCCGGTGGCCGCGCCCTGCTCGCGATAGAGCGCGGTAATGCCGCGCCAGGCGGCGACCTGCGCCTCGTTCCAGATGCCGGTGCAGCCCGGGGAGATGCGCCCCGCCCGCGTGATGCCCGTGGCCTCGACGATCGCGGCCCCCACGCCCGAGAGCGCGAAGCGGCTGTGATGCGCGAGATGCCAGGCGCCGGGCACGCCTTCGACGGCGCGGTACTGGCACATGGGCGAGACGACGATGCGGTTGCGCAGCGTGACGCCGCGCAGCGCGAAGGGCCGGAACAGCGTCGGCCCTTCGGAAGCGGCCCCGCTCACGCCGCCTTGGACTGGCCGAAGCGGTCCATCAGCCGGTCGAGCTTCTGCATGCGGACCTGCAACTGCTTCACCTTGCGCTGCCCCTCCTCGCCCAGCGAGGCGAAGGTGGTGATGGGCGGACGCACATCGCCCACCGGATAGCCCGCCGCCGCCGCCAGCGCCTTCGAGTAGCATTGGTGGCCGTAGAGCGGATGGCCTTCCTTGATGATGTTCGTCATCTCGTCGAGGATGTGCTGGATCTGGATCGCGCGCTTCACCTTCCCCGCCTCGAGCAGCGGGAACAGCGCGGTGGAGGCGCGCGGGGCGTAGTTGCCATAGGGGTCCACATAGCCGACCGCGCCGAGCTTGAAGCTTTCCACCACGCGCTCCCCGGCGAAGACGTTCATCACGCCCTCCGTCGCCTCCACGATGTCGAAGACGCGGCCGACATCCATGCTCGCTTCCTTGATGTAGCGGACGTTCGGCAGGTGCTTGGTAAGCTTCGCGACCAGGTGCGGCTTGATGTCCACATGCGTGGTGAAGGGGTTGTTGTAGAGCATGATCGGGATCGAGACCGCCTCGCTGATCGCGGCGTAGTAGGCGAAGATCTCGTCCTCGGTGACGGTGTAGTAGTAGGGCGGCGCGATCATCAGCCCGTCGGCGCCGAGGCGCTCCGCCATCTTCGCGTAGCGCACCGCGGTCGGCGTATGGGCGTTGGTGGCGCCGACCATCACCGTCATCTTCCCGCGGCAATGCGCGACGGTTTCCGCCACGTACTGCTCGCGCTCGGCGTCGCTCACCGTCAGGAACTCGCCGGTCGTGCCGAGGATGATCACGCCCGGGACGCCGGAGGCGTGCTGCCAATCGAGGAAGCGCTTCAGTGCCGGCACATCGATGGCGCTGCCGTCCGGCGTGAAGGGTGTGACGGTGACGGTGTGGCAGCCGCGGAACTGCTTCATCTGATCCTCTCCTCAGCGCCCGGGGCGCTTTTCCCAGCCATGCGTGGCCAGGATGTCGTGGCTGGCCGCGAGATCGCCATCGGGGTCCGTGCCGGGCTGGCAGGCATCGGTGATGATCTCGAGCACGGTGAGGCCGGTGTAGCCGATCTCCTTCAGCGCCGCACCCGCCGGGCCCGGCTGCACCATGCCGGTGCCGAGCCGGTCATGCTTGAAGACCTCGTAGCCGCTGTCGCTGATATGGACGTTCTTCACCCGCGCGCCGAGCATGCGGATGGCGGCCGCAGGGTCTTCCTTGATGTAGGCGCTGTTGCAGACGTCGAAATTGATCCCGACCGAGGGGTCGATGTCGTTCGCGACATCCAGCATGTCCTTGGCGGTCGGGAGGAAGGTGAAGGGCACGTTCTCCAGGATGATCTCGGTGCGGCTGCCTTTCGCATGGGCGACCAGTTCCTTCATGCCCTGCACGAACCAGTCGCGCATCCAGGGCACGGGCGGGTTGATCAGCGAGTTCACCGGGCCGGGGATGGCGCAGACGAAGGGGCAGTTCAGGTAATCCGCCAGGTCCACCGCTTCCTTGTAGCGGTCGAGCGTGTAGCGCCGCATGATCGGGCAGGTGCTGTTCGGGTTGTTGTCGAGCAGCGGATAGCAGAAGCTGGTGATGCGGTAGCCGTTGCCGTCGAGCCAGGCGCGCAGCTCCGCCTTCTCCGCCGGCGTCATGGAGGAAGGCCAGAGATGCGGCGGGAAGATCATCAGCTCGAAATTGCGGTAGCCCTGCGACGCGAGGTGCTTGAGCGCGCCCACGCCGGAATGCGAGTAGAGGAAGGGAAAGGTCGAGGCGGCGACGCGAAGCTCAGCCATGACGGGTGACTCCTCTGCGGATTTTTGCGTGATCGGGGGCGGCCTTGCCGGCTGCGCGGTGGCCTGGCATCTGGCGCGCGACGGCGGGGCGGATGTGCTGCTGCTGGAGCAGGGGGAGCTGAACGCGGCGGCGTCGGGCAACAATTCCGGCAGCTTCCACGCGCAGATCCCCGTCGAGCCCTTCCTCAACCAGGGCGAGGGCTGGGCGCACCGCTTCGCGCCGACGCTGCGCCTGATGATGGCCGGCATCGCGCGCTGGATGGAACTGCCCGCCGAGCTCGACGCGCCGGAACTCGAAGTCAGCGCGAAGGGCGGGCTGATGGTGGCGCGGCGCGAGAACGAGCTTGAGATGCTGCGGCGCAAATCCGCGATCGAGCGCGCCGAGGGCCTGGATGTGCGCGTGCTCGACCGGGCGGAGATGCTCGCCGTCGCGCCCTATCTGACGCCCGAGGTGGTGGGCGGCACCTTCTGCCCGATCGAGGGCAAGGCCAATCCGCTGATGGCGACCTTCGCCTTCGCCCGCGCCGCGGCGCGCCACGGCGCGCGCATCCGCCGCCGTGTGCGGGTGACCGGGATGCAGCGGGAGGGCTTGGGCTGGCTGCTGCGCACGAGCGAAGGCGAGGTGCGCGCGCGCCGCGTGGTGAACTGCGCGGGCGCCGCCGCCGGCGAGGTCGCCGCCTGGCTCGGCCTCGATCTGCCGATCGAGGCGCATCCGATCCAGGTGACGGTGACGGAACGCGCGGCGCCCTTCGTGCCGCATCTCGTCTATTCCGCCGCGGACCGGCTCTCGCTCAAGCAGACCGCGCAGGGCAGCGTGATCATCGGCGGCGGCTGGCCGGCGCGGCTGCATCCGGTGACGGGCCTGCCGGTGGTGAGCGAGGAGTCGCTGATCCCCAATCTTCGCCTCGCGATACAGGCGGTGCCGGCTGTGGCGCGGCTGCGCGTGGTGCGGAGCTGGGCGGCGGTGGTGAACGGCACGCAGGACTGGCGTCCGATCCTCGGCGAGCTGCCCGGCGCGCCCGGCGTGTTCCTCTGCTTCTTTCCCTGGATGGGCTTCACCGCCGGGCCGCATGTGGCGCGCGTCATCGCGGAACTGGCGCTGGGCCGGCGGCGTCACGACGATCCGGAGATCGCGGGCTTCGCGCCCGGCGCGATCGCCTGACGCGTTCACAGCATCGCCTCCAGCCGCGTGTTCACCACCAGCTCCGCCACATGCGCCTGCTGCGGGAGGCGCAGCAGCAGGCAGACGAGCTCCGCCACCGTCTCCGGCTTCAGTCGCCCGGCCGCCGGCGTCGCGCCGACGAGGCCGGCGATGAGGTCGGTGTCGATCGCGCCGGGGCAGAGCGCGGTCGCGCGCAGCCCGTCCGCGTGCCCCGCGAAGCGCGCCGCGTGGGTCAGCGCCATCAGCGCATGCTTGGTCATCGCATAGCCAAGTGGCGCGGAGGGATCGCGGATGCGCTTGCCATCCGTGCTCGCGATGTTCACCAGCCGGCCCTGGCCACCGGCGCGCAGATGCGGCAGCGCCGCGCGCATCACATGGAAGGGCCCCTTCACGTTCACCTGCCACATCGCATCGAGATCGGCTTCCGAGCCTTCCTCGAAGGTGACCTTGCGCAGGATGCCGGCATTGTTCACCAGGCCATCGAGCCTGCCATGCCAGGCGACGGCCTCGGCGATCCAGCTCGCGGCCGTCTCGGCGCGTTCGGCGTCATACTGGTGCCAGGTCGCCCCCGGCAGGTCGACCCGCGCCGCCGCGCGCGCCGGATCGCGCACGCCGCAGGCCAGCACGAAGCCTTCCGCGTGCAGCCGCTTCGCGATCGCCGCGCCGAGGCCGCGCCCGGCCCCCGACAGCGCCACCACCCGTCCCGCGGCCGGCAGCAGCGCGCCTTCCATCAGAACAGGCCCTGATAGACGCCGCCATCGTTGACGAGGTTCTGCGCCGTCATGAACCCCGCCTGCGCGCTGCACAGATAGGCGACGAGATCGCCGCATTCCGACGGATCGGCGAAGCGGCCGGCCGGGCAGGTCTTGAGCCGGTCCTGCACGATCGCCTCATAGGTGGTGTTGCCGCGCTTCGCGTGGCCGTGGAGGTTCACGCGCAGCGCCTCGGTGTCGAACAGGCCGGGGCAGACGCTGTTGACCGTGACGTTGTGCGGAATGAGCTCCCGCGCCATCGAGGCGATCGCCGCCGAAAGACCCGCGCGGGCCGAATGGCTGTGCGCGAAGCCGACCTGCGGGAATTTGATGAAGGACACCGAGATGTTGACGATGCGGCCGAATTTCCGCTCGCACATGCCGGGCGCAGTGCGGCGGATGAGCTCGACCGCGGTGAAGAAATGCTCGTTCCACCACTTCGCCCATTCGGCGCGGTCCCAGGTGCGGAAATCGCCCGGCACCTGGCGCGTGCCGGGGCTGGTGACGAGGATGTCCGGCGCGGGGCAGGCGGTGAGCAGCGCGTCATGCCCCGCATCGGTGTTCACGTCGCCGGCCACGGTCGTCACGCGCACGCCATGCGTCCGCCGGATCGCCTCTGCGGCTTCCTCCAGCGGGCCGGGCGTGCGCGCCATGATGGTCAGGTCGCAGCCCTCGCGCGCCAGGCTTTCGGCGCAGGCGCGGCCGAGGCCCTGGCTCGCGGCGCAGACGATCGCCTGGCGGCCCCTGATGCCGAGATCCATCAGCCGATCCCCAGTTCCGCGAGCCCGCGCTTCAGCCCTTCGAGCGGCGCGCCCTTCAGCGGCTGCAGGGGCGGCCGCGGCACGCCGCCGCCTGGGAAACCGAGGTGATCCATCGCCGCCTTGGTCGCCGGATAGAGCGTGCGGCCGCCGGTCACGAACAGGTCCGTGAGCCTGCGGCTGGTGGCCTGGAGCGTCTCCGCCTCGGCCAGCCGCTTCGGGTCGCGCGCGGCGGCGTAGAGCTCCGTCACGCCGCGCCAGACATTCGGGAAGCAATCCACCGTGCCGTCGGCGCCGGCATGGACCGCGGGCACGCCGAACACGCTGGACGGGCCGCAGAAGACGCGGATGCGATCCTTCACCGCGAGCAGCGTGGCGTAGAAATTGTTCCAGTCGCCGCTGCTTTCCTTGATTGCGACGACCTTCTCGAGATCGGCGAGGCGGTCCGCGAGCGCCGGTGAGATCGCGTTCACCGCGTTGCCGGGGATGTTGTAGGCGACGATCGGCAGCGGCGAGGCGGCGGAGACGGCGGCGAAATGCGCGAAGATCTCGTCATCCGTCAGCTTCACGAAATAGGGCGGCAGCACGAGGATGCCGCTCGCCCCGGCCTCCTTCGCGGCATGGGCCAGCTCGATCGTCTCCGCCGCGCCGACGCAGCCGGTGCCGACGATCACCGTGCCGCGGCCGGCCGCGCCCTTCACCGCCTCCACGTAGAGCGCCTTGCGCTCCGGCAGCGAGAGCGCCCAGAACTCGCCGGTGCAGCCGCAGGCGACGATGCCCGTCGCGCCCTCGTCAAGCAGGCGGGCGATGTTCGCGCGGAAGCCGGGCGCATCCACGCGGCCGGCGGCGTCGAAGGGCGTCGTGACGGCGGGCATCGAGCCCGTCCAGCCCACGCTGTTGCGGTCCATTGCGATTCTCCTCAGGCCGTGGCCGGCGCGGCGGCGGCGAAGGCCGCGGCGAGGCGCGTGCCGGCGGCCGCATCGAACAGGTGCAGGCGGCTTCCGCGCAGGCCGAAGCGCAGCGTCCCCCCGGTGACGAGCGGCAGCGCGGCGTCGGCGCGGATCGTCAGCGCATCGCCGCCGGCGATGTCGAGCTGCGCGATCTGCTCATGCCCGTGCGGCTCCACCAGGCGGATGCGGGCCTCGAAGGGGCCCTCGCCGAGCAGCACGTCCTCGGGGCGGATGCCGAGCACGAGCGCGCGCCCGTTCTCCGGTGCGGCCTCGCCGAAGGGCAGGTGCAGCGCGGGGTGGCGGAAGCCGCCGGCCTCGGCGCGGCCCTGGAGCAGGTTCATGCTCGGCGCGCCGATGAAGCCCGCGACGAAGAGGTTGGCCGGCGCGCCGTACACCTCCGCCGGCGTGCCGACCTGCTGGAGCACGCCCTCATGCATCACCGCGATGCGGTCCGACATGGTCATGGCTTCGAGCTGGTCGTGCGTGACATAGACGAAGGTGCGGCCGACCCGGCGGTGCAGCTCGATCAGCTCGGCGCGCATATGCGCGCGCAGCTTGGCATCGAGGTTGGACAGCGGCTCGTCCAGCAGGAAGACCCGCGGCTCCCGCACCAGGGCGCGGCCGAGCGCCACGCGCTGCTGCTGCCCGCCCGAAAGCTGGCGCGGCTTGCGGTCCAGCAGCGGGCCGAGATGCAGCATCTCCGCCACGCGCTTCACATGCGCCGGGCGCTCCGCCTTCGGCACGCCGCGCTTCTTCAGCGGATAGGCGATGTTCTCGGCCACCGTCATGTGCGGATAGAGCGCGTAGGACTGGAACACCATGGCGATGTCCCGCGCACCGGGCGCCACATCGTTCACCACGCGCCCGCCGATCGAGATCGTGCCGGAGGTGGCGAATTCGAGGCCCGCGAGCATGCGCAGCGTCGTCGTCTTGCCGCAGCCGGAGGGGCCGAGGAGCGAGAGGAACTCGCCGCCGCGGATCGTCAGGTCGAGGTCGCGCACCACGACATTGCTGCCGAAGACCTTGCGCACGCGCTCGAAGCGCACCTCGTGCTCGGTCGCGGCGCTCATCCCTTCACGCCCCCGGCCCCGAAGCCGCGCGTGAGGAATTTCTGGAGGAAGGCGAAGATCACGATCAGGGGGATGCTCATCATGACGGAGGCCGCCATCAGCAGCGACCATTCGATGTTGAAGGCGCTGATCAGCATGTTCATCACGCCGGTGGTCAGCGGCCGCGCGGCATCGGTGTTCACCAGCACCAGCGCGTAGAGATACTCGTTCCAGGACAGGATGAAGGTGAACAGGCTGGTCGAGATGATGCCGGGCAGCGCCTGCGGCAGGATCACGTCGAAGAAGGCGCCCATCCGCGTCGCGCCATCCACCAGCGCGGCGTTCTCGAGATCGTCCGGGATGCCCTGCATGAAGCTGCGCAGCAGCCACAGCGCATAGGGAAGCGCGAAGGTGGTGTAGGCGATCACCAGGCTGAGCAGCGAATTGGCCACGCCGAGCCAGACCATCATCAGGTAGAGCGGCAGGATCAGCACGACGGAGGGCAGCAGGTAGGTGAAGAGCACGAGCTGCGCCAGCGCCTCCCGCCCGCGGTAGCGGAAGCGCACCAGGGAATGCGCGCCGAGTGTCGCCACCGCCACCACCAGGATCGTCGTCGCGGTGGAGAGGATGAGGGAGTTGCGCATGTAGAGCAGGAACGGCGTCTCCCACAGCAGGCGCGCGTAGTGCTCGAAGGTGATCTGTTCCGGCCAGAAGGTGGGCGGGATGCGGAACAGCTCGAACTGCGGCTTGACCGAGGTGATGACCATCCAGACGAGCGGGAAGGCGGTGACGAACACCACCGTCCAGGCGAGGAGGTTGAAGGCGATCCGCCCGGCGATGCGCTTCATGCGTCCTCGCCCCGGCGACGCAGCACGCGGAAATAGACCAGCATGAAGACCAGCATTACCAGCATCATCGCGACCGCGACGGCGGAAGCGCGGCCCATCTCGTTGAGGCCGAAGGCGTCCTTGTAGACCATCAGCGGCAGCGTCTGGGTGCCGATGATCGGCCCGCCGCCGGTCAGCAGGTAGATCAGGTCGAATTCCTTGAAGTCCCAGATCGCGCGCAGCAGGATCACGACGACCAGCACCTCGCGCAGCTGCGGCAGCGTCACGTCCCAGAAGCGGCCCCAGGCGCCGGCCCCGTCGATGGTCGCGGCCTCGTAGAGCGGCTCGGGGATGGTCTGGAGGCGGGCGAGCACGGCGATCACGACGAAGGGGAAGTATTTCCAGGCGCCGACGAGCACGACGCTGATCATCGCGTTCGGCATGGCGCCGAGCCAGTCGAGCGGCATCTCCAGGATGCCGGCCCACATCATGGTGTGGTTGAGGATGCCGTAGAGGTCGTTGAACAGCCAGCGCCAGACCAGCACGGCGACCACGGTGGAGACGAAATAGGGGAACAGGATCAGGCTGCGCGCCAGGCTGCGGAAGAAGATCGCCTGGTTCAGCATCAGCGCCGCCGCGACGCCGAGCACGATCTGCAGGCTCAGCGTCAGCACCGTCCAGATGAAGGTGTTGAGCAGGCTGCGCCAGAACTCGGGCGATTCCGCGAGTGCGGCGTAGTTCGACAGCCCGACGAAGCGCCCCTGGAGCGTGGGCGTGAAGATCGAGAACAGGCTGAGATAGATCGCCGAGACCAGCGGATAGACGATGACGGCGCAGAAGATCAGTACCGTGGGTGCGATCAGCAGCACGCCGAGCAGCGCGTATCCGCGGTCCAGCGGATTGCGCGCCGCCCGGTCGGCCGCGGTCGCGGCGGAAGCGGGAACGCCGGACATGCCCCCGCCTCCGAAGCCTCAGCCGCGCATCAGCTCGGCGAGCCGCGTCGCCGTGGTGGAGACCACCTGCGCCATCGGCTCGTTGTTGATGACGTAGCGCTGCACCGCCTCGGACAGCACATGGCTCGCGATGATGCGCCCGGCATGGACGTTCGGGCGGTGGCGCGTGGTCTCCCAGCCGAGATTGTGGCCGGCGGCCGCGCTCTCGCTCATCAGGTCCACCATGGCGCGATACTTGTTGATGATCGCGTTGTCCTGGTAGGCCGGCATGGCGGAGATGGTCTTGAGCACCGGCAGCACATGGCCCGGGGCCGCATGCAGCTGGCGGATGTAGCCCGCCGGCTCGAACAGGTGCGCCGCGAAGCGCTTCGCCAGCTCCATGTTCGGCGCGACCTTCGGGATCATCACCGAGGGGAAGTCGTTGAAGGTCCAGGCCGGCACATTGGCCGAGATCGTCGGGTAGCGGTGGCAGGAGATGCTGTCGGCGATGCGCGGGTTCTGCGCCGTCACATTGGCCAGCACGCGGCCGGTGTAGATGCCGGTCGCGGTGGCGCCGGAGACGAAGGCGGTCAGGCTGTCGCCCCAGGAATAGCCGGTCGCGCCCGGCGGGCAGAGCTCGCGCATGGACTTGTAGAATTCGAGCGCGTTGCGGAAGGCGTCGCTGTCCACGTTCACCTGGAGATCGGGCGTGAAGATGGACCCGCCCGCGCCATGGACGAAGCAGATGAAGATCAGGCTCGTCATCGAATTGCGGCCATAGGGCAGCGGCGCGCCGAACACGCCGCCGCGCTGCATCCGCCGGCAGGAATCGCGCAGCTGGTCCCAGGTGCGCGGCGCCTCCGCGATGCCGGCGGCCTGCATCAGGTCGGTCCGCAGCCACATCATGTTGGCGGCCGAATTGCCGATGCCGGTGCCGCAGTACTGGCCGGGCGTGATCTCGTAGATGCGGTTGGCGCCGTCGTAGTAGTTCTGCGGGCCCACCGCGTTGATCACGTCGTTCATCGGCTCGAGCAGGCCGTTCTGCCAGTAGGTCGCGAGCGCGAAGCTCGGCAGGTGCGTCACCACGGACGGCACCTGCTGCGAGGCGAAGGCGGCGGCCATCTGCGCCGGGTAGCCTTCGTCGCTCGTCGCCTCGAACATCACGCGGACATTGGGGTTCGCCTGCTCGAAGCTGCGGATCTGCGCCATGTAGGCCTCGCGCTGTGCCGGCGCGGTCTGCGGCGACCACCAGCGCAGCGTCACCTGCTGCGCGCTGGCGATGCGCGGCGCGCCGAGCCCCGCGACGGCGGCGCCGCCCGCCGCCCCCAGCAGCCCGCGGCGCCCGAGGGCAAGCTTGCTTCCGATGGACATCCGTTCTGTCTCCCCGTGGCGGTCCGAGCCTCCGCGGACCTGGCTGCCCTGCGAACAGGCGTGCGCGGAGTGAACAGGATCAGGCCTCTCTTCACAAGAGGGCGCATCCGCAGGGCGCACGCATGACCCCCTCTTGTTCGCAATGCGAACGCAAGGCACAGTCGCGCAAGTATACGGGAAACGCCCATGCCCAATGACGACGCGCTGCTGCACGAGCCGCTCGATGCCGATGCGCTGCTGACCGCGGGGGAGGAGGGCGCCCCGCGCGGCGCCGAGCGCGAGCTCGTCCATTCCGTGCTCCGCCTGTTCGAGGTGCTGAAGGCCTTCCGCCGCGACCGCCCGCGCATGACGCTGACCGAGGTGGCGGAGCAGACCGGCCTCACCCGCGCCAGCGCCAGGCGCTTCCTGCTCACCCTCGTCCATGCCGGCTATGCCGAGACCGACGGCAAGCGCTTCGCGCTGACGCCGCGGCTGCTCGAGCTCGGCCATGCGGTGATGGCCGCGTCCTCGGTGTGGGACATCGCGCGGCCGGTGCTGGCGGCGGTGAGCGAGAAGCTCGGCGAGAGCTGCTACGGCGCGGTGCTGGACGGGCCGGAGGTGCTGTACGTGCTGCACATCCCGAGCTCGCGGCACCTGATCAACGTGGATCTGCGCGTCGGCAGCCGGACGCCCGCCTATTGCACCTCGGTCGGGCGGGTGCTGCTGGCGGGCCTGACGCCGGCGGCGGCGGAGCGTGCGCTGGCGGCGCAGAAGCCGGAGCCGCGGACGCCGAGGACCGTGACCGGGAAGGCGCAGCTGATCGAGGCGGTGGATGCGGCGCGCCGCCAGGGCTGGGCGATGGTGGACGAGGAGCTGGAGCTCGGGCTGCGCTCGCTCTCGGTGCCGCTGCGCGGCCGCGGCGGGGTGACGGTTGGCGCGATCAACATCTGCGGTCCGACCTCGCGCGTGCCGATCGAGGAGCTCCGCACGAAGTTCCTGGGCGAGATGCTGGAGGCGGCGTCCCGCATCCAGGCGGCGATCGAGTAGCGCCGGCCGGGTTTGACCTGCGGCGCTTCCGGGCGCATGCAACCGGCATGGCGACGCACTCCATACTCTCACGGGTCGGTGAGGAGCTGCGCGCGCAGCTCCGCTATCAGCGCGGACTGGCGACGCAGATCGGCACGGGGCCAGCGTTGCGGGCCCGCCTCGGCGCGATGCTCGACCGCGTCATCCCGGGCCATGTCACGCATGTCACCGCGCTGGCGCCCGGGCTGCGGCATCCCGTGGCGCTGCGCGCCGGCTCCTCGGACCTGCACACCTTCTACGAGGTGCTCCGGCAGGGCATCTACGCGCCGCTCGGCGATCTCGACCCCGAGGTGATCGTGGATTGCGGCGCCAATGCCGGCTTCGCGAGCGCCTGGTTCCTGAGCCGCTTTCCGCGCGCCCGCGTCATCGCGATCGAGCCCTTCGCGGCGAACGCCGCGCTCTGCCGGCGCAACCTGGCCCCCTATGGCGCGCGCGCGGAAGTGCGCGAGGCGGCGGTCTGGAGCCATGCCTGCCGCCTCGTCGTCGAGGCGCGGCCCGGCGAGGAATGGGGCGTGCAGGTCCGCCCGGCGCGGGCGGACGAGGCGGGCGATGTGGAGGCGATCGGGCTCGCGGATCTCGGCCTGCCGCGCATCGACCTGCTCAAGGTGGACATCGAGGGCAGCGAGGTCGAGCTGTTCGGCCACGGTGCCGAGGCCTGGCTGCCGCATGTGGGCCACATCGCGATCGAGCTGCATGGTGAGGCGGCCGAGAGCGCCTTCCGCGCGGCGCTCGCGGAGTACGAGGGAAGCTGGAGCACCTCGCGCGACATGACGCTGGTGCGGGATCTGCGGCGGCGCGGCGCAGTCTGAAAGCAGAAGGGGCCGGCGGATCGCTCCGCCGGCCCCTTCCTGCAAGACGCCGCTGGTCAGCCGTGGGCGAGGATCGCCAGCAGCAGCAGGGCGACGATGTTGGTGATCTTGATCATCGGGTTCACCGCCGGGCCGGCCGTGTCCTTGTAGGGGTCGCCCACGGTGTCGCCGGTGACGGCGGCCTTGTGGGCCTCACTGCCCTTGCCGCCGTAGTTCCCCTCCTCGATGTACTTCTTCGCGTTGTCCCAGGCGCCGCCGCCGGTGGTCATGCTGACCGCGACGAAGAAGCCGGTGACGATGACGCCGAGCAGCATGGCGCCCACCGCGGTCAGCGCCGCCGCCTTGCCGCCGATCGCCAGGATCACGAAGAACACCACCACCGGGCTCAGCACCGGCAGCAGCGAAGGGATGATCATCTCCTTGATGGCGGCCTTGGTCAGCATGTCCACCGCGCGGCCGTAATCGGGCTTGTCGGTGCCGGCCATGATGCCCGGCTTCTCGCGGAACTGCCGGCGCACCTCCTCCACCACGGCGAAGGCGGCGCGGCCGACCGCGGTCATGGACATGCCGCCGAAGAGATAGGGCAGCAGGCCGCCGAACAGCAGGCCGACGACCACGTAGGGGTCGGACAGGCTGAAGGTCAGCGTGCCGAGGCCGGCGAAGTACGGGTAGGTCTGCGGGTTGGCGATGAAGTAGTTCAGGTCCTGCGTGTAGGCCGCGAAGAGCACCAGCGCGCCGAGGCCCGCCGAGCCGATCGCATAGCCCTTGGTGACCGCCTTGGTCGTGTTGCCCACCGCGTCGAGCGCGTCGGTGGAGACGCGCACTTCCTTCGGCAGGCCCGCCATCTCGGCGATGCCGCCGGCATTGTCGGTGACGGGGCCGAAGGCATCGAGCGCCACCACCATGCCGGCGAGCGCCAGCATCGTCGTCGTCGCGATCGCGATGCCGTAGAGGCCCGCGAGCCCATAGGCCGAGAGCACGCCGGCGATGATGATCAGCGCCGGCAGCGCGGTGGATTCCATGCTCACCGCCAGGCCGCGGATCACGTTGGTGCCATGGCCGGTCTGCGAGGCCTCGGCGATGGCGCGCACGGGGCGGAAATCGGTGCCGGTGTAGTATTCCGTCACCCACACGATCGCCGCCGTCACCGCGAGCCCGATGGCGCCGCAGAGGAACAGGCTGAAGGCGCCGAAGGTGTGCCCGCCGGCCGTCACCGTGCCGAAGCCGAAGCAGATATAGGCGAGGATCAGCAGCGCCGGCAGCGAGAGCGCGCCGGTCACCACGAAGCCGCGGTACATCGCGCCCATGATGTTGTTGTTCGGCGGCAGCTTCACGAAGTAGGTGCCGACGATGGAGGTGACGACGCAGACCGCGCCGATCGCCAGCGGGAACAGCATCGCCGCGCTCCGCCCGCCATCGGTGAAGCTGATCGCCGCGAGCACCATGGTGGCGACCATGGTGACCGCATAGGTCTCGAACAGGTCGGCGGCCATGCCGGCGCAGTCGCCCACGTTGTCGCCCACGTTGTCGGCGATGGTCGCGGGGTTGCGGGGGTCGTCCTCGGGGATGCCGGCCTCGACCTTGCCGACCATGTCGCCGCCGACATCGGCGCCCTTGGTGAAGATGCCGCCGCCGAGACGGGCGAAGATCGAGATCAGCGAGGCACCGAAGCCGAGCGCGACAAGCGCGTCGATCACGATGCGGTCGTTCGGGTTGTGGCCGCCGAAGGAGACCAGGACCAGGAAGTAGAAGGCGACGCCGATCAGCGCGAGCCCCGCCACCAGCATGCCCGTGATGGCGCCCGACTTGAAGGCGACGTCGAGGCCGGCGGCCAGCGACTGGGTCGCGGCCTGGGCGGTGCGGACATTGGCGCGCACCGAGACGTTCATGCCGATGAAGCCCGCCGCGCCCGAGAGCAGCGCGCCGATCAGGAAGCCGATCGCCACCGCGAAGGCGTGCCCGCCGAAGCCGAACACGACAAGGAGCAGGAAGAACAGCACCACGCCGACGATCGCGATCGTCATGTACTGCCGCTTGAGATAGGCCGAGGCGCCTTCCTGGATCGCCTTGGCGATCTCCTGCATCCGGGCGCTGCCCGGATCGAGCGCCATGATCTCGCGCGAGGTCCTGACGCCATAGGCGATCGAGAGCGCCCCCAGCGCGATGATCAGCAACAAGGATATCGTTATCAAGGCGACCTACCCCCCCTTCCGTCACGCCGGATGGGTCCCTGGGGGTCGGCCCGCAACGCGCGCAGGGGCGCGCGCCTGGGCCGGCCCGGCCCGCGGACCCGGCGGCAAATTGCGCGATGCCGGCGGGGCTGGCAACGCCATGCGTGCCCCGCGGGCGAAAAAACCTTGTCCGGCCGGCCGCTTGCCGGCCCTCTCGCCGCGCCGCCGGTTCCGTGCTTCACCCCGGCGACCCTTCCCGGAAAGGCCCCCGCATGCGCATCGAGCACATCCCCATCGGCAAGAACCCGCCCGACGACCTGAACGTCATCGTCGAGGTCGGCGTCGGCGGCGAGCCGATCAAGTACGAGATGGACAAGGCCTCTGGGACGCTGTTCGTGGACCGCTTCCTGCACACCCCGATGCGCTATCCGGGCAATTACGGCTTCGTCCCCCATACGCTCTGCGGCGATGGCGATCCGCTCGACGTGCTCGTGGCCAATACCCGACCCATCGCGCCCGGCGCGGTGATCAATGTCCGCCCCGTCGGCGTGCTGCTGATGGAGGACGATGGCGGGCATGACGAGAAGATCATTGCCGTGCCCTCGCCCAAGCTGACCAAGCGCTACGAGAAGGTGTTCGACTACACCGACCTGCCGCAGATCACGCTGGACCAGATCCGGCACTTCTTCGAGCACTACAAGGACCTCGAGCCGGGGAAATGGGTGAAGATCCTGGGCTGGGGCGATGCCGCCCAGGCGCGCACCTACATCATGGACTCGATCGAGCGGGCGAAGGCGGGGGGGTAGGCGGGTCCGCACGCCCGGCGTCGCACGGCCCCCGCCGCGCCGTTAGCCGGGGCGAAACCTTCCTGGGCCACCTTCCGCCCCGCCGCGGCATGCCGCCGCGGGCGAAGGACCACGCGACATGCCGGCCGTGGCCGGAACGACCCGCCGGCTCAGCCTGCTCTCGCTGCGCGCCGACACGCTGCTGGCCTCGGCGGCGCTGAACCTCGCCGCGCTCGCGGTGCCGGTGCTGCTGCTCCAGCTCTATGACCGGATCATCCCCAACGCCGCCTTCGGCACCCTGGCGGCGATGCTCGCCGGCGTGGCGGTGGCGGTGCTGCTCGAAGCCGGGCTGCGCCAGGCGCGGGCGGGCATCGCCGGCTGGCTCGCGGCGCAGGAGGAACATGCGCTCTCCGGCGCGGCACTCCGGCGGGTGCTGCGGGCCGATCCCGGTGCGGCGCCCTCCCCCGGGGTGCAGGCCGATGCGCTGGCGGCGATCGGGGAATGGCGCGGGCATCGCAGCGGCGACCTTGCCTTCGCGCTCGCCGACCTGCCCTTCGCCGCGCTCTATCTCGGCTTCCTCGCCTGGCTCTCGCCGCTGCTGGCGGCAGCGGCCCTGGCGGGGGCATTGCCGGGGCTCGGGGCCGCCATCGCCTTCGGGCCGGCGGCGGCGCGCGCCATCGCCGACCGCGGCGCGAGCGAGGCGAACCGGCACGGGCTGACGCTCGAGGCCATCGCCGCCATCGAGCCGCTGAAGGCGATGGGCGCCGAGGCGGCCATGCTGCGCCGGCACGAAAGGCTCGTCGCCGCCGCCGCCGCCGCCGGGCGGCGGACCGCCATCACGGTGCAGCTCTGCGCCGCGCTCGCCATGGCGGCGGGGCAGATGGTGGTGGCGGCGGTCGCGATCGCCGGAGCCTGGCTCGCCATGCAGGACCAGCTTTCGGCCGGCGCGCTGGCGGCCGCGATCCTGCTCGCCAGCCGCGGCATCGAGCCGCTGGCCCGGCTCGCCTCCGTGACCCCCACCCTGGCGCGGGCCCGGGCGGCGCGGCGGCGGGTGGCGACGCTGCTCGCGATGCCGGCGATCGCCGCCGGGGCCGAGCCGGCGCGGCCGATCGAGCGCGTCGCGCTGCGCGGCTTCGCGCTGCCCGATCCGCGCGGCGGGAAGCTGGTCGCGCCCTTCGATCTCGACCTGGCGCGCGGCGAATGCCTGGCGCTGTCCGGCGCGGGCGGGGTGGGCAAGACGCGGCTGCTCGCGACGCTGGCCGGGCTGCTGCCGCCGGCGCCGGAGACGCTGCTGTTCGACGGCATCCCGATGGAGCGGCTGGACCCCGCCGGCCTCGCGCCGCAGATCGCCTGGCTCGGCCAGCGGCCGGCGCTGGTGCCCGGGCGGGTGATGGACAACCTGACGCGCTTCGATCCGCGCCACGCGGCGCAGGCGCGGCTGCTGGCGGCCGAACTCGGGCTCGACGCGTTCTTCGACCGCCATCCGCTGGGCTATGCGCTGGAGGTCGGGCGCGGCGGATCGCAGGACCTGCCGCCTTCCATCGTCGAGCGCATCGCGGCGGTGCGCGCGCTGGTCGGCGCGCCGCGGCTGATCCTGTTCGACGACGCCGCCGGTGCGCAGGACGCGGAAGGCGAGGCGCGGATGCGCGCGATGCTCGGCCGGCTGCGGCCCCAGGCGGCGATGCTGGTCGTGGCCGCGCAGCCGGGCTGGCGGGCGCTCGCGGACCGGCAGCTGGCGATCGCCGAGGGGCGGCTCACGGAGCGGCCGGCATGAACATCGCCGCACCCATCCTCCCCGGGGAGATCGCCGCCGGCCTGCCCGCCGCCGCGCGGCCGCATTGGGCGCTGCCGCGGCTGCTCGGCCTGATCGGGCGGGAGGTGCCGCAGCGGGCGCTGCTCGATGCCATGCCGCATGCCGAGACGGCGATGCCGGGGGCGGCCTTCCTGGCGGTGCTGGCGCGGCTCGGCGTGCCGGTGCGGCCCTGGAGCGGGCCGAGCCTCGCCCTGCCGGAGGCGGTGCTGCCGGCGATCTGGGTGCGGCCGGATGGCGCCGTCGCGCTCGTGGTCGGGCGGACGCCCCGCTACCTGCTGGTGCAGCAGGGACCGGAGGCGGCGACGGAGCGCGTGCATGCCGTGGCCCTGCCCGGGGAGCTGCATGTCGTCGGCGGGCGGGACGAGGCGCCGCTCGATCCGCGGCAGCCCCTGCTGCCGGCGCTGCTGGCGGAGAACGGCGCGGCCATCGGCGGGCTGTTCGCGCTGTCCGTGCTGGCGGCGCTGGCCTCGATCGCGCTCGGCCTGGTCGTCATGCTCGTCTTCGACCTGGTGATCCCGGGCGGGGAGAGGGGGGCGCTGCTGGCGCTGGTGGCGGGCTTCGGGCTTGCGCTCGCGGCCGATCTCGCGGCGCGGGCGGCGATGGCGCGCGGGCTCGGCCGGCTCGGCGAGCGGGCGGAGCGGCGCATCCTCGGCGCGGTCTTCGCGAAGATGATGCGCCTGCCCTGGAGCGCGCTCGCGGCGCAGGACGCGGCGGCGCAGGTGGCGCGGCTGCGGGAGGTGGAGGCGGCGCGCGAGCTGTTCGGCGGGCCGCTGCCGAACCTGGCGCTGCAACTGCCGCTGATGGCGCTGTTCCTGCTGGCGATCTGGGCGGTGGGGGGCGCGCTGGTGCTGGTGCCGCTCGCGGTGCTGCCGGTGCAGGCGCTGGCGGCGGCCGTGCTGGTGCCGCGCGCCCGTTCGGCGGAGGCGCGTGCCGGCGCGCTGGCGGCGGAGCGGCGGCGGATGATGCTGGAGACCGTCTCCCACGCCGCGACGCTGCGCGCGATCGGGGCGGAGGCGGCCTGGCTCGCGCGGTTCCGCGACCTGTCGGCCGGCGCGGCGGCGGCGCAGGCGCGAGCGATGCGGGCGGGGCAGGCGGTACAGGCGCTGGCGCAGGCCGGGCTGCCGGTCTCGGCGGCGGGGATCGCCGCGCTCGGCGCGGTGCAGGTGGTCCATGGCGCGATCAGCGCCGGCGCGCTGGTCGCGGCGATCATGCTGGCCTGGCGGGTGCTGGTGCCGATGCAGTCGCTGCTGCTGGCGGCGAGCCGCGGCCGGCAGGTGGCCGATTCGGTGCGCCAGCTCCATCGCCTCCAGGCGCTGCGCGAGGAACCGGCGCCGCCCGGGGGTGCGCCCGCGCCCCGGCCGCGCGGCCATGAGCTGCTGCTGGAGCGGGTCGTGCTGCGCCATCCCGGCGCGGCGGAGCCGGCGCTGGCCGGCGTCTCGCTGCGGCTGCCGGAAGGCGCGGTGCTGGCGGTCACCGGCCAGGCGGGGGCGGGAAAGTCGACCCTGCTGCGCTGCGTGCTCGGCCTCGTGCCGCCGCAGGCCGGGACGGTGCTGCTGGGCGGGGTCAACATCGCGCAGTTCGAGCCGGCGGAGCTGCGCCGGCACATCGGCTACGTCCCGCAGAACCCGGCGCTGATCTACGGCACGGTGGCGCAGAACCTGCGGCTCGCGGCGCCGGCGGCGAGCGAGGCGGAACTGCGCGAGGCCTGCGCGGCAGCGGGCATCCTGGCCGATCTGGATGCGCTGCCGCAGGGGCTCGAGACGCGGCTCGACGACGCGACGAAGGAAAGGCTGGCGCAGAGCCTGCGGCAGGGGCTGGCGCTGGCGCAGGCGCTGCTGCGCCGGCCGCGCCTCCTGCTGCTCGACGATCCGGCGCGCGGGCTGGATGACGCGCGGGCGGCCGCACTCGGCGCGCTGCTCGCGCGGCTGCGCGGCCGGACCTCCGTGATGATCGTCACGCACCGCCCCGGCCTGATCCGGGCGGCCCATCTCGTGCTGCGGCTCGACCGCGGCATGGTGGCCGCCCTCGGCCCCCCGAGCGAGCCTGCCGCATGAGCCGACACCTGGACCGATCCCTGCCGGCGCCGACCGAGGCGAGCGCGCCCATGCGGCGGGATGCCCGCTACACGCTGACGCTGCACGAGCTGGAACACTGCCCGCCGCCGCGCTCGGCGCGCTTCGCGGCGCTGCTCGGCGCGGCGATGGTGGCGGCCTTCCTGGCCTGGGCGGCGGCCTTCCCGGTGACGGAGCGTGCGGCGGGTGCTGGGGAGATCGCGCCGGTGGCGCAGATCCGCCCCGTCCAGCATGCCGATGGCGGGCCGGTGGCCGCCGTGCTCGCGCGCGCGGGGCAGCAGGTGCGGGCGGGCGAGGTGCTCGTGCTGATGGATGGCAGCGCGGCGCGCGCGGAGGCCGAGGCGGGGCGCGCACGGGAGGCGGCGCTGGCGCTCGCCGCGCGACGGCTGGCGGCGGCGGCGGAGGGGCGGATCGCGGAACTGGCGGAGCCGCCGGACTCGGCACTGGCGGCGATCCGGGACAGCCAGGCGGCGATGGCGGAGGCGACGGCGCGGCTGCGCGCGGCGCAGATCGAGGTGCTGGACAGCGAACTCGCCGCCCGCGCCGGCGCGGCGGAGGGGCTGGCCGCGCTGCTCGATCCGCTGGTGCTGGCGCGCGACCTGGCGCGGGAGGAGGTCAGCGCCCTCTCTGGCCTGTTCGAGCGCGGGCTGGCGCGGCGGGCGGAGGTGCATGCGATCCGCCAGGCGGAGCTGCGCGGGGAGGCCGACCTGGCGCGGCTGCGCGCCGATCTCGCCGCGTCGCGGCTGGCGGTCGCGGAGGCGCGCGCGCGGCGGGAGGAACTCGCGGCGCGACTGCGCAGCGACGCGCTGGCCGAACTGGCGCGCGCCGAGGCGGAGCTGGCGGAAACCCGCGCGGCGCGGCAGCGCGCGGAGGCGCGGATCGCGCGGCTCGCGGTTGCGGCGCCGGTGGATGGCGTGGTGAAGGAGATCGCCCCGCGCGGTGCGGGCAGCGTGGTGGAACCCGGCGGGCTGGTGGCGGAGATCGTCCCGCTCGAAGGCGGCCTGCAGGCGAGCGTGGAGATCCCGGCCGACCGGATCGGCGGCGTGCGGCCGGGCCAGCCCGCGCGGGTGAAGGTGCTGACCTACGACCCGGCGCGCTTCGGCAGCCTGCCGGGCGAGGTGGCGGAGGTCTCGCCCGCCGCCTTCCGCCGCCAGGACGGGCAGCCGGTGTTCCGGGTGCGCGTCGCGCTCGCGGCGACGCAGCTCGGCGATCCGGCGCTCGGGCTTCCCGTGACGCCGGGGATGAGCGTCTCGGCGGAGATCGTGACGGGGCAGCGGAGCCTGCTCGGCTGGCTTGCCAAGCCGGTGCGCAACGCGCTCGACATGGCGTTCAGCGAGCGGTGACGTTGCGCGCCCCCCGGCCGCGCCGCATCATCGGCGGCGATGCAGCAGGGCGCCGCCGACTTCACGCATGACCTGATCGTGCTCGGCGCCGGCATCGTCGGCGTCTCCACGGCGCTGTTCGCGCAGATGCGCGGGATGCGCGTGGCGCTGGTGGACCGGCGCGGGCCGGGCGAGGAAACGAGCTACGGGAACTCGGGCATCATCGACCCGGGCGCGCTGTTCCCGAAGCCGATGCCGCGATCGCTTGCCGAGCTGGCGCGCTTCGCGCGGAACGATCGCGTCGCGGCGCGCTACCAGGCGGGCGCGCTGCCGGGCCTCGCACCCTTCCTGTTCCGCTACTGGCGCGCCTCCCGCGCGGATCATGTGGAGGCCAGCGGCTGGGCGCTGCGCCCGCTGCATGCGGCGGCGCGCGAGGCGCATCGCGAGCTCGCGCGGCACGCGGGCGCGGAGCGCTTCTTCCGCCAGACCGGCTGGCTCGAGATCTACCGCAGCGCGGCGAGCCTGGCGGCGGAGGCGCGGCGGCTCGCGCTCTCGCGCGAGCTCGGGCTCGACAACCGGCGCCTGTCGCAGGCCGAGACGCTGGAGCTGGAGCCGCATCTCAAGCCGGTCTTCGCCGGCGCGATCTGGTGCGCCGGCGCCGATACCGTCTCCGATCCGGGCGGCGTGACGCGGGCGCATGCGGCGCGCTTCGCGGCCGATGGCGGGCTCGTCGCGCGCGGCGATGCAGGGGCGCTGGAGGCGGCGCCCGGGCGCTTCGCGCTGGCCACCGAAGCGGGGCGGATCGCGGCGCCGAAGGTCGTGGTCGCGCTCGGCATCTGGAGCGCGGCGATCGCGCGCGCGCAGGGCTGCACCGTGCCGCTCGCGGCCAAGCGCGGCTATCACCGCCATTACGCGCCGCGTGGCAATGCGATGCTGTCGCGGCAGATCTGCGACGAAGATGTGGGCTACTGCCTCTGCCCGATGGCGCAGGGGACGCGGCTGACCACCGGCGTCGAGTTCGCCGCGGCCGAGGCGCCGCCGAACCCCGTGCAGGTGGCCGCCGCGCGCGCGGCGGCGGCGGAGCTGTTCGACCTCGGCGAGCCGGTGGAGGCCGAGCCCTGGATGGGCCGCCGCCCCGCGACCCCGGACATGCGCCCGGTGATCGGGGAGGCGCCGCGCATGCAGGGGATGTGGTTCGCCTTCGGGCACGGGCATTGGGGCTTCTCGCAGGGCCCGGCGACGGGACGGGCGGTGGCGGCGGCGCTGGCGGGCGATGATCCGGGGCTGGATCTCGCGCCCTTCCGGCCCGACCGTCCGCTGCCGTGAGGAAAGGACAGGCGATGCAGAGCGACGTGTTCCGCGGCGTGATCCCGGCGCTGATGACGCCCTGCACGGCCGACCGGACCCCGGATTTCGACAACCTCGTCGCCACCGCCCGGCGGCTGGCGGGGGCGGGGATGGACGGCTTCGTCTATGCCGGCTCGATGGGCGACTGGCCGCTGCTGACCGATGAGCAGCGGATGGAGGGCGTCGCACGGCTGGTGGCCGCGGGGCTCCGGGTGATCGTCGGCACCGGCGCGCAGAACCCGATGCGCGCGGCGGCGCTCGCGGCGCATGCGCGCAAGGTGGGCGCGGCGGGGCTCATGGTGATCCCGCGCGTGCTCTCGCGCGGCAGCTCGGTCGCCGCGCAGGCGGCGCATTTCGCCGCCGTGCTGGAGGCCGGCGAGGGCCTGCCCGCGGTGATCTACAACAGCCCGCATTACGGCTTCGAGACGCGGACCGAGCTGTTCTTCGCGCTGCGCGCGCGCTTCCCGAACCTGGTCGGCTTCAAGGAATTCGGCGGCGGCGCGGCGCTGAGCTACGCGGCGGAGCACATCACCGGCGCCGATCCCGTGCTCGCGCTGGTGGTCGGCGTGGATACGCAGGTGTTCCACGGCTACGTCAATTGCGGCGCGGTCGGCGCCATCACCGGCATCGGCAATGTGCTGCCGGCCGAGGTGCTGCACCTGGTGCGGCTCTGCCGGCGCGCGGCCGGGGGCGATGCAGCGGCGCGGCGCGCGGCGCGGGAGCTCGAGGCGGCGCTGCTCGAACTCTCGCGCTTCGACGAGGGCGTGGACCTGGTGCTGCACTACAAGCACCTGATGACGCTGGAAGGCCATGCGGGCTACGCGCTGCACTTCAACCCGACCGACGCGCTCTCCGAGAGCCAGCGGCGCTTCGCGGCGGATCAGCTCGCGCTGTTCCGGCGGTGGTACGCGGAATGGAAGCCGGCCGCGCCATGACCGCGATGCGGGTGGTGGACAGCCACACGGAGGGCGAGCCGACGCGGACGATCGTGGAAGGCGGGCCCGATCTCGGCGGCGGGACGCTGGCGGCGCGGCGCGCGGTCTTCGCACGCGACTTCGACGATCTCCGCCGCTTCGCGGTGCTGGAGCCGCGCGGGCATGCGGCGATGGTGGGCGCGCTGCTCTGCGCGCCGCAGGATCCCGGCTGCGCGGCGGGCGCGATCTTCTTCAACAATGTCGGCATGCTCGGCATGTGCGGGCATGGCACGATGGGCATCGCGGTCACGCTCGCGCATCTCGGCCGCATCGGGCCGGGCGCGCATAGGCTGGAGACGCCGGTCGGCACCGTCGGCTTCGAGCTGCTCGACCGGAACACGGTGCGGATCGAGAACGTGCCGAGCCACCGGCACCTGAAGGACGTGGCGGTGGAGGTGCCCGGGCTCGGGCGCGTGGTGGGCGACATCGCCTGGGGCGGCAACTGGTTCTTCCTGACCGAGCACGCGCCCTGCGCGCTGGAGGCCGCCAACATCCCCGCACTGACCCGCGCGGCGGCGGCGATACAGGCCGCGCTGCTGGCCGCGGGGCTGCGCGGCGCGGATGGCGGCGCGGTGGACCACATCGAGATCTTCGGCCCCCCCGCGCCCGGCGCCGACAGCCGCAGCTTCGTGCTCTGCCCCGGCGGCGAATACGACCGCTCGCCCTGCGGCACGGGCACGAGCGCCAAGCTCGCCTGCCTCGCGGCGGACGGGAAGCTGCCGCCCGGCACGGGCTGGGTGCAGGAGAGCATCATCGGCAGCCGCTTCCGCGCCGAATGGCGGGCGGATGCCGAAGGGCGGATCATCCCGACGCTGACGGGCCGCGCCTTCGTCACCGCCGAGGCGACGCTGCTGCGCGACCCCGCGGACCCGTTCCGCGACGGGTTCTGACGCGCGCGCCTCAGCGCGGCGGCGGCACGCCCGGATCGCCCTCGCGCCGGTCGCGGTAGAGCGCGGCGCGGGCGAGGACCATCAGCGTCACCGGCGTCGTCATGATGACGAAGACGCCGATCAGGATCTCGTGCAGCACGAAGCGGCCTTCGTGTACCGAGAAGAACAGCATGGACCCGAGCAGCACGAAGCCGATGCCGAGCGTCGTCGCGAGTGTCGGCGCGTGGACGCGGTCGTAGAAGTCGCGCAGGCGCAGCAGGCCGATGGAGCCGAGCAGCGTCAGCGCCGCGCCCGACAGCACGAGGAAGGCGACCGGCAGTGCGAGCCAGAAGGGGATGTCCTCCGCGCCGTTCACTCGATCACCTCCCCGCGCAGCAGGAACTTCGACAGCGCCACGGTGGAGACGAAGCCGAGCAGCGCGACCAGCAGCGCGGCCTCGAAATAGACCAGGCTGCCGCTGCGGATGCCGAACAGCAGGAGCATGATCGCGCCGTTGACGTAGAGCGTATCGAGCGCCAGCACGCGGTCCTGCGCGCGCGGGCCGCGCAGCACGCGCCAGGCGGCGCCGCCCATCGCGCCCGCGACCATGAGCTGGGCCAGCAGCAGCGCGCCCCAGAGCAGCGCCGCGCTCACGGGAAGATCTCCATCAGCCGCCGCTCCCACCGGTCCTTGACGATGCGCACCCAGGATTCCTCGTCGATGAGGTCGAGCACATGCAGCAGCATCCGCCCCTCCTCCGCGTCGTAGTCCACCCAGACCGTCCCGGGCGTCGCGGTGAGGATGCAGGCGAGCGCCGCGAGGCCATAGGGGTTGCGCATCTCGAGCGGGATCTCGACGAAACCGGAGCGCCGGCCGCGCGCGTCCTCGCGGCCGAGGATGATGCGCGCGACGGCGTTGTTGGAGCGGACCACCTCGATGAACACGTCGCGCAGCAGCCCCGGCACGGCAAGCAGCCGGCGCGGCGCGAGCCGCGGCGGATCGAGCCGCGCAAGGGCGAGGCCGCCGGCCACCGCCAGCGCCGCGCCGAGCAGGATGGCGCCGGGGGAGGCGCTGCCGACCAGCAGCAGCCACAGCGCGAGCAGCGCCGCGCTGGTCAGCGGGAAGGGCAGCACGCGGCTCATGCGCCGCGCCCCGGCGCGCCGATCACGCCGCGCAGATAGGGATCGGGCGCGTGCAGCGCGCGCGCCGCGTCCTGCATGTAGTCCATCGCCGGCCCGGCCGCGACGGCGAGTGCCACGGCCAGCCCGAGCAGCAGGCCCACGGGGGCGAATTCCACCAGCCGCACCCGCGGCACGCGCGCCGCCGGCGAGGCCCAGAACACCTCGATCCCGGCGCGCAGCAGCGAGACAAGCATGGCGAGGCCCGAGAGCATCAGCGCCGCGAGCAGCACCCAGCCGCCGATCTCCATCCCCGCCGGCCCGGCGCCGAGCAGCGGTGCGAGGATGGCGAATTTCGCGAGGAAGCCCGGCATCGGCGGCAGCCCGGCCAGCAGCAGCGCGCAGGCGAAGAAGCTGATGCCGAGGAGTGCCACCGTGCCGGGAATGGCGACGCCGACCTCGTCCGGCCCGTCCGCGTCCTCCTCCTCGCCGCTGCCGAAGGCCTCGCGCGTCACCGCCAGCACGTCGGCGCCGACATCGCGGCCGCGCTCCACCAGCTCCACCAGCAGGAAAAAGGCGCCGATCGCGAGGACAGACCCTGTCAGGTAGAACAGCGCCCCGCCGGTGACCGCCGCCTGGCCCGCGCCGATCGCGGCGAGCAGCGTGCCGGAGGAGACGAGCACGCTGGCGCCGGCGAGGCGGGCGAGGTTCTGCGTCGCCAGCACCGCCACCGAGCCGAAGGCGAGCGTCGCGAGCCCGCCGAGGAAGAGCCAGGTCCCGCCGAAGCCCATCGTCTCGCCGGCGCCCTCCCCGGCCAGCAGCAGCCAGACGCGCAGCACGGCATAGATGCCCACCTTGCTGAGCAGCGAGAGGATCGCCGCCGCCGGTGCGCTGGCGGCGGCATAGGTGCCGGGCAGCCAGAAGCCGAGCGGCCACATCGCCGCCTTGACGAGGAAGGCGACGCCGAGCACGGCGAGCCCGGCTTCGAGCAGCGCGCGATCCTCGGCCGGCACCGCGGCCATGCGCGCGGCGAGATCGGCCATGTTCAGCGTGCCCGCCACGCCATAGACGACGCTGACGCCGACCAGGAACAGCGCCGAGGCGAGGAGGTTGATGACCAGGTAGTGCAGCCCCGCCCGCACCCGCGCCGTGCCCGAGCCGTGCAGCGCCATGCCATAGCTGGCGGCCAGCATCACCTCGAAGAAGACGAACAGGTTGAACAGGTCGCCGGTGAGGAAGGCGCCGTTCAGCCCCATCATCTGGAACTGCAGCAGCGGATGGAAATGCGCGCCCGCGCGATGCCAGCGGGCCAGCGCATAGAGGAAGGCCGCCAGCCCGAGCAGCGACGCCAGCAGCAGCATCAGCGCCGAGAGCCGGTCCAGCACCAGCACGATCCCGAACAGCGAGGGCCAGTCGCCGAGCCGGTAGATCCGCACCTCCGGTGCGTCCGCCATCGCCACCAGCGCCGCGGAAAGGCCGACCATCGCGACCATGCCGGCGAAGCCGAGCACGACGACGAGGCCGCGCCGCGCCTCGCCGAGCAGAACCATCGCGCCGCCGAGCAGCATCGGCAGCACGATCGGCGCGATCACCAGGTGGTCGGTCCAGCCGCTCACCGCTCGCGCTCCCGCCCGTCCACATGGTCGGTGCCGGTGAGGCCGCGCGCGGCCAGCAGCACGACGAGCAGCAGCGCGGTGGTGGCGAAGCCGATCACGATCGCGGTCAGCACCAGCGCCTGGGGCAGCGGATCGGCATGGGTGGCGAGGCTGCCGGCCTGGCCCTGCTCCAGGATCGCCGCGGCATTGCTGCGCAGGCCGCCGGTCGAGAAGATGAAGAGGTTGACGGCATAGCCGAGCAGCGACAGGCCGATGATGACCTGGAAGGTGCGCGGCCGCAGCAGCAGCCAGATGCCGGAGCCGGCCATGATGCCGATGGCGAGCGCGACGGCGAGTTCCATCAGCGCGCCTCCGCCGGCTCGGGCCGCGGCGCCGGCTGGGCCGGCTCGGCCCGTGGCGCCGCGCGATGGGCGCGGACCGACTGGTGCGCCAGCGCGACCAGCATCAGCAGCGTCGCGCCGACGACGAGCGCGAAGACGCCGATGTCGAAGATCAGCGCGCTGGCCGTCGGCACCTTGCCGATCAGCGGCAGGTCGGCATAGGCGAAGTAGGTGGTCAGGAAGGGCCGGCCGAACATGATCGCCGCGAGGCCGGTGCCGGCGGCGATCAGCAGCCCGGCGCCGATCCATGCGGCCGGGCGCAGCAGGTTGAGCTGGCGTTCCGTCCAGTCGGCGCCGCCGATCATGTACTGCACCAGGATCGCGATCGCGACGACCATGCCCGCCGAGAAGCCGCCGCCCGGCATGTCGTGCCCGCGCAGCAGCAGGAAGACGGCGACGAGCAGCATCACCGGGAACAGCAGCCGCGTCAGCGTGAAGGGAACGAGCAGCCAGTCGGCGACCTCGCCGGGGCGGCGGCGGGCGTGGCCGGCATCGGCCTCCGCCTGGTCGCGCTTCTGCTCGGGCACCTCCATGCTGTCGGGCGCGGGGCGGAAGCGGCGCAGCAGCGCGAAGGTGGACAGCGCGACGACGGCCACGACGAAGAGCTCCCCGAGCGTGTCGAAGCCGCGGAAATCCACCAGGATCACGTTGACCACGTTGGTCCCGCCGCCCTCGGTGTAGGCGCGGGCGAGGAAATGGTCCGCCAGCAGGTCGGGCGGAAGGCGTGTCATCACCAGGTAGGCGAGCGCCGCCATCCCGGCGCCTGCGGTCACCGCGATGCCGAGGTCGCGCAGGCGCCGCGCGCGGCTCAGTACCTCGGCCTCCGGGCCGCCGGCGCCCTCGACGCGTTTCGGCAGCCAGCGCAGGCCGAGCAGCAGCAGCACGGTGGTGACGACCTCCACGGTGAGCTGCGTCAGCGCGAGGTCGGGCGCCGAGAACCAGACGAAGGTGAGGCAGACGACGAGGCCGACGCCGCCGAGCAGGATCACCGCCGCCAGGCGGTGGAACTTCGCCTGCCAGGCCGCGCCGAGCGCGCAGGCGGCGCCGACCGCCCAGAGCAGCGCCAGCGCAGGGTCCATCGGCGAGGCCGGCACGTTGCCCGGGCCGACGCCGCGCCAGAACGCCGCGCCGAGCCCGGCGGCGAGCGCGACGCCGATGATCAGCCGGAGCTGCGGCTGCAGCCGGCGCGTGCCGCCGAGCCGCTCCAGCGTCCGCGCGAGGCGCCAGGAGAGGAAGACCATCGCGCGCTCGAAGATGCGGACCGCATCCAGCCGGCGGATCAGCGGCGCGCCGTCCGCGCCTTCCCGCAGGCGGCGCTGGAGCGCGAGATACAGCAGCGTGCCGCCGGCCATCGCGACCAGGCTCATCACCAGCGGCGCGTTGAAGCCGTGCCAGACGGCGAGGCTGTACTCCGGCATCGACTCGCGCAGCACCGAGCGCGCGGCGAGATCGAGATAGGGCCCGATCGTCGCGGCCGGCAGCATGCCGACCATGAGGCAGGTCAGCACCAGGATCTCGACCGGGAAGCGCATCCAGGTCGCGGGCTCATGCGGCTGGCGCGGCAGGTCCGTCGGGTCGGGGCCGAAGAAGGCGCCGTGGATGAAGCGCAGCGAATAGGCCACGCTGAAGGCGCCGGCCAGCGTCGCGGCGATCGGCAGGACATTGAGCAGCGGATGGATCGGCGCCTCGGCCGAGAGCGCCTCGGCGAAGAACATCTCCTTCGAGATGAAGCCGTTCAGCAGCGGCACCCCGGCCATCGCCGCCGCCGCCACCAGCGCCAGCCGCGCGGTGAAGGGCATCGAGCGGTTGAGGCCCGAGAGGCGGCGGATGTCGCGTGTGCCGGTCTCGTGGTCGATGATGCCGGCGGCCATGAAGAGCGAGCACTTGAAGGCCGCGTGGTTCAGCACGTGGAAGATCGCCGCGACCAGCGCGAGCTCGCTCTTGAGCCCGAGCAGCAGCGTGATGAGGCCGAGATGGCTGATGGTGGAATAGGCGAGCAGGCCCTTGAGGTCGTTCTGGAAGATCGCGATCCAGGCCCCGACCAGCAGCGTGACGAGCCCCGCGAGCCCGACCGTCCAGGCCCATTCGTCGGTCCCCCCCATCACCGGCCAAAGGCGGGCGAGCAGGAACACGCCGAGCTTCACGAGCGTGGCGGAATGCAGGTAGGCCGAGACCGGCGTGGGTGCCGCCATCGCCTGGGGCAGCCAGAAATGGAAGGGGAACTGCGCGCTCTTGGTCAGCGCGCCGAGCACGATCAGCAGCAGCGCGGGCAGGTAGAGATCGTGCTCGCGGATGCGGTCGCCCGCCGCCAGCACCGCGTCGATGTCGTGGCTGCCGACGATGTGGCCGAGCAGCAGCACGCCGGCGAAGAGCGCGAGCCCGCCCGTCCCGGTGATCGTCATCGCCAGCCGCGCACCCTCCCGCGCGGCGGCGGTGTGGTGCCAGTAGCCGATCAGCAGGAAGGACAGCAGGCTCGTCAGCTCCCAGAAGAAGGCGAGCTGGATCAGGTTGCCGGCCACCACCACGCCGAGCATCGCCCCCATGAAGGCGAGGAAGAAGGCGAAGAAGCGCGGGACCGGATCGCCCGCATCCATGTAGTAGCGGGCATAGAGCACCACGAGCGCGCCGATGCCGGTGACGAGCCCGGCGAAGAGCCAGGCGAAGCCATCCATGCGGAGGGTCAGGTTCAGCCCGAGCGCGGGGATCCAGGCGAATTCGGCGCGCAGCACGCCGCCGGCGGCCACCGCCGGATAGGCCGCCCAGACCAGCGCGAGGCAGAGCAGCGCCACCGCGCCGGCGAGCCCTGCGGCGGCGTTGCGCGCGCCCGTCGGCAGCAGCCCCGCCGCCACCGCGCCCAGGAAGGGCAGGCCGACGAGGAGCGTGAGCAGCAGCGGCTCCGGGATCAGCGCCATGCGGGCCGCATCAGTCTTCGTCCGCCGCGTCGCCGCTGGCGGCGTGGCGGGCGAGCGTCCCGGCCAGTTCCTCCGGCGTGGTCGCGGCGCGCAGCCGGCGCAGCACCTGCGGCGCGCGCAGCGCCTTGCAGGTCTCGGCCAGCGTAGGGAGGAAGCCTTCCGGCTCCGCCTCCGGCCAGAGGACGAGGATGGCGAGGTCCACCGGCACCTCGTCGCGCGCCTCGAACTCGATCGGGGCGCGCAGCCGGGCGAACAGCATCAGCGGCGGATGCGTCCCCTCAAGCCGGGCATGCGGCAGCGCGACGCCGCGGCCGAGCGCGGTCGAGCCGAGGTTCTCCCGCGCCTTCAGCGCGGCGAGGATCGTCTCGGCCGGGCGGCCGAGCCGCGCCGCCGCCTCCGCCGCAAGGCGTTCGAGGAGCTGGCGCTTGTTGCCGGCGGGAAGGTCGAGCAGGACATCGGCGGCTGAGATGCGATCTGCGACGGTCATCCTTCCCTCCGGCCCGGCCGGCTGCGCGCGCCCCAGCTACAGGGTGGATTACAGGAAGGCAATCACGTGCCCGCGGCCGCCGTCAGCCGGCCGATGAACTGGATCGGCCCGGTCGGCCGCCCGATCGGCGAGCCGCCTGGCGGCTCCAGCGTGATCTCGATGAGCATGCCGGGATGCGGGCGGATCGTCGTCGGGCGGACGCTGATGCGCCCATCCGCGGGGATCAGGCCGAGCGAGGTCGGCGCGGTGGCCCCCTGCGGCAGCGCCCAGAGCTCCAGCACGCGGTCGGGCGGCGGCGGGCGGGTGTTGAGCGAGGCGAGGCGGATCTCCTCGCGGTCGGCCTGGACGAGCCAGGCGGGCTGGTCGCGATCGGTCAGCAGCACCGTCATCAGCAGCGGCGCCGGTGCCGGGCGCAGCACCAGGAAGGCCGCGAGCCCGGCGGCGACGGCCGTCGCGCCGACCGCGCCGATCCGCCAGGGGTCGAGCAGCCTCCGCCACCAGGGCGTCGGCGCCGCGCGCGGCGGCGGATCGAGCGCCGCCTCGATCCGGCGCCAGAGATCGGGCGGCGGCGCCTCGGGCGCGGCCAGCGCGGTGAGCGGGGCGAGCCGCGCCTCCCACCGCGCGACCGCCTCGGCCAGCGCGGGATCGCGGGGGAGGGCGGCGGCGACGGCGGCGGCCTCGCGCGCTTCCAGCGTGCCGAGGACATACTCGGCGGCCATCGCGTCGCGCGCCTCGGGGTCCGTCGGGATCATGCGAGGCACTCCCGCAGGCGCAGCAGGCCGCGGCGGATCCAGGCCTTCACCGTGCCGAGCGGCAGGTCGAGCCGGGCCGCGACCTGGGCATGCGAAAGGCCATGGACGAAGGCGAGCAGGATGCCCTTGCGGTTTTTCTCCTCGAGGGCGGCGAGGCAATCCTGCAGGCGGCGGCCCTCGGCGCTGGCCGCGACGCGCTCCAGCGCATCGGCCTCCACCGGCTGGTCGCCGAGCGCGGGGTCGTCGGTCGGCACCTCGCGGCCGCGGCGGCGGGCGATGTCGAGGGCTGCGTGGCGGACGATGGCGGCGAGCCAGGCCTCGGCCGGCCCGCGCGCGGGATCGTACTGGCCGGCGCGGCGGGCGATGGAGAGGAAGGCGTCCTGCACCGCATCCGCCGCGGCATCGCGGTCGCGCAGGATGGCGTTGGCGACCCCGAACAGGCGCACGGATTGCCGTTCATAGACCGCGCGCAGCGCACCACGGTCGCCCAGGGCCACGGCGGCGAGCAGGTGGGCGAGCTCGGCGGGCGCGGTCATGCGCCGGACGATGCCGAGCGCGCCGCCCGGCGGCAAGACTGTTGCGCGGAGATGAGCATCTGGGTCACGCCGGCGTTACGGCCGGCGCCAGCGGATGGATGCGCTCAGTTGCCGAAAAGCTGCTGCAGGCGCTGCATCATGCCGGGGAGGAGGGAGCCCGCCGGCGGTTCGGGCGGCGGGACGCTGCCTTCCGGCACGCGGGCGCGGTAGCGGGCCAGCGCATCGCGCGTCCGTTCCAGGCGCAGCTCCACCGGCTCCGCGCCGGTGGAGCCGGCGCCGAAGCCGACCATCCGGACCAGCACGGTGGAGGCGGCGGCCAGTTCGGTCGCGGCGCGGTCCGCATCCTCGGGGCGCGGGGCGCAGACCAGGGAACGGCCTTCGAGGCCGCAGGGGAACTCGAAGAAGCGGTTGGGCGGGAAGCGCAGCTGCGCCGTGCCGGTCAGCGCGAGCAGCCCGCGGCCCGCGCCTTCCAGCGTCAGGTCGCGCGCCGCGACCACGGGCACGAGCTTGCCGCCGCGGTCGCGGATCTCGAGCAGGAGGGAGGCGCCGCCGGAGGCGGCCGCGCGCTCCACCGGGTCGCGGTGGCGGAGCAGGCATTCGGCGCGGTCGGTCATGCGGTCGGTCACGCAGCCGAGCCGCCAGGGCCCGAATTCCTCGGGCACCACGCCGGCGGGCGCGGGGGCCTGGGCGGAGGCGGCGGTCGCGGCGAGGAGCAGGCTGGCAAGCAGCGGGGCATGGCGCATCATGCGCGGGAAGATAGGCGCGGATGCGGGGCGGTTCCATGACGGCGGTGCGGTTTCCCGATGGCGTGAGCGTGCCGGCCCTCGGCCAGGGCACCTGGCGGATGGGCGAGCGGGGGGACCGGCGCGCCGAGGCTGCCGCGCTCCGCCTCGGCCTCGACCTCGGCCTGACGCTGATCGACACCGCCGAGATGTACGGCGAGGGCGGCGCCGAGGAGGTGGTGGCGGAGGCGATCGCCGGGTGGCGGGAGGAGGCCTTCCTCGTCTCCAAGGTCTATCCGCACAACGCCTCCCGCAGCCGGCTGCCGCGGGCCCTGGAGGCCTCGCTCCGGCGGCTCCGGGTGGAGCGGTTGGACCTCTACCTGCTGCATTGGCGCGGCTCGGTGCCGCTGGCGGAGACGGTGGAGGCGATGGAGAAGGCCCGCGCGGCGGGGAAGATCGCGCGCTGGGGCGTGAGCAACCTCGACGTGGACGACCTGGAGGAGCTGGGCAGCGCGCTGGGCGGCTGCGCGACAGACCAGGTGCTGTGGAACCTGGAGGCGCGGGGGGTGGAGTACGACCTGCTGCCGTTCTGCGCGGGCCGCGGCATGCCGGTGATGGCCTATTCGCCGATCGGCCAGGCCGGCGCGCTGCTGCGCCACCGCGCGCTGGCGGCGGTCGCGGCCCGGCATGGCGCCACGCCGGCGCAGGCGGCGCTGGCCTTCGTGCTGGCGAGGCCGGGCGTCATCGCCATCCCGAAGGCGACGGACCCGGCGCATGTGCGGGAGAACGCGAAGGCGCGGGAGATGAGGCTGACGCCCCTGGACATGCAGGAGCTGGACGCCGCCTTCCCGCCGCCGCGGCGCAAGCGGCCGCTCGAGATGATCTGAACGCTACTGGAAGATCGGCACGGCCCCAGGATCGGGCGCGGCGGGCGGTGGCGGCAGTTCGATGATCACCGTGCTCGGGTCCACCCCGGTGCCGCGATCCAGCCAGTAGGTCACGGTCTCGGGCCAGGCGATGACGATCGCGACCAGCAGCAATTGCAGGCAGAGCCAGGGGATGGCGCCGAGATAGATGTCCTTCGTCAGCACCGATTTCGGCGCGATGCCGCGCAGGTAGAACAGCGCGAAGCCGAAGGGCGGGTGCATGAAGCTGGTCTGGAGGTTCACGCAGATCATCACGCCGAACCAGATCATGTCGATGCCGAGGTTCTTCGCCACCGGCGCCAGCAGCGGGATGACGATGAAGGCGATCTCGAAGAAATCCAGGAAGAAGGCGAGCAGGAACACGAAGACCGCGACGAAGATCAGGAAGCCCGTCGCGCCGCCCGGCAGGTAGGAGAGCAGGTGCTCGATCCAGATGCCGCCATCGACGCCCTGGAACACCAGGCTGAACACCGTCGCGCCGATCAGGATGTAGATCACCATCGCGGTGATCCGCATCGTGTTGCCCATCGCCTGCCGCAGCAGCGCATAGGACAGGCGGCGGTTGATCCAGGCGAGAAGGATCGCGCCGGTGACGCCCATCGCGCCGGCTTCCGTCGGCGTGGCGAGGCCGAGGAAGATCGTGCCCAGCACCATGAAGATCAGCACGATCGAGGGCACCATGCCCTTCAGCACCCGCCACCAGAGCCGCCAGTCGCGCGGGGCGAGCGCCTCGGGAGGCAGCGCGGGGACCTTGTGCGGCGCAACCAGGCTGACCACCGCGACGAAGCAGAGGAAGAGAAAGACCTGGAGCATCGAGGGTCCGATCGCCCCGGCATACATGTCGCCCACGCTCTGGCCGAGCTGGTCGCTCAGCACGATCAGCACCAGCGAGGGGGGGATGAGCTGCGCGATGGTGCCGGAGGCGGCGATGACGCCGGTGGCGATCCGCATGTCGTAGCCGTAGCGCATCATGATCGGCAGGCTGATCATGCCCATCGCGATCACGCTGGCCGCCACCGTGCCGGTGATGGCGCCGAGGATCGCGCCGACGATGATCACCGCATAGGCCAGCCCGCCGGGGATCTTGCCGAAGAGCTGGCCGGTGCCTTCCAGCAGGTCCTCGGCCAGGCCGCAGCGTTCCAGGATCGCGCCCATCAGGGTGAAGAAGGGAATCGCCAGCAGCACGTCGTTCGAGAGGATGGCGAAGACGCGCAGCGGCAGGTTGAACAGATAGGCCTCGGTGAACAGGCCGATCTCGATCGAGACGAAGCCGAAGAACAGGCCGACGGCCGCCAGCGAGAAGGCGGCGGGGAAGCCGAACAGCAGGAACAGGATCAGGCCGCCGAACATCAGCGGCGGCATCACGTCTTCCCAGCCGGTCATGCTGCTGCCCTCAGGCGCCGGGCGCCAGCTCCGCTGGCTTGGCTTGCGCGCCGCCGCGCCGGACCGCGCGGCCATGCGGGATCCCCATGCGCGGGCCGCCGGAGGCGGCCATGGCGGCAGCGCATCACTGCTCAGGTCTCGTGTACGCGGCGTGCAGGCTGTCCTCCGGCACCCAGTGGCCGCGGAGCACGGCGATGCGCTTGATGAGTTCGGAGACGCCCTGGAGCGTGATCAGCACGAACCCGACCGGCATCAGCAGCTTCACCGGCCAGCGGATCAGCCCGCCGGGCGAGGAGGAAACCTCGCCGCGGGTGAAGGAATCGAGGAAGAAGGGCCAGGTCATCCAGGCCAGCAGCGCCATCGCCGGCAGCAGGAACAGCGCGATCCCGATCACGTCCACCCAGACCCGCGCCCGGTCCGGCAGCGCCCCGTAGACGAGGTCCACCCGCACATGCGCGTTGCGGAACAGCGTATAGGCGCCGCCGAGCATGACCACGGCGCCGAAGAAATACCATTGCGCCTCCACCGCGGCGTTGGAGCCGAGGCCGAGGGCATAGCGCAGGAAGGCGTTGCTGGCGGCGAGCGCGCAGGCGATCAGCACGCACCAGTCGGCGATTCGGCCGGCGGCGGCGTTCAGCGCATCGACGGCGCGGCTGAAGGCGAGCAGGGGGCGCATGGCCCGATCGTGTCTCCCAGACGAGCCGCCATAGCGCCCGATCAGGCCCTTGGGAAGCGCCGGCCCGGATGGCCCGGGCATGAAGGCCGCGCCATGCGCGGCCCGGGCGGCTTTCGCCCACCCGCCCGGCTTCCTAAGCTGGCGTCGTGACAAGTCCGGGGACATCGCGGTGCTGACCGCACTGCTGCTGCTTCTCGCGCTGCTGCTGGTCGCCTCGGCGGCGGCGGTGCCGCTGGCGGGGGCGGGCCGCGGCGCGGCCGTCGCGCATGGCGGCTCGCTGCTCGCCTCGGTGGGCTTCGCCGCCATCGCGCTGGCGGCGCTGGCGGGTGGCGGCACGGCCGAGATGGCCATCCTCGCCACGCCCTATGGCGCGATGCGCCTCGCGCTCGACGGGCTCGCGGCCTGGTTCCTGCTGCTGCTCGGGCTGGCCGGGGCCTGCTCGGCGCTCTGGGCGCTCGGGCATGAGGCGGGCGCGCCGCCGCGGGTGCTTGCGGCCTATCCGCTGTTCCTCGCGGGGATGGCGCTGACGCTGCTCGCGGCCGACGGGCTGACGCTGCTGCTCGGCTTCGAGGCCATGTCGCTGGCGAGCTGGGTGCTGGTGGCGGCGCACCATGACAGCGCGGAGAACCGCCGCGCGGCGCAGCTCTACCTGGTCTTCGCGGTGCTTTCGGCGGCCTGCCTGGTGCCGGCGCTCGGGCTGATGGCGGGGCCGGGGGGCGATCTTTCCTTCGCTGCGATGCGCGAAAGCCCGCCGCAGGGCTGGGCGGCGGTACTGGTGCTGGCGCTGGTCGTGGCCGGCGCCGGGGCCAAGGCGGGGCTCGTGCCGCTGCATGCCTGGCTGCCGCTGGCCCATCCCGCCGCGCCGAGCCATGTCTCGGCGCTGATGTCGGCGGCGATGACGAAGGTCGCGCTCTATGTCGCGGCGCGGCTGCTGCTCGACCTGGCGGGGCCGGCGCAACCGCTCTGGTGGGGGGTGCCGCTGATCGTGCTCGGCGCGGCGTCGGCCGTGCTCGGGGCGCTGCGGGCCAATCTGGAGGAGGAGGGCAAGACGCTGCTCGCCTGCTCCACCATCGAGAATGTCGGGCTGATCGCGATCGGGCTCGGGCTCGCGGCCTGTTTCCGCGCTGCCGATCTGGGCGCGCTCGCGGCGCTGGCGGCGGGGGCGGCGCTGCTGCACGCGCTGGCCCATGCGCTGTTCAAGACGCTGCTGTTCCTGGGCATGGGGGAGGTGGCGCATGGCGCGGGCTCGCGCAGCCTGGACCGGCTGGGCGGGCTGATCCATCCGATGCCCTTCGCCGCGGCCTGCGTGCTGGTCGGCGCCGGGGCGGCGGCGAGCCTGCCGCCGCTCTCGGGCTTCGCCAGCGAATGGCTGCTGCTTCAGGCGCTGCTGGCGGCCTGGCGGGTGGGCGATCTCGGGTTCCAGCTGCTGCTGCTGATCGCCGCCGCGCTCGTGGCGCTTGCCGCGGCGCTGGCGGCGGCGGCGATGGTGCGCTTCTACGGGCTGGTCTTCCTCGGCCGTCCGCGCACGCCGCGCGCCGCCGGCGCCGAGGATGCCGGGCCCGCGGCGCGCGCGGCGCTGCTGCTGGCGGCGCTGCTGACGATCCTGTTCGGGCTGATCCCGGGGCCGCTGCTCTCGCTCGCCGCCGCGGCGCAGCGGCTGCTGGTGCGCGAAGGCATGGAGGCGCGCAGCGGCCTTTTCGCGGTCGGCGTCGGCGATGGCGCGGGGAGCTACGCGCCGCTCGGCATCGTGCTGGTCCTAGTGCTCGCGGGGGCCGCGCTGTGGTGGGGCGTGAAGCGGCCGGCGAAGGCCGAGCCGGCGCGCGGCCCGGCCTGGGATTGCGGCTTCATCACGCCGCCGCCGCATCTGCCTTTCGGTGATCCGCGGACCCAGCCTTCCGCCGCCGGTCTCGGCCAGCCGCTGCGGCGCATGCTCGGCGCCTCGCTGCTCGGCGCGCGCGAGGCGGCCACCATGCCCGATCCCGGCGATCCCGCACCCGCGCGCCTCGAGGCCGGCTTCCGGGAGCCCTCCTTCGCGCTGATCCTCGCGCCGCTGGGCGCGGCGCGCGACGCGGTGGTGGCGCGGATCGAGCGGCTGCGCGACCTGACCATCCGGCAATGCCTGATGCTGCCCTTCGGCACGCTGGTGGCGCTGCTGCTGCTGGTCGCCTGGCTGGAGGCGCTGCGGTGACGCTGCTCGGCGCCATCCTCGCGCAGGCCCTGCATGTCGCGCTGATGCTGGCGGCGGCGCCGCTGCTGGTGGGGGGCATCCGCTGGCTGAAGGCGCGCATGATGGGCCGCGTCGGCGCGCCGCCCTGGCAGCCCTGGGTCGATCTGCTCAAGCTGCTGCGCAAGCGGCCGGTGCTGGCTGAGAATGCCTCCTGGATCAGCCGCGCGGCGCCCTATCTCGGCGCGGCCGCGGCACTCGCGGCGCTGGCGCTGGTGCCGAGCTTCGCGCGGGGGATGGTGCTCGCCCCGCTCGGCGACCTTGTGCTGATCGCCGGGCTGCTCGCCCTTGGCCGCGTCGCGCTGGCGCTGGCGGGCCTCGATGTCGGCACCGCCTTCGGCGGCCTCGGCGCGGCGCGGGAGATGTCCTTCGCCGCGCTGGCCGAGCCGGCGCTGCTGCTGGTGGTGCTGATCCTGGCGATGCTGGCGGGCTCGACCGGGCTCGAGGCGATCGCCGCGGGCTTCCAGGAAGGGGGCCTGGGCCTGCGCGTCTCGCTCGGCTTCGCGCTGATCGCGCTGCTGGCGGTGGCGGTGGCGGAGAATGCGCGCATCCCGGTGGACAACCCGGCGACGCATCTCGAGCTCACCATGGTGCATGAGGCGATGGTCCTCGAAGCCTCGGGGCGGCACCTGGCGCTGTGGGAGGCGGCGGGCGCGTTCCGGCTGACGCTGTGGCTCGCGCTCATCGTCGCGGTGTTCCTGCCCTTCGGCACGGCGCCGGCGGGCTTCGCGCCGCTCGGCTGGATCGTGGGGATCCTGCTCTGGGTGGCGAAGATGGCGGCGCTAGCGCTGGCGCTGGCCGCCTTCGAGAGCGCGATCGCCAAGATGCGGGTGTTCCGGGTGCCGGAGTTCCTGGGTGTCGCCGTGCTGCTCGGGCTGCTCGGCGCGATCCTGCTCTTCGTCTCCGCGAGGGTGGCATGAGGCGGCCCGCGCCGCGGGCCGGGGCGGCCGATGCCGCCGCCCGCCGTCCGGGGGCGAGCCCATGACGGCCTTCGGCGGCCCGGCCTACGACATCGCGCACCTGCTCGGCGGCGGGGTGCTGCTGCTGTCCTTCGTGCTGCTCTACCAGCGGCATATCGGCGCGGTGATCAACGCCTTCGCGGTGCAGGGCGCGCTGCTGGCGCTGGCGGCGGCCTGGCAGGGCCATGTGCAGTCGGCGCCGGGGCTGTATCTCACGGCGGTGATCGCCTTCGGCGCCAAGGCGGTGGCGATCCCGCTCGCGCTCAGGCTGCTCGTCGGGCGGATCGGCGCCCACAAGGAGGTGGAGACCGCGCTCGGCATCGGTGCCTCGCTGGTCGCGGCGATCGGGCTGGTGGGGCTTTCGGTGCTGGTGGTGCTGCCGGTGACGGCAGGCGGCGCGAGCCCGCTGGCGCGGGTGGATCTCACCATCGCGCTGTCCGTGGTGCTGCTGGGCATGCTGGCGATGATCGCGCGGCGCAACGCGATCAGCCAGGTGATCGGGCTGCTCAGCCTGGAGAACGGGCTGATCCTGGGTGCCGTGGGCGTGGCGGGGATGCCGCTGGTGGTGGAGCTTTCGACCGCCGCGCTGGTGCTGATGGTGGCGCTGGTCGCCGTCGTCGTCGTGTTCCAGATCCGCGAGCGGCTCGACACGCTCGATACGTCCATCCTCGACCGGCAGCGGGGGGATTCGTGACGGGGCGGAAGGCCTTTCCGGCGGCCCCATGGCGCGCCCGCAGCCCGAGGGCATCGCTGCCATGATGCCGCTGCCCTGGGTGCTGGTGTTCTTCCCCTGGCTCGGTGCGGTCGCGCTGGCGCTCATCCCGCCGCGGCTCGGGATCGGGCGCTTCGTCAATATCGGCATCGGCTTCGGCTCGCTCGTCATCGCGCTGCTGCTGCTCGGCCACCCGCATGGCGAGCAGGGCTGGACCCGCACCGATGCGCTCAACCTGCCCTTCATCGCGGTCTCGGCGCTGGTCGGGCTCACCACCGCGATGTTCTCGGCCGCCTCGCTCGATGCCGAACGCTTCGATTCGCTCCGCATCCGCGCCTATCACGTCGCCTTCCAGGTCTTCATGGGCGCGCAGTTCCTGGCGCTGGCCTCCGACAATCTCGGCGTGATGTGGGTCGCGATCGAGATCGCGACGCTCGCCTCCGTGCTGATGGTCGCGGTGCATGGCACGCCGGCGGCGGTGGAGGCGGCGTGGAAGTTCTTCATCCTCTGCGGCGTCGGCATCGCGCTCGCGCTGTTCGGCGTGATCCTGCTCTACCTCGCCGCGCAGCCGGTGGTGGGGCACGGCGATCCGGGGCTCTCCTGGGCGGCGCTGCGGGCGGTGGCGGGGCGCTGCGATCCGGGGCTGCTGTCCCTCGCCTTCGTGTTCCTCCTCGTCGGCTACGGCACCAAGGCCGGGCTCGTGCCGCTGCATGCCTGGCTGCCGGATGCCGAGGCCGAGGGCCCGCTGCCGATCTGCGCGGTGCTCTCGGGGCTGCTGCTCAATGCCGCGGTGCTGGCGATCCTGCGGGCGGAGGCGATCGTCGGCGCGCATCCGGCCGCACTCCCGCCCGGGCCCTTCCTGATCGGCTTCGGGCTGCTCTCGCTGCTCGTCGCCGCCTTCTCGCTCTGGCGGCGGCGCGATGCGCGGCGGCTGTTCGCGTGGTCCTCGATCGAGCATGTGGGGCTTGCGACGCTCGCCTTCGGGATCGGCGGGGCGGCGGCGAACCTCGCGGGCATCCTGCACCTGCTCGGCCATGCGCTGGTGAAGAGCGCGGTGTTCTTCGCGGTGGGTGCCGCGGCGCAGCTCAAGGGCAGCCAGAAGATCGCCGACATCTCCGGCCTGGTGGCGAGCCACCCGCCGCTCGGCTGGGGGCTCGCGCTCGGCATCGCGGGGCTTGCGGGTATGCCGCCCTTTGCGCTGTTCGTCTCGGAGTTCCGGCTGGTGGCGGAGACGGCGGTGCGATACCCCTGGCTGATCCTGCCGCTCGGCCTCGGGCTGCTGGTCGGCGCGGCGGCGCTGGTGCGCGCGCTGCAATCGCTCTGCCTCGGGCCCGCGACGCCGGACCATCCGGTGCCCGGTGCCTTCGCGCCGCCGGGCGGGCTGCTCTGGGCGACGGGGCCGGTCTGGCTGCATCTCGTGCTGGCCGCGGCACTGGGCTTCGCGCTGCCCGGCGGCTTCGCCGCACTGCTGCGTGCCGGCGCGGAGCTTCTGCCATGAGCGCCGCCGCGCTGATCCGCGCCGGCCAGCCGCAGGGCTGCGCGCCCTTCGAGCGCTTCCTGCTGACGCGCGCCGCCTTCGCGGACCTGCCCGCGGCGCTGGCCGAGGAGCCGTCGCTTGCGCTCCTCGCGCTCTGGGCGGAGCCCACGCTGGTCCATGCCGCCTTCCTCGACGAGTCGGCGGGCGGGCTGCTGCTGGCGAGCTGCCCCGCGGAGGGCGGCACCTATCCGGCGCTGTCGCCGGCGCGCCCGGGGGCGGTGCGCTTCGAGCGGATGATCCGCGACTTCTGGGGCCTGGCGGCGGAGGGGGCCGCCGATCTCCGCCCCTGGCTCGACCATGGGCGCTGGCCGAACGCCGCGCCGCTCGGCGCGCGGCCGGTGCCGAACGTCGGCGCGGCGCCGCAGCCGGACTTCCTGCCCGTCGAGGGCGAGGGCTGGCACCAGATCCCCGTGGGGCCGATCCATGCCGGCGTGATCGAGCCCGGGCATTTCCGCTTCAGCGTGCAGGGGGAGCTGGTCGTGCGGCTCGAAGCGCGGCTCGGCTACACGCACAAGGGCACGCTCGGCCTCATGCTCGGCAAGTCGCCGCGTGCCGCGGCGCGCTTCGCCGCCAGGCTGTCGGGCGACACGACGGTCGCGCATGCGCTGGCCTTCGCCCGCGCGGCCGAGGCCGCGACGGGGGCGGAGGTGCCGGCCCGCGCGGTGCTGCTGCGCGCGGCGATGCTGGAGCTGGAGCGGATCGCGAACCACCTGAACGACTGGGGGTTCATCTGCAACGACGCGGCCTTCGCATATCCGCATGCGCGCTGCGGCGTGCTGCGCGAGACGCTGCTGCGCGCCCATGCCGCGGCCTTCGGGCACCGGCTGATGATGGACCGCGTGATCCCCGGCGGGCTGTCGGGCGACATGGCGCCCGAGGGCGCCGCCGCGCTGCGCGCCGCGCTCGACCTGGTGGCCGGCGAGCTGCCGCAGCTCGTGCGCATCTACGAGACGCATGCGAGCCTGCAGGATCGCGTGGTCGGCACCGGCCATCTGCGGCCCGATCTCGCGGCGGGTTTCGCGGCCGGGGGTTTCGTGGGGCGCGCCTCCGGCCGCGCCTTCGACGCGCGCGCGGCGCTGCCCTTCCCGCCCTATGATGAGCTGGCCGTCGCGCCGGTGGTGCTGCCGGAGGGCGATGTGGATGCGCGGGCGCGGGTGCGCGTGGCCGAGATCGTGGCCAGCATCGGGCTGGTGCGGCGGCTGCTCGGCCTGCTGGAGCCGGGGGCGATCCATGCACCGCTGCCCCAGGGAAATGGCCGACGGGGCGGCGAGGGGATCGCGGTGGTGGAGGGCTTCCGGGGCGAGATCGTCACCTGGATCGCGCTCGACGATGGCGGGCTGATCCGCGCCATCTTCCCGCGCGATCCGTCCTGGCTGCAATGGCCGCTGCTGGAGGCCGCCGTCGAGGGCAACATCGTCGCGGACTTCCCGCTGTGCAACAAGTCGTTCAACTGCTCCTACAGCGGGGTGGACCTGTGAGCGGCAGGTATCCCAGCAGGGCCGGCGCGGCGGCCGGCGCGACGGGGATGTTCACCGTCACCCTCATCCGCCCCGGCCCGGGGCGGCAGATCGCCGAGCACTGGGCCTATGACGGGCGCGCGCAGGCGCTGGACGACCTCGGCTGGATCGCCGAGCGCGTCGCGCCGGGGACGGAACTCGTGTTGCGCGATCCCGAGGGCGTCGAATTGCTGCGCATGGCGCGCACGGCATGAGGAGAGGCTGATGCTCTGGCCGAAGCTCGCGCGGCGCCTCGTCTCCCGCCCGCTGACCGATGCGGCGCCGGCGCCGCCCGACGAGGTGGCGGCGGCGCTCGCCGCGCGGCTGGAGGGGAGCGCGCGGGCGCGGCTCGGGCGGAGCCTCGCGATCCGGCAGGTGGACGGCGGAAGCTGCAACGGGTGCGAGCTCGAAATCCACGCCATGGCCGGCGTGCTCTACGACATGGAGCGGTTCGGGCTTCGCGTGGTGGCGAGCCCGCGCCACGCCGATGTCCTGCTGGTCACGGGCCCGGTCACGCGCAACCTGCGCGAGGCGCTGGAGCGGGTGCGCGCCTGCACGCCCGAGCCCTGCTGGGTGGTCGCGGTCGGCGATTGCGGCGCGGATGGCGGGGTGTTCAAGGGCAGCCCGGGCATCGAGGGCGGGGTCGGCGACGTGCTGCCGGTGGACCTCGTCATCCCCGGCTGCCCGCCGACGCCGCTGGCGCTGCTGGAGGGGCTGGTGGCGCTGGTGGAGGCGCAGGGGCGGAAGGCGGGGTAGGGCCCGGTAGGGCGGGCAAAAAATATGGGCCGGCCGCATCGCTGCGACCGGCCCGAAGGGCCGACCCAAGGTTGGATCGGCCTCGTCGGCACCGGCCTGCCGGGAAATGGCCGATGCCGAATCGGTGGCGCCGGAGGCCGGCGCGGAAGCTCAGCCCTGGCCGGCGCGCGGGCGCTGGGCCTGCTCGCGGTTGCCGCGCGGGCGCTGCGCCTGCTGGCGGTTGCCGCGGGGACGCTGCGCCTGCTGGCGGTTGGTGCGCGGGCGCTCGGCGCGCGGGCGGCGCTGGCGCTGGCGGGGCCGCGCCTCGGGCGTGCCGGCCTGCGCCACTTCCTCGAAGGCGGGCGGTGCGGCGGCCATGGCGGCCGGCGCGCCGGCCACCGCCGGCAGGCCGAGGGCGAAGGCGAGAAGGGCGAGTTTCAGCAATCTTGTCATGTCGGCGTCCTGAACGGTGCAACGGTCGAATCGTCCAAGGCGTCCGGGGGGCAACGCCAGAGATGCCGCAACTTGGCGGAGGCTCCCTCTCAGGCGGATGGGGCGCGGCTGAAATCGGGGTAATGCGCGGGGGTCAGTCCGCGCGCGGATGGGCGGCGCGCCAGGTCGCCAGCAGCCCCTCAGCATCCACCTTCGTATAGCGCTGGGTGGTGGAGAGGCTGGCATGGCCCAGCAATTCCTGGATGGCGCGGAGATCGGCCCCGCCGCCCAGCAGATGCGTCGCGAAGGAATGGCGCAGCGCATGCGGCGTCGCATGCTCCGGCAGCCCGGCGAGGCGGCGGAAGTTCCGCAGGCCGCGCTGCGCGACCGCCGGATCGAGCCGCCCGCCGCGCGCGCCGAGGAAGAGCGGCGCGTCCGGCCGCGGGTCCGGGTGGTGGCGGAGCCAGTCGCCGATCGCATGGCGCACCGCCGGCAGCACGGGGACGAGCCGTTCCTTGCCGCCCTTGCCGCGCACCCTGAGTGCCGAATCGGCCCCCGGCCGCGGCGCGTCCCGGACATCGAGCGCGAGCGCTTCCGCGATGCGGAGCCCGCAGCCATAGAGCAGCGTGAACAGCGCCACGTCGCGCGCCGCCTGCATCGCCGGCTGCTCGGCGCGGGCCGGGTCGTGCACGGCGCCGATGCCGCGCGCGATCTCCTGCGCGGCCTCCGGCTGCAGGGCGCGCGGCACCGGCGCCTTGGCGCGCGGCCCGCGCAGGCCGGCGATCGCCGCCGTGCCGCCGCCCTGCCGCCGCGCGAGATGGCGAAGAAAGCCGCGCACCGCGGCCAGGCGGCGCGCCCGCGTGGCGTTGGAATCGCCCTGCCGCGCGCGGTCGGCAAGGAAGCTCCGCAGGTCGGCCGGGCGCAGCGTGCCGAGCGCGCCGGCGTCCGGCGCCTCCCCCAGGTGTTTCGCCAGGAAGTCCAGGAACAGCGCCAAGTCGCCGCGATAGGCCTCGACGGTGTTGGCGCTGGCACGCCGCTCGCGCGCCAGCAGATCGAGCCAGACTGAAAGCGCGGCCGCGCCGTCCGTCATCGCGTCAGCGCGGCGCCGACCACCCGGCCCAGGAAGGCCAGGGTCTGGCTCGACTGGCGCAGCGGCAGCGCGGCGACCTCGCGGGCCCCGATCGCGATCAGGCAGGGCGTGCCGCAGGCGATCGGCACCTTCGCCAGCGCGTCGCGCACCACCAGCCCGGCAGCCTCCCCATGCAGCAACTCGGCATCGGTGACGGCGGTGCGCACCCGCGCGTCCCGGCCGTTGCCGAGCAGGCGCGCCGCGGTGCCCGCGGGCATCGGCCGCAGGCCGGGCGGCAGGCGGCCGAGACGGGGGTCGCGCGGCTCGATCAGCAGGCTCGCGCTGTCCACGCGCAGCATCGGCGGCACTTCCTGCGCGACGCAGTCGGCGATGTCGCGCGACCGCATCAGGGCGAGCACGGCCAGCCGGACGCGGGTGATCAGCCCGGCGCCGGCGCGCCCATCCTGCACCGCCTCCTGCAACTCGGCTTCGTAGGCGCGCAGCCTTGCGCGCTCCGCGGCGACCATCGCGGCCATGTGGTCGGCCAGGTTCTCGCCATGGATGCGCTTCGGCGGCGCGAGGGCGCGGTAGAGCTCCGGCCGGCGGGCCAGGAACTCGGGATTGGCGCGCAGGTAGGCCGCAACCTCCTCGGCCAGCGGATCGGGCTCGAGGAGGGGGGCGGCGGCGTGCTTCACAGGATGGACTGGCCCGTCTTCTTCCAGTCGGAGAGGAAGGCGGCGAGCCCGGCATCGGTCAGCGGATGCTTCAGGAGCTGGCGGATCACCGCGGGCGGCAGGGTCGCGACATGCGCGCCGAGCTTCGCCGCCTGCACCAGGTGGACCGGATGGCGGACCGAGGCGACCAGCACCTCGGTCTTCAGATGCGGGTAGTTGCGGTAGATCTGCACGATGTCCGCGATCAGCCCCATCCCGTCGGTCGAGATGTCGTCGAGCCGGCCGACGAAGGGGGAGATGAAGGCCGCGCCGGCCTTCGCCGCCAGCAGCGCCTGCGCCGGGGAGAAGCAGAGCGTGACATTGACCGCCGTGCCCTCGGCCGAGAGCGCCCGGCAGGTGCGGAGCCCCGCTTCCGTCAGCGGCACCTTCACCGCCACATTGGGCGCGATGCCGCGCAGATACCGGCCCTCGGCCAGCATGCCCTCGACATCGGTCGCGGTGACCTCGGCGCTGACCGGGCCGGGGGTGATGGCGCAGATCTCGGCGATCACGTCGCGGATCGGGCGGCCGGACTTGGCGATCAGGCTGGGGTTGGTGGTGACCCCGTCCACGAAGCCCGATTCGGCCAGGGCCTTGATCTCGGACACCTCGGCGGTGTCCACAAAGAACTTCATCCTAGACAAGCCTCGATGATGGCGGTGCGGCGGAGCATACAGGATGCGTGAAGCGCGGCGGAAGCCGCCCGCCCCGAACCGACCTCCGGGCGTGGCCGCGGCGCCACGGGTGCGGGTGATGCTGCCGCTGCCGATCGAGGGCGGCATCTACGACTACCGCCTGCCCGAGGGGCTCGCCGCGCCGCCCGGCAGCTTCGTCGCCGTCCCCCTCGGCGGGCGGGAGAGCCTGGGCGTGGTGTGGGACGGGGACCCGGACCCCGGCCTGCCGGCGGCGCGCGTGAAGCCGCTGCTGGCGGTGTTCGACGCGCCGCCGATGACGCCGACGCTGCGCCGCTTCGTCGAATGGGTCGCCGCCTACACGCTGAGCCCGCCCGGGATGGTGCTGCGCATGGCGATGAGCGCGCCCGCCGCGCTCGAACCCGCCGCCCAGCGCGCCGGCTGGCAGCGCGCGCCGGTGCCAGAGGGCGCGCCGGAGGGTGCGCGGCTCACCGCCTCGCGCCAGCGGGTGCTGGCGGCGCTGGCCGAGGGCCAGGTGATGTCGGGGACGGATCTGGCCGAGGCGGCGAAGGTCTCGCCCGGCGTGGTGCGCGGCATGGCCGATGCGGGGCTGCTCGTGCCGGCGCTGCTGCCGCCCGTGGCCTTCCCCGCCCCCGATCCGGCGCATCCCGGGCCGGTGCTGGGCGCGGAGCAGCAGGCGGCGGCAGCGGCGCTGCGCGCTTCGGTGGCGGCGCGGGAGTTCGGCGTGACGCTGCTCACCGGCGTCACCGGCTCGGGCAAGACGGAGGTCTATCTCGACGCGGTGGCGGAGTGTCTCCGCCAGGGCCGGCAGGCGCTCGTGCTGCTGCCGGAGATCGCGCTCAGCGCGCAATGGCTGGACCGGTTCAAGGACCGGTTCGGCGTCAACCCGGCGCTCTGGCATTCCGAGCTGTCGTCCCGCACCCGGCGCCAGACCTGGCGCGCGGTGGCGGAAGGCGCCGCGCCGGTCGTCGTCGGCGCGCGCTCCGCGCTGTTCCTGCCCTTCCCCGATCTGGGCCTCGTCGTGGTGGACGAGGAGCACGAGACGGCCTTCAAGCAGGAGGAAGGCGTGATCTACCACGCCCGCGACATGGCGGTGGTGCGCGCCCGCTTCGCCGGCGCCGCCTGCGTGCTCGTCTCGGCCACGCCCTCGCTCGAGACGCTGACCAATGCCGAGACGGGCCGCTACCGGCACCTGCACCTGACCGAGCGGCACGGCAGCGCCGGGATGCCGGCGGTGGAGGCGGTGGACCTGCGGCGCGACCCGCCCGAGCGCGGCCGCTTCCTCTCGCCGAAGCTGGTTGCGGCCGTGCGGGAGACGCTGGCGCGCGGCGAGCAGGCGATGCTCTTCCTCAACCGCCGCGGCTATGCGCCGCTCACGCTCTGCCGCGCCTGCGGCCACCGGCTGCGCTGCCCGAACTGCACGTCATGGCTGGTCGAGCACCGCGCGCAGCGCCGGCTGCAATGCCACCATTGCGGCCATGCCGAGCCGATCCCGCCCGAATGTCCCGAATGCAAGGCGCCGGGCAGCCTGACGCCCGTCGGCCCCGGCGTGGAGCGCGTGACCGAGGAGGCGACGGCGCTGTTCCCGGAGGCGCGGCGGATCGTCATGGCCTCCGACACCATCCCCGGCCCGGCGGCTGCGACGGCGGCGGCGGAGGCGATCGCGACGCGGCAGGTGGATCTCGTCATCGGCACGCAGATCGTCGCCAAGGGCTGGCACTTCCCGCATCTGACGCTGGTCGGCGTGGTGGATGCCGATCTCGGCCTGGCCGGCGGCGATCTCCGCGCCGCCGAGCGCACGCTGCAACTGCTGCACCAGGTCGGCGGCCGCGCCGGCCGCGCCGAGGCGCCGGGGCGCGTGCTGCTCCAGACCTTCAACCCGGACCATCCGGTGATGCGGGCGCTCGTCTCGGGCGATCTCGAAGCGTTCATGGCGGAGGAGGCGGCGGGCCGCCGCCCCGGCCATTGGCCGCCCTTCGGCCGGCTCGCCGCGCTGATCGTGAGCTCGGAGGAGGAGCGCGAGGCCGACCGCGCGGCGCGCGACCTCGGCCTTGCCGCGCCGCGCGCCGAGGGGGTGGAGGTGCTGGGCCCCGCGCCGGCGCCGCTCGCGCTGCTGCGCGGGCGGCATCGGCGGCGGCTTCTGCTCAAGGCGCGGCGCGATGTCGCGGTGCAGAAGCTGCTGCGGGAATGGCTGGCGCGCGTCCCGCTGCCGGGCGGCGTGCGCGTGCAGGTGGACGTGGATCCGGTTGGGTTTCTCTGAGGTTTCTCAACCTGGCCGCGATGCGTGGGTTTCGTGACTTGATCGCGACAGGCGGGTAACGTCAGGCCCGTTCAAGCAAGACAAGATCGGGGAAAGCGTCCATGGCTGTGATCCTGCACGGGCCCGGCTACAGCACCTACACGCGCACCGTCCGCCTGGCGCTGGAGGAGAAGGGCGTCGCGCATGAGCTGAACGAGGTGGACATCCTCGCCGGCCAGGGCCACGCGCCCGAGCACCTGGAACGCCACCCCTGGGGCAAGGTGCCGGCCTTCGAGCATGACGGCTTCCAGCTCTTCGAGACCTTCGCGATTACCCGCTACGTGGACGAGGCCTTCCCCGGACCTGCGCTCCAGCCGGCCGAGCCGAAGGCGCGGGCGCGGATGACGCAGCTCTGCGGCGTGGTGGACAGCTATGCCTACGGGATGATGGTCGGGAAGCTGTTCTGGCAGGAGGCGGTGGTGCCGATGCAGGGCGGCACGCCGGACGCGGCGATCGCGGCGGCGGGGCTCGAGGGGGCGGAGCAGGCGCTGACCGTCCTCGAAGGGCTGGCGGGCGGGGAGTATCTCTGCGGCGCGGCGCCGAGCCTCGCGGATTTCCACCTGCTGCCGGTCATCGAATACCTCCGCATGACCGGCCAGGGGGCACGCGCCTTCGGTGCGCGGCCGAAGCTCGTGGCCTGGTGGCAGCGGATGGCGGCGCGGCCGAGCGTGGCGCGGACCCGGCCGAAGCTCGGCTGAGGCGCGGGCCGCTACCCGTCGAGATTGGTCGCCTGGCGCGGCCGCGCGACGGCGTTCCAGGCGCCGCGGATCGCCTCGCTGACGCCGGCCGGGTCCGGCACGCCGCGCAGGACGTGGGATTCCTCGCCCCGGCCTTCCGTCGCCTTCACCACCACGTCGCCGATGCCGACCAGGCGGTGCCAGAGCGCCTGCTTCGAGACCACGTCGCGGATGCGGAAGATCTCGATGTCGTCGCGCGTCTTGGTCCAGAAGCCCTGCTCGACGGTGATGCGCTGGCTGGTCAGGCGGATGCGCTGGCGGCCGAGGAAGGGCAGCCCGAGCAGCAGGATCGCGATCAGGCCGCGCACCAGCCCGAAGGAGCGCCTGGTCTCGCGCGTTTCGAGGATCGTCGTCTCGTCCATCGGGGTCCCCCGGAGCGGCGTCACCGCCGCCAGAGGCGGCGCAACCGATCGAGCTGTTTGTTTCGGAGCGATTTCCGAGCCGCCGGGCGAAGCCGCCTGGCGCGAAAACGTTCCAGGCCCGCTTGATCGCGCGGAAGTCAGCCTTCGGCAAGCCAGGTGCGGAGCAGCGCCGTCACCGCCTCGGGCTCCTCCATCGACGGGAGGTGCCCGGCGCGCGGCACCACGGCGAGCCGCGCGCCGGGGATCAGCGCGGCGATCTCCTCGGCGAGATGCGGCGGCGTCAGCGCATCCTGCTCGCCGACGCCGACCAGCGTCGGGACCGCGACGCGCGGCAGGTCGGGGCGGCTGTCGGCGCGGTGCATGATGGCGCGCTGCTGGCGATGGAAGGCGGCGCGGCCGACGCGGTCGGCCATCGCCATCACCTCGGCGCCGAGCGGCCCTTCGAGATTGGCCGGCGCGAGGAGCTGCGGCAGCAGCCGCGGCGTGACGCCGCGGAACCGGCCCGATTCCGAGAGCGCGAGCAGCGCACGGCGCCGGCGCGTCTGTTCCGGCGTGTCGGGGCGGGCGGAGGTGTCGAACAGCGCGAGCCGGGCGAGCCGGCCGGGTGCCTGGCGGAAGATCTCCATGGCGACATAGCCGCCCATCGAAAGGCCGCAGACCGCGAGCGGGCCCTCGGGCACGAGCGCCAGCGCGCGCGCGGCCATGCCGGCGATGGTATCGTCGAGGGTGAGGTCGGCGACCACTGTGCGCGCGTCGCCGAGCGCGGTGACCTGGTCGCGCCAGAGCCGCGCATCGCAGAGCAGGCCGGGGAGAAAGAGGAGGGTCGGCGGCGCCATGTCCGGCACCCTGCGGCGGCGCCCCGGCTGCGTAAAGCCGCGAAAGCTTGATTTCCCGCCCGTTCCGGCGCATACCCCGCGCCGATTTCCCGCGGCTCCGCGCGACGCCCCCGTCGGTGCGGGGCAATGCCAAGGCCGGATGCCCTGCGACAGGGCAAGGGCCGGGCCGCGGAAGCCGATCCTGAAGGCTGCAAGAGACCGAATTTGACCGACCAGAGCGACGCGACCGCCCCGCGTGCGGCCGAGCCCGAGCACGACGCACCCGACACCGAGGCCTCGGCCACCCCGCCCCGTGCGGCGGCGACCGCGCCCGAGGACGGGTTCGAGGACGAGCGGCCCGGGGACGAGGTGGCGGAGGACGATCTCGCCGCGAGCGACGCCGGGGAGGAGGAGGACGCCTCCGACGAGGACGAACTCGGCCCGACCGAGGAGGACGAGGCGCTCGCCGAGGAGGCCGCCAAGACCACCTTCGCCGATCTCGGCCTGTCCGAGCCGATCCTGCGCGCGGTCGCGGAATCCGGCTATCTCTACCCGACGCCGATCCAGGAGCAGGCGATCCCCGTCGTGCTGATGGGCCGGGACGTGCTGGGCGTGGCGCAGACCGGCACCGGCAAGACCGCCGGCTTCACCCTGCCGATGCTCGACATCCTCGCGGGCTCCCGCGCCAAGGCGCGCATGCCGCGCAGCCTGATCCTGGAGCCGACGCGCGAGCTGGCGCTGCAGGTCGCCGAGCAGTTCGTGAAATACGGCAAATACCTCAACCTGAACCACGCGCTGCTGATCGGCGGCGAGAGCATGAACGACCAGCGCGACGTGCTGGAGAAAGGCGTGGACGTGCTGATCGCCACGCCGGGCCGCCTGCTCGACCTGTTCGATCGCGGCCGCATCCTGCTGGCCGACTGCAAGCTGCTGGTGATCGACGAGGCGGACCGGATGCTCGACATGGGGTTCATCCCCGATGTGGAGCGGATCGTCTCATTCCTGCCGAAGCTGCGGCAGACGCTGTTCTTCTCGGCCACCATGGCGCCCGAGATCCGCCGGCTGGCCGATGCCTTCCTGCAGAATCCGAAGGAGATCAGCGTCTCCCGCCCGGCGACGGTCGCGACGACGATCGTCACCGGCCTGGTCTGGGTGCGCGAGCATGACAAGCGCGAGGCGCTGCGCCGGCTGCTGCGGAAGCAGGAGGTGCAGAACGCGCTGATCTTCTGCAACCGCAAGGTGGATGTGAACATCCTCTACAAGTCGCTCAAGAAGCACGGCTTCTCGGTGGGCGAGCTGCATGGGGACATGGACCAGTCGGCGCGCTTCGCGACGCTGAACCGCTTCAAGGCGGGCGACATCAAGCTGCTGGTGTGCAGCGACGTCGCGGCGCGCGGGCTCGACATCGGCGGGCTCTCCCATGTGTTCAACTTCGACGTGCCCTTCCACGCCGAGGACTACGTGCATCGCATCGGCCGTACCGGCCGCGCCGGGCGCGAGGGCCATGCCTTCACTCTTGCCGCGCCGGAGGACGCGAAATCGGTCGCGGCGATCGAGAAGCTGACCGGCACGCCGAACCCGCGCATGGAGATCGAGGGGCTCGATCCCGTGACGCCGGAGGAGATCGCCGAGGGCGCCAAGGCCAAGCGCGGCCGCTTCGGCCGGGCACCGTCCCGCGCGCCGGAACGCGGCCGCCGCGACGGCGGTGGCCCGCGCCGCGAGGAGCGTGGACCCCGGCGCGATGATCGCGGGCCGCCGCGCGAGGATCGCGGCCCGCGCCGCGAGGATCGCGCCGCCGCGCCGCCGCGCGAGCGTCGCGGCCCGGAGCCGCGCCGAGAGGATCGCGGCCCGGAGCCGCGCCGTGACGAGCGCCGTGATGAGCGCGGCCCCGAGCCGCGCCGCGAGGAGCGGATGGCGGAGCCGCCGCGGGAGGACCGCGCGCCGCGCCGCGACGACCGGCGCGATGACCGCCGCCGGGACGACCGGCGCGACCGGCGCGACGATCTCGGCCCGGCCGTGCAGGGCTTCGGCGACAGCGTGCCCGCCTTCATGATGCTCGCCATCCCGCGCCCGGTGCGCGAGGTCCGCGACAGCGAAGCCGAGACCAGGCCGGACGCCGAGGCCGCCTGACCCAGACCGCGGCCCCGCCGCGCCCGGAGGAATCCGCCATGAACGTCGTCACGCCGGTGAAGAAGACCACGCTCCCCCCCTTCAAGTGGGACGATCCGCTGCTGCTCGAGGAGTCGCTGACCGAGGAGGAGCGGATGATCCGCGATTCCGCGCGCGACTTCTGCCAGGAGAAGCTGATGCCGCGCGTGCTGGAGGCGAACCGGCACGAGAAGTTCGACCGCGAGATCATGAACGAGTTCGGGCAGATGGGCTTCCTCGGCGCGACGCTCGATGGCTATGGCTGCGCCGGCGTGTCCTATGTCGCCTACGGGCTGATGGCGCGCGAGGTGGAGCGGGTGGACAGCGGCTACCGTTCCGCCTTCTCCGTCCAGTCCTCCCTGGTGATGTATCCGATCCACGCCTTCGGCTCCGAGGAGCAGCGGCAGAAGTTCCTGCCGAAGCTGCGCACGGGCGAATGGGTCGGCTGCTTCGGGCTGACGGAGCCCGATGCCGGATCGGACCCGGCCTCGATGCGCACGCGCGCGAAGAAGGTGGATGGCGGATACCTGCTGTCCGGCTCCAAGACCTGGATCACCAACTCGCCGATCGCCGATGTCGCGGTGGTCTGGGCGAAGGACGACGAGGGCGTGCTGCGCGGCTTCATCCTGGAGCGCGGGATGAAGGGCCTGACCTTCCCGAAGATCGAGGGCAAGTTCTCGCTGCGCGCCAGCGTCACCGGCATGATCATGATGGACGAGGTCTTCGTGCCGGAGGCGAACCGCCTGCCCGGCGTGAAGTCCCTCGCCGGCCCCTTCTCCTGCCTCAACCGCGCGCGCTACGGCATCGCCTGGGGTGCGATGGGCGCGGCCGAGTTCTGCTGGCACGCCGCGCGCGACTACACGCTGAACCGGAAGATGTTCGGCAAGCCGCTGGCGGCGACGCAGCTGATCCAGAAGAAGCTCGCCGACATGATGACGGAGATCACGCTCGGCCTGCATGCGGTGCTGCGCGTCGGGCGGCTGTTCGACGAGCACAAGGCCGCGCCCGAGATGATCAGCCTGGTGAAGCGCAACAACTGCGGCAAGGCGCTCGATATCGCCCGCGTCGCGCGCGACATGCATGGCGGCAACGGAATCGTGGACGAGTACCACGTGATCCGCCACGTGATGAACCTCGAGACGGTGAACACCTACGAGGGCACGCATGACGTGCATGCGCTGATCCTCGGCCGCGCGCAGACCGGGCTCAACGCCTTCGGTGGGTAGCGCCTTCCCTCCCCCGCCCGCGGGGGAGGGTACGTTCCGCATCGCGCGGCTCGGCAGCGCCGGGGATGGCGTCGCCGAGACACCGGATGGCGCGCTGCACATCGCGGGCGCGCTGCCGGGCGAGATCGTCCGCGCGACGCCCGCCGGCAGGGGCCGCGCGGCGCTCGCCGCGATCCTCTCCGCCTCCCCCGAGCGGGTGGTGCCGCCCTGCCCGCATGTCGCCGACCAGTGCGGCGGCTGCGCCCTGCAGCATTGGTCTCCCGATGCCGCCGCGCGGTGGAAGCGCGAACTGCTGGTCCAGGCGCTGGCGCGCGCGGGCTTCGCCGAGGCACCTGTCGGCGAGACCGTCGCCACCCCCCCCGACAGCCGCCGCCGCGCCGACCTCGCGCTGCGCCGGCGCGCGGATGGCAGCGTCGCCGTGGGATTCCATCCGCGCGGCAGCACCGATGTGCTCGACCTCGCCGCGTGCCACATCCTGCGCCCCGTGCTCTTCGCGCTGCTCGCGCCGCTGCGCGCGCTGCTGAGGCGCCTGCCGGCGCTGGCGCGGGACGGATCGGCGGTGGTGAACCTGCTCGATGGCGGGCCCGATATCCTGCTCCGCACCGATCGCACGCTGGATGCCGTCGGGCGCCGGCTCATCGCCGCCTTCGCCGCCGAGGCCGGGATCGCGCGGATCGCCTGGGCGGAGCGGGACGGGGTGCCGGAGATCGCGGCGCAGACCGGGCCGGTGCGGCTGACGCTTTCAGGTATCGGGCTGGCGCCGCCGCCGGGTGCCTTCCTCCAGGCGAGCGCGGAGGGCGAGGCGGCGATCGTCGGCGCGGTGCTGGCCGCGCTGCCGGCCAGGCCGGCGCGGCCGCGCCTGCTCGACCTCTATGCCGGGCTCGGCACGCTGAGCCTGCCGCTGGCGGCGCGGGCGCGCGTGACCGCGGCGGAGGGCGATGCGGCGGCCGTGGCGGCGCTGAAGGCGACCGGCCGCGTGACCGCGCTGCGCCGCGACCTGGCGCGCCAGCCTTTCCTGGCGGCGGAGCTGAAAGGCTTCGACGTGGTCGTGCTGGACCCGCCCTATGCCGGCGCGGCCGAGCAGGTGGCGCAGCTCGCGCGGAGCGCGGTGCGGCATGTGGTCTACGTGTCCTGCAACCCGGTGGCGCTGGCGCGCGACGGGCGGGTGCTGAAGGAGGCCGGCTTCGCCGTCACGGCCGCGACGCCGGTGGACCAGTTCCGCTGGTCGGCGCATCTGGAAAGCGTGGTCGGTTTCGGCCGCCCTTGATTCCGCCGCGCCCCGGCGCACCTCTGGTTCTGCCAGGGAGGACCGCCATGCTGAACCGCCGCCTCACGCTGCTCGCCACCGCGGGCCTGCTCGCCACGCCGGCGCTGCTGCGCACCGGCCCCGTCGCCGCGCAGGCGGCACCGTCGCCCCAGGCGCCGGGCTTCTACCGCTTCCGCGTCGGCGGCTTCACCGTCACGACGGTGCATGACGGCTTCTTCCGCCGCCCCGTCGAGGGCTTCGTGCGCAACGCGCCGCTGGCCGAGGTGCAGGCGGTGCTGGCGGAATCGTTCCTGCCGGGCGACCAGCTCCGCATTCCCTTCACCATCACCTTCGTCCAGCGCGGCGACACGCTCGTGGTGTTCGATGCCGGCAACGGCGTGACGCCGGCGACCGCCACGAACGGGAAGATGATCGGCAACATGGCCGCCGCCGGCATCGATCCGGCGCGCGTCACGCATGTGGTCCAGAGCCATTTCCACGGCGACCACGTCAACGGCCTGCTCAATGCCGAAGGCGGCCGCGCCTTCCCCAATGCCGAGGTCATCGTGCCCGCCCCCGAATGGGCCTGGTGGAGCGACGAGACGAACAGCACCCGCAGCCCCGAGGGCCAGCGGGGCAATTTCGCCAATGCGGCGCGCCGCTTCGCGCCCTATCGCGACCGGATCCGCCAGATCCAGCCGGGTGCCGAGGTGCTGCCCGGCATCACCTCGATCGCGGCGCATGGGCACACGCCGGGGCACACGCTGTACCGCGTGGCGGACGGCAACGAGCAGTTCATCTTCCTGGCCGACCTCACCAACCGCCCGGAGATCATGGCGCCGCGCCCCGACTGGCAGATCGTCTTCGACTTCGACGGGGAAGCGGCCGCGCAGGGCCGCCGGCGCGTGCTCGACATGGTCGCGACGGATCGGGTGCGCGTCACCGGCTACCATTATCCCTTCCCCGCCACCGGCTTCATCGCCCGCCAGGGCAGCGGCTTCCGCTTCGTTCCCAAGGACTGGACGGACGCCGTTTGAATCGGCTCTTGACTCCGGGCGCGCCGGCATGATGTGCCCGCGCGCCCGATGTCGGGCAGGAGGCTCCAAGCATGTCCATTGATCGCCGCACCTTGCTCGCGGCCGGCGCCGGGGTTGCGCTCGCACCGCACGTCGCCCAGGCCCAGGCCCGCCCCGCCTTCCACCGCGTCCCGGTGGGCGAGCTGGAGGCGGTCGTCGTCACGGATGGCATCGCCGTCCGCCCGGACGCGACGCAGGGCTTCGTGATGAACGCGACGCCCGATCAGGTCCGCGCCGCGATGCAGGCCGGCGGCATGCCGGTCCCTGCGCTCGACAATCCGTTCAACGTGACGGTGGTGCGGACGCCGCGCGGGCTCATCATGCTCGATGTCGGCCGCGGCCTGCCGGCGAGCACGATGCGCGCGAACATGGCGGCGGCCGGGCTCGATCCGGCGCAGGTGATCCTGGTCGCGCATTCGCATTTCCACGGCGACCACATCGGCGGCCTGACGGATGCGAACGGCCAGGCGCTGTTCCCCAACGTGCCGGTGCTGGTGCCGGAACGCGAATGGGCGTTCTGGAACGACGCCGGCGAGGAAAGCCGCGGCCCTGAAGCGCGCCGCCCCGCCTTCGCCAATGTGCGCGCCAAGTTCGCGCCCTATCGGGACCGCGTCGCCACCTTCCGCCCCGGTGCCGAGATCGCGCCGGGGATCACCGCGATCGCCACCGAGGGCCATTCCCCGGGCCATGTCTCCTTCCTGGTCGCCAGCGGCAGCGCGCAGCTTCTCGTGATCGGCGATGCGGTGAACAACCCGGCCTTCTTCATGACCAATCCGGAGTGGATCCCGGTGTTCGACATGGACCCGCCGCAGGCGATCGAGACGCGCCGCCGCCTGCTCGACCGCGCCGCGGCGGACCGGATGCCGGTGGTGGGCTACCACTTCCCGATGCCGGCGACCGGCCGCGTCGAGCGCGCGGGCAGCGGCTTCCGGCTGGTGCCGGCCAACGCCTGACCGGCGGCGGCGCGGTTCAGCCGCGCCGCGCCAGGGCCTCCGGGTTGACGCAGGCGCCCGGCGCGACCGGGCGCCGGTGCAGCACGTCCAGCATCTGCGCCACCGCGATCCGCGCGGTGCGCGCGCGTGAGGCCGCGGTGGTCGCGGCGACATGCGGCGTCAGGATCAGGTTGGGCACATCCCGGAGCGGATCCTCGGCGGGCGGGGGCTCCTCGGGGCGCACGTCGAGCGCGGCGGCGCGCAGATGGCCGCCGCGCAGCGCCGCGGCCAGCGCCGCCTCCTCCACGATGCCGCCGCGCGCGGTGTTCACCAGGATTGCGCCGCGCGGCAGGCGGGCGAGCTCCGCCGCGCCGAGGATGCCGCGCGTCGCGGGCGTGAGCGGCGCATGCAGGGAGAGCACGTCGCTCATCGCGAGCAGTTCCGCGAGATCGGCGGCGCGGTACACCGGCGCGATCTCGCCGGCCAGGTGCAGGCGCGGGCTCCAGGCCGCGACGCGCATGCCGATGCCGAGCGCGATGCGCGCGAGGCCGCGCGCGATCTCGCCGTAGCCGAGCAGGCCGAGTCCGCGCCCCTGCAGCTCGACGCCGAGCGGGCTGCGTTCCCAGCCGCCGGCATGGGTGAGCCGGTCGTGGCGCGGGATGTCGCGCGCCGAGGCGAGCATGAGGCCGGCGGCGAACTCGGCCACCGACTGCGCGTTCGCGCCCGCCGCCGTCAGCACCGGGATGCCGCGCGCCGTGGCGGCCTCGAGGTCGATGATGTCGTGCCCGACCGCGGGGCGGGAGATCACGCGCAGCGTCGGGCAGCTCGCCATCGCCGCGGCGGAGATCGGCACGGCGCGCGAGATCACGCCGTCATAGGGATGCGCGGCGAGCATCGCCTCCATCGCCGCGCGGTCGGAATCGCGCGGCAGGTAGTCCACCGCGCAGCCGGCCTCGCGCAGCAGCTCGGGGCCCGGCGGCTCGAACCGGGCGGCGGTGACGAGGATGCGGAAGGTCATGCGGGGCGTATCCGCCCCGGGCGCGGAGCCGGTCAAGCGGCGGCCTTGCGGGGCGCATCCGCGTGCGGCAGATGAGCGGGGAGGATTCCAGGAGACCCCGCATGCTTCGCCGCACCCTGCTCGCCGGCGCCGCGCTCGGCCTTGCCGCGCCGTCGGTCCGCCCCGCCTCGGCGCAGGCCTTCCCGAGCCGGCCGATCCGCATCGTCGTGCCCTTCCCGCCGGGCGGCGCGGTGGACATCACCGGGCGGCTGCTGGCGGAGCGGCTGCCGGCGATCCTCGGCCAGCCCGCGGTGGTGGAGAACCGCGGCGGCGCCGGCGGCAATCTCGGCGCCGACCTGGTCGCGAAGGCGGAGAAGGACGGGCACACGCTGCTGCTCGGCACCGCGACGATCCTGGCGGCCAACAAGTTCCTCTACGCGCGCGGCATGCCCTTCGACCCGATCCGCGACTTCGCGCCGATCACCCGCACCTCCACCGGCACGGTCCTGCTGGTGGTGAACAGCAGCCGGCCCTGGCAGAGCTTCGGCGACCTGATCGCCCATGCGCGCGCCAATCCGGGCCGCGTCTCGATGGGGAGCTCCGGCACCGGCACCGTCAGCCACCTGACGATCAGCGCCGTCTCGCGCGCCGCGGGCGTGGACATCACGCATGTGCCCTATCGCGGCGGCGGGCCGGCCATCGCCGACCTGCTGGCCGGCACGATCGACATAATGTTCGACGTGATGCCCGCGCTGATGCCGCATGTGCGGGAGGGGCGGTTCCGCGCGCTCGCGGTGGGCAGCGCGGATCGGGTGGACTATGTCCCCGGGCTCGAGAACGTGCCGGGCATGCGCGAGCTGCTGCCGCAGGCCGGGATCGACATGCAGAGCTGGTACGCGGTGGTCACCACCGCCGGCACGCCGCCCGACCGCATCGCGATCCTGCATCGGGCGCTGGCGCAGGTGATCCGCACCGACGATTTCCGCAATCGCCTGCAGCCGCTGGGCTTCAAGCCGCTCGCGGACGACACGCCCGAGGCCTTCGGCGCCTATATGCGCGCGGAGGAGCAGGTGTGGCAGCGCATCGTCCAGGCGAGCGGGGCCACGCTGGATTGACCGCCTTGCCTTGAGGTTCCCGCTTCGTTCGGGTAGTTCTTCCCGGGCGAGGATCGGGTGACGGCCGATGGGCGAGCTTCTTGTGCGGAACCTGGACGATGACGTGATCGCCTGGCTGCAAGGCCGGGCGGCCGCGCATGGTCGCTCCATCGAGGCGGAGCTGGGCGAGGTGCTGCGTGCCGCGCACAGGGCCGGCGCGCCGACGGAAGCGTGGGAGCGCGCGGCCAGGCTTCGGGCGGAGACGGCCGGGCGTGGCCTGCCCCGCTCGGAAGATGTGCTCCGCGAAATCCGCGACGAACGGTGATGCTTGGCATTCGTGGTTGACGCGAGCGTCGTCGCGAAACTGGTCCTCGATGCGCCTGACAGCAACCTTGCTGCGAAGGTTTGGAGGTTTCCACTCGTGGCCCCCGCGCTGCTCGACGTCGAGTGCGCCAGCATCCTTTGGAAGGCGGTCCTGACGAAGCGGATCACGCCGCGGGAAGCGGCGGAACGGCTCGACGCGATTGTAGGGATGGACATCGACAGGATACCGGATGCGCCATTGCTGTTCGGCGCCATAAGGCTCGCGGTGCAGCTCGAGCATCCGATCTACGACTGTCTGTATGGCGAAGCGGCCATCTGGACAGGCATGCCGCTTGTCACCGCGGATCGCCGCCTCGCAGGACGCGTGGCCGAGCGGCCGGTCCCCGGATGCGACGTCCGGACACTGGACAGCTTCCGCTGACCACCCCCCCGCCGCCGCTGCGCCTCATCCGCCTGCGGCTCACCGATTTCCGTTCCTACCCCGGCTTCGAGGCGCGCTTCGCAGGCCGGCTCGTCGCGATCGCCGGCGAGAACGGCGTCGGCAAGACCAACCTGCTGGAGGCGATCAGCCTGCTCGGGCCCGGGCGCGGCCTGCGCGGCGCCAAGGCGGCCGAGATCGGCCGGCGGCAGGGCGCGGAAGCGCGGCGCTGGGCGGTCTGGGGCCGCTTCGAGGCGCCGCACGGCGCCTGCGACATCGCAACGGGCACGGTGGGGGAGGAGGGGGCGGAGCCGCGCCGGAAATGGCGGCTGGACGAGGAGCCGGTGAAGTCCTCGGCCGAGCTCGCCGACCGCGCCGCGGCGGTCTGGCTGACGCCGCAGATGGACCGGCTGTTCCAGGAAGGCGCCTCCGGCCGCCGCCGCTTCCTCGACCGGCTCGTCTGGGCGCTGGAGCCCGGCCATGCGCGGGAGGTGGCGGCCTTCGACACCGCCATGGCGGGCCGCAACCGGCTGCTCGCGGAAGGCCGGCGCGATGCCCGCTGGCTCGCGGCGCTCGAGGATGCGATGGCGCGCCATGCGGTCGCGGTCACCGCGGCGCGCCGGGCGCTGGCGAACCGGTTGAACGCGGTGCTGGCCGCCGGGACGGCGACCGGCGCCTTCCCCGCCGCCCGGCTCGACCTGCCGGACCCGATCGCCGCGGCGCTGAACGAGGCACCGGCGCTGGCCGTGGAGGACCGGCTGCGCGAGGAGCTGGCGCGCGGCCGTGCCCGGGACGCGGCGGCGGGGGGGGCGGCGGTCGGCGCGCATCGCGGCGACCTCGCGCTGACGCACCTGCCCAAGGACCTGCCGGCCGAATTGTGCTCGACCGGGGAGCAGAAGGCGCTGCTCGTCTCCGTCGTGCTCGCGCATGCGGCGCTGATCGGCCAGGCGCGCGGATTCGCGCCGCTGCTGCTGCTGGACGAGGTGGCCGCCCATCTCGACCAGCGCCGGCGCGAGGCGCTCTACGCGGCGCTCGCGGGCCTGCCCGCCCAGGTCTTCCTGACCGGCACCGAGCCCGACATCTTCGCCCCCCTCCAGGGCCTCGCCGAGGGCTTCCGCGCCACCCCGGAGGGCCTGCTTCCGCTGGCGGGATTCGCCGGTTCCGGGCTATAGTCCCGGGTCATATCCGCACACCGCAGGAGCCTCCGCCGGCATGTCCGACGCCGCCGCGCGCGCCAATCCGCCGAAGCCGCCGACCGAGGGGTCCGACATCCCCGCGACCGAGGGGCCGAACGCCTATGACAGCGCCTCGATCACCGTGCTCCGTGGCCTCGAAGCCGTGCGCAAGCGGCCGGGGATGTATATCGGCGACACCGATGACGGCTCCGGCCTGCACCACATGGCCTTCGAGATCATCGACAACGCGGTGGACGAGGCGCAGGCCGGCTTCGCCACCCGCGTCGCCGTCACGCTGAACGGCGATGGCAGCGTCACCGTCGTGGATGACGGGCGCGGCATCCCGGTGGACATCCACCCGGAGGAAGGCGTCTCCGCCGCCGAGGTGGTGCTGACGCGGCTGCATGCGGGCGGCAAGTTCAACCAGAACTCCTACAAGGTCTCGGGCGGCCTGCACGGCGTGGGCGCGGCGGTGGTCAACGCGCTGTCCGAATGGATGGAGGTGCGGATCTGGCGCGACGGGCGCGAGCACCACATCCGCTTCGAGCATGGCGATACGGTGAAGCCGCTCTCGGTCGTCGGGCCGTCGGATCACCCGAACGGCACCGAAGTCACCTTCAAGCCCTCGCCGCTGACCTTCACGCGGACCGAGTACGACTACGCCGTGCTCGAACGCCGCCTGCGGGAGCTCGCCTTCCTCAACAGCGGGCTCGTCGTGGACCTCACGGACGACCGCCACGTGCCGGCGCAGCACACGCATTTCGAGTTCAAGGGCGGGCTCGTCGCCTTCGTCGAATGGCTCGACCGTTCGAAGCAGCCGATCTTCAAGCCGCCGATTTCCCTGGTGAGCAAGGCGGGCGACGGCATCCGCGTGGAACTCGCGATGTGGTGGAACGACAGCCCGCACGAAGTGGCGCTCTGCTTCACCAACAACATCCCCCAGCGCGATGGCGGCACGCACCAGGCCGGCTTCCGCCAGGCGCTGACGCGCATCGTCACGAAATACGCCGAGGAGCTGGCGAAGAAGGAGAAGGTCGAGCTTTCCGGCGAGGACATGCGCGAGGGGCTGACCGCGGTGCTCAGCGTGAAGGTGCCGGACCCGAAGTTCAGCTCCCAGACCAAGGACAAGCTGGTGAGCAGCGAGGTGCAGCCGGTGGTGCACATGGCCGTCGCCGACGCGCTGTCCCACTGGTTCGAGACGCATCCGAAGGAAGCCAAGCAGGTCATCGACCAGGTCGTGCTGGCGGCCGCGGCGCGGAAGGCGGCGCAGCTCGCGCGGGAGAAGGTCGGGCGCAAGAACGCGCTCGACATCTCGACCCTGCCCGGCAAGCTCGCCGACTGCCAGGAGAAGGACCCGGCCAAGAGCGAGCTCTTCATCGTCGAGGGCGACAGCGCCGGTGGGAGTGCAAAACAAGGCAGGGACCGGCGCTTCCAGGCGATATTGCCGCTCAAGGGCAAGATCCTCAATGTCGAGCGCGCGCGGATGGACAAGATGCTGTCGAGCCAGGAGGTCGGCACGCTGATCACCGCGCTCGGTACCGGCATCGGCCCGGGGCCGGCCGACAAGGGCGGCTTCGATGCCGACCGGCTGCGCTACCACCGCATCGTCATCATGACCGACGCCGACGTGGACGGCAGCCATATCCGCACGCTGCTGCTCACCTTCTTCTTCCGCCAGATGCCGGAGCTGATCGGGCGCGGGCATCTGTTCATCGCGCAGCCGCCGCTCTATCGCGCCAAGCGCGGCAATGACGAGCGCTACCTCAAGGACGATCGCGCGCTCGAGGATTTCCTGCTCGAGAAGGCGCTCGCCAATGCCGCGCTGCGCTACGCCGATGGCCGCGAGCTGCGCGGGGCGGAGCTGCGCGAGGAGGTGGAGCGGCTGCGCCAGGTGCAGGCGCGCATCCGCCGCCTCGCCACCCAGGTGCCGGCCGAGATCATCGAGCAGGCGGCGGTGGCCGGCGCGCTGACGCTCGATGCCGAGCGCGCGCCGCAGGCCGCCGCGACGCTCCAGCAGCGGCTCGATGCGCTGGCGCCGCCGAGCGAGCGCGGCTGGATGGCGACCGCCGACGGCACCACGCTTTCGCTCGGCCGCACCGTGCGCGGCGTCGCGGAGCGCCACATGCTCGACGCCGCCGCGCTCAAGAGCGCGGAGGCGCGGTGGCTCGACGAACGGCGGGAGGCCTTCGCGCGCGACTACGGCGCGGGCGCCGCGACGCTCGGCTTCGACGCGGCGGAAAGCGCGCAGCACGGGCCGCTGATGGCGTGGGACCGCATCATCGCGCAGGGCCGCAAGGGCCTGACGATCCAGCGCTTCAAGGGCCTGGGTGAGATGAACCCGGACCAGCTCTGGAAGACCACGCTCGACCCCGCGGTGCGCACGCTGCTGCGCGTGCGCGTGGAGGACATGGAGGATGCCGAGCAGGTCTTCTCCACCCTGATGGGCGACGTGGTGGAACCGCGCCGCGACTTCATCGTGGAGAACGCGCTGAAGGTCGCCAACCTCGACGTGTAGCGCCGCGCGCGCGTTTCCGCTGGCCATGGCAGCCCGGCCCGTTGCAGGCTGCGCGGCCAGCCGGAGACCCGCATGCCAGACGCCCTCGCCGACCCGCCCGAACTGACCCAGGACGCGATCGACCAGCGGGTCTTCGACCTCTACGACGAATACTGCCACGGCAGGATGGACCGCCGCGCCTTCCTCGAGGCGGCCTCGGCCATCGCCGGCGGCCTGGCGATGGCCCAGGCCCTGCTGCCGCGCTACGCCCGCGCGCAGACCATCTCCTTCACCGATCCGCGCATCCGCGCGCGCTACGTGGACTATCCCTCGCCGGGCGGGTCGTCGGGGCAGATGCGCGGCTACCTCGTGCAGCCGAGCGGCTCGGGGCCCTTCCCGGCGGTGCTGGTGATCCACGAGAACCGCGGGCTCAACCCCTATATCGAGGATGTGGCGCGCCGCGCCGCGGTGGCCGGCTTCCTGGCGCTCGCGCCGGATGGTCTCGCGCCGCTCGGCGGCTATCCCGGCAATGACGATGACGGGCGCGAGATGCAGGCGCGGCTCGACCAGGCGAAGCTGCGGACCGACATGCTGAACGGCGCGCGCTTTGTGAAGGCGCATGCGCTCTCGACCGGGCGGCTCGGCGTGACGGGCTTCTGCTGGGGCGGGGGGACGACGAACTGGCTCGCGACCGTGCTCGGCGCGGAGATGCAGGCGGGCGTGCCCTATTACGGCGCGGCCGCCGAGACGGCCGCGGTGCCGCGCATCCAGGCCGCGCTCCAGATCCACTACGCCGAGCAGGATGAGCGGATCAACGCGATGTGGCCGGGCTTCGAGCGCGCCTTGCAGGCGGCCGGCGTGCGGCACGAGATGCATCTCTATCCGGGCACGCAGCACGGCTTCCACAACAACTCGACCCCGCGCTACCAGGAAGAGGCCGCGAAGCTGGCCTGGGACCGGACCATCGCCTTCTTCCGGGCGCACCTTGCCTGATGGCGCGCGGGTTGCATGCCCGCCGGGGCACGAAGCAGCCCCAGGGAGCGCCTGCCCGATGAACCCGCCCGATCCGCCGCCCTTCGACGCCGAAGCGCATGCCCGCGCGGTGGCCGCGACGCTCGGATTGCCGCTCGATGCGGCGCATCTGCCCGGCGTGGTGGCGAACCTCCAGATCGCCGCGCGGATGGCCGCCCTGCTCGGCGCGGTGAAGCTCGGGCCGGCGGATGAGCCCGCGCCGGTCTTCCGCGCCGGCCGCGACGCGCCGTGACCGCCGCCGCCCTCGCCGCGTCGGTGCGCGCCGGCAGGGAAGGCGCCGGCGCGATCGTGGAAGCGGCGCTGGCCGACATCGCCGCGCGCGATCCGCGCTTCAACGCCTTCACCGAAGTCACGGCCGCCCGCGCCCGCGCCGAGGCCGCCGCGGTGGATGCCGCCATCGCCGCCGGGCGCGATCCCGGGCCGCTCGCCGGCGTGCCCTATGCGGTGAAGAACCTGTTCGACCTCGAAGGCGTGACGACGCTCGCCGGCGCGCGGATCGAGCGCGGGAAGCCGCCCGCGGTGCGCGATGCCTTCCTGGTGCGGAGGCTGCGCGCGGCCGGCGCGATCTGCCTCGGCGCGCTCAACATGGACGAATACGCCTTCGGCTTCACGACCGAGAACGCGCATCACGGCCCGACGCGCAACCCGCACGACCTGGCGCGCGTGGCCGGTGGTTCCTCCGGCGGGTCGGCGGCGGCGGTGGCGGCGGGGATGGTGGCGCTCGGCCTCGGCAGCGACACCAACGGCTCGATCCGCGTGCCGGCGGCCTTCTGCGGCGTCTTCGGCCTGAAGCCGACCTTCGGGCGGCTGTCGCGCGCGGGCGCCTATCTCTTCGCCGCCTCGCTCGATCATGTCGGGCCCTTCGCGCGCGACCTGACGGACCTCGCACTCTGCTACGACGCCCTGCAAGGCTTCGACGCCGCCGATCCGGCGCAGGAGCGGCGGCCCTTCGAGCCGGTCTCGCCGGCGCTCGGCGCCGGCGTCGCGGGGCTGCGCATCGCGGTCGCCTCGGGGCATTTCGCGCGCAACGGCCTGCCGCATGTCTTCGCGGCAGTGGAGGCAGCGGCGCGCGCGCTGGACGCGACCGCGCGGATCGAGATCCCCGATGCCGCGCTCGGCCGTGCCGCGGCTTTCCTGATCACGATGGCCGAGGGCGCCAACCTGCACCTGCCGGACCTGCGCGCGCGCGCGGGCGAGTTCGATCCGATGACGCGGGACCGCTTCCTCGCCGGTGCGCTGCTGCCGGCGGCCTGGCTGCTCGACGCGCAGCGCGTCCGCGCGGTGTTCCGCGCGCGGGTGCTGCGCCTGTTCGACGAGGTGGACGTGATCCTCGCCCCCGTCACGCCGCATGAGGCGATGCCGATCGGGCAGGGCACGATCGTGGTGGATGGGGAGGAGCGGCCGCTGCGCGCCAATCTCGGCGTCTTCACCCAGCCCATCTCCTGCATCGGCCTGCCGGCGCTGACGGTGCCGATGGCCGATCCGCGCGCGCTCGGTGTGCCGGGGGGGCTGCCGGTCGGCGTGCAGGTCATCGCCGCGCCCTGGCGCGAGGACCTGCTGTTCCGCATCGCTGCCGTGCTGGAACGGCAGGGCGTGGCGGCGGCGCCGGCGCCGCCTGGCTGAGGTTATGCCAACGGCCGCTTTCAGCGAGTCGTTGGCATTCGTTTTTGCGCCCTCAGGCGCCGGGCGCGGCCTCCGGCCGCGTCGTGCCGAAGGCACGCCTTCGGCGTGACGCTCGCCGGACTGCCGGCGGGCCGCATTCGCGGCCTCGGCCGGCTGCGCCGGCCGCAGGTCAGTCAACAGGGCCGTCGGTATTACGCGCCGCGCAGCCAGGCGCGATTGACGCAGGTCGGCATGCGGCCGTGGCGCAGGTAGTCCACGAGATAGGTCACGGACAGCCGCCGCATGTCCTGGATGCTGGCGGTGCTGTAGAAGGCGCTGTGCGGCGTCAGGATCAGCCGCTCGTCGAGCCAGGGCTCCCCTTCTTCCCAGGCCCGCACCAGCGGATGCGCGCGGTCGAGCGGCTCAGGCTCATGCGCGTCGAGGCCGGCGGCGCCGAGCCTTCCCTCGCGAAGCGCGTCATGCACCGCGTCGAAATCCAGGATTCCGCCCCGCGCGGTGTTGATGAGCACGGCGCCCGCCGGCAGCAGCGCGAGTTCCCGCGCGCCGATCATCCGCGCCGTCTCGCGGTTCAGCGGGCAATGCAGGCTGACCACGTCGCTCCGCGCGAGCAGCGCCTCGAGCGTCGGGAAGCGGTCCCAGCCGAAGGCGAGGTGGTGGCCGACCGGCAGGTGCGGATCGAAGAAGCCGACCTGCATGCCGAAACGCTCGAAGCGCAGCGCCGCGGCGGTGCCGATGCGCCCCAGGCCGACGATGCCGAGCCGCAGCCCGCCGAGCCGGCGCACGGTACGGAGCTGCCGCGCATCCCAGGCGTCGTTGGAGCGCCTGAGCCGCCGGTCATAGGCCTGCACGCCGCGCAGCAGGTTCAGCGCCAGCGCCACGGCATGGTCCGCAACCTCCGTCGTGCCGTAGTCGGGCGTGTTGAGCACGGGAATGCCGCGCGCGCCGGCGGCCTCCACATCCACATGCTGGAAGCCGACGCCGCCCTGCTGGATGCAGCGGCAGCGCGCGAGCAGCGCGATCGTCTCCGCCGGCAGGCGATGCGCGCCGCGGCAGTTCAGCACCGCATCCGCCATCGCATACTCGGCCGCGTCCTCCAGCCTGCCGTCGCGGGACTTGCGGAACACCAGCTCCATGCCCGGGCCGGCGGCCGCGTGCTCGATGTCGGGCTCGTCCAGGAAGAGCGGATCGATCACCAGGATTCGCAGGCTCACGGCACCTCCTCGCGCCGCCGGGCGTGACGGCGGGCGCGGAACGATGCACGCTGGCGCGCGGCAAGGGGAGAGGGCCATGACGACCGACGAGGAGATCGCGCAGGCCTTCGCCGGCTGCGCGGTGCCGACGATCAATGCGGTGATGGCGAAGGCCGGGCTCGGCAGCGGCCATATGCGCCATCTGGAGCCGGTCGGGCCGGCCCGCCGCTTCGTCGGCCGCGCGATGACGCTGCGCGCCATCCCGACCCGGGTGGACCTCCGCCGGCGCGTCGCCGTGGGGGAACTGCCGGACCTCCAGGCGCGCGCCTTCGAGGAGATCCGCCGCGGCCAGGTGCTGGTGATCGCCGCCGGCGGCGACCTGCGCGCCTCGGTCTTCGGCGACATCATGGCCACCGCGGCGATGGTGCGCGGCGCGGCGGCGATCGTGATCGACGGCTGCGTCTCCGACCGGGAGGCGATCTCGGCGCTGGACCTGCCGGTCTTCGCGCGCGGCAACGCGGCGACCTCGGCCTCGCTTTTCCTGCATTTCTGCGAGATGGGCGGCGAAGTGGGCTGCGACGAGGTGGCGGTGCTGCCGGGCGACTGGCTGATCGGCGACGGCAACGGCGTGGTGCTGGTGCCCGAGGCCGAGGCCGCGGCGATCGCTGCTGCGGCGGTGGAACGCGAACGGCTGGAAGTGTTCATCCTGGAACGCATCCGCGGCGGCGCGAAACTGATCGGCACCTATCCGCCGGACGAGGCGACGCGCGCGGCGTATGCTGCGTGGAAGGCGGGGCGCGGCTGAGCGGAGGGGGCGCTGCCCCCTCCGGACCTCCCCCGCCAGGGGCCAGCGGGCCCCTGGACCCCTTGGTTTTCATGGCTGTCCTGGGAGGGGGCCTCACGCGTGCGCCCTTCGCCAAGGGCGCATCGGGCCCCCTCCCAGGACAGCCATCAGACACCTGGGTTCCAAGGGGCCGCTGCCCCTTGGCGGGGAGGGTCCGGGAGGGGCAGCGCCCCTCCCGCCCGCGTCACGGAACCTGCATCCCGCGCGTCACGCCCGGCCGTGCCGCCATCCGGCGCATCCAATCGCGCAGATGCGGCAGACCGCCCGTGCGGTCGAGCAGCTTCGTGCGGAAGGCGGCGGTGGGGTAGAGCGCGAAGTCGGCGACGCTGATCGCCTCGCCGGCGAGGAACGGCACCGCCGCGAGCCGTGCATCCGCCTGGCCGAGGAAGCGCAGCAGCCGCTGCTCGTAATGCGCGATGATATGCGGCGGCGTGTCCTGCACGTCGCTGGTCAGGACGAAGATCGGATGCGTCGCGCTGATCACGTCGGTCATCACGAAGGAGAGCCACTGCCAGATCAGCGCGCGCTCGGCCGACGTCGCGCCGAGGAAGCGGCCCTCCCGCTCGCAGAGATGCACCTGGATCGCGAAGGATTGCGAGAGGCCGAGGCCGCTCGCGCGGTCCAGCATCACCGGGATCGCGCCGGACGGGTTGATCGCCAGCATCGCCGCCGGCTTGGTCGCCGGGTCGTCGATGTCCACCGCATGCGCGGCGTAGGGCAGGCCGAGTTCCTCCAGCATGATCGAGACGCGCAGCCCGTTGGTGGTGCGCGCGGTCCAGATCTCGATGTCGGGCGCGCTCATTGCGGGTCGAAGGTGCGCAGGATCGGCGCCCATTGCGCTTCCTGCTGCCGCATGAAGGCCAGGTGCTCGGCCGGCGTCGAGGGGGCCACGTCCACGCCGAGCCGCTCGAACTGCGCGCGGTTTGCGGGGTTGGCGAACACCGCGTCGAAGCCCTCGCGCAGCCTGGCGAGCGCATCGGGCGGCAGGCCCTTCGGGCCGAACAGGCCCATCCAGCTCAGCACCAGGTAGCCGGGCACGCCGGCCTCCTCCATCGTCGGCAGGTCCGGCATCGCGGCGGCGCGGCGATTGGAGGTGACGGCGAGCGCGCGCCAATGCCCGGCACGTACCGGCTCGAGCACGGAGCCGATGGAGTTGAACATCACCTGCACTGCGCCGCTCGTCAGGTCCGCCCGCGCCAGCGCATCACCGCGATAGGGCACATGCACCATCTGCGTGCCGGTGAGCTTCATGAACATCTCGGCCGAGAGATGGATCGAGCCGCCGGAGCCGGCCGAGGCGAAGTTCAGCCGCCCCGGATTGGCGCGCAGATGCGCGATGAACTCCGCCACCGTCCGCGCCGGCACCGCCGGATGCACGACGAGGACGTTGGGCGAGGAGAACATCAGGCCGAGCGGTTCGAGGTCGCGCTCCCAGCGGAAGGGCGTGTCCCGGAGCAGGTAGTGGGTGTTGATGACGTTGGGCCCGCCGATGACCAGCGTGTAGCCGTCGGCCGCGGACTTGGCGGCGGCATCGGTGCCGAGATTGCCGCCGGCGCCGGGGCGGTTGTCCACCAGCACGCGCTGGCCGAAATGCGCTTCCAGCGCGGTGGCGAAGGCGCGGGTCTGCGCGTCCGCGGCGCCGCCGGCCGGGAAGGGCACGATGATCCGCATCGGCCGGCTCGGGAAGGAGGCCTGTGCCTGGCCGGACCCCGGCGCGAGCAGCAGCGGGAGGGCAAGGCGAAGGGCGGCGCGGCGGGTTGGCATGCGGGGTCTCCGAATCGCAAGATTGTTCGCAGGGCGCCCCCTGTTCGGCAATCGGAATCCTGCGCCGCCGCATGAAGGGGGCCCTGTCCGCGGCGCGCGCGTGGCGCGATCATGCGCGCGGGGCCGCGTGCCCAGGGGGCAGGGACATCGCATGACGGATCGGCCATCGCTGAAGGCCAGGCTGCGCGGCCGCGCGCCGCTGCACGGCTTCTTCATCGGCCTGCCCTCGCCGGCGACGGTGGAACTCGCCGGCCACGCTGGGTTCGATTTCGTCATCATCGACACCGAGCATGGCGCGACGGGCCTCGAGACGCTGGAGCACATGCTGCGCGCGGCCGCGGCGGCCGGCATCGCCGCGCTGGTGCGCGTGCCGCGCGGCGGCGCGGACGATATCCTGCACGTGCTCGATGCCGGCGCCGACGGCATCCTGGTGCCGCATGTGACGAGCGCGGCGGCGGCGCGGGAGATCGTGCGCCATGCCTACTACCCGCCGCTCGGCCGGCGCGGCATCAGCACGCTCTCGCGCGCCGCGCGGCATGGCATGGGCGATGCGGCCGAGGTGCTGCGCGCGCAGGCCGGGCGCACGGCGGTGATCGCGATGATCGAGGACCAGGAGGCGCTGGGCGAGGTCGGCGCGATCGCGCGCGTGGAGGGCATCGACGCGCTGTTCGTCGGCCCGAACGACCTCGCCGCCTCGATGGGCCATCTGGGCGAGGCCGCGCACCCTGAGGTGCGGCGGGCGGTGGGGGCGATTCGCGCGGAACTGGCTGCGATTCCGGGCGGCCCGGCCTTCGCGACCATCGCGCGCAGCGCGGATCAGGCGAAGGCGCTGGCGGCGGAGGGTGCGCGGATGCTGTGCTTCAACACCACCTTCATCCTCGGCGCCGCGCTGCGGGCGCTGCGCGCCGAGTTGAAGGGATAGGCGCCCGCCGCCCTCGGGGCAGCGGGCGCCGGCAGCCTCACTTCTTCAGGTCGAAGCGGTCGAGGTTCATCACCTTGGTCCAGGCCGCCACGAAGTCCCGGACGAACTTCGCCTGCGCGTCGGACTGGCCATAGACCTCGGCGATGGCGCGCAGCTGCGAGTTGGAGCCGAACACCAGGTCCACCCGCGTCCCCGTCCACTTCACCGCGCCGCTCGTCCGGTCGCGACCCTCGAAGGTCTCGGCCGTCTCGTCGGTCGGCGTCCAGACGGTGCCCATGTCGAGCAGGTTGACGAAGAAGTCGTTCGTCAGCGTGCCGACCTTGCCCGTGAACACGCCATGCTTCGTGCCGGCATAGTTGGCGCCGAGCACGCGGAGCCCGCCGACCAGCACCGTCATCTCCGGCGCGGTGAGCGTGAGCAGCTGCGCCTTGTCCACCAGCTGCTCCTCCGCCGCGACCGTGTAGCGGGCCTTGCGGTAGTTGCGGAACCCGTCCGCCTCCGGCTCCAGCACGGCGAAGGAAGCGGCGTCGGTCTGCTCGGCCAGCGCATCGCCGCGGCCGGGCGCGAAGGGCACCTCCACCGCGACGCCCGCGGCCTTCGCCGCCTGCTCCACCGCCGCATTGCCGCCGAGCACGATCAGGTCCGCGAGCGAGACCTGCTTGCCGCCCGGCGCCTTGGCGTTGAACGCCTTCTGGATGCCTTCGAGCTTCGCCAGCACGGCGGCGAGCTGCGCCGGCTGGTTCACCTCCCAGTCCTTCTGCGGCGCGAGGCGGATGCGCGCGCCATTGGCGCCGCCGCGACGGTCCGAGCCGCGATAGGTCGAGGCCGAGGACCAGGCGGTGTAGACCAGCTGCGGCACGGTGAGGCCGGAGGCGAGGATCTCCGCCTTCAGCGCCGCGATCTCGGCCGGCCCGACCAGCGGCTGCGTCGGCGCCGGGATCGGGTCCTGCCAGATCAGGTCTTCCTTCGGCACATCCTTGCCGAGGTAGCGCACCTTCGGCCCCATGTCGCGATGCGTCAGCTTGAACCAGGCGCGCGCGAAGGCATCGGCGAACTGGTCGGGGTTCTTGTGGAAACGCTCCGAGATCTTGCGGTACTCGGGGTCCATCTTCATCGCCATGTCGGCCGTGGTCATCATCGGCGGATGGCGCTTGGAGGGATCATGCGCATCCTCGACCAGCGTCCAGGCGGCGCGGTCCTTCGGATGCCACTGATGCGCGCCGGCGGGCGACTTGTGCAGCTCCCACTCATAGCCCAGCAGCATGTCGAAATAGCCCATGTCCCACTTGGTGGGGTTGGGCTTCCAGGCGCCCTCGATGCCGGAGGTGATGGCATCGCCGCCCACGCCGGAGCGGAAGGTGCTCTTCCAGCCCAGGCCCATCTGCTCGATCGGCGCGCCTTCCGGCTCGGGCCCGACATGCTGCGCGGGGCCGGCGCCATGCGCCTTGCCGAAGGTGTGGCCGCCCGCGGTCAGCGCGACCGTCTCCTCGTCGTTCATCGCCATGCGCGCGAAGGTTTCGCGGATGTCGCGGCCGGAGGCGACGGGGTCCGGGTTGCCGTTCGGGCCTTCCGGATTGACGTAGATCAGGCCCATCTGCACGGCTGCGAGCGGGTTCTCCAGCACGCGGTCGCCGCTGTAGCGCTTGTCGCCGAGCCAGGTGTCCTCGGCGCCCCAGTAGATGTCCTCCTCCGGCTCCCAGATGTCCTCGCGGCCGCCGCCGAAGCCGAAGGGCTTGAGGCCCATGGACTCGATCGCGCAGTTGCCGGTGAGGATGAACAGGTCCGCCCAGGAGATGCTGTTGCCGTATTTCTGCTTGATCGGCCACAGCAGGCGGCGGGCCTTGTCGAGGTTGCCGTTGTC